>Ga0126383_10000288_pt1 | contig 26527 bp, 20 predicted proteins | sample PanSoiMetPlot_35_FD_96882 | JGI IMG/M metagenome (GOLD analysis project Ga0126383, IMG submission 96882) | Tropical forest soil microbial communities from Panama - MetaG Plot_35 | ecosystem: Environmental > Terrestrial > Soil > Tropical forest > Bulk soil | place: Panama | collected 2016-02-17 | reverse complement strand
GTTTTCGAACAGCGTGAAATCCGGCATGCGCTGCGCTTCACAGTGAGAAAATCGCGACGGGCCTACATTTATCCGGCGCGGCATTACGCCAGCTACGATGACGATCCGAACCTGCCCCCGATGGGCGCGCGGCTCCGCTTGAAATCATCGTTCGACATCTCCCGCTATTCGCCAGCGAACCAGGTGATCCTGCGCGCGTTAAAGAAATATGGGATGTTTGTTGCCGACAATGGTCCCAGCTGGTTTCTGAGCGGCGCGCCGGACATGCGTTGGAGCGATGAGGACCTGGGCAACCTGAAGAACATCAAGGGATTTAATTTTGAAGTGGTGCGAATGGATAGGATGGTCACGAAATGAGTAGAATGCTCTCATGGGTGTCGCCAAACTAACGGATCAAAACACGCTCCTGCCTGAGAGCAAGTATGCGCGCGTCGAGCGCGAACGGCGTTACCTGCTGGCTGACCTGCCGGAAGGATTGACGCGCGCGGAACATCACTTACAAATCACCGACAATTACCTCACCGGAACGCGGCTGCGGATTCGCAAGGTTCGCGATCCGCGCACCAATAAATGGGTCGTGAAATTCACTCAAAAATTCGCGCCCGATCCAAAGGACCTGTCTCGCACGGTCATTACCAATCAGTATCTCAATGCTACCGAGGCCGAAACGCTTTCGATTTTCGAAGCTAATGAGATTCGCAAGAACCGTTATTACTTTGACTTTGCAGATCACCGCTTCTCAATCGACATGTTTCTCGGCGATCTATTCGGGTTGGTGCTGGCCGAAGTCAGTTTCGAAACAGATGAAGAGATGGACAATTTTCAGCCGCCGCCGTTTGCCATTGCCGAGGTAACCAATCTCGAAACATTTTCCGGCGGCAAACTGTGTGAACTGAACTATGAGCAGGTGAGACAAAAAATCGTTGAGTGCGGTTTGCTCAATGCCAGCTCGGCAGGTAAGTCGTGAGCATGAGATCAAAAATCCTGGCCGCCGCCCTCTGTGCGTTGGTGATATCCACCGCGTGCCGTAAGCCGAGCCGCGCACAGCAGGTCACGGCCGCCTCGCCAGGCCCGGAAGTCCTCGAAGAAGGGCCGGTCGGAGGAACCACTCAGGTGGGAGACAAATACTATTTCCGCGGCACCATCGCGGGTCTGTCAATCGAAATGCAGTTGCTGCGCGATGGCGAGCGTCTGACGGGAAGTTATCTTTATCCGCGCGTCGGCAAGAACATTACGCTGAACGGAACGGTCGACAAGGACAACAACGTCACCCTCAACGAAGCGGACGACACGGGCAAACAGACGGGCATCTTCAAAGGCAAGTGGCAGACTGCCGCCGATTCGCCGGACTCCTCGATCTACGAAATTGAAGGCAAGTGGTCAAAGCCCGACGGCGCAAAACAGACTGAATTTACCGTCACGCAACAGCCTTACCAATTTACCGTCAACGCGCAGGTGGCGCCCAAGGTGATTAAGGAAGCAAATAAGCAGAAGCTCTACGTCGTCAACGCCGAATATCCGCAGATTGACGGCGACTCGCGATTCGATGGCTTTAACAAAGAGGCCCGTGCCCTTTTGACTAAAGACGTGGCTGCGTTCAAGGCCGCCGCGACTTCAGAAGAAGCCAATGATGTAAGCGGCCCCACGTCAGAGACGCAAGCCTCCACGATGGACGCCGGGTACGACTTCTATTACGCCACGGACGACTTGATCAGCGTGGCTTTTACGGAATCAACTTATCAACGCGGTGCGGCGCACGGTAATTCGTCTACGCAGGTTATCAACTATGACCTGAAGAGTAAGAAGAAGCTGGCGCTCGCCGACTTATTCCAGGACAAATCCAAATACCTGAGCGTCATCGCCTCGTATTGTCAGAAAGAGTTGAAGGACCGCGCCAAAAAGCCTGATACGATGTTGGAACCCGACCTGTTCGAAAGCGGCGCCGGACCACGCGCCAGCAACTACAGCGCCTGGAATATCACCAGGAAAGGATTGTGGATCACTTTCGATCCTTACCAGGTTGCCGCCTACGCGGCCGGCCCCCAATACATCCTCGTGCCCTACTCTGCATTAAGCGATCTGATCAAACCCGACGGGCCCATCGCCATTTACGCGAAATAAACAAATTTGGAGGGCGGTGATTTGTCACCGCTTTGGTTTACCGCGGAAAGCGCCGACGAATCGGCGCACTCAAAACTCTGAGGGCTGTGGTTTCGCCCGGCTGGTCTATTTCTGGCGGCGGTTCTTCTGAGCGACCAGCAGACGGTAAGCCTCGTCGCGTTTTAATCCCAACTCGCGAGCCGCTTGTTTGAGTGCGGTCTTTTCATCGAGCCCCTTCTCCTGTAGCTGCACCATGCTTTTCGCGAAACGGCTGGAGATTGACTCTGTCCCGGATTGATCATCGATATCGGCGACGGAATCCGCGCCCGCAATCATCAACACCACTTCACCGCGCGCTCTGTTTGCATCGGAAAACAGATTCGCCAATTCGCTGAGTGTTCCCCGCGCAAACTCTTCGTGCAATTTAGTGAGTTCGCGCGCCACCACCGCGGGGCGATTGCCCAGGACTTCATGAGCATCGCGCAGGGCGCCGGCAATTCGATGTGGCGCTTCATAGAAAATCACGGTCGCATTCAGCGAGCGTATTTCTTCCAGCTTGATTCTTCTGGCCGTAGCGCGGGCCGGCAAGAATCCGCCAAAGAAGATTTGATCCGAGGCTAATCCTGAGGCCGCCAGCGCCGTGACAAACGCGCTGGCCCCGGGGATGGGAACGATCGAGATGCCTCGTTCGATGGCGGCGCGGACAATCCGAAAGCCGGGATCGCTGATGAGCGGCGTGCCGGCATCCGACACCACCGCCACATCCCGGCCGGCGGTCAGAAGATCGGCCAACTCGGTGGCGCGGCTGGTTTCGTTGTGCTCGTGATAGCTGACGGTCCTGGCGTCGATGCCAAAATGAGTGAGCAGCTTGCGCGTGTGCCGCGTATCTTCGCACGCAATCACGTCGACCTGGCGCAGCACGCTCAGGGCGCGCTGCGTAAGGTCATCGAGATTGCCTATCGGAGTAGCGACGATGTAAAGCGTGCCCGGCATGTTTCGGCATTGTGGCATTCACCGGCGAAACAATAAAAGCCCCGCGCCTGCCGACGCGGGGCTGGTGGTAACGCAAACTGTTAGTTTGCGCGTCTCCCATTCGAGCTATTCATTAATAAGGCACGCTCAAACCGTACGCATCGGCGATGCGATGCAGATTCGATCTGATGTCGGCCAGATCAGCATCCACGCTGGCACGGCCCGTGCGCACGCGCAGATAGCGGTCAAGATCCATGCCCTGCGAAATTACCGATCTCGCATTGTCGACGCTCTGATCGAGAGCAAACCCGCCACGCGAACTGGCTCGCAGGTCTCTCACCGCGCGGCGAAAGTCACGCACCTGCACGATCGCGTCATTGTCGACTGTCCGGAACGAAAGCAAGCCGCCCAGGACGCGCCGCTCGTTGCCATAGTTCAGATCGTTCTGTAACCGGGCGCTGGCGCTGTCCAGGCGCGCAATCGCGTCGCGCACGTCCCGCCGATCCGAACGATCATAACCATTGCGGTCGTAAATCTGGGCCGAGACGATCACGGGTAAAGCCACCGTCAGGAGCGTCATCATCACAAATTTAGTCAGAATATTGTTCTTCATTTTCTTACCCCCTCAATTGAATTGGCGCTGAGAATGGTTGCGATTCGCGCGCCACGCGGCGCCGCCAGAGGGCTGTCTCCGGATTCTTAAGATTGATGCAAGAAAGTAGGAAGCGATTCTTAAGATTTGTTGAAAAGCGAGAAGTGATACCGCATGACCGAGGCCGTGAGTAATGAGCGACTGCCGGCCTTTATTACACACCACTGCGGCTTGTTCTGTTCGGAGGCAATCAGGATCAATTCGTCGTCATAGCGCGCCTGGCCCAGGTGTTTGATGTTCGCACACGCGAGGCCGTTTCCGCGTACTACTCCGTCGCGCGGCGTGCGGGGCCAGCCGCATTCAATTGTCAACGCCCGCACCCCACGATGGAGCACCAGCGCGCTGCCGACCATGGTGGCCGCTCCACGGGTGAAGCGGTGATCCTCGTTGCGTTCGATCTGTATGGCGCTGCCGCTCCGATTGGCGTCGGCGGCCAGGGCAAATACTGCTTCCATCAGCCAGTCAGTCGCGGCCCGCCTTAAAAGATCGTTTCGCCGGCGCAGATCCAGGTAGCGCGCCACGTCCGCGCGCCCCGCGCCCTGCGCCCGTTGGGTCGCCTGGGCCAGCGCCAGTTCCCACGCCTCGTCGAGTTCAGTCATAGTGGCCGGAGACCTTAGTCTATGATCATTTTGTTGCAAATGTGCATAGACTTTCGTCCGTGCTGCTGTTCTTTCCCCTTGGTCTTCAGATGATGTTATCATGCCGAACCAATTAACTCTCCAGACTCATTTGGGTATGCGCGCTGGCGTGCTTTCGCGCGGGACGCGTGCGAACCGCTTCCGGAGATGACAGCGAAGGAATGAGGCCATCTTTTCTCAATCAGCGCGCACTCGTTTTGATCACCTTGCTCCTGCTGTTATCGACGGTGTTGGCGGTGCATCCACATGCCGGCGGACAGGCACAACAGCTGCCGAAACGAGCCGCGCACATCAACGACTTTGCCGAAGTGCTCGACGCGCCCACAAAGGAGAGACTGGAAGCCGTCCTCGAGAAACTTAAAGACAAGACCCATTTCGATTTTGCCGTGGCCACGATCAAGTCTTCGGGCGCCGAAGACCTTTACGACTATTCTCTGGCCATGGCGAACGATTGGAAGATCGGCGCGCCGGCGAGTTCAGACCGCAGCCTGTTGCTGGTGATTGCCGCTGACAGCGGTCGCTTTTTCAGTCAGGTGACTCGCGGCGCGCGCATCTATCTGCCCGAAGGCCTGGTTGGTGAGATGGGCCAGCGAATTCGCGAGCGCGAAACCGGCGGAGCTTACGGCAGCGCCCTGGTGGCCGGCCTGCGCGTTTTCGTGGACCGGTTGGGAGAAGAAAAGCAATTCGATTTCGCGGCGCTTGATCCGCAGCGCGGCGTCGACATTGCGCAGACGCAAAGGGCCCGGACCGTGACCAGTCCGGTTGCGGACGCGAGCGAGAATCCGCAGCCCACGCCGGCCGCCACGACCGAAGCTGTTGCGACACCGACGCCCGCCGCCGAACCTAAACCCGAGACCAGCGCCACTCCGGTCCAGGTGGCCCAGTTAAGTCCTGAGCCGTCCCCGACAGCTTCCGCTACTCCGGCCGCGACGACGGAAGCGACCGTGGCGGCGTCACCGGCAGAGGCCGCGACCGCCACCCCCCTCCCGTCAGCTTCACCGGTGGAAACTCCTTCGCCGGAACGGACAGCGCTGGCGACGCCAACTGAAACACCACAAGCGACGCCAACTGAAACACCGCAAGCGACACCGAGCGAAACACCCCAGGCGACGCCGAGCGAAACACCCCAGGCGACGCCGAGCGCATCGCCGCAACCTACTGAGACCCAGGCGCGTCTGGACAACAAAGCCAGGCCGCTGAAGACCCCGGCGCCGGATCGGAAAGCGGTGGCACCGCCCATGAGTCCGGACGATGAGAAGGAGCAGGTCGAACTCACGCTGACGCTGCCTCTCGATAAACGCATCGTGGCCCTGAAAGATTTCATCGCCACGCACCCGACTTCGGTAGCGCTGCCGCGGGCCAGCGAGTTGCTGGTCGTGGCCCATGCGATGTATGGCGAACAACGAATGCAGGCCAACGACGACGATGCGGCGTTGCAACAGTTTCGCCTCGCCCTATCTGACGCTCCGGCCGACATGCCCGATCGTCTCTTCGCCGACGTCATTGTGCGGATTCCGATCAATCTTTTCCTGCGAGGGCGGCGCGATGCTGCGTTTGATATCGCGAAGCAGGTTGAGGCGATGGCCAAGTCGAATCCCAAACGCCTGGTGGCGTTGTCGGAATTTTACCTGGCAATTGAAAACGCCGCGGATGCCGGCCGCGTGGCTGAAGCCGCAGTGCAACTCGCGCCCGATCTCGCCGCTGCTCATCAGGCGCTGGGCGCTGCGCGTCACATCGATTTACGTCTGGACGAGGCAGAAGCCGAGTACGCGAAAGCCCTGTCGCTCGATCCGAAATCCACCGGCGCGCGCATCGCGCTGGCCGATCTAAAGCGGGCCGGCGGCAAGGCTGAAGAAGCACTCGCCTTGTATCGCGAACAGTTGCAGGCCGATCCGAAAAGCAATCCGGCGCGCGCCGGAATGATCCTGTGCCTGCTCGAGCTCGGCAAAAAGGACGAAGCCGAGACCGAACTCAACAACGCCCTGCAGGACAACGATCAATCACGAAATTTACCGCTGCTGGTGGGCGCCGCTTATTGGTTCATGGCCCACGACAATGCCGAGCGCGGGTTTGACCTGGCCCAGCGGGCGGCGGCGCTCGAGCCGAGATATTCCTGGGGCCAGATCGCTCTGGCGCGGGCGTTGGTGGCGAACAAGCGGCCCTTGCAGGCAGAACGGGCATTGCGCTTTGCGCTTCAGTACAGCCGCTTTCCCACGATGGACTACGAACTCGCCACGGCGCTGGCCGCGATCGGGTTGTACGACGAGGCAGCGCAGCAACTGGCGCGCTCATTCACGCTCAAGGATGGTGAGATTCAAACGAAACTGGCCGGCCGCATTGCCACACACGCCCCGACCTTTACGGAATTGTTGGCGCCCGAGCGGCAGGCCGCGATCTTTCAAGCGAAGGCCGCGGACTCAGAAGCGAACGCGCGGATGATGAAAGCCCTGCTGGGGTTCAATGCAGCTCTGGATCAGGCGTCACCCAGCGAGGACAATCTGATCGCGCTGGCGCAGGACTTCATCAAGGGCGACGACGCCATGCGCACTTACCGCCAGGTTTACGTGGCCGGCAAATTTGTGAAGAAAGGCATTGCGCTTTCGACCGTTGTAGAGTTGATGGACCAGGCCACCACCGGCGTCGATGCGGCCCTCAACGCGCCGGCCGCCACAGTTGCCGTGCAGGCCGAGGAACTCGCCGACGACCGTGCCCGCGCCTTGAAACAGGGCGGCTTTCTCGATGTGCCTGACGCGCCGCGCCCCGCGCTGTCAGGATTGCTGCGCGGGCGCATCGAAGACCTTGCCGGTCTCGCCTTTTTTAATCTCGACAAGTCGGCCGAAGCCGTGGTCCGCCTGCGCCGCGCGGTAACCACCGCCACCGAGGGCACCCCGCTCTGGCGTTCATCGATGTGGCATCTCGGCGCGGCCCTGGAAGCGAACGGCAAGAACGATCAGGCGCTGCTCTACTACATCAAGTCCTATGTCAACGGCCCGCCCGATCCGGCCCGGCGTTCGATCATCGAAAATGTCTATAAGAAAGTGAACGGGTCGCTGGATGGATTGGACGATAAGATTGGGCCAGGGTTCAACGCTGCCAGTGCGAGTCCGAGTCCCACGCCATCACCTTAATCGCAAGCCAACCTGGTAAGCGTGAGTCGTCCTCATCCTGACGAGCGATCATCTCACTTTAGATGGCGGCCAGTTGGTACCGTCGGCATAACCTATGTTCTGGATCAAGACCTGTTGGGTATATTGGTCACTCGGCTTCAGGCCGGCTTTAGCCACATCGAAAGTTACGGTCGGAGATTTTGATGACGATATGAGCAGACGGCTGGTGGCGCCGGGCTTGATCCTGACCCGGCTAACAAAGCGGCGCCGGCCCACCTCGTTGGTGGTGCCGGGCTCAAGGAACACACATTCCCAGATCAGCAGTCGGATTTCTTTGGGTCCGGTATTTCTGACCCTCATCTCGTAAATATAAGAGAGTCGGACTTTGGTGCTGCCGCTCTGTCCTGACGACTGACGCGTCACGGGCGGCAGCGCGTTCTCACCCTGCCGAACTCTGTTGTCGCTGGCCTCAGCGTTTGCCTTTTGAGCTTGCTCGGTCGCTTGCTGTTCTCGATTGGCGCTAAAGGGATCTTTATCAACAGCGGGGTTGTACTTTTCTATTCTCCAACTGCTTTCCAGCACGACCACATCAGGCCATTGGGGAGCAGTCTGGGCGGCCGCGGCCGCAGCAGACAAAACCAGCACGAAACCTGCGCATAGAATTTTCATCGCTTCAGAATCAAGCCGGGGCAGTAGCCCGACCATCAGGGAGGGCTCGTATGTACGAATCTTTGAGCCCTCCCTGACGGTCGGGCTACTGCCCCGAAGAGGAAGAGCGGTGTCAAGCCGCCGCCCTCCAAAACGATTTGGCCTAGTTCTGGCCGCCGGACGCGGTCTTCATCGGCTTTCCTTCGCCGTCATATTCCTGCACCGTACCGAACTTGGCCAGCATCGCCCGGGTCTTACTCGCGTCGCCGACGGCAACGATTTGCAGATGGTTGATGTCGATATATTTCTGCGCCACCCGCTGTACGTCTTCGGCGGTGACCGCGTTCACTTTCTGCGGATAGGTGTCCCAATAATTCGCCGGCAGACCATAGGTCCTTAGCTGGATGATGTTGCCGAGGCGCAGGGTCGGGTTCTCAAGCTGGAGGGCGAAGCTGCCGACGATGGCGCGCTTGGCGTTTTCGAGTTCGGTCGGCGTCACCTTCTCATCGCGAATGCGTTTGAATTCGCCGATGAACTCGCGAATCGTTCCTTCGGTGACGTCGGTGCGCACCGGTGACTGGGCCGTGAACAACCCGGGGTACTTCAGCGCCGTGACATTGCTGCCGACGGAATAAGTGTAGCCTTTGTCTTCGCGAATGTTCAGGAAGAGGCGCGACGGCGGGCCGACGCCGAGGATTTGGTTCATCACCCGCACCGCGATGTAGTCCGGGTTGGTGCGTTCCAGCGACAAGCTGCCGATTTGAAATACCGTCTGCACTGAGCCGGGCCGGTTGATCAAATGAATCCTGGTCTCGGCCTGCGCGGGTACCGGCGGCAGTGACGGCTGGGTCACGGTTCCGGGTTTCCATTCGCCGAACAGTTTTTCCAGCTTCGGCATCATCTCTTTTAGCGTCACGTCGCCGGCGATGTAGAGCGTGGCGTTGTTCGGGACGTAGTTCGTGTCATGGAACTTGATTAAATCAGCCGCCGTGATCTTGCTAATGGCTTCGGGCGGCGGGGTGGCCAGCGACGCGGGATGATTTTGATAGATCGCTTGCAGCAGCCGTTCCTGGGCCAGGAAATTCGGTTGGGACCGCTGTTGCGGCAAAGCGCTGATGGCTCGTTCCTTATAGCGCTGGACTTCCTCCGCGGGATATTTCGGCGTCAGCAGTATCTCGGCATACAGATCGAGAATCTGATCGAGATTCTCGGTCAGTCCGGAAGCCGTGACGTTCGTGGTGAATGAAGATACACCGGAGGTGGCGCCCACGGTCGCGCCGATAGTGTCGAGCGCTTCGGCTAACTCGCGGCTGTTGTGTTTGGCTGTGCCTTCCCGCATCAGCCCCGCCGTCATGCTGGCTAGTCCGCGCATGTCAGCCGGATCAGAAAAGCCGCCGCTATTAATCACCATCTCCATTGAAAAGAGCGGCAGCCGGTGATTGCTTTCCAACAGCACCACGTGCAGGCCGTTCTTCAGGGTGGCTTCCTGGGCGGGCGGCAGTTTTACCTGCAGTATTTGTTTGTTGACGGGCGCTTTACCCTTGATGACCGCGCCCTTGGTGCTGGTCGGGTTTTGCCCGGCGCTTTCCTGGGCTGAGACTGCGGCAGTGAAGGTGGCGAAGAGAACGATTGCAAATAGGAATGTAATTTTCTTAATCATGACTTTTCTCCTGGCGAGCGAGCAGCTGCTCGCGAACCGCGCGCGGAAATGCGGGCGCGCTCCTACTGTCCTCCGAAGCTGTTTCCCATCGGCTGCGCTTTCGGCACTGTGATCACGACGGTGCGGTTGGTCGGCGCCAGGTATTTGTTGGCGACGCGCATCACGTCTTCCTTGGTCACGGCCATCACCTTATCGAGACGCGTATTGATCAGATTTGGATCGTTGTAATAGACGGCATACTGACCAATCGTGTTGGCCCGATTAAGCGAGCTCTGCAATCCGTTGATGAAAGCGCGGCGGGCGCCGCTCTTGGCCTTCTGCAATTCCCAATCAGCGATCGGCTCTTTTTGCAGACGCGCGATTTCGTCATAGATGGCCGCCTCGACATCTTTGGTCTCAACGCCGCGGCGCGGGGTGGCCGTGATGAAGAAACCGCCGACGCCACGGGCCTCACGCGCATTGCTGTTGGCGTTGTTCACCAACTGTTTGTCGCGCGTCAGCTTTTGATTGAGCCGTGAGCTGCCGCCGCCACCGCCCCCGCCGCCGAAACCGCCGCCGCCGCCACCGCCGCCGAGCACGTTCGCCAGGACCTGTAACGCGTAGAAGTCGGGCGTATTGCCGGCTACGGTTTTATAGCCAATCGAAATGCGATAGGCGCGCGCCAGAACGTCGTCCACAGAGGTGCGGCGCTCGGCTTTCTGCTCCGGCTCGGTCGGATCAAATGCCGGCGGATCAGTCTGGCGGGGAATCGATTCAAACAGCCGTTTGACCAGGGCCAGCGCGTCCGGCGTTTTGAAATCGCCGACGACGGTCAGGGTTGCGTTGTTCGGCGCGTAATACATTTTGAAGAAAGCTTTTACGTCTTCGACCGACGCGGCGTTGAGATCAACCATTGACCCGACCGTGTCGTGCTTGTAGCCGAAGTTGTCGAACATCAATTCCTGCTGCACCTCGCCGCTCTTGCCATACGCGGCGTTATCGAGGCCGATGCGTCGTTCTTCCTGGACGGCGTTGCGCTGGTTGTCGAGGTTCTCCTGGGTGACGGCCAGACTACGCATGCGGTCGGCTTCGAGGAAGAGCGCCAGTTCCAACTGGTTGGCCGGCATGGCTTCAAAGTAGTTGGTGCGATCTTCGTTGGTCGTGCCGTTCATCGTGCCGCCGTTGTTGAGCACCAGCATGAAATGTTCCGATTTGCCGACGTTTTCAGAGCCCTGGAACATCATGTGCTCAAACAGGTGAGCAAAGCCGGTGCGGCCTGGCTTCTCGTTGCGCGAACCGACGTTGTAGGTGACGTTGACCGCGATGACCGGCGCGTTGTGATCTTCGACCGTGATCACGCGCAGGCCGTTCGTGAGGCGCGTCTCTTTCAGATCGACATGCGGGTTCTGACTCTGGGCCGGCGCGGCCGCGGCGATCGCCGACAACAAAGCTGCGCCAAGGAATATGCGATGCAGTCTCATGCGTAAAGACTCCTGAATGGATTTGGTGAACCGGACATCAATTGTTTGGGTTAGGCGGTCGTCCCGGACTAAATGTGACAGCTGCCCAATTTGGACGCAGTGAATCTATTCGCGGGTGCACTGTAAGTCAAGTTAAGGGCCGGCGGGAGGCGACCTGTTTGAAATCGTAGCGCTAAGCCTTCCGCCTGGAGCGCAAACCGTCCTCGCCGGCATTTGTCTAAACAGGCAACCGGGACGGTTGCGCTCCAGTCCGGGACCTCATTGGGTGATGTCTATGCAGTTTCACAGGGACGGAAATCTGGGTTACGGTGCAACTATTTTCCGCGGAAATTTAGCCAACCACCAACCCCTTCCGGCCATCCAAGAGCACGCCCAAGGTTGCTCAAGGCTGTCCGGCAAGCCGTCCCGAGGCGACGGCTTTTACCGGGCATCAAACGCCGCGATGCCTCTCCGGCTGGCTGTCCAACGACAAGGCGAAATATACTGTTGTTCAATACCACTATGCTGACATTCAGATCGCTCTCTCTTAGCGTTTTCGTTTCCGCGTCGATGCTGCTGTTGGCGGCATCCTCGGCATTGGCCCAGCCCGCGACGGGGGCCAGGTTTGACGTCACGAATTACCGGATCGAAGCGCAGCTGAATCCGGACGAGCACACCTTGCGCGCGGGCGCCGACATAACCTTTGTGCCGCAGGACGCGACGCGTTCGATTGTCTTTGAATTGAACGGCTCGTTACACGTCGATAGCGTCGAGAAGGATGGCAAGGCACTTACCGGGTTTGTGCAGGACTCAGTGGGCGCCGGGGCCGCGGGACCAAACGTCAGAATAGATCTCGGCCAGGTGCTGACGGCCAATCAGCCGGCCACTATCCGCATTCGCTGGAGCGGCGCGTTGACTTCGCCCGAAGGCGGGCCGCTGGCCAACAAACGTCTCGCTTATGTGGGGCCCGAAGGCTCGTATCTGATGTACGCGTCGCGTTGGTTTCCTTTTCATGATTATGCGGCGGACCGCGCGACCGCAGACATTACGATCATCGTGCCTACCGGGGTGACCGTCGGCGGGGTCAGCGACGAGCCGGTAAATCCGCAAGTCGACAAGTCGGGAGTGACGCGTTTTCGCTTCGTCAACAAGCAGCCGATTCTGATCGGCAATTTCGTCGCCGGACAATATGTGGCCAAGTCTCTGCGGATGGGTAAATACGAATTGCAGTTCTTCGTCAAACCCGGCAGTGAAAACCGCATCTCGAATTTTGGCGAGTTGATGGGTCATGCGCTCGAGTTCTATACGAACGAATATGGCGACCCTTCTTTCGGCACCCGTTTTGTCGTCGCCCAGACTGACAACGAAACCATGGACGCCTACTCCGGGCCAGGGATGCTGTTTTTGGCCTCGAAATTTTTCGATTCGACGCACGGCTCCGACGCCGAACGCCTGCAGCGCGAAGTGGCCTATCAGTGGTGGGGACAGTCCGTCGGTTTGAAGTCGTTTGATGACGCCTGGATCTCGCAGGGCTTGGCCGAATGGAGTGCGTTCGCCTTGCGCGAAACGGCTTTGAACGGCGCGCAGCTAGATGCCGCCCAACGCGAAGAGCAGGAGCGCGCCCTGACCTTCGAGCAAACATCTTCGATCGTGCGCGCGCCGTCCGCGCTGGACGATCAGTCGGCGGCCTACCAGTCAATCGTTCTCTATAAAGGCGCGATGGTGTTTCGCATGTTGCGCGAGACGCTCGGCAAACAACAGTTCACCACGCTGATGCGAAAGTTCCTCGAGCAGTATCGCAACAAGAGCGCCTCGATCGACGACTTCGAAAGACTGACAACGCAGGTCGCCGGGCGGAACATGCGCTACTTCTTTGCCCGCTGGGTCGAAGGCACGGGTGTTCCGGAGTTCAGTGTCGATTATCAAATCATCCGCACCCGCGCCGGCAAATTCCGCACGCGCGGCACGGTGCGGCAGAATTTCGAGAACTTGCAGATGCCCATCGATATCACTCTGCATTCCGAAGGCGACTCGCAAACAAAGACGATTTATCTCGGCGGTCAGAGCGAGGATTTTGACTTTGAGTCGCAGGGGCAGCCTATCAGCGCCGAGGTCGATCCCAGCGACAAGATCCTGCGCATGTCCGACGATCTGAAGATTTCGATTGTCGCGCGGCGCGGCATCGAATTATTCAAGGACGGGCAATACGCTGAGGCGCAGCAGCAACTAGAAGGCGCGTTGAAGCTCGATCACAACAACGGGTGGATCTATTACAACCTGGGCCTGGTTTATTTCGAGCAGAAGAACTGGCAACTGGCGGCCGATCAATTTGAAGCTGCGATTAATTCGGCGACGGGCAAGCCTGAGTGGATCGACACCTGGGCCCACATCAAGAAGGGCAACTCCTACGATGCGCGTGGCGAGCGGCAGCGGGCGGTGGCCGAATATCAAAAAGCCGTGAACGCCGGCAGCAACTACGACAATGCCCAGGCGGTCGCGAAAAAATATATCGAGACACCCTTCGATCCGAAGGCCGCGCAACAGGCCCAAAATTCCTCGGGCGATTCTTACTGAGAATCGTCCGCAGTGCGTGGCGCTGTTTTTAGCTTGACCGCGGCACGGGCCTCCCGCTCCTGAAGACCCGAGCAAGATGCGCGCGCCACTTTCAAACAGAACCAGTACCGAGTATCCCTTTGCCGTCATCTAAGCGGTCACTGTAAGATTCTTTACATCCCCTGGCATTTGATGAGTGAGGCATCCGTTGCGAAAGGGCGGATGGTCCCTCGCACTCCGGAGAGGGTTGGTTGAGGCTAAGCGAGATTCATTTCCCGCAAACCAGCATCTCGCCGGCGTCATAGTGGCGCCTCATCACGCGTCCTTCCCGGCGGGAAAAGTTGAAAGACAATAATCAGTGAGCACGGTTGACCAAATCAGCAAAGCTTTCGCGCAACGTTATGGCGGCCAGCCGCGCGTCTATCGGGCGCCCGGCCGCGTGAACTTAATCGGCGAGCACACGGACTACAACGAAGGATTTGTGATGCCGGCCGCGATCGATTTTTCGACCTATGTGGCGATTGGCAAACGCGACGATCGCATCATCAAAATCTACTCAGATACTTTTAACGAGGAAGCTTCACTGGATTTGGCGCAGCCGCCGGCGCGCGGCCGCAAGCACTGGAGCGATTACCCGTTCGGGGTGGCCGTGAAGCTCCAGGACTCGGGCCAGGAAATATCCGGAGCCAATGTCATGGTGCATGGCGAAGTGCCGCTGGGATCGGGTTTGAGCTCGTCCGCGGCCATCGAAGTGTCCACCGGGCTGGGCTTGTTGGACATTTCGCATCAGGAAATCGACCGTCTGCGGCTGGCGAGAACCTGTCAACGAGCCGAAAACGAATTCGTTGGGGCGCGCACGGGAATAATGGACCAGTTCATCGGTTGTTTTGGCAAAGCGGGGCACGCGGTGATGCTCGATTGCCGTTCGCTCGAATCTCAGACCCTGCCATTGCCTCAGGATGACAAGCTGGTTGTCTGCAACACGATGGTCAAGCATGAACTGGCGTCGAGTGAATACAACGCGCGCCGCGAACAGTGCGAAGCAGGTGTCCGCATCCTGGCGCGCCAGCTGCCCGGCGTGGGCTCTCTGCGGGATGTAACTGTGGCCGATGTGCAGAAGTTCAAAGATGAGCTTGGCGAGGTTGTCTTCAAACGATGCCGGCACGTTACCAGTGAGAATGATCGCGTGCGCGCGGCGGCCGAAGCCTTGCGGCGCCGCGATTTGAAAACCTTCGGAGAGCTGATGTACAAGTCGCATGAAAGCCTCCGTGACGATTACGAAGTCAGTTGCCGCGAATTGGATGTGATGGTCGAACTGGCCCGTCCAATCGACGGCGTCTATGGCGCGCGGATGACGGGTGGCGGCTTTGGCGGCTGCACCGTAAACCTGGTCGCCGCCGCCGCAGTCGAAGAATTCACGCGCCGGATAAAAACCGGTTACGCGGACGCTACCGGCCGGGACGCGGACGTTTATGTCTGTTCGCCGGCCGACGGCGCCGAGCGCATTCAGTGAAGTCAGTTGAAGCTGGCACGCGCGGGTATCAACATAGGTGACGCAACTGATTCCTAGTGCGCGGAGCGCACGACAGCGTAAAGCCTGCGGTGAATCCCGATTCATCGGGAGGAACCCCAGGGATATGGTCGGTAAGAGCCATGAGCCCGCGGAGCGGGCGACAGACCTGCGGTGGCGCGCAAGACTTCAATTCAATCAGCTGTGCCCGCTCCGCAGGCGTCGATTTTCTTTCTGCGATTGATCCTGGGGCTCACGCCCCAGGCTTTACGCTGTCGTGCGCTCCGCGCACTGGGTGTCTGAAGTGTGTTAGTGCTCAGGCGCTTCTCTCGCGGGACCTTTATGCGACGCCGCAAAACTTGATTCCGGTTAAATAAACGATATTCTAAGTTGCCCTTCCTGACGGTCGGGCTGCTGACACAATCCCTTTATGAAACTCTGCCAATTCAAAACCAACGATTCTCAACAACCAAGGCTGGGTATTTTGATCGGCGATGGCGCCGTGTGCGACGTTGCGGAACTTGCGCAGGCAGTGAAGCGCGCCGGCGGCCCAGTCAGCGACTGGCTGCTCGGAGCGAACAGCACCCTGGCGGTAATTAATGGCGGCGCATCGGCCGGGCAAGAACTTGCCGCGCTGCTCGATTCCGGACCGCATTCCGGCAGTGGCCAGACCGCAGCCTACTCGCTCGACCAGATTGAATTTCTGCCGGCGGTTTACCCGGGCAAGATTCTCGCGATTGGTCGTAATTACGCGGAACACGCTTCCGAGGGCGGCTCGGATTTGCCGCCGGCGCCGTTGCTCTTTAACAAATTGCCGAATGCCTTGAGCGCCCACAACGCGCCGATAGTGCTGCCGGGCATCAGCGAACAGGTCGATTACGAAGCCGAGCTGGCGGTCGTTATCGGGAAAACTGCGAAGCGAGTTAAGGAAGACGAAGCGCTCGATTACGTTTTTGGTTATTCGCTCATCGACGATGTGAGCGCGCGCGACTTGCAGTTTGGCGACGGCCAATGGACCCGGGGCAAAAGTCTCGACACGTTTGCGCCCCTGGGGCCATTTATCACCACCCGTGATGAAATTGAAGACGTGCAGGCCCTGAAGATTGAAGGGGTGCTGAACGGCAACGTGATGCAGTCGTCGAATACTTCGAAGATGATCTTTCAGGTTGCGTACCTGATCTCGTACTTGTCGCAAGGCATTACGCTCAATCCCGGCGATGTCATTGCGACGGGAACGCCTGACGGGGTGGGCATCTTTCGCAAACCGCCGGTGTTGCTGAAAGACGGCGACGTCTTTGAAGTCAGGATTGAGAAGCTGGGCGTGCTGCGCAACCCGGTAGTGTCCGGTTAGCGGATCAATTCGGGGAGCGGTAGCGACCGGAGCATGATTTAATTTGTTCGGGCTTTTTGATCCGCTCGCTATCGCTCGCGGTTTTGACACATGCACATCTGGATCGACCTCGCGAATTCACCGCACGTTCCTTTCTTCCACGCCTTAATCCCGGATTTCACGGCGCGTGGTCACACGGTCGAGATCAGCGCGCGCGACTTCGCGCAGACTGTCGCACTCGCCGGCCGGGCCGGAATGCCGGCGCACGTGATTGGCGGCCATGGCGGCGGATCGATTACGGGCAAGGCCGGCAACCTCATCGGCCGCGCGTCCGCTTTGCGCAAGTGGGCGCGTGATCGTGGATTCAATCTCGCCGTCAGTCACAACTCGTACGCGCAAATTGCCGCCGCCGCCGCCCTCGGCATCAAATCCGTCACGCTGATGGATTACGAACACCAACCGGCAAATCATCTCGCCTTTCGTCTGACCTCGCGCGTCATAGTGCCGGCGGCGTTTCCGGCCGGTGAATTGCGGAAGTACGGCGCCGCGACGCGAAAGGTGAAGCGGTACCAAGGGACCAAAGAAGACGTTTACCTGGCTGATTTCGCGCCTGATCCCTCCTTCGCAGAAACATTGCGCAAATTCAATATTGCGAGCGATGATGTTCTGGTCGTCGCACGTCCACCGGCTCGCGAAGCGTTGTATCACCGGTTTGAGAACCAACTGTTCGATGAGTTAATCGCGCGTCTGAGCGCCCTCGCCAGCAGCAAGATAATTGTGATTCCGCGTTCTGAGGCACAACGTGAGGATTACGAAAATCGGAGGCCGGCAAAGGTCATCGTTCTGCGAGAGGCGTTGAACGGCGCGGACCTAATCGCCGCCGCCGATTTAGTTGTGAGCGCCGGCGGCACGATGAATCGCGAGGCCGCGGCGCTGGGCGTCCCGGCCCTCAGCGTCTATGCCGGTAAGTGGGCGGCCATTGACGAACAGTTGGTGAACGAGGGACGGCTGCGACGAATTGGATCGCACGAGGATATCGCGCGGGTGGTGGTGGCGAAGAAGCCCGGACTGAATTTGAGACGGGCCACCACGGTCCGCGAGCAGGTTGTAAACTTGATTCTGGAATAGTCTGCCGTTTGGAGCGCTCAGGAAAAGCGGCAAGCCGCGGCACTCCAAATTTCTGCTGCCATGAAGGCTGAGAAGCTGGTCAGCGATTTCACCGACGCCAGTGCGGTCCGGGTGCCCGCGCGCGCGCCGCGTTGGGTCGTGCCGCTGGTAAAGCTGACGCTGCTCTTAACTGATGCCGCGCTGGTGCTGACCTGCTTTGTCGCCGCATTTTACATCCGTCACTACCAGGCCATCGTCGATCGGGCCGCCGGCGGCTCGCTCGGCTGGAGCCGCGACTTTGCTCCCTACGCGGTCCTCCTTCCTTTAATGATTCCAATTCGTTTGCTGCTGCTTCGTTACCACGGGCTCTACCGGGTGCGCGGTGAGTTTTCGTTTATTGACGATGTGGCGCGGGTGTTCAAAGCCACCGCCATCAGTTCGCTGCTGATCGTCGCGGCGGCCTTCATGTATCGGGGCGGCGTAGCCTTCCGCGCCTTCTCTTATTCGCGGGCGATTTTCCTGCTCGATTTTCTGTTTGTCTTCGCCAGCGTCAGCGTCGTCCGCATGATCTTTCGCACTGCGCAGATCATGATCCGGCGGCGCGGGATCAATCTGATACCGACCTTGATTGTCGGCCGCGGCGCGGAAGCCGTGCTGTGCATCCGCGAAATGCGCGCGCGCCCGGAGTTGGGCTATCGCGTCATCGGCATCGTCGATAATGAACACGCGGGCTCGGTGGCCGGGGTGAGTTTTGAAGGCGTTCCCGTGATCGGAACTTTGGAGAATCTGCCACAGGCCATCCGCGAGTCGCGCGCGAATGAAGTCATCATCTCTGATCCCAACGTCCCGGGCGAAAGATTGTTCGACGTCATGATCCAGACGGGCCGCCGGCGCGGCGTCGAATTTCGCATCGCGCCGACGCTGCTTAATTGCCTGCCCAGCAAGACGGAGATCGACCAGGTCGGTTCGCTGCCGATGGTCACCCTGTTTCGCTCGCCGCTGTCAAACGGCGCGCGGATGGTCAAGCGCGCATCGGACCTGCTGATTGCCGCGGTGGCGCTGACGGTGCTGGCGCCCGTCTGGCTTTTAATTGCGCTGCTGATCAAATTGGATTCACGCGGCCCGGTCTTCTATAAGCAGGAACGCGTCGGCATGGATGGCCGCGTCTTCCTTTTTTACAAGTTTCGCTCAATGCTCGTAGGCACTGACGACGCCAGCCATCGCGAGTACCAACGGGCCTATATCAGCGGCCGGGCCGATTCGAATTTGGGGGACGATGAGCGGCCCGTTTTCAAATTGCGCAGCGATAAGCGCATTACCCGGATAGGCAAGCTGCTACGGAAAACCAGCCTCGATGAATTGCCGCAACTCTTTAACGTGTTGCGCGGCGAGATGAGCGTGGTGGGCCCGCGTCCGCCAATTCCTTACGAAGTGGAGAACTATCAGCTCTGGCACCGCAAACGGCTCGACCTGAAGCCGGGCATCACCGGGTTGTGGCAAGTCTCGGGACGCAATCGCCTGCCGTTCGATGAGATGGTGCGGATGGACCTCTACTACATTGAGAATTGGTCGCTGCTGCTCGATATGAAGATCATTCTGCAAACGCTGCCGGTGATGTGGCGCGGCGAGGATGCTTATTAAAAAGATCCTATATCGTGTCAGTACCCGGAGCGGTAGCGACGGGATCAGGAGGAATCTCCCGGCAACGATACGGCCGAATTGATCCCGTCGCTACCGCTCCAGGTGCTGACGCGCGGCTGCGACGACTCTTGAGGCAAAGCTACGGGTCAGGTTATTTGACGCCGGCAGGTGCTGATGGCCACGGTCGAATACCAGTTAACGAAGCGTGAATTGATTCTTACGGCAACCCTGCGGATTGTTCTTCGAGCGCGGACGCTCGTGGCGATTGGTTACCTGTTGTTCATGGGGCTGCTGCTCATCTGGTTCGGCGATGCGTACCGCATCATCGGTTGGGTGTGCCTCGCTCTAGCGATGTTGTGGCCGCTGATATTCTTGCGCGCAATCCAGCGAATCGTAAACGCAAATCCGGTGCTTACTTCAAAAATTACGATGCACTTTGACGAGGTCGGTATCGTCTCTGTTTCACCGGGCTATCGCTCTGAAAGAGAATGGCTCTCTTTTTTCGGCTGGTCCCACTCAGACAAGTATTTCTTTTTAAAGGTGGATAAGCTGGGCACGCCGATTACAATTCCCAAGCGCGCGTTTACCGACGCCCAACTTAAAATGTTCTTCGAACAACTGTCGCACATAAATCATAACCAGGCGCATGCACCGAGGAGAGATCAATGACCAATCAGGATCCCAAATGCGAGCTGTTGCGGCACACCGTCGCGACCCTGGCTTATCGCGGCGGCAAAGCCGTCCGCCATACTGACGATGCGTTTGCTTCCTTCAAAGCTTCCGAAACGTCGCGCACGCCGGCGCAAATTCTCGCGCACATCGGGGATCTATTTGACTGGGCCCTTTCGATTGCCGCCGGCAACGAGACGTGGCACAACTCTGAACCTTTGGAGTGGAGCCGGGAGATCGAACGATTTCATAATGCGTTGAAAAGTTTTGACGATTACCTGGCTTCCGGCGCCGATTTGGCGGGCAGTTGCGAACGTCTCTTTCAAGGACCGGTGGCCGACGCGTTGACGCACGTGGGCCAACTAACGATGTTGCGGCGGATCGCCGGCGTGCCGATGAAAGGCGAGAACTACTCGCGCGCGAAAATTGAATTGGGCCGCGTCGGCGCGGATCAGGAAAACCCCAAGCGTGAATTTGATTGAGTGTCAGCGCGACGTGTCAGAACCGGGAGCGATAGCGACCGGGCCAAACGCTCGCCATCTGATCACCTGGGCCCCGTCGCTACCGCTCCGGGTTCTGACTCCCTGCCCCGCATTGCTCAAATTCGCTATCGGCGTTAGCATCTGTCCGATTTTGCCGCCAAGCCCGAAAGCCTCGCGGGTGTGAGCGATCACTCGAAGGAGTCCCGACCATGAATAACCTTGCTTACACATCTCAGGATCCGGCGTACATCGGCGAGAAAGTCGAAGAAAAAGTGCGCGAAGAAATTGAATCGGCAGCCCCTATTCCCTACCAGGTTGAGACCGGCGAGGCCGGCACGGCGACCGTCGGATCGTTTCTCAGCGATATCGGTAACGCCCTGATTGGCGGGAAAGACGAAACCCTTTTCCGTCTCAATTTTGATCTGGCCCAGCGGCGGCCGGCCAACCTCCAGGTATCGATGAACCGGCAAGGCGTCGGCGCCCACGCGGGCCTGTTGATGTATTCAACCAGGATCTCGAAACCGGTTGCGGCCGAAGTCGCCCTGGAAGATCCGAAGTTCTTCGGTAATTCGAAATTCGCCGGGGACGCCGGCGCGGCTGCGAGGCTCAACGGAAACAGCGATCTCATCAAGCGCTGCAATGAACTGGCGCGCGTTGAATCGCAGTCGGGCGGATTGACGCTCAAGATCAAACGCTGCTGCAAAGTCATTCCGCACGAAGGCGGATCGATGCTGGTGGTTGGCACTTTGCCGCGGCCGACCAAGATGGGATTCAGCGCCGCCCTCGATGCGAAGGATTTTTTCGAGATCGCCGATATGGTCGAAGCTGCTCTCTAGAAAGATAAAGGAGTGTGTCATGCGCACAGTTAAAGTTGTCGCCGTTTCGCTGATGATTCTTCTCTTGACGGGTATGACCATGGGACAGGAACAGGAGTCGCAGGAACCAACCAACCGAACCATGCGTCCGGTAGTGCGCGGGCAGCACTTTGCAGTGGCCTCGATGAAGGCCGAAGCCACGCGCGCCGCCGAACGAATTCTGGAAAAAGGCGGCAACGCTTTTGACGCCATCGTGGCCGGTCAGGCCGTGCTCGGACTGGTCGATGGCGCGATGAACGGCATCGGCGCCGATGCGACCCTGCTGGTCTATGACGCGAAGACCAAGAAGGTTTACTCGATCAATGCCGAAGGCACGGCGCCCAAATTGGCGACCATCGCCTGGTACAAGGAACACAACGGCGGCAAGCTGCCCGTCAATGACTCGCTGCTTTCCGGGACGGTGCCGGGCTGCATCGATGCGTGGTACATCCTGCTCGACCGCTGGGGCACGATGAGTTTCGCGGAAGTCTTGAAGGAAGCGATCGATCTGGCAGATAACGGATTTCCGGCCGGCGATTCGTTTGCGCGCGCCGCCGCGACCACTCAGAAAATCCGCAAGTATCCAACCAGCGCCAGGGTCTATCTGCCAAACGGACGCGCGCCGCAAGCCGGCGAAATTTTTCGTAATCCGGATCTCGCCCGCACCCTGAAACGTCTGGTTGAAGCCGAGACCCAGGCCCGGAGCAAGGGCCGGCACGAAGCCCTGAAAGCCGCGCGCGATCGCTTTTACAAAGGCGACATTGCCCGCGAGATGGCCAAATTCTCAGAAGAGAACGGCGGCCTGTTTCGCTATGAAGACTTCGCGAGCTACACGGCGAAGGTCGAAGATCCCGTGTCCATCGACTATCACGGCTATCAAATCTACAAAAACGCGTCGGCCAGCCAGGGGCCGGCCGAATTATTTGCGCTCCGTATTCTCGAAGGCTATGACCTGAAAGCGATGCGTCTCAACAGCGCTGAATATATTCACACCAGCGCCGAAGCCATGAAGCTGGCCATGGCTGATCGCGAGAAATATCTGGCCGATATGGATTTCGTGAAGATTCCCTACGAAGGCCTTTTGTCGAAAGAGTACGCCGCCGATCGGCGGGCGCTAATCGATAAGAACACGGCTTCGCTTCAGTTCCGTCCCGGCACGGCCGAGAAATTTGCCGCCGATAAAACGCCGCTCGAGCGGCCGGTGAAGGTGACTGTGGCGGGTGAAGCCAATCACGAGGGCGATACCAGCTACATCGCCGTGGTCGACAGCGCGCGCAACATGATCAGCTTTACTCCCAGCCTGCATAGCGCTTTCGGCACCGGCGTCGTCATGGGCAACCTCGGCTTCATTTTTAATTGCCGCGGCGATTACTACACGCTGAACGAAGGCGAAGCGAACGCGCTCGCTCCCGGCAAACGCCCGCGCAGCACGCTGCAAGGAACACTGGTCATGAAGGACGGCGAGCCGCACATGGTGATGGGGACGCCGGGCGCCGACAATCAAGTGCTGCTGACGATGCAGACGCTGCTGAATATCATCGATTTCGGGATGAACGTGCAGCAGGCCATCGAGGCGCCGAAATGGCTGACGCGCGCCTTCCCGGCCTCGCCGTTTCCCCACACGATGTATGCCGGTGATCTCTCAGTTGAAGCGCGCGTGCCTGAGGAGGTGCGCAAGCAACTGCAAGCACGCGGCCACAAGCTGCGCGTGACCGGGCCCTGGTCTGACGGATCGCTCGCCGCGATTGTCGTTGATCTAAAAAGCGGGGTGCTGAATGCCGGCACGGACCCCCGGACCGAAGCCTACGCCTGGGCGTGGTGACCCGAACGAAAGTAGTGGCTGCCGGTTTCTATAGCCCGGTCGTTCAGGCCCGGTTCCGCCGCTCCGCGGGCCGATCAGGACCCTTTCTTCATTCCCGCGCATCCGTAAAATCCGGAAGGAACACTATGCAGATTCTCAGACACCACGCAACGCAATGCCTGGCGGTAGCAGTTGCGCTAATCATTCTTAACTTCACGGCGCCGAGCGCGCGCGCGCAAAGCTGCAGACCGACGATGTTGTATTACCTGGTGCGCGATGAGAAGGGTAAACCGGTCCCGCCGGCAGATAAGAATATTTCGTACCAGACAAAGGCTAAATACACTGGATGGTGGGACGAAGGCTATGAGGACGTTTTGAACTCGGCAGAAATGCCTAAGGACGTTACGGGTTTGAATGGGAAGATATTGAAATTATATACGGGAGATGGGGCGGCGTGTTTCTTTCAAAAGCCGGTCACTCTTCAAATAGAGTTAAACGGAAAGAAGATGGAATTGATCTTCAAACCTTTGCAGGATCTCAAGGCTAAGAGCGCCGACTACGTTGTGGACTCGCTGCCGTTTCAAGAAGGGACATTTGAGATCGATCTGACGTTTCGCAAACAGTGGCCGCCGCAATTCTATCCGGCGACTGGTTGGCAAAAGATGAAGTAGCGGAGATATGGCCGCGTCAGCGGACTTGCGGTCGCCGCAAACCTACGGCCGAGCGGTCGCCGTAGCAAAGGCCTTCAATTGCACCAGCGCCGGCGGCGCTTCTGCGAGCCAGGTCGTGGGACACACTCCACACCGGGTGCATTGATTGACGGAAGGGCATGGCGCCGTTGACTGAGCTTCATGCGCGCGTTCGTGTTCACGCTCCATGAACGGACGGCCCAATCCGGCATCGACAATTTCCCAGGGAAGGATTTCCGCATGCGCGCGATTGCGGCTGGTGTGAAAGGCCGGATCAATCCCGGTTTCGCGTATGGCTGAATTCAAATCGCCAGCCAAACGCGCGGTCGCTTCGATCACCTGCGCAATTTGTCGATCACCCGACGAGAGCAGCGCCTGTTCGTGAGCGATGCGCGCAGACATCACCCGGACTTCCACGTTAGGAATGCGTGCCAGCTTCTTGCTCACGTATTTCAAGCGCCGCTTCAATTCTTTCTCTGCACAGATTGGTTCCCACTGGAAGGGCGTGTTGGGTTTCGGCACAAAACCGTTTAGCGAAGGAATTATTTTGCCGGCCCGGCCGAAACGCTTTCCGGCTGCCAGCATCCGGTTCTTGATGCGCTCAACCAGCACGATCATTTCATCGAGATCCGCGTCGGTTTCGGTCGGCAGACCAACCATCATGTACAACTTGATCGTCAGCATCCCGCGATCGAAAACCGCGCCGCAGATATCGACGATCTCGTCGTTGGTCAGGTTCTTATTGATGACGCGGCGCAGGCGATCTGATCCCGTTTCCGGCGCCACGGCAATCTGCTGATCGCGCGATTCCACCAGGGCGTCAAGTAGTTCCTCGGAAATTTGATCCAGCCGCAACGAAGATACTGAAATGCGATAATCCATCGCCCGCAGCCCCTGGAGAATCTCGCTGATCTCCGGATGATCGCAAACCGCGGTCGAAACCAGACCGATCTTGTCGGTCCTGGTCCGCCACTGTCTGGCCTTGGCGAGAATGTCACGCGCCGGCACCACCCGGGGCGGCCAATAGTTGTAACCGGCCCAGCAGAAGCGGCAACCCTGGGAACAGCCGCGCGAGATCTCAACCAGAAAGCGATCGCCCATCTCGGCCTGCGGGGCAAAGATAGTGGTGGAAGGGGCGAACACTTCATCGCGCCGCAGTTCGGCGGCGAGGTCGAACTGTTGTTTGCGAATGGCCCGGCGCAGAGATCCTTCCTTCGGATTCTCGGCAGAGATCGCCCGTCCGACGCGCGCCGGCACCCCGGTTTCGGTCGGCGTATATGCGGCCACCGTTCCGTCTTCGTGGTAGCTGACGAAATATAACGAAGGGATGTAGAAGCCGCGGCCCTGTCGCGCGAGCGCGAGCAGGAGTTCGTCCTTGCTCTGGCGCTCGAGCATCGCGTCAACCAGCTTCGGCCCCAGGATTTCGCCTTCACCGACGCCAATCACGTCGGTGAATTCCGCGATCGGTTCCGGATTGAGAAACGAGGCGGCGCCGCCCATGACGATTAGCGGATCTCGTTCACCTCGGTCTTTGGCCCACACCGGCACGCCGCTCATCTGGAGCATGCGGGCCATGTTGATGTAATCAGTCTCGAACGAGATGGAGAAGGCGATTAAGTCAAAATCGCGGACCGGCGTCTGCGATTCGAGCGAGAGCAGCGGGGTGCGCGTGCGTTCGTACTCGCGCAGCTCGTCCACTGGAGCAGTAGCCCGACCGTGAGGCAGGGCTCCCTCATAACCGGATCCGGCTGACCGTGACAACGATGAGCCCTCCCTCACAGTCGGGCTACTGCCCCGATCGTGTCGGGCCGGGCTGTCCGGCAGAAACACGCGCTCGCAGGAAACCTCCGGGATGTTATTGAAGATTTCATACATCGCCTGAAAGCCGAGATTGGCCATCCCGATCGCATAAGTGTTGGGATAGCAGAGCGCGATGCGCAACTCGGCGCCACGCTTCAACACCCAGCCATCTTCGCTGGCAAGCTTTCGCTTATAGCTTTCGACTATCGAGCTATAGGACATATAGGTCGTATCAGTCTTATAGGAACTATATGTCCTATAAGCTTGTTCTCACCCGTGCTGCACCGTTTCCAGAAATGCCTTCAGCTTCCTCGACCGCGACGGATGCCGCAGTTTCCGCAGCGCCTTGGCTTCGATTTGGCGAATACGTTCGCGGGTGACGGCAAAGTGTTGCCCCACTTCTTCGAGCGTGTGTTCAGATCCGGTCGTGCCCAGGCCGAAGCGCATCTTGATCACTTTTTCTTCGCGCGGAGTGAGGGTGGCCAGAACTTCGTCGGTGATCTCGCGCAGGTTCGAGGCGACCACCGCATCCGACGGATTGAGGATCGACTTGTCTTCAATAAAGTCGCCGAGATGCGAATCTTCCTCTTCGCCAATCGGCGTTTCCAGGGAAATCGGTTCCTGGGCAATCTTGAGCACCTTGCGCACCTTGGAAACCGGGATGTCCATCTTCTTGGCGATCTCTTCGCTGGTCGGCTCGCGGCCCAGTTCCTGGACCAGCGCGCGCGAAGTGCGGATCAGCTTGTTGATGGTTTCGATCATGTGCACCGGAATGCGAATCGTGCGCGCCTGATCGGCGATGGCCCGCGTGATTGCCTGGCGGATCCACCAGGTGGCATAGGTCGAAAACTTATACCCGCGCCGCCATTCGAACT
>Ga0126383_10000287_pt1 | contig 26540 bp, 20 predicted proteins | sample PanSoiMetPlot_35_FD_96882 | JGI IMG/M metagenome (GOLD analysis project Ga0126383, IMG submission 96882) | Tropical forest soil microbial communities from Panama - MetaG Plot_35 | ecosystem: Environmental > Terrestrial > Soil > Tropical forest > Bulk soil | place: Panama | collected 2016-02-17 | reverse complement strand
TCGATCAGCGTGACGCGATATCCCACCAGCGCCGCCAGTCGAGCCAGCGACGCGCCGACATGACCGGCGCCGGCAATTACCAATTGCGGCTCTGCTTCAATTCGCTCGAACATGAATTGCGAGCCGCTCTTATCCGGGAATTCCGGAGCGATCTCCCCGAGCGAGATCATGCGGGTGGCCGCACGGCTCCGCAGAAATTCGGCGGCGGCAGCCACGACTGCGCGACTCAGGTCATCGTCCGCCAATTCGCCAACTGTCTGGCCTGTGTCGCCGACAAACAGCTTCGCGCCCACAGCCAGATGATCAGATTGAATAACAGTAATGAGCGCCCCCAGCGATCCGTTCTGAAGGGTCTCGGCGATGGCGTCGCGAATCGATTTCGCGTCGGCTGAAGATAAGGGCGAATCGGTCATTCAGGATTGTGAGGGTTTCCAAACATCGATGAAGATGTCCATGGTGCCGCCGCAGACCATGCCTTCTTCACTGGCCTCGTCGGCCGTCAAAGCGAAGTGATGTAAGTCCGGCCGGCCGCTGCGCATCGTGTCGCGGGCTTCCGCCCAGACTTCGGCTTCCACGCAACCGCCGCCGACGGTGCCGGCAGTTTGACCATTCTCGAAGAACAGCATTTTCGCGCCGCGACGCTGCGGGGTAGATCCGCGGGTATGCGCCACCGTCGCCACCACCACGCGCTCGCCACGGGCATTCGCTTCGTCAATTAACCGATAAAGTTCTTGTTGGGCTGTGGTAGACATTCTGGGGTAGACACCCGGTACGCAGGCCGCTGGCCTGCTTCTTTAGCTGCACGCCGGAGGCGTGCGCACCTTAGGGCGTCGGAGTTGGACTCGCCGCCGGCTGCGACGCATTGGTCTTCGCGTTTTCAATCGCAGCTTTATCGGACAGATCCAGCTTCTTCTGCAAGAGGTCGATCTCAATATCCGAAGTAGCAATCGCCTGCTGAATGTGGCTCTCGCTCGCCGCCAACTGATCGATCTGCTGCCGCGTGCGGGTGCGATCATTTTCAAGTTGCTTCTGACGGGCGGCACGCAACTCCTCGGGCCGGGTGGTGCCGTAACCGGCCACCGCGCGCTCGATATTTTCCGGCTTCAGATCATTCTCAACTGCTTCGAGATGCGCTTCGAGATTTGCTTTCTTGTCCTCCACGTCGCGCAATTCCGTTCGCAATTGCGAAGATCGCTGTTCGGCTCGCGATAGCCGTTCAAGATCGACCATGGACTGTTGCGACGTCTGCATCTCATTCAACTTGCCGTTAAGCTTATCGACCTGGTTCGACAAAGTTCGAATCGTCCGCTTCATCGATTCCGGATCTTCCGGCGTCGCGGAGTTCGAATTTCCATTTGCATTCAGAGTCGAACTATCAGTCGTGGCGTTGTCGGAGCTGTTGGCGTTATCGCCGGGTGACGGCTGATAAATTTCCGGATTGGTGATTCGCGGCGCGGAGGATCGCCGTCTGGTGCGCTTGCGCTTTTGCGCCGCCGAATCAACCAGCAACCCCGTCATCAGCACAATCGCGACCACGGCGATAACTAATCTGCGAATGGAACCCTCAGGCATTTCCGAACCTCCTCAAAACTGTTTGAGGGATGTCTTATCCGAGAAGCAAGATGCTTGCCGCATGCTTGTCTTTTTATGATTCACGTTAAGCGGGCCGATTCGTTCCGCTTTCAGTCCGCTTAACCCGGGCTACCGGCCGAATTCAGGCCATTTGCATTTGAAAACCGATGTCCATCGCCCGAACCGACTGCGTCAACCTCGCCACGCGAATGATGTCAGCGCCGGCCTCAGCATAGGTGCGGACGTCTTCCAAAGTCACGTCGCCGGAAATCTCAATTGAGATTGAATCGCGGAGTTGCCGGGCGTAATCGATAGTCTCCTTCGCGGCGCCGGAAGCTATTCCGCGCAGCAAAAGAACGCTGGCGCCTGCTTCAATCGCCGTTTTCACTTCACTGGTCGAGGAAACTTCAGCCGCAACTCGATGCCCGTGGCCGGCCTTATCCACCACGCTCTCGATGGCGGCTCCCAGCCCTCCTACAATTGCCGCGTGATTTGATTTCACCACCACGCCGTCATCCAGACCATACCGGCTGTTTATGCCGCCGCCCAGCAGCACCGCATATTTTTCCAGCATGCGCAGGCCGGGCGTCGTCTGGCGCGTGTCGGCAATCTTTGCTCGCGTGCCTTCGACGGCGCGCACGAACTGCCGCGTCATGGTCGCAACGCCGGAAAGATGCCGCAGCAGGTTCAAAGCGACTTGTTCACCGGCGAGCAGCACGTCGGCAAATCCGCTGGTGCGGGCTATCACCTTGCCGGCATCGACTTCTTCACCATCGGCGGTGAACGCCTCGAGTTGCAACTGCGGATCGAGCGACACGAAAACTTCTTCCGCTGCTTCCAAACCCGCCACCACCATCTTCTCGCCGGCCACGAACCGGCCCTTCGCCCGCGCGTTCCGCATCAGGGCGCTTTGCGTGGTGATGTCACCACGACCGAGATCTTCCCGCAGAAACAGTCCGATGCTCGAATAGAGCGCGCCTTCATCCAACCAGTTCACGAACTCGCCTCCTTCAAAGAGCACGGGCATCCCAACCCGCAAAGCTCGCGCAGCGAACTCAACTTGCTCCACTTCACGACAGCGCCTCCACCATCTGGTTCAGCGCCGCCACTTGCCGCGCGATATCCACCAGCCGGGCTCGGAGTTCCGCGACTTTTTCTGCCGGCGCACGATTCACAAAATCCGCATTACTGAGCTGTGTCTCGAGTTTCGCGGCCTCCTTTTCCAACTTCTCACGTTCGCGCGACAACCGCGCCCGCTCCTGCGCGAAATCAATCAAACCTTCCAGCGGCACGGCCACTTCGGATCCGCCGGCAAGTACCGCGCGGGCCGCGGCTTTCGGCATTTGGGCGGCGCCGTCAATCGACACGTTCGTCGCGCGGGTAAGCCGCGCAATCTGGCCGGCGCTGGAAGAAAAGACCGGCTGCATTTCAGCATTCGCGGCAATCAACAGCTCGATCCGATCGCCCGGCTTTATATTCATTTCCGAACGAATGTTGCGCACCCGCGAAATCAAATCGATGACCGCGCTCATCTCAGACTCAGCTTGCTCATCGATAGCGGTTGCGTCCGCTTTCGGATAGGCCGCCAGCATCACTGACGGCGCCGCGCCGGGATACGCTTGATGCAAACGCGACGAATGATCGACGGGAAGCTTCTGCCATAACTCTTCAGTCAGATACGGCATGAACGGATGCAGCAGGCGCAGCGATCGCTCCAGGATGGAAATCAGCCGCGCGCGCGCGATGCTCCGCTCGGCCGAAGGCACGTCGGACGTGACTGCGCCCTTGGAAAGTTCAATGTACCAGTCGCAAAAATCGTCCCAGAAAAAGTGATAGAGCGTTTGCACCGCCGCGTGGAAATCATAATTTGCGAGTTGCGCGTCGACGTCGCGGGCGGTCTTGTTGAGACGCGAAACGATCCAGCGATCGTGAAGCGGGAGATTGGAGTGATCCGAAAAAGGATCGCCTGGCTCGGCCGCTACCGCTCCCGGTTCTGACACGTCGGCATTCATCAGCGCGAACCGCGCGGCGTTCCAGATTTTGTTGGCAAAGTTGCGATAGGACTCGACCTGCTTCTCGCTCCAGCGCGTGTCCGTCGAGCCAATGGAGGCGAGCATCACGCGCGTCGCATCCACTCCATACTTGTCGAAGACCTCCAGCGGGTTGACGCCGTTCATCTTCGTTTTGGACATACGCTGGCCGTGCTTGTCGAGCACCGTCCCGGTGACATAAACGTCGGCGAAGGGCTCTCGACCGATGAACTTCATACCAGTCATCACCATCCGCGAGACCCAGAGGAAAATAATGTCACGGGCCGTAATCAGAACCGACGTGGGATAAAAAGTCTTCAGATCCTCGGTTTCGTTGGGCCATCCGAGCGTTGAGAAAGGCCAAAGCGCAGAAGAGAACCAGGTATCGAGCACATCCTGATCCTGGGTCAACTGCTGCGTGCCGGCCTTTTGCTCCGCTTCGGCCCGGGTGCGCGCGACGACCAGTTCGCCGTCCTCAGTGTACCAGGCGGGAATCTGGTGCCCCCACCAAAGTTGGCGCGAAATGGTCCAATCGCGCAGGTTCTCGAGCCAATCGGCATAGACCTTTTCATATGGGACCTGGGGCACAAACTTCGGTTTGCCGTCACTGCGCAGTTTGGCCAAAGCCAGATCACGCAACTGGTCCATGCGACAGAACCACTGCGTGGAAATCAAGGGCTCGAGCACGGTCTTGCAACGCTCGCACTTTGAGATGGCAAACTCGTAGTCGATCACTTTTTCGAGTAAGCCCTGGGATTCTAATTTCTCCAGCACCAGCGCGCGCGCTTTGTAACGATCAAGCCCCGCGAAATCGGCGCCGGCGGCTTCCGTCATTTTTGCGTGCTGATCAATTACCTGGACTTGCTCCAGCTGGTGACGAAGGCCCATCTCGTAATCGTTGGGATCGTGCGCCGGGGTTATCTTCACCGCCCCGGTGCCGAATTCAGATTCCACATAATCATCGGCAATGAGCGGAATCTCGCGGCCGATGATCGGCAAAATCAAAGTCCGGCCAATCACCTCGCCATATCGCTCGTCCTTCGGATTCACTGCCACCGCGGTGTCGCCCAGCATGGTCTCAGGCCGCGTCGTGGCTACGGTGACGAACCCATCTCCTTCTTTGAAGGGATAACGCAGGTAATAAAGCTTGCCCGGCTGCGGTTCGCGCAAGACCTCGAGATCGGAAAGCACGGTCTGATCCTGGGGGCACCAGTTCACGATGCGATTGCCGCGATAGATCATGCCTTCCTCGTACAGACGAACAAAGACCTCGCGGACCGCGGCGGAAAGGTCTTCATCCATGGTGAACTTCAGGCGCGACCAGTCCACTGATGCACCCTCGCGGCGCATTTGATTGAGGATTTGACCGCCGTATTCGTGCTTCCACTGCCAGACGCGTTCGACGAATTTCTCGCGGCCCAGATCGTGGCGAGACAGACCCTCTTCCTTGAGTTGCCGCGTCACCATCAGTTGCGTCGAAATGCCGGCGTGATCCATGCCCGGCAACCAAAGCGTGCGGTAACCCAACATGCGCTTATGCCGCGTCAAGACGTCCATCATCGTGTGCTGCAAGGCATGACCTAAGTGCAGCGAGCCGGTTACATTCGGCGGCGGAATGACGATAGTGAAAATCGGGGCTTCCGGGTCTTTGTTGATTTCCGGAGCAAAATAACCGCGCTCTTCCCAACGCGCGTAGTGCGAGGCTTCGGCCTCAGATGGATTGTAGGTTTTTGGAATTTCGATCATTACGGGTCTGATCAGTTCAGCGACGGCCATTACCCGCCTTGCTTCAGTTACTCAAACAAGGCGATTGTAACGCAAACTGTTAGTTTGCGGGTAAAACGGCGGACGGAGCAAACTGACAGTTTGCTTTACATAAAAAAGGCGGGCCTTAGCCCGCCTCTAAACCTACCTGTTGGCAGAGTCTATTGCTGGTCGAGTTTCTTCCGAATCATTAACTCGGAAAGCTCGGGAACAACTTCCCAGGCGATCTCGCGGACAACCTTATCTGACATTTGTTCGATCACCCGCCGGGCTATGGCATCGATCACTGCGGGTGACATCACGCCTTGATCCAATTCGGGTGACAAAGCATGCGCAGCCGGAGCGCTGCTAACGACGGAAGCTGCTTCGGCAACTGGCGACGGTTCGCTCAGCATCGCCTGAGAGATTTCCGGCGCACCAGCGCTTACCGATCCATAGGTTACCGGCTCAGGCGCAGGCGCAGGCGCAGAATCAAAGGAATGGTTGCCGTGCGCCGCGCTGGCGGGTTCTTCCAAATCCAAATCGAGAATTAGGTCTTCACCCATCGCGCTGGGCGGCGCGAACTGGGCCTCGTCAAGATCCAATACGCTCTCGCTGAAGCGTGGCTGGATCGGCTCATGGGGGGTCACTTCAAACATAGGCGCTTGATCATTAACTCCAAGAGATTCTGCCTGGCTCAAGCCAACATACTGATGGTCATGCTCAAACTGTGGCTCGATTTCAATTGTGTCTTCGCTGGCGTCGGCGTAAATTTTGCTCTCAGCCGATTCAAGTCGCGCAGTGTCAGCCGTCTGAAACTCAATGTCGGGAGCGCAGGCGCCGGCCGGTTCCGCCGGTGCTGGCGCGGTTTCCATCTGAGCGGCCTCGACAAGCACCGTCACTTGCGGTTCGCTCTCCTCGGCCTCGACAGGTGTCGAGACAACTTCGTTGACCGCGGCCGGTTCCGGCAGCGGCTGGTCGGGTGACGCAGTTGGCGTCGAGCGCTGGCCGCTGATTAACGAGTCCACGCGACTCACCAGCTGCCGTATTGATTGAAAAGGCTTAGTCATGATGTCATCGGCCCCGACTCGCTGCGCCTCGGCTTCATCGAAGGGCGCGAACGAGCTGACGAGCAGCATCACCGGAATTTGCGAAAACCGATTGTCATGCTTAACCGACCGGCAGAGCTCATAACCGCTCAATCCGGTCATAAACGCGTCGGCTAGTATGACATCGGGCGTAAAATGTTCGAGCTTTTCCCAAGCGGCGCGGCCATCACCGACCGAAAACACCTCCATGCCTTCATCGGCAAACGTCAATTCAATGACTTTTTGGACGGCGGCTGAATCATCAGCCAGCAAGAGCTTTCTTCCGGCGATCAACTTCTCTTTCCTGTTTGGCCCGTATTCCGCGAGTTACCGCTAGTTTGAAACCTAGCACCCACCCGAAAAGGGCGTCAAGAGTTTTTATTGGCGGCGGCTCATTTCGTGGGGGTGCCGGCGTGTCTCGCCGAGGTTATGGCGCGTGCTGACCCTACGTTTTTCTCTGTGTCTCGGTGGCTCTCGGTGCCTCTGTGGTGGGTCTTTCCTGGAGCGAGTTTTCACCGCTGGGATACGGCGAACCGCCGAGACAAAGAGAGAAGATCAGGACATCGCCCGATTCCTACGCCGCCTTGCGCTTGCCGGCGAGGCTTTTCTTCAGGGCCTCCATCAGATCGACAACCTTGCCCGGCGCCTCTTCCGGCGCTTCAACCTCGACGACGTCCTTGTGCTGCTTTCGCTTCCGCTCAACCAGCTTCAAGAGCTTCGCTGTTCGCTCGTCTTTCAACTCCTTCAACGAGAGCCGCCGGTCCGAGTGCTTCTCAATTAAGGTCTCAAATTTCTTCACGGCCGTGGCGGCGGCTTTCTTTTTCTCCGGCAGGCCGATTTCCTTTGGCGAGCGAATCTCGTCCGCAAAGCGCATCGTTTCGGCGCGCAAAATCTCATGCTCGGGAAAAATCGCGACCAGATACTCCTTGCCGCGCATTACAAAAGTAGCCACGCCCGCCAATTTTTCCTGGTCCATGGTGTGCGACAGCAGTCGATACGCTTTCTCTGAGCCTTCGCTGGGCGCCAGAAAATAGGAACGGTCAAAGTAGAGCGGCGGAATATCTGCGAGCGGCACGAACCGGCGCAGATCAATGTCGCGGCTTTTCTCGGGCGCCAGGCGCTCCAGTTCTTCATCAGTGACGATCACAAAATGGTCCTTGTCATATTCGAAACCGCGGACCATCTGTTCGTCGTCGAGATCTTTGCCCGTCTTCTCAGAATAGTAGCGGCGGGCGAGCGGTTCGCCTTCGGGACTTAACATGCGCAGCGGGGCGCGGTTAGTGCGATTACCGGGATAGATGTCCACGGGGACGCTGACGAGCCCGAAGGTCAATGTGCCCGACCAAAAAGGCCGGGCCGATCGGGCGACCCCGTCACCAGGCTTTGTCGATCGCTTGCGTGATGATTTCTTTCTCGCTGCCATGATCCAGGTTTAGAGACTCGCTGATCCATCCGCTCACGCGAATGGTACTGACCTCATGCCTTCGCCACTGACCACTGACCACCGGCCACTGACGACTGCCACTGCCACTCACGCCACCTTCTGTTTCTTCAACGCTTCGATGCTCTTCGATAAAACCTTATCGAGCGATGAGGTCTTCGGTTTCGACTTCACCAGTTGCAGCCTTGGCTTGTGACCTTTCGCTTTCTTCTCAACAAATTCCATCACCCGTTCCCGATACTCGTCCTGGTATTCCTTCGGATCGAACTTTCCTCTGAGCAGTTCCACCAACTGCGTGGCCATCGCCAGTTCCTTTTTGTCGGGCGCCCGGCCGGACGGTTTCGGCAGATCCTGGGCCGACAGGACTTCTTCCGCGTGGCGCAGCGTAAAGAGCATGAGATAGTCATCGACCGCCCTGACCGCGCCGACGTAAGACTGCTTGCGCATTACCCACCGCGCGACGCCCTCGCGTTCCTTTTTTTGCAGCGCTTCAGCCAGCGCAAAATAGGCGGCCTCGTCGCCATCGGGACCGAGGTAGTAAGGTCGATCGAAATACTCCGGCGGAATTTGCCACGGCGGAACAAACTGCTCGACTTCAATGTCCCGGGAGGCTTCGGGTTCCAGCTTCGCCAACTCTGCTTCATCGAGAACCACAAAGGTGCCCGGCTCGACTTCGAACCCCTTCTGGATTTCGCCGGCCGCGACTTCTTTGCCGGTGTCAGGTTCGATCATGTGCTGTTTGACGCGCACTTTGGCTTTTTGATCGAGGATATGAAACCGCACGGTCTTATCCTGCACTGCTGAATAGAGCTTGACCGGCACTTTCGTCGAATTGAGTTTTAGATTCCCTTTCCAGATTGCTCGCCCCGCCATCTCATCTCGCTTCATCGCCACACCCGTGGCAGACAATTTCCGTTTCAATAGTTGTTTCCACGCAGATTCCGCACACCGGTCCATCGCAAGCCACACATCTATATTCCGTCTGGATTACATACGTGTGACTGCATGCCGGACAGACCTCAGTTCCCTCGTCCAGCCACCACGGCGAATTCTGCTGGCTCTTGCGCACGACATCGCAATCAAAGGCATTTCAAGTTCCACAGTTCTTGCGGTGTCGGCCGAGTTCGACACGGAAGAGGCAATAGCCCGAATGTCGGGGCTCATCGCGTTGCCAGTGAGAAGCCCTCCCTCACGTCAGGTTGCAGCCCCGAAGCCGGGACCATTTACAACTCGTACCCAATAGTTCTGGTCTACTTTTCTTTTGTGCTAGTATCGGGCTTCCCCTAATACCCCTGACACCCTCGAGCCCTGATAATTCTCGAGCCAACTAGTTCCTTCGTCGTTTTCCCCACGACGAGCGGAGAGACTGTATTTATGGATTTATCTGAAAAGTCGCCTATCTCAGCCAGGAAAAAATTGAAAGTCTCAAGAAAGGTCAACGAACTCGAACAACAGCGCCGGTGGTTCGAGGTAACCCTGGCCAGTATCGGCGATGGCGTGATTACCACTGACGTCGACGGCAATATCACCCTTTTGAATTCGGTGGCCGAACAGTTGACCGGTTGGACTACCGCGGAAGCCAAAGGAAAGCCGTTGACTGAGGTTTTTAAAATCATCAGCGAAGATACCCGTCTTGAAGCCCAGAACCCGGCGCTGCGCGCCATCAGCGAAGGCCGGATTTTCGGCCTTGCGAATCACACCCTGCTAGTCGCCAAAGACGGACGCGAGATCTCTATCGATGACAGCGGCGCTCCGATTAAATCGCAAGGCGAGACTCTGGGCGCCATCCTCGTCTTTCGTGACGTCACTGACCGCCGTCGCGCCGAACACGCGCGCACCCTGCTCGCCAGCATCGTCGATTCATCTGAAGACGCAATCGTCAGCAAGAGCCTCGAAGGCATCATCACTTCGTGGAACAAAGCTGCGGAGCGAATGTTTGGCTGGACCCCGGACGAAGCCGTCGGCCAATCGATCGTAATGATTATTCCGCCCGAACTACGCGATGAAGAGACGATGATCTTAGGCCGGTTGCGGCAGGGCAAACGCATCGAACACTTTGAGACTACTCGCATCACCAAGAACGGCAAACGGCTCAACGTTTCGCTGAGCATCTCGCCGGTGCGCAACCGTCACGGCCAGATTGTGGGTGCGGCCAAGATAGCTCGCGACGTCACCGCTCGGGTCCAGGCTGAAGAAGAACGGGCGATGCTGCTGGCCAGCGAGCGGGCCGCGCGCGAACGCGCGGAAGCCGCCAGCCGCGCCAAGGACGAATTTGTGGCCATGATCTCACACGAAATTCGCTCGCCCTTGAACGCCATCCTTGGTTGGTCTCAGATGCTGCGGCAGGGCTCGCTTGATAAAGCAGCCACGACCAATGCGCTGGAGAGCATTGAGCGGAACGCCCGCGCCCAGGCGCAATTGGTCTCGGATCTGCTCGACATCTCGCGAGTCATTACGGGCAAGCTGCGCATTAATGCCCGGCCGGTCGATATTACCAACAGCCTGGAGTCAGCGCTGGAATCCATTCGTCCGGCAGCTGAGGCCAAGCAAATCAAGATCGAGGTCGAACGCGAGCCCTATGCGACGGTGGTAACAGGCGACGCGGACCGGCTGCAACAGGTTTTTTGGAATCTACTCTCGAATGCCGTCAAGTTCACCCCGCGCGGCGGGCAGGTAAACGTCAACGTCGCGCGTCAGGACTCGCAACTGGAGATCGCCATCAGCGATACCGGCGCCGGCATCAACGAAGAATTCCTGCCGTATATCTTCGACAGATTCACTCAGGCTGATACCACCAGCGCGCGCCGTCATGCCGGTCTGGGATTAGGGCTCGCCATTGTGCGGCACATTGTTGAATTGCACGGCGGCACGGTCACCGCGCAAAGCCAAGGCGTGGGACAAGGCGCAACTTTTCGAGTGACCCTGCCGGTCCGGGCCCTACAAATTCGGGAGCCTGATTCGTTACCGGCCGGCGCCCCCGTCAGTTCCCTGGCGGATGACATCGCGCTCGATCGCATTCGCATCATGATCGTCGATGACGAAGCCGAAACGCGTGACTTGCTGAGGATGATGCTGGCCTCGCACGGCGCCGAGCTGCTGGTGTGCCCCTCAGCCGCCGAGGCAGTACACCAACTCAACGAGTGGAAGCCGCAGGTAATTGTTTCGGACATCGGCATGCCGGTAGAGGACGGCTACACCTTCATCAGGAGAGTACGGAGCCTTGATTCTGACGTGCGTAATATCCCGGCGATAGCTTTGACGGCCTATGCGCGCGCCGAAGATCGTATGCGCGCCCTGGCGGCCGGCTTTCAGATGCATGTGCCGAAGCCGGTCGAGGCTTCTGAACTGGTCATGGTCATCGCGAGTTTGGTTAAGCGGATTTGAAACGCCGGCGACGCTTTCGCGACACCATCCGATCGAGCACGACTTGCAACTCGTCGAAATTTATCGGCTTAAGCAGGTACTCATCGCATCCGGCGTTGATCGCTTCCTCGCGATACCGATGAGGATCGTGACCGGAAACGATAATGATCGGCAGCTTCGCAAAAATCGGCTTCAGCCGCAGGTTGCGGGCAACGGTCAGCCCATCCAATCTCGGGAGCTGAAGATCCAGGAGTATGGCGTCCGGCCGGTTCCTGGAGGCCATCTCGAGGGCGCCCTCTCCGTCCGCGGCCGCGAGCACACGATAGCCTTTCGTTTCCAAAATCAGTTGCATCATTTCTCGCGAGTCAAGGCTGTCCTCGGCGATGAGGATCGTGGGCTTCCCGGCTAACCCGGCGAGGCGCCGATTGACTTGTCGATTAGACAACAGTGCCAAGCTGTTCTTCGGAGGCACTTCTTTTTCCGCATGAAAGGGGAACGCTGGTTCGGAAGTCGAGGGGGACACAACCAACTCGACCCTTGCTTCGAGCGAGCGTGTCCTCTTCCACTACGTGTCGGGGCTTGTGGCGCCGCGAGCGTACCGGTTCTGCTACAGAGTGTCTGTACGTTTTCCGACACGATGCGGGAGGGGCGGGGCGGGTGTCGGGTGTCAGGTGTCGGGTGTCAGGTATCGGGTGTTGGGTGTCAGACGGCACTCTCGAACGGTGTGATCGGTAACTTGTGAAGTGGGAAGTTGGCGAACTTGCCCAACTGTATCGCCTAAAGGCGCACGATGCCTGACACCCAACACCCGATACCTGACACCCGGCCCCCGATCCCCGTCACCCAAAAAAAGGTGGCGGCGTGACGCCTCCCACAACATCACGCCGCCGGCTCACATCTACTGATGTGAGGCGCGCCTGCGATGTCCTCACCCCATCCGGCGCGCGGGTGATTGCATTCAGCAATTCACCAGTTGCCGGCCCTTATATCACAAGTCGAGGCCTTCGGGTGAACATTTTCCATACGCTGCGATAGGACTTAAGCATCCGAGTAGGCTGACTTGCTGGAGTCCTTGTCGCGAGGGTAAACGAAAGCCCCGTCAAGGTCGGCGTACTCCAAAAAGCAGGCGGCTGGCATCCCATTTGCCCGTCCTGCGATTGCCTGCCCGACTCTGATCTAATAGAGAACAAGGAGTAAGTGCCCCATGCTGGATCGTGCTGGGAATGACTACAGGACTGCCGAGATGCGCTGTCCGATGTGCGGCGGACGGACATGTTCAACCGGTAATGCGACGCTTGATCTGCTCTGCCTGATTTGCCGGGCAGCTATTCTTGATCGAATCTTTCGTGCGCGCCGGCAGCAGATGCGACTTGCCGCGGCCAATGACTTTGACGCGCGGTCCCGGCCGTTGATGGCATCCGCATCCTAGATCGTCGCTCAGGGCGATTGGGCCTCTAAAGCTTCGGCGCTGCGCTGGTGCCTCGTTCTTTTCTCGAGACCGTGGTCAAACCGGCACACACATGTAACACCAGCTGAACATATTGTCCGGCACAAGATGTTACGATTCGGCGTCACCTCCAGTTAACCATCATCGCGCAGATTCTTGCCCTGATTGAACCTGCCTGAAAGGCACACTTGCCGAGACGCGACATCATTGTCATCGGGGGATCAGCAGGCTCGCTCGATGTACTGGGCGAGATCGTGGCCAGGCTGCCGTACGATTTGCAGGCGGCGGTCTTTATCGTCCTCCATATCTCGCCAACCCGCGAAAGTTCACTGCCCGAAATCCTGACGCGCAAGGGCACCATGCCCGCCGTCCATCCGACTGATTATCAACCAATCGAGTATGGCCACATCTATATTGCCCCGCCCGATCGTCACATGTTGATCGAGAACCGCCACATCAACATCGTGCACGGACCGAAAGAAAACCGATCACGACCGGCGATTGATCCGCTCTTTCGTTCCGCGGCAATCAACTATGGTCCGCGCGCCGTCGGCGTGGTGCTCAGTGGGACCCTCGACGACGGGACTGCCGGCTTGTATGCGATGAAGAAAATGGGCGCCGTCACTATCGTTCAGGATCCAGCTGAGGCGATGTATGCCGCGATGCCGGAAAGCGCCATTAGCAACAACAAGGTGGATTACATCGTTCGGGCGGCCGAGATTGGCCCGCTGCTCGACCAACTGGTTGAGGATGAGGGCGCCCAGGAAGGAGATTTAGTAACCATGGCCGGTAGCCTGAGAAAAGAAGTCGAGATCAGCAGTCAGGAAATTGACTCCAGGGACATGATTGATGCCGTCCAGCAAATTGGAAGGCTGACGATGTTCACCTGTCCCGAATGCCAGGGAACACTTTGGGAGATGAAAAACGGCGAGTTGCTGCGTTATCGCTGTCACGTGGGGCATGCCTTTTCAATCGACAGCCTCGACGCCGAACAGGGAACCAAACTCGAAGCGGCGCTGTGGTCAGCACTGCGAGCGCTGGAGGAACGCGGCGCGCTTGCGAGACGGTTGGCGACCCAGGCCCGCGAACGCGCCCGCCTCAATATCGCTGAGCGATTTCAGGAGCGCGCTCGGCAGGCTGACGCTGACGCCGGCACCATCCGCGAAATTCTCCTGGCCGATCCCGAACGGGCCCTGATAGCGGCGCGATCTGGATCGCCAGCTGCGAACCAACAGTCGCAATAATTCGGGTCAGAACCGGGAGCGATAGCGACCGGGCCCAGTGCCGCCCCACGATAACTTGCCGACGTAAAGAACGCCGAGCCCGGTCGCTATCGCTCCCGGTTCTGACCAGGAGTTTCCAGTTGTTTCGCCTCTCACGCGGGTACATAATGGCTGCGAAAACTAAAATTAGAACTCTTGCTGCATGGGAACGTCCGTGGAGGACTAAACTTTGGCGACTAAGACAGGCCCCAAACGAATCGGCAACGATAAGAAAACAGCGACAAAGAAAGAAAACCCGGCCACCCGCAGCGACTCTACCGGAGATCTCGTAGTCGTGGGATCGTCGGCGGGAGGTGTCGCCGCGCTGTCGGTCCTGGTCAATACCTTAAGCGCCGACTTTCCCGCACCGATCGTCTTGGCGCAGCATCTCGATCCGCAGCGCGCCAGTCATCTCGCGACGATCCTCGAACGCCAGAGCAAACTGCCTATCCTCACGGTCGGAGAGCACGCGCCGACCCTGATGCAACCGGGTACCATCTACGTGGTTCCGGCAAACCGGCACGTAACAATCCAGGACTCTTCCGTTCGTCTGGAAAGCGACAGCGACGGACGGCCCATTCCGTCAGTCGACCGTTTGTTATCATCCGCGGCCAAAGCCTATGGCGAACACCTGGTAGCGGTAATTCTCACCGGTTCGGGTTCAGACGGCGCAGCCGGCGCAGTTGAAGTGAAGGAAGCGGGCGGGGTCGTGATCATTCAGAATCCGCGCACTGCGCCTTATCCTTCAATGCCGCAAAGCCTCCCGCCGACCGTCGTCGATCACGTCGTCGAGATCGAGCAGATTGGCCCCCTGCTTTTCGATCTGCTTACCGGCGTCCGTTTGGCGCCGGAAAAAGTCGAAGATCCGCTGCGCGACTTGCTGACTTACGTGAGCCAGCACGCGAACATGGATTTTCGCAATTACAAACCCAGCACGATCCTCCGCCGCATCTCGCGCCGCATGGCGGTGCTGCATTCGCACACCCTCAGGGACTACACCGATCATTTACGGGCCCATCCGGAGGAGGTCACTGAACTGGTGAAAGCATTCCTCATTAACGTGACCGGATTTTTTCGCGATCGCGACGCGTTTGAATTCCTCAAGGATTTCGTGGTGCCGGATATGATTGAACGCGGCCGCGATAATGGTCGCGTTTTGCGGGCCTGGTCGGCAGGCTGTTCAACCGGTGAAGAGGCTTATTCGATTGCGATTTTGCTCGCCGAAGTACTCGGCGCCGAAATCTCTGAATGGAGTATCAAGATCTTTGCGACGGACCTGGACGACGAAGCCGTCAATTTCGCGCGCCGCGGTCTCTATCCCACAAAACTGCTGAGCGATCTGCCGGGTGGCTTCACCGAACGCTATTTCGAACGGATTGATCATGGTTATCGCGTCAGCAAGTCGCTGCGCCAGATGGTCATCTACGGCAGCCAGGACCTGACCCGCGGCATTCCCTTCCCGCGCATGGACCTCGTCGTCTGCCGCAATCTGCTGATTTATCTCAAGCCGGAGTTGCAGCAGGACATTCTCGATCTGTTCGCCTATTCGCTACACCAAACCAGCGGCTATCTGTTTCTGGGCAAGGCGGAGACCGCGCGCCCCAGCAAGGCTACTTTCGATCTCATCAACAAGAAGTGGAAAGTCTATCGTTGTACCAGCGGTCCCCTGGCCCTGCCCGCGCACGGCAAACCCGTGAATTCGCGGCAGGCAGAATGGCAAACGATCCGGCGCTCAGATTCGCCTGAGAAAACCGATCTGGGCGAGGACATCACCCCGCTAAGGCGCATCAACGAGGTCATGTTCCGTTACTTGCCGATCGGTATTGTCGTCATCGATCGCGGCTACCGGATCGTCACGATAAATGCTGCCGCCAGACGGCTGCTGAGCATTCGCGATATCACCACCGAGCAGGATTTTCTGCACAATGCGCGTGGCCTTCCCTACGGCCAGGTGCGGGAAGCCATCGACGCGGCGTTTACAGATCATTCGACGGGCAGCCTCACCGACATCGAAGCCGACACTGGCTCAGGCCGCTTCCTGTCGCTCACCATCATGCCCGCGCATATTGACGATAACAGCAAGCCCCTGGCCGTCGTCACGGTCACCGACGTTACCGAGTCGGTGGTCACCAAGCGCCGGCTCGAAGACGTGCAGAACGAGCAGGCGAAGATTCTGGAAGAGCTGGGATCCACCAACAAGCGGCTCACCTCCATCAACATCGAACTGCAGGAAGCAAATGAAGAGTTACAGTCAGCCAACGAGGAACTGATGCTGACACAGGAAGAGCTGCAAGCGACCAACGAAGAGTTTGAGGCTACCAACGAAGAGCTCCAGGCGACCAACGAGGAACTCGAAACCAACAACGAAGAGTTGCAAGCGACGAACGAAGAGTTACAGACGACCAACGATGAGCTGACGGCCCGCTCTAATGAACTTCAGGAAACGGCGCGCGAACTCGAGACGGCCCGCTCGCGCCTGGATACCATCGTGCAGCAGTTTCCTTATCTAGTGATGACCGTTAAAGGGCCGAAGCTTGAAATTGATGCTTTCAACGCGCGTTACGGCCTGATCTTTGGCGACCGGAATCCGAACGGAACGCCGATCGAAAAAGTCTTCTTGGGCGAAGGCGTGGGGGAATTGCTCAAGGCCGCTAAGGATTCTCTGAGTAACAACACCACCGTCACCACCCCGCGCGTGGCGGCGCATATCGCCGACGAAAGCGCCATCGGCTCGGAATTTGTCCATACCATCGTGCCGCTGCCGTCAGAGGACGGCAAACCTGAGGGTGTAATTATCTTTACCCTGAACGTTACGGTCGGAGAATCAGAATAGGAAAAGTTACTTACCGGGCTGGCGTAAGGCTAAGGGGCGAAAATTTCGAATGGGTGGTGAGCCCCCCCCCCAGGATCCTCCTGGAAATCCTGGCCCAGGACCTTGTAGCACTCACAGGCGGAGTTTTCGAGCAGCGAACGATCATTGATGACGATTTTCCCCCGGTGATAACTGATCACGTTCGTGCTTTGCAGCATTGAGGCCGCGACGCTGATCCCCGCCCGGCGGACACTGATGCGGTTGGCAATATCTTCCTGAGTGAACGGCAAATCTTTCGAGCCGACGCGGTCCTGCATCATCAATAACCAAAGACTCAGTCTCTGCATCAGCGAGTGACGGACATTGCACACCGAGCGCTGACAGATCTGAGTGAATAAGCGGCGATAGGCGCGCATGATTGCGTCGTTCAACGCATCGCTGTGCTCAAGCTGTTGCTTCAAGACTACCGTGGGAATTCGCAGAGCAGCGCCTTCCACCGAAGTTCGCGTCCAATGAAGCGCGCGGCCGCCGCCAATCAGGGCCGACAAGCCGACCAGGCCTTCACGACCCGTCATGGAGATCTCTACTGAGCTCCCGTCTTCCAGAATACCGACTGAAGAGATCACGCAATCAATCGGGAAATAGAGGTAGTCGATTTCATCACCGCCCTCATAGACAGCGTCGACGGTCGTCAAATGAATCGGCTTGGCCGCTTCAACGATCCTTTGCGTGTCTCTGATTGGCAGAGACCCAATCAGCAGATTGTGGTGTGGAATTAGAAAACTGCGGGCCGCCGGTTGCGCGACGTCTTGCTGCTCCTCGTCAGACTTGCAGAATTTGGTTAGGTGCGACGAATACATGGTCACAATTCCGTTATCGACGTTGGCGAGTGCGTCGCTCTTTTTTACAGCTAACGAAACTGTCGGGGGGGTACCAGCGGCCAAGATATCACAAGGCCATGCGGTTACAAAGTCTTCCCGTCCGCGAACGTACAGACTGCTGGGTTATATTGTTTGTGCAGGTGGAATCAGGTCGGCGTTCGCTCTGGCGCCCAAAAAACTGAGCCGGCCACTCGGGGTTTCCACCTGCGCCAAGTCACCCCCCGGCAAGAAAGAGTTCCCCATGCCTATAGAGCCGCAAGTTGGCTGCTGGTACATCGTCGTCACCTGTGGGTACTGCAATTCAACCCTTTATCTCTTTCGCGATTTGACTGAGGGAAAGGGTTCTCTGAGCGCTACTTATGCCGTCACGTGCCCACGCTGTCACCACAAGGGCGAATATGAAGCGCGGCACCATGTGCACTCAACCGGGGGCTGAATCAAACGGCAGTTTCTTCTATCTCTCGCATGGGCGGCGGGGATGATGGCGATCCAGTAGAGGATGACTCACGCATTGCTTCCAGGCCCGATAAATTCCACTTATCCAGCCATTTTTGGATGCGCTGCCGCTGCCGTACCATTTTGATCTGCTGTATTGAGAGTCGATCAATTTGTGCCTGGCATCTGGTAAATGTGATGGAAAACGCGAGTGACGTCTCTCTTGAAGGCATGCAATCACGCTATGGGATTTCGGGCCGGGGAGTCCATACGGTCGTAGACATAAGGCCCTTTGGCTTATGAGACAGCCCCGGGCCGGCGCCGTTTGATAATCGCCGATCGGCTTGGAAAAATCGCGCAACTGGGTCTGGTGAGAGGACTTGCAGCTTCCACTGGGGGCCTGGCCCGGGAAACTTTCCGCTTGACAGGCAAAAAGCGCATCGGCTAGGATTCGCCGTCGTTTCAATCAGTGCCAGGGTTTGGATTTAGACCTGCCTTCGCATTTCGATTTGCAAGCGTGATAACCACAGAGGAATTGGGTTTTACCTCGTAGTATGTGCTCTGCGACCAGTTTTTTTGGGCTCAAAGTGCACTTGTTCGTTGTGTTTCCGTATAGCGCCCCAAAAGAAAGCGCGTCCGGCTCACAGCATTAACTTGCGGAAGGTGGCACAGACTTTAGTCTGTATCCGGCCGCCGACACAGACTGAAGTCTGTGCCACTTAGCCGTTTTGATCGAATCGTTAGGAGGATTCGTTTGTATGTCTAGAATAACCGGTAAGGTCAAGTGGTTTAATAATTCGAAGGGCTATGGCTTTATTGAGCAGCCAGGCTCATCGGATATCTTCGTTCACTACAGCGCCATCCAGGGCGAAGGCTTCAAGACCCTCGAAGAGGGCCAGGAAGTCGAATTTGAAGTGACGCAGGGGCCAAAAGGACCACAGGCTGAAAAAGTGACCAAAGCTTAGTCTCCCGGCTTGCTTTAACAGCATGCCACTGACCGCTTCCGGTCGTGAGCCCGGAAGACGCGGAATAGAAAAGGCGATCTCGCAAGAGATCGCCTTTCTTATTTTGGGAAAACTGAGAGGAAGGGGGGGATCTCAGAGCTGGATGGGACTTATGGGACCTATGAGACTGATGGGACGTATACATGTCCCATAAGTCCCATCAGTCCCATTTGTCCCATCAGTCCCATTTGTCCCATTTGTCTCATCCGACTACTTCTGAACCTTTGCCTTGAAACTTACGTGCCCGTTATCCACATCGACCGAAAACGTTACCCGATCAGAACCGGTTTGTTGCTTCATCGCTTCAGTCCGCTCCATCACCAGTCGATGAAATTTTGAGAAGGTGAGATCGCGAATGCCCTCGCCGCAACTTCGCTTCGCTTCAATCAAAGAATCATAAACATCCTTGACCGTGCGCACGTCGTGACGCACGTCGGTGCACGAAAATTCCGAACGCGCAAACGGAGTAACTTCACGTTCACGGGCCTGGGCTCGCGCCGCCCCGGCTCCCCGTCCCTCTTCGCGATCCTGAAGGGTTCGCCGCCATTGCTCGCGGAAAGATGCATAACGCGTCTGGAGAGAATTCAGATGATACCGCTGCGCAAAATTCAAGGTGCGATCGTCCGACAGACGTTTCAGGTGTGATTCCACGCGCAACTTGGTGTCGTAGGGAGGTCGCTTTGCGCCACCATTAAAATAAATATCGAACTCAACTTTCAGGCGGCGAATATCCTCTTCAATACGCGCCAGCTGGTCTTCAATCGTTGGCTCGAGTTCGACGCCGGACGAGCGCATTCGCTGCCGCCGTTCCTTCGCCAGTCTCGCCAACTTATTATCACTTTTTGACAACTCGGGATTCTCCTAACGGGGGCGCAAGCAGGGTCGCCACCAGTGTTTTCAGTCTAGGTGCTGGCGTCTGAGACTGTCAATAATCTTTTCCCAGGTACCGCAAACTGTCAGCTTGCGTCGCGAATTGGTCAAACGCCCGCAAACTGACAGTTTGCGTAACATTGATTCAGTTGGCGAAAACGGCTTATTCTGCCTGAGTTTCATTGACTTATGCCCAATCTGGACGAGAACAACAAATTACTCCGGGCGCTGCCGTCCGTTGACGCGGTCCTAAAGACCGAAGCGGCGCAAAGGCTGGCCACCGAAATTGGGCCGGCAAAGCTGACCGCGCTGGCTCGCCGTGCCTCAGAGGACCTCCGCCATGAGCTGCTCACGAGGCCGGCCGGCGGGAAAAATCAGCCGAACGGGAATCAAAACACTCGGGCTGAGCTGTTGCGACAGGCCGAGGCGCGACTCCTACAATTGCACGAGGCCCAACTTGCCGGCGGTGTTCGTCGAGTCATCAATGGAACGGGTGTAATCCTGCACACGAACCTTGGCCGGGCCCCATTATCGGCTGCCGCGCGCGCCGCGAGCGAGCACGCTTCCGGTTATTGCACGCTGGAGTACGACACCATTTCCGGGGCGCGGGGCCGGCGTGCTGCTCGGGCCGAAGAATTACTCGCTGATCTTACCGAAGCCGAAAGCGCGCTGATCGTCAACAATTGCGCCGCGGCCGCTTTATTGGTCTTGAATACCTTCTCGCGCGAAGCTGAAACTATCGTATCGCGCGGAGAATTGGTCGAAATCGGCGGAGACTTTCGCGTGCCTGACGTCATGGCCCAGTCGGGCGCACGCATGGTCGAGGTCGGCACCACCAACCGGACGCGCTTATCAGACTATCGTGAAGCGATCAACGAAAACACCCGCGTGATCATGCGCGTGCACACCTCGAACTATCGAATTGTGGGATTCACCAAAACCCCTTCCCTGGCCGACCTGGTGGAACTTTCACATGCGGCGGGATTGCTTCTCTACGAAGATGCTGGTTCAGGGGCGCTGAGTGATTTACAGCAGTTTGGGATTGAAGGAGAGCCGGTTATCAGCCAGTCTATCCGCAGTGGCTGCGATCTGGTCACCTTTAGCGGCGACAAACTGCTGGGTGGCCCCCAAGCGGGATTAATTGTCGGGCGAGCTAAGCTAATCGATCGCCTGCGGCACAACCCTCTCTATCGCGCCCTGCGGGCAGACAAACTGCGATTAGCGGCACTGGAAGCGACACTCGCGGCTTACGCGCGAGGAGAATTTCCGCAGGTACTACAGATGATTGCCATGCCGGCGGAGAATCTCGAGCAGCGCGCTCAAACATTGCTTGCCAAATTGCTCCAACACACGCCCGAAACTCTCAAGCTCGAAGTCATCCAGAGTGAATCAGCTGTTGGAGGCGGTTCAGCGCCGACTTCGTCTTTGCCGACCTACGCGCTCGGCGTTAGTAGTGAATTATCGGCGCCGAATCAAGTTGCCGCCACATTGCGTCAGTGGGATCCACCGATAATCACGCGAATAGTGAGTGACCGCGTGTTGATTGATTTGCGGACGGTTGCGGAGGATGAAGAGAGCGAGGTTGAAAAGGCCCTCTGCGCTCTCGCGGCTTCATTCGCAACCGCAGAAAACCCTGAGAACCGTTAGCGCAGTTCCCTCCCCTAAAGAGTTTGCCTCTGAATTTAAAGCGACGCTTGCGTCTGCTGCGTGAAAATATGCGCAAGACGCGCCTGCCACCTTCAACTTGAGTAGTAACCGCGAATTTTTCCGCCCAAAATGTTTGCCGCCAGTGTATAATTCGCTTGGCCTTACCCGCCTCAAACCAGCCCTGAGTTCCCGACCATCCGAAAGTTGAAGACTTTTACCTGGAAATCGCTACTTAATTCTCTGCTCTTGTCACTTGCGGCAGGTGCGGCGACGTGTGCAATCTGGCGGGCCGGTCTCATCGATCCGCTGCAAGCCGCCTTTGTGGTGAACGTCAGGCGCGGTGAGACGCCGCTGCAGACACCGCAGATGTGGTTGGGCCTGCTGCTGATTGTCGGCGTAAGCGTCAGCGCCGGCTTCTTTGTCGGCCGTGCCGGGGCCCGGCGTTCGTTCTGGATTCTGGGCGTGGGATTCATCGTCACGGCATGCGGGAGCCTGCTGACCTCGTGGTTGCTGAAAGTCAATATTATCTTCGCGCCCCTCGCCCTCGGCGCCTGTTCGGCGGTAATCCTGGTCCAGTTATATCGGCTTTGGCTCATCGACACCTTGCTCACCGATCGGGTCAACGAGACTTCTAATCGCACGGGTCTAATCGAAGGAACGGTCACTACGCCACAACTCGGAAACGGTCTGAAGCTGTTGCAGACAATTCTCCCTTTGGAAGAGTCGGTCGTCTTTCAGCCTGATGAAACCGGACAACTTGTGCCGTGCGCGCAACTAAGATCGAACTCGAACGGGACCATCGATTCGGCCCGCAATTCTATCTGGCGGCAACTGGTAAGACTTTGTGACCGCGCGCTGCACGACAAAGAGATCGCGATTGCGGCAGCCGGCACCATCGATGCGCTCGAAACCGTCGCGATCCCTCTGATGCATGAAGGCCGCACGGTGGGCGTACTGTTGTTGCGGCTGCGCGAGAGCTTCGACCAAAGCGACCGGCGCTTGCTCGAGGCGGTCGGCAGCCAAATCGCGCGGAACGTCCAGCGCGAAGAAGCGCGCAAGAAGAAACTCGACGGCAATCTGCCGGCTTTTGTTTCCGCGCGCACCTCGAGCTATCGGCTACACGCATTCGATTTTTTGAGCGGCGTCATGACCCAACAGCGTTTCGGAGCCGAGGTGCTGGCCGAGGCGCCTGATGCGTACGCGCTCGCCTACCTGGACGGCACTCTGGCATATCTGAATCCGGCGATGCTGAAGGCGACGCGGCTGAAGGCTCACGAACTTGAGCAAACAGACTTGTTTGGACTGCTCGATCGATTTAAGTCGGGTGTTTTCGACGAACCGTCAATCGCTGTCCGCCGCGTGCTGCAATCGGGTCAACCGTATGAGCGCGAGCTAAGTTTTCCTGAGCGCAACCAGACGCTGCAGCTGCGTATTTCAATTGCGAACGACAGCAAATCAGGATCGGAGACTTCACCCGTTGATCGCCAGTCTCATGAAATGGGCTCGACTGGTCTTAGCCGCCAGAATTCTATTCTTGATCACGTCAACCACCGGGTTAAGCCTTTGCCGGACGTGAACGGCAATGGCGCGCACGATCCGCATCCACTGTGCTTTACCATCCGCGTGAGCGATGTCAGCCGCATGAAGGAATTCGAGAAGTTGAAGAGCGACATGATCTCTCTGATGTCGCACGAACTGCGCACGCCTCTGACCAGTATCAACGGCTTTTCTGAACTACTAACCGTCGACGACAAAATCCCCGAGGAGTCACGCGAGTTCGTACAGATTATCGCTAACGAATCGCAGCGCATGGCCCGTATGATCGACACTTTTCTGTCGGTAACGCAGTTGGAACGCGCCGACAAGCAGGAAGTCGTCCACATCCCCCTGCGACTCGACGATTTAGTGCGCGAAGTGATTACGACCATGCAGCCCGTCGCCAAGAAGAAGCGAATCCGGATGGTCGATCAAGCCAGCGGCACCATTCCGCCCGTCGCCGCCGACAAGAGTCTGATTACCCAAGTCCTGATGAAACTGCTCGATAACGCCATCCGCTATAGCCCCGAACGCACGACCATCACAGTCACCACCCTGCTCGAAGCCGAAGTGGTTCGCGTCATCGTCGAAGACCGCGGTTACGGCGTGCCGGCGGACTCCATTGACCGCATCTGGGATAAGTTCTATCGCGTTGCCCGCGATGGGCAGGAGAAGGACGAGGAATCGACTGGGCTGGGCCTGGCCTTCGTGAAAGAAGTTGTCGAACAACACGGCGGTTCAGTCAACGTGGAATCCGAAGTCGGCCGTGGATCGAAATTCAGTTTTGCCTTACCGCGATTGTGATCTCGCGCACACGTTGATCCGATAATCCGGATTTCTCCGGAACTCCCAACTTGTCACACCTTTACCTCTCATCGCATACTTAAAAGCGGCTGGGATAAAGTAATCAGTAAGCGAAGAGATTTTGCAGCGCGCAGGTTATATCGCCGCGCGCTCAATCTTTCTTTGGAGAGAAAGTGGCCGGAGACTTCAGTCTGTGAACTTTGCGCAACACCCACAGATTAAAGTCTGTGCCACTTCCTAGAGAACAGTGGCCGCGGACGAAATAGACAGACAAGAAGCGCCGGGAGATGGGGCTGCGGCTCCACGTGCTTCCGATTTTGATTTGGCGCAGCGCTCGGCGCAGGGCGACATGGGCGCCTTTCAGGAGCTTTACGAGCGTCACAATCGGCGCGTATATTCTCTCTGCCTGCGCATGACCGGCAACGTGGTCGAAGCCGAAGACCTGGCGCAGGAAGTCTTCATTCAGCTGTTTCGGAAGATCGGCAGTTTTCGCGGCGAATCGGCTTTCACGACCTGGCTGCACCGGCTGACGGTCAACCAGGTGCTCATGCACTTTCGCAAGCGTGGGGTGCGGCTGGAGCAGACGACCGAAGAAGGGGAAGTCCCGGTGCAAATCGTAAAGGGCACCGAGAATCCGAATGCGATGCCGGTGGTTGACCGTATCGCTTTGGACAAGGCGATTGCGCAGCTGCCGCCGGGATATCGGACGGTTTTCACGCTGCACGATATTGAAGGGCACGAGCATGAGGAGATTGCCCGGATGCTCGGCTGCTCAGTGGGCACGTCGAAATCGCAATTACACAAGGCCAGAATGAAATTACGTGGCCTTCTCAGGCAACAGAACCCGCCCAAGTAGCAACCAAGAACTCGGCTTTCGAAAGCAGCCGAGGTTCCGTGCTCCCAGAGCGGGCCAGTTTGACATCCAGCGAGCGATTTTGCCGCTATTTACAAGCAAGATGACGCAGTCTCCCCTTTGTTGCTTTGAGACCGCGAACGTCGCGCGTCCCGAGCGTTACCCGGATGCCCGACGCATCAGAGGTTGAGAAAAATGAACTGCGAGAATTACCAGACTCTGCTCAGCGACTTTGTCGACGGAGCGCTGCCGGCAGAGGACTGCACGCGCCTGGAACTGCACCTGAGTTCCTGTCGCGATTGTACAGACGCTCGAAACGACCTGAGCGTTATCATAGATTTTTGCCGCGAGCAGCGCGGGGTATACGATCCGGTACCCAACCAACAGGCGATGTGGTTGCGCATTAGCAACCTGATCGAGGCTGAGAACGGCTCTGCGAATCAGGTACAGGCCCCGACGCCAGAAACGGGGTGGCTCTTTCGATTAATGCACCGGAGCTTCTCTTTCGGGCAGCTTGCGGGAGCAGTGGGCGCCGCCGTGGTCATCGTTACCATGGCGACCGCATTCAGCGTCTACCGGGTAGCCAACGTGGCGCCTTCAATGCGGATGCCAGACATTCGTACTTCGGTCGGCAGCGGCGCCACCATTGACGATCGCATCCGGCAACAGCAGGAGACGATCGCCTATTGGAACCAGCGCGTGGAGTTGAACAAGGCGCGTTGGAATCCGCAGATGCGCGAAACCTTCGAGCGTAATCTGGGCGTTATCGACGCCGCCGTGAACGATTCCATCGAGCAACTGAAAGTCAATCCGCATGACGCGGTCTCTGAAGATATTTTGAATGACGCGCTGAACGACAAGGTCGCGCTCTTGAAGGAATTTTCCGATCTTTAATTTGAAAGGTTCTGGCAAGTCGCCCGATTCACCCAATGAAATTGTTCGCCTCCGATAACCGCACGCAGTTGAAAGTCCTCTCAGCGGTTTTTGCAGTCGTGATCGTCCTCGCGGCCTTCGACTCTGCGTTTGCCCAACAAAAAATCTCGCGCCGCTTCCCGGCGCCCAAGAACGTCCGCTTTGAGCTGAAAAACGTCACCGGCACGATCACCGTCGAGACCTGGGACCGCGATGAGATCCAGGTCACCGCATTGATGGATAATCGCAAGGCGACCTTCAATCCACGCCAGACAGAATCCGGCCTGGTAATCGATATCGTCGGCGACAATCGCGGCCGCAACGATGTCGGCGACATGAATTTCAAGATCCAGCTGCCTTCGCGCTCCTCGGTCGATCTGGAGACCCGTAGCGGCCAGATCAAAGTGCAGAACGTGCAGGGCGATTTGGTGCGCGCGCATATTTGGACCTCCGGCGATATTCAAATGCTCGGCGTCAATGCCGCGCGCGTATTTGCCTCGAATACCTCCGGTGACATCTTCTTCGACGGCGAGTTCGTCTCCGGCGGCACCTATGAATTCAAATCCGGCCGCGGCACGATCAGCCTGCAACTCCCCGCCAGCTGCGGCTTTCATCTGGTCGCCACCTCTTCGGTCAAACGAATTTCCATGGGCCCTTTTTGGGATGAGAGAAGAATGCAACTGCTGGGCGAAGGCCGCCGGATTACGGGCGACGTCGGCGACGGACGCGCCTCAGTTACGATCACCAACTACCAGGGCGAAATCAAATTCTTCCGCCGCTAGTAACGCAAACTGTTAGTTTGCGTCCCGACTCACAACCACAGCCACAAGCAACCAGACC
>Ga0126383_10000285_pt1 | contig 26596 bp, 25 predicted proteins | sample PanSoiMetPlot_35_FD_96882 | JGI IMG/M metagenome (GOLD analysis project Ga0126383, IMG submission 96882) | Tropical forest soil microbial communities from Panama - MetaG Plot_35 | ecosystem: Environmental > Terrestrial > Soil > Tropical forest > Bulk soil | place: Panama | collected 2016-02-17 | reverse complement strand
GACGACCCACTGCCGGACCCCGTCACGCCGCTGCGCGACCCTCGGCCCGTCTTCCTGGAATTTGCTGGGTAGACGTTTTGTCCACAAATCGAAGGGGAGATGCATCAGCCGACAATGCCCGTCTGCGGATATCACTCCAAATCTCTTCTCCATCGCGCGTTTCCTCTCTCTCCGAGCTATCGGTTTGGATCTACACCGCCTGACGCCACCGTAGCGCGGTTAGGCGGCGAGCAGGACTGGTTTTTAATTTTTGCTGGCGTCTCCCGCGGGGTTCGTGGCCTAGCAGCCTCTCACCGCCTCCCGCCGATCGGATCTCCTCGCTGGGTGCCCCGATGCAGGCGCTTTCGGAGAGGGGAGCGGCGCCGGGTTGGGGGAACACTCTCGGCACCGCTCCCCGCTCGGTGGTCCTCGCCAGGACATATACCGAGTGCCGAGCCGGCTCATACTAACTGGCGACGGTCAAGAAGATGTCATTACGAGGGACTGCGTCGGCCCTCATTCGGGCTTTCCGGCCCGTCTGTTTCATCCCATCGAACGCGCGTCAGGAAGGCGAGCCAGCGATTTGTCTCTCGCAAAGCGTTCAAGACCGAAGAGACGAACCAAAGGTTCAAGCAAAGCAGAGCCAGGGTGCCCAGCTCAAACCAGTGGATAATCACCCAACCCACGCCGCCTCCCTCTGGCACGAAGGGTGCTCAGTCTCGGCAGAAAGCTAGCAGTTAGGTCGCCGGCACGAGAAACACAATGCGAGCAGCGGCTCGCATTTCGACAAAGCTCGCACGCGAGAGTTGTAGCAACAAAGGGCTCACCTAGATGCCGTCATCAAATCCTCATGGCACCTTTCTGCCCGGAGCAGAGGCAGGACAGGGCTTCAGAACTCCTCTCCCGCTTGACCGGCAACGCCAGGCCCGGCGTAATCGGCGGGCTGTGCTGACAAGCTTTTCCGGGAGGGACCGATGATCAACCGAACCGCGGAACTGCGCCGGCTCCTCGCAGAGGAACGCTTTATCGACATGCCGGTCGCCTACGACCCGCTCGGCGGCCGGCTTGTCGAGAGCATGGGCTTCAAGACCGTCTACAATGGAGGGTTCGTGACCGGCGGATCGCGCTGCACTTCCGAGCCGCTGCTGACGATGGACGAGCAGGTACGCACCGCCGGCGACATTTCCAAAGCCGTCGCCATTCCTGTCGTCGCCGACGCTGGCGCCGGCTTCGGCGAGCCGCTGCATGCGATGCGCACAGTCAAGGAATTCATCCATGCCTGTATCGCGGGCATCCACATCGAGGACCAGCTGTTCCCGAAACGGGCGCACTACCACAAATACGTCGCGCATGTGGTCCCGCGGAAGGACTTCGTCGACAAGATCAAATTCGCCTGCCGCCAGCGCGACGAGACCGACAAGGACTTTGTGATTATCGCGCGCAGCGATTCCTGCCGCTTCGAGGGGCTCGAAGAAGCCGTGACGCGGATCAACATGGCCGCTGATGTCGGCGCCGATATGGGCATGATATTCCCGCGCACGCCGGAGGAGCTCGCGCAGGCGACCAAGCTCGCAAAGGTTCCGCTGGTCTATGTCCGCAGTCTCGGCAACCGCGACAACCGGCCAACCCCGAGCTCGAAGCAATTGGCCGATATGGGCTATAAAGCTTGCATCGATGCTCTGCTTTACTTGCTCGTCAGCTTTCACCACGCCAAACAGGCCTTGGCGGAGCTGCGGGAGAAGGGCGAATACACCGGTCTCAGCCAGGACGATTGCGTCGCCGCTCGGCATGAAATCGAGACTCTGGTCGGCCTCGACCAGTTCTATGAGGTGGAAGAAGAGACAGTGGAAGAAAAGAAATGGGGCAAACGCTAGAGGCGACTTCCTCATGTGACCGAACGCACTTTGTCGGGGCTGAGATCCGGATGAGCTGAGGGTTGGGCCCGCCTACTTCCGTCATATAGGGGGCAGTCAGCATGCCGATGCATCTCGACGCGCTGTTCAGGCCAAAATCGATCGCCATCGTCGGCGCTTCGGAGAAGCCGACGATAGGCAAAAGACTGATGACGTCGCTCGACCGGTTCGGCTTTGCCGGCCGCGTTTTCCCTGTTAACCCAAATTACCCGACCGTGGCTGGCCGCCAATGCTACGGCAGCATCGCGGAATTGCCGCAGGCGCCGGATGTCGCGGTGTTTTGCGTCGGTCGCGCGCGCGTTCTGGAACCGCTGCGCGCCGCCGCTGAGCGGGGCTCGGCGGCCGCGGTAATCTATGATGGCGGGTTTGCCGAGTGCGGAGAAGACGGGCGTCGCCTGCAAGCCGAGGTCGAGGGAATCTGCGGGGAGGCCGGAATCGCGCTCTGCGGGCCGAATTGCATGGGAGTGCTGAGCCCGCATGACCGCAGCACGACATATCTCCAGGAGCTGCGCGACCCGGCCGGTCTCGCCGGCAATATCGGCATTCTGTCGCAGAGCGGAGCCTTTTGCGTCAGCCTGCTGACCGACATCCGGCGCTTCGGTTTCAGCCACATCGCGTCGTCGGGGAACGAGGCCGTGCTCGTGGCGGCCGATTATCTCGAATATCTCGTCGATGACCCCAATACCGAGGTGATCGGCTGCTTTATCGAAACGATCAGGTCCCCCGACCGCTTCGTCGCCGCGCTCGACCGCGCCGCAACGCAAGGAAAGCCGGTCGTGGTGCTCAAGGTCGGGCGGACCGAACGCACGCAGCGCGCGGTGACGACGCATACCGGGGGTTCCGCCGGTGACCCCGGTTTTGTTTCCGAACTGCTGCACGCTCACCGCGCGATCGAGGTGTCGGACCTCGTCGAGTTCACCGAAATGCTCGCGGCCTTCCAGGGTGGCAGGCGCCCAGCCGGAAACCGGATAGGAGTCGTCACATCCTCCGGGGGATTGGCCGAACTGATCCTCGATATCGCTGCGGCAGCCGATCTGCGGCTGCCTCCGTTAGCGGCCCCGGCAAAAGCCGATATCGAAGGCCTGATTGGATTTGTCAGCGGCGATGGCAATCCGCTCGACGCCTGGGGCAGCGGTACCTTTGCCGCCAACCTGCCGCACGCCCTCGGTGTGTTCAATAACAGCCCCGACCACGACATCGTCATATTCTGCCGCGATAATTGCGACAGTCAGCCCTTCGAAATGCCCGAGGTGCCGCGACGTTACCTCGCACTGTTCGTCCGCGCGGCGGCAAGCAGCAACAAGCCGCATTACCTGCTCCACACCCGGCCAGGCGTCATGAACCGGGAACAGGTCGCATATCTTCGCGCGGCAGGGATTCCGGTTGTCGGCGGCATCCGAGAAGGCCTCGTCGCCATCGACCGACTGGCGCGGTACGCCGAGAATGCCAGGAGCACACGATGAAGCCGGCAGAGAGCCCCATCTATCGATGGCGGATAGGCGAGGTCGAAATCACCCGCGTACTGGAGTTCGAAGCTGCGCTGTTCGAACCCGCCGTGATTTATCCCGAAGTGTCTGCCGAGATCGTAGAGCAGCACCGGACCTGGCTCGAGCCGGCGCTGATGGATCCAGCCAGCGGCCTGCTCGTCTTCGCGTTTCACAGCACGGTCATAAGAACCCCGCGCGCGACCATCCTGGTGGACACCTGCTCGGGCAACGACAAGGAGCGCCCGCACAAGCCCCGATACCACCGGAAAAACTGGCCCTATCTCGGCAATCTGGCCGCCTCCGGTTTTTCGCCGATGGACATCGACTACGTGCTGTGCACCCACCTGCACGCCGATCACGTCGGCTGGAACACGCAGCTAGTAGGCGGCCGATGGGTGCCGACGTTTCCGAATGCCCGGTACCTGTTCGCCCAGCAGGAATGGGAACATTGGCGGGTCGCTGAATTGCGAGCCGGATGCACCACCGATCCCTACTTCGAGGACAGCCTGCTGCCGGTCATGGAGGGTGGCCAGGCCGAGCTGGTCGCGACAGACTATTCCTTCGACGACAACGTATGGATCGAGCCCTGGCCGGGGCATACGCCAGGTCACGTCTGTGTCGTCGTGCGCTCTCCGCAAGCAACCGTGGTCCTGAGTGGCGACATCATGCATACCGCGTTGCAGTGCGCCGAGCCGCAGCTCAACAGCTGCTTTTGCGTCGACGTCGAAATGGCGCGAGCGACCCGGCGGCGCTTCCTCGAGACTTTTGCCGATAGTCCCGTCATGATCATCCCCGCTCATTTCCCGACCCCTACCGCAGGCTGGATACGGTCGCACGACGGATCGTTCCGTTTCCATTTCGACGGCCTCCGCTGAAACAGCGGCTCGCGCGTGGGAGCCGACATGCCGGATGGACCTCGCTACCCGACTCTGCGCCTCGATAGGTCGCGTTCGTAGATCGACCTCACCGGCATGAATGCTTCCCGCCCTGGCCCCCCCGCGTCGCTATATGTCGCGGGGCCGTTCAGTATGGGCTATGTCGATTTCTATACCTTTCTGATCCCGCTCTATGGCTTGTCGCAAGGGCTCGACGCCTCCGAGATCGGCATACTGGTGGGTGCGCGTTCGATCCTCGCTTTGTTTCTGTCGATCCATATCGGCGTGTTGATGGACCGATTTGGTACGCGCAGGGTCACCTTGTTCTTTGTTTGGACAGGTATGGCTCTGTCGCCGCTGTTTCCGCTGGTGCACGGATTCTGGCCACTGCTTCTGCTGCAGCTGGTCAACGGCGCCGCCGTTTCATTCGCGTGGTCTGGCGCGCAGACTTTGATCGCGCAGCTCGCCGAGGGCGACGCCGGATATATCGGCAAGTTCAGCTTTTTTGCCCGGCTCGGCTCGACGACAGCGCCGGTTCTCGCCGGTGTGGTCTGGGATTATGGCGGAGCGTGGCCGGCTTATCTCCTTGGCGCCGCTTGGGGCGCGATATTGACGATCGCCCTACTGCGCACACCGGAGGCGGAGATCTTCGGGACGGGACGGCGGGACGGGAGGGGGCGCATCCGGTTCCGCGCCCGCGACGCGCTGCCTCGAGCGTCGGACTACATCAGCTCGATCCTGCTGATCTCGATCCCGGCCATTGCGCTGTCGATGGCCATCATGGCGATGCGCAATACGACTTACAGCATCCAGACCTCGGTCTATGTCGTTTATCTCGACCAAATTGGGCTCGTCGGCACCGTGATCGGCGTCCTCTTCGCCACCGCCGAAATCGCCAGCGGGTTCGGCGCACTTTTTGCCGGCCGCGCGATGCGATTGGGCGATCCACAGCGCACGATGCTGAGCGGCACCGTATTGTCGATCCTGTTGATTGCGATGACACCGCTTCTGGGCGGCATCTTTGCCTTACTGCTGGTGGCGCAGGCCCTGCGCGGCTGGCTGGAAGGGGTGATCCAGCCGGTCATATTGTCGGTGCAGGCGAGGGCGGTCGGCCGCCATCAGCAGGGTGCGGTCGTCGGCTTGCGCCAGACCGGTCAGAGGCTCACCTCGATCCTGATCCCGCCGCTGATGGGTGGGATCGCCGACCGCTGGGGCGTGGATGAAAGCTTTGTCATTTTCGGCGCAGTCATGTTGCTGTTATGCGCACCGCTCGCGCTGGTTACCCGCCGGACCGCGCGGGCAAAGACAGGAGCCACGCTGGCTGATTGAGGCCCTCTGCCGGACGCCGCTTTCATTGCGCGTTGACACGGCAATTTCGCATTGTCAGGCTTCCGCAGTTACAGCCGGGAGCTCAGTTTCATGCCGGTCATCAATCGCATTGCCGAATTCCACGCCGAAATGGCTGTGTGGCGGCATCGCATCCATGCCCATCCCGAAACGGCCTTCGAGGAATACAAGACTGCCGAGCTCGTCTCTCAGCTCCTCCAATCCTTTGGGATATCGGTGGATCGTGGGATCGCCAGGACGGGCGTGATCGGCACACTCGAGGGATCGGTACCAGGTGGCCGCGCAATAGCACTGCGCGCCGATATGGATGCCTTGCATATCGAAGAACAAAACCGTTTTGCGCATGCCTCGCACGAGCGCGGCCGCATGCATGCCTGCGGCCATGACGGCCATACCGCGATGCTGCTGGGTGCCGCCAAGCACCTGGCAGAGACACGGAATTTCGCCGGGACCATCTATTTCATCTTTCAGCCCGCGGAGGAGAACGAGGGTGGGGCGCGATCGATGATCGAGGAGGGCATCCTGGAGAAATACCCCATCGAAGCAGTCTACGGCATGCACAATTGGCCCGGATTGCCGGTCGGGGAGTTCGCCATCCATGCCGGCCCGATGATGGCCGCCTTCGACATCTTCGAGATTAAGGTCAAAGGCCGCGGCGCGCATGCCGGCATGCCGCATCTCGCGATCGATCCGATTGTCGCCGCCGCGCAGATCGTGAACGGCCTTCAGACGATTGCCAGCCGCAATGTGCACCCGCTTGAAGGCGGGGTCGTCAGCGTCACTCAGATCCACGGCGGCGACACCTGGAATGTGATCCCCGAAACCGTGGTACTGCGCGGGACGACCCGGTCGTTCAGCCCCGCAGTGCGCGACCAAATCGAGCCGGCGATCCGTCGCATAGCGGATGGCGCATGCAGCGCCTGCGGTGCGCAAATGGAGTTACGATACGAGCGGCGTTATCCGCCGACCATCAATTCCGCCGCGGAAACCGAGATTGCGATTGCCGCGGCGGCCTCCCTTGTCGGCGACAGCAACGTCAAGCGCGACATGCTGCCGAGCATGGCCGCAGAAGATTTCGCATGGTTTCTCGAGCAAAGGCCGGGCGCCTACATCTGGATCGGCAATGGCAGCGCCGAGAGCGGGGGAATGCTGCACAGCCCGCACTACGATTTCAACGACACGATCCTGCCTTTGGGCGCAAGCTATTGGGTGCGGCTGGCTGAATCGATATTGTCGAAGGATCGGGCGCCGCTCGGACAATCCTGATCTCAACTACCAGATGCTTCACCCGACTGAACCCAGATATCTCTGCTCGAGCGCGCGCCAGTGCGTGGTGCCGACGGCATCTTCGCGTTCCTGAAACGTGGCGAGATCGTCTTCGATGGCGCTCGTGTCGCCGTCCCGCTTCAGCGCCGCCAGCACCCTTTGCGCCGCACGGATTGCCGCGCGATGGGTCTGCGAGGGGTAGATGCCGAGGCGGAACCCCATCGCCTCCAATTCGCTCGCCGGCACCATCGGCGTCTTGCCGCCCTCGAACACGTTGACGAGGGCCGGCCCCTTTACCTGCCGCGAGACGATCCGCAGCTCCTCGATACTCTGCGGCGCCTCGACGAAGCCGACATCGGCGCCGGCCTCCAGATAGGCGTTGACGCGGTCGATCGAGGCCTGCAGGCCCTCGACAGCGCGTGCGTCGGACCGGGCGATAATGATGAGGTCCTGATCCCGCCGGGTGTCGACGGCGGCGTGGATCCTGCCGACCATCTCGCCGAGGCCGATGACCTCCTTGCCCTCGTAGTGGCCGCATTTCTTCGGACTGACCTGGTCCTCGATATGAAAGCCGGCGACCCCGGTTTTCTCGTATTCGCGGACCGTGCGGATCACGTTGATTGCGTTACCGTAGCCCGTGTCGGCGTCGGCGATGACCGGGATCCCGACCGCCTCGACCGCCAGCCCGATGAAGCGAACGTTTTCCGACAGGGTCAGCAGGCCGAGATCGGGATACCCGTTCGACCGCGAATAGCCGCCGCCGGTCAGATACACCGCCTCGAACCCGGCCTGCTCGACGAGCCGCGCCGTCAATGTGTCATAGGCGCCGGGCGCCATCGTATAGCCCTGAGAGGTGGTCAGTGTTCGCAATTTCTGGCGCGGTGTCATCCGGGATCTCCTCATTTTGGCGAGTCGGCGGAAGGATGAAACAGCTGCTCGCCATTGACCTTGTAGTCGCCAATTGCAGCTTGACCTTCGGCCGAGGCCAGCCAGCCGACTAAGCGGCGCGCCGGTTCTTGCTTGGCTTCTGGGTGTTTCTTCGGGTCGAGCAGGATCACATCATAGCGGTTCAACAGGCGCGCATCACCCTCGACGAGCACCGTAAGGTCGCGCTTGTTGCCGAAACTCAGCCAGGTTCCGCGATCGGCGAGGGTGTACGCGCCCATCGCTGCGGCCGTGTTGAGCGCCGCCCCCATGCCGCCCCCAATATCCCGGTACCATGAGCCCCCGCCGGATTTGACAGGATCGATCTCGGCCATCCGCCAGAGGCGGTGTTCGAGGGCGTCGGTTCCGCTCTTGTCGCCCCGCGAGACGAACGGAGCGCCGGCATCGGCGATCGCAGCAAACGCCGCAACTGCATCTCGGCCCCCGGCCACGTGCGCCGGGTCCGAGCCGGGGCCGACGACGATGAAGTCGTTCCAGGCGATCTGTCGTCGCTCCGCACCATCGCCGTCAGCAACGAATTTCTGCTCCGCCTCCGGGTCGTGCACGAGGACGAGATCGGCGTCGCCCCGCGCCGCCGTCGCCAGCGCCTGGCCCGTGCCTTGCGCGAGCACGCGCACGGATATACCGGTCTGTCTCGTAAATTCCGGCAGGATGTGGGCGAGGAGCTCCGAATTCTCGACCGAGGTCGTCGAGGCCAGCACAATCGCTTCGGCGGCGCCCGCAGACCTGGCCGCCAATATCGAAAGAGCGGCGAGGATCACCGCCGCAAGTGCGAGCCGCATCTCTATTGCTCCTCGGCGGACCCGAGCGCGAAGATCGTGGCGCTGACCGCGATGCTGATGCCGATCAGCACGAAACCGAGGCCGAGGGCCATCGACAGGTTACCCTTGCTGGTTTCGAGGACAATGGTCGTTGTCATCGTCCGCGTGTACCCGGCAATGTTTCCGCCGACGATAAGAATGGCGCCGACCTCCGAGATCGTGCGGCCAAAACCGGCAAGAACGGCGGTCAGCAGCCGGCGTCGGGCGATCGCCAGCAGATGCATGATCGCAACCGGCCGGGTCGCCCCGTCGACCTGGAGCGCGCCGCCAAACTCCGCCCACAGATCGACCGAAGCGTTGTGCATGAGCGCGGTCACGATTGGCAGCGCCAGTACGGTTTGCACCAAGACCATCGCACCGGGGCTAAACAACAGGCTCAAGCTTCCGAGCGGACCCGAGCGGGAGAGGAGCAGGTATAGCGCCAGACCGACGACGACCGGGGGAAGGCCCAGCAGCGCGTTGAACATCACGACGAGAATGTGTCGGCCCGGGAAGCGATAGACGGCCAGGACGGCTCCCAACGGGGCCCCGAACAGTGTCGCCAAGGCGGTCGCGGAAACACTTACGGCGAGCGATAGCGCGATGATCCTGCTGAGCGCTCGCACATCCGGGACGCCCCAGAAAGCCCAATCATCCACAGTCTACAAAACTTGGCACCTCAAAAGCTCGGCGAGCCGAAAGTGTCGAGCCTGAACGATCGCCGCCCAGGCGACCAGGCGGTCGTCCGGCGGCAGGCCGGTAGTCGATCTTCCGGGCTAGTGTCCCGAACCGTACCGCCGGCTTGACGGGCCGGCTGACCATCGCTCGTTTTCGAGCCGCTGCCTGGCCTCCCCGGCTTTCATGAGGCTGCGACCGCCGCCCTCGAGGTCGCGTTCATCTTTTTTGGCGGTCGGTTCACGCTCGCGGCGGAGTTCCTCCATACGCGCACGGATCGCCGCAAAATCGTCGGCAACGCGGGGTCTGGTCACGTCTCCTCCTCGAATTTTAGCCGAGCCTCGGCGAGGCTCATGGTGCTCGTTAAGGAAAGCTTCCACCCATGCTCTCGCATGGGCGGGGCTCGGGCAAGCGAAAATCATCGCACCGCCGATAGCAGATTTCCCCGCCCGCGGAATGCTTCAGGCGTCTTCTCGATCACCCACACCCGGCAGCCGGCGCGGCCGCCGCCAGGGCGGTGGTTAACGCCGCATTCCCGGCGCCGACAACAACCACATCGGCGCTATTTTCGCTGGAATGCGTCACTTGGCCCGCGTCTCACGCGATTATGCTTGCATCGGCACGGGATGTAAGCCACCTGACTGAAGAATGGCCACCCTCGATGACATCGTTTCGGCTGCGGCGAAAGTGTTCCGCACCAAAGGCTACCATGCGGCCACGGTCCGCGACATCGCCGACGAGGTCGGCATCCTGAAGGGCAGCCTCTACCACCATTTCGACAGCAAGGAGGAGCTGCTCTACCTCGTCGTCAAAGAGCCGATCGCGCAAATGTACCGCGCGATCGGCGAGATCGCTGCCGCCGAGGGGACGGCAACCGAAAAGCTGCGGCGGGCGATCTCGGCACATCTGGAAGCGTTCGATCGCCACTATCCGCATCTGTTCGTGTATCTGCGCGAGCGCGAGTCGGTAAAGCGGCGCTTCCGCGAGAAGATCGGCTTTTCCCCGAAAGAATACGAACGGTGCTGGCAACAGATCATCCGAGAGGGCATCGACTCCGGCGAGTTTCGCCGGGACCTCGACATTCAGGTCGCCTCCTACGGCCTCCTGGGGATGCTCAACTGGCTCTACAAATGGTACGACCCGCAGGGCCGGCTCAGCGTGCAAGAAGTCGCCGCGCAGTTTACGTCGCTGGCGCTCGCCGGCCTGACCGCTTCAGCAGCACCAAAACACAGCCGCACCAAGCCGGCGTCTCTATCTTAATTCCGATTTAGTCTCCTCTGCTCGCTTGCGGCTCCGACACGCGCGGCCCATGCTGGGAATCAGCGGAGGGGGGACCATATCAGTGTACATAACATCGGATGGAGTTTGAATGGTCGGAAGCCAAGCGTCTCGCAGTCTTGGATGCCCGCCGGCTCGATTTTCTCGATGGCTGCCGGCTGCTTGACGGCCGTCCTATCTGCACCACCCCATCTCCGCGCGGCGGCGAGCAACGCTGGGTCAGCATCGGCGAACTTGACGGCGAACTGATCGCGGTCCCCTGGACGCGGCGAGACGAGATCATCCGCATCATCACGATGAGGAAGGCTCGCGATGAAGAAAAAAGGCGATATCGTGCGCTACACCGCTGAGGAAATCGGCGCGATGCTGGCGCGCGGCGAGAGCCGGACGGAATGGGCCGCCGTCAAAGCCATGACGGAGGAGGAGCTCGAAGCAAGCATCACCGCCGATCCTGACGACATCCACCAACCCATAGACTGGACGCAGACCGTCGAGGGCATGCCGCCCCGCAAACGCGACACTCGCATCCGCATCGACGAGGACGTCCTCGACTGGTTCAGACTAGCCGGTCGCGGTTATCAGACCCGGATCAACAACGTGCTGCGCGCCTTCATGGAAAGCCGCAAGCGCATATCGCGCTAGCCGGCAAGCTTACCGCATCGTCGGCATGACGTATTCGGCACCGGCGCGGATGCCGGCGGGCCAGCGCGCGGTCACCGTTTTGAGGCGGGTGTAGAAGCGCATGCCTTCGGGGCCGTGCACCGCCATGTCGCCGACCCATCTCCGCCCCGGGGTGCCGGGGCGGATCTTCAGCGCCCGCATGAGCTCGCCCGCTCAAGCGTTTGGATAAGCGGTGATGAACCTCGGATTGGAGTCGGGCGGCTCGATTATCCATACCGAGATGATGCAAGGGTTTCGGCCGTCCGGCGCTACGAGCGAGCAACTGACCTCGAACTTTTGACCAAACGGATTGCTCGTTTGGCTCGTCACCGGATTATTCAGTGGATGGTTCAGCAGCGCGCTTTTGGGCGCAGCCCGATTCCCCGGCGAGAAAGCGAAGGACATGCAGAATTTTGCCTTGGATGCCCCGGTAGGATGAACGGTACTCAGCAGATATTGGGTGATCTTCCTATCGTCCAGGATCGCGTTTGCGACCCGCGCCAGTTGGCTCATTCGGGATGGATGTCGTCGCGCCGCAGCGTGATCGTGCAAGGGAAGGGCTCCGCAAACTCGACCTCGTAATGCTCGCCGTCACGATAAACGTGAACGACAATCCCTTTACCGCCTTGGGGCAAGACGCCGCCCTTGCACTCGACGGGATGCCTGAGAGCCACGACGCTGAGTTCCGGGATGCTGCGGCTTTTGGCGAACACCTCACCCTCCCCTAATACGGACAAATCCTCAAATTCGGTGGGTTGAAGCTGTTTGTACGCTCTTGCAAGACCTTCAAGTAGGCCCACGACTCGCGGGTCAGTTGCGTCGCATTTTCACACCATAGCCGTGCAGCGCGATCCTTATTTGCGACGTTTGTATCTTCTAGGCCCTTGCTCTCTACAATGTAGTGCATGCCATCGCTGGTCAGCAAAACAAAATTTTGGTTCGTAGTAACGCAGATTGCCTGCATTATCCGTGTACTCGATTGCGATCCAAATTATTCCGGCAGCTTGGCAAAGCGCTGTACATCCGGAGCCTTTTGGAGGAATTGCGTGAATTCCCGTTCGAACTCGTTATGGCACGGAACGAGGTTGAAAGTGCATTTGTCTGCCGCGAGTGGCGCGTGAGGTCGTTTCGCGCCGGAGGTGCGGGATGACCTCCTACAGCTCTACGACTATATCGCAGCGCGATCTGGAGCCGCTCGCGCCCGCGTCAACCGATCGGCAATCGGTTTGCTTGAATTCATCGCCCAGCGCGGGTGTCCGGCTTCGCTCATTATCCGATTGAGATCAAAAGCCTCTTCGGGCCAACCGCGGCAGGATGACTCACCCTCTCGATCCCCTTGGTTTCCCTGGGGTTTGCCTATTGCTCCGACATTCGAAACCGGAGCTTGCGCGTCCGTACACTACGGATTGCCTAGGCTGGTGGGCGGGCCTGGTCGCAGTGTGTCGTTAGTGTGACGTGGGTGGCCTAATGGTCAACGTGTGTGCCGCGCGTGGACGCTGGCACTCCTGGGTGCCAGGGATGGTCGGAGGGTAATCGGCCCACTGGCCGCTTGGGGGGTCATGAGGCATTTGGCTTCGCGCGGCCGTCAAAACACCCCCGCAAATTTCCGGCCAACTTTAGGCCACCTCCTGTATTAAGCAGACCTTAGTCCGCCTCTCGTATTAATCGGTGATGCTCGACTGGCTTCTCTACCGCTATAAGCTGGCACGCGTTCAACGCGCCAACCGCAAGGCATTAATTCCCCTAGAAGAGGAATATTGGGGAGCCAGAAAAGCCGCTAAATCAGACGATGAAAGAAGTGAGGCATTCGCGGCACTCATGCCTGAAGTAGAGCGCCACCGAGACGAGGAAGCTACTCTACAAACCCACTATTTATGCGATCTGGCAGCCAAACGACTGATCCCGCTGCCAGAAATGAGTGATGCGGCTCTTCTCGGGAAACCAGAACGATCCAGCAAATGGAGACAAGGGACGACTTATGTAGGTCTTATACTGACAGACGAAGGCCTCAGAGAACTTCACGTGGCTCTCCGAAACGATCGCAGGGAGCGCCTTGAAATTGTTCGCTCGTGGGTGGCCACGATAGTCCCCGGCCTGACCGGCCTCATCGGTGTCATAATTGGTCTGTTGGCGGTCATTCTAGGGCGTCGATAGCGAGGCAGCAGGGGACCGTTAGGTCCCCAATGCCTCTCCAGTGCCCCTCCCGTCCAGTCCAGTGACCTGCGAGTGGGGGGAAGGACTTTTCAGGTGTCACACTTTCGGATCTCCAGCTATTCCGAAACCTCGTACTACCCACCGTACTACCCACAACGCTATCAAACCCAATATGAATAGCAGAACGGGTACCAGAAAAATTGGGAAAAGTAACTCCGCAGCAGAATAATAATGCTGTTCCCCACCACTACATTCAAAGAACCAGTCGTGGGAATACTGCGGTCTGGCGATTTGGCAATGCACGTGATAAAACCACGCAGAATGGATTAGCCAAACTACCGTGGCAACCACCCAAAGACGACGCAAGCCACGAGCCGTATTCATGATTAGGCGCAGTCGCCGCACTCGTCGAGCAATTCCTGACGAGCATGCGCTAGATATTTCTGTCGAACCTCTTGTTCTAGGACAACCTTGGAGTATTTCGGTAACGGCATCTTAAACTCTAAATCCCACTCGAAACCATCCTCTTTGCAGAGCTTCTTGGCTCGCTCCAGGACAGCCGCCTCATTAGGTTTTGGCATCTTCCACTCCGTCTCGCGACTGAGATGCCGGCAGACTTGCGTGCTGCTTATTAAAAAGTTCTTGTCACGCGAGATGCTGCAATTGGTTAGCCTCTACTGCCCACTCATGCCCCTTTGGCTGCTCCAGGTTGCCACCCGAACCCCATTGACCGATGCCGCGGTAGGAGGGCTGATCGAAGCCTTCGAGGAAGTCCTCGATCTCCGCATCCTTTATGGCCTTGGCCGCCTGGTCGACATCCATCATCATTGCCCGCTGGAAGTGCGCCACGGCGCCGGCTAGCGCGTCGATGCGGTCATCGTGCGCCAGGGCGCCCCGATCGCGGGTGATGTCGCGTGCGCGTCGGCAATTGGCGGCGCGCTTTACCGAAAAATACAACCGCGTCAGCCGTGTTGAAAGCCAATTGCCCGCACCAGTCAAGGAGAGGCACCCCTGAGATTGCCATAATCGCATGGTACGTTGCAGGTGAACCGGAAGTGGGGTGCGGCGCAACGTGACGGCGAGACCTGAAAGTTTTGGGGAGGCGGATGCCGAGCTAGCTGCACCCACTCCGGGAATCCGGCCTGATCTGCTTCTGATAAAACAGGTCGATCAGGCCGGGGCGCTCAACGGCAGGTTGCCGCCGGGCGGGGGGTCGCCAGGACCTTTACCGCATCGTCGGCATGACGTATTCGGCGCCGGAGCGGATGCCGGCGGGCCAGCGGGCGGTCACGGTCTTGAGCCGGGTGTAGAAACGCACGCCCTCCATGCCGTGCACCGCCATGTCGCCGAACAACGAGCGCTTCCAGCCGCCAAAGCTGTGGAAGGCCATCGGCACCGGGATCGGCACGTTGACGCCGACCATGCCGATCTGGATGCGGTTTGTGAATTCGCGCGCGGCGTCGCCGTCGCGCGTGAAGATCGCGACGCCGTTGCCGTATTCGTGGTCGTTGACGAGCTTGGTGGCGTGATCGAAATCGGGGCTGCGCACGACCGAGAGAACCGGCCCGAAGATCTCTTCCTTGTAGATGCGCATTTCGGGCTCGACCTCGTCGAACACCGTGCCCCCAATGAAAAAGCCGTTCTCGTAGCCCTGCAGTTTGAGGCCACGCCCGTCGACGACGAGCTTTGCCCCCTCTTCGACGCCGAGATCGACATAGGAGCGCACCCGGTCGAGATGCTGGCCTGTGACGAGCGGGCCCATTTCCGCCTCGGGGTCGGTGCCGGGCCCGATCTTCAAACCGCGCACCCGCGGCACCAGCTTGTCCATCAGCCGGTCACCGGCGCCGCCGACCGCGACCGCAACCGACACCGCCATGCAGCGTTCGCCGGCCGAGCCGTAGGCGGCGCCCATCAACGCGTCGGTCGCCTGATCAATGTCGGCGTCCGGCATCACGACCATGTGGTTTTTCGCGCCGCCCAGCGCCTGAACGCGCTTGCCGCTCTCGGCGGCGGTCCGGTAGATGTAATGCGCGATCGGCGTCGAGCCGACAAAGCTGACGGCGGCAACCTGCGGATGATGCAACAGCGCGTCGACCGCCTCCTTGTCGCCGTTGACGACATTGAAGACACGGGGCGGCAATCCGGCCTCGGTCAACAGTTCGGCGATGCGGATGCCGGGGGATGGATCGCGCTCCGACGGCTTCAGCACAAAGGTATTGCCGCAGGCGAGCGCTACCGGGAACATCCACATCGGCACCATCGCCGGGAAGTTGAACGGCGTGATGCCGGCGCAGACGCCGAGCGGCTGGCGCAGCGACCAGCTGTCGATGCCGCGCCCGACCTGCTCGGTGAACTCGCCCTTCAAGAGATGCGGGATGCCGCAGGCGAATTCGACGACCTCGGCGCCGCGTGTCACCTCACCGGCGGCGTCGGACAGGACCTTGCCGTGCTCTTCTGTGATCAGCCGCGCCAGAGCGCCAGCCTCGCGATCGAGCAATTCGCGGAATTTGAAGAGAATGCGCGCCCGGGTCAGCGGCGGTGTCGCCGCCCAGCCGGGAAACGCGGCGGCCGCCGCCCGCACCGCGCGGTCGACCTCTGGGGCGGCGGCAAAGGCGACGCGGCGGCTTCTCTCGCCGGTCGCCGGATTGTACACATCGCCCCACCGCCCGCCCGTCCCCTCGGCGTGCTTGCCTTCGATGTAATGGTGGATGTCGCTCATCCCGGTACCCACTGTCTGGTCTGTTGCGGTCCGCATCATAGGCCCGCGGTCCTTTCGGCGGCAGGGTATTTTCGCGCGCGAATGTGCCCTGGCCAGGACCGGACGGTGATCACTTCTTATTCGCCCGCTTCGCTCCGGTCGCAGTAGATGTTCATCTTCGGCAAGCTCGTTTGGGCGGCGGTGCAGCCGGGCAATCTGCTGTTGCTGTGCCTGCTGGCCGGAATCCTTCTATTCCTGCTCACCCGCGGGCGGCGCGGCAGGGTGCTGGTCGGCCTCTCGGCCGTCGGTTTCGTGCTGCTCGCGGTGGCACCGATCGGGCCGGCGATGCTGATGACGTTGGAACAAAGGCTGCCGCGGCCGGCCGCGCTGCCCGAAAAGATCGACGGGATCATTGTGCTCGGGGGCGGCGTCGACCCAGCGCTATCGCTGTCTTACGGCGAGACCGTGTTCAACAGCGCAGTGGCACGCGTCCTCGCCGGCGTTGCGCTGGCCCACCGGCATCCGGAGGCGAAGCTCGCGCTGGTCGGCGGCGAGGGCGGTTTTGTCCCGGTCGGGCTCGCCGAGTCCCGGGCCACGCTGGGCTTTGTCGTCGAGCAAAGGATCGCCCCGGCGCGCATAGTCCTCGAGGAGCGCTCGCGCAGCACGCATGAAAACGCCGTCTACGCCAAAGAGCTGATCCGGCCGGCGCCTGGCGATATCTGGATCCTGGTTACCTCGGCTTATCACATGCCCCCGCGCGGTTGCTTCGTTCGATGCGGTGGGTTGGGCCGTGATCCCCTACTCGGTCGATTACCGGATCGATCCGCAGACGGGTCTGCGCGCCAATTTCAGTCTGCTCGATGGATTGAGCGACACCAGTCTCGCCGGCAAGGAGTGGGCCGGGCTTGTTGGCTACAGGCTGATGGGATGGACACGAGACCTGTTTCCCGCGCCGGCTGAGATCAAAGACCGTTCAGCGGGCTGATTTGTCATTGTGTAGCGCGCAGCGGTGCGTTTTCACCGCCCCACACGGTTGTCATCCGATTGGCCCAAAGACCGCGGCGGGCATTCCTCCCAGGACCGTTTTTACCTCAACACGCTCATCGCGGCGCTCCACCAGGTGCCCGGTAAGAACGTCACGCCAATGCGTCACTGAAGCCGCTCGCGGCCAGGAGATCTCGCTTCCGTCCCAATCCGGATCGGCCTCCCAGCGCACAGGAAAGCGGGCTACGGCCACGACCAATACGTCCTCCCCATGGCGACGGGCAAAGGCGCAGATCTGGTCCGCTTTGGGCCCGGCAACCGTAAGTGGCTCATATTCTCCATCAGTGAAAAGCTCAGGATGATTGCGTCGATATTCCAGCAAGGCGGAGATCATGGCGAGTTTGATCTTCCCATCTCGCCAATCCTCGAGCATGGCGAGCATCGCCGCGCCGCGGTCGGGCGAGGCTGCTACCTCTTCGAGCAGTTCGCCGCGCATTCCGTAATCGACCGGACGCCGGTTGTCGGGGTCAACCAGGCTGAGATCCCAGAGCTCGGCACCTTGGTAAATGTCAGGCACGCCCGGCAGAGTCAGCTTCAAGGCAGTCTGCACCAGGCTGTTCCGGATGCCGAGCTTTGCAACGCGTTCTTGGAAGGGCAAAAACGCGCTGAGGAACGCATTGGGTCTGGCCATGTCGAGTGCGTCACGCACGAAACCCAGCACCGCCTCTTCATAGGCCGTGTTCGGCGACGCCCAGGTGGAGCGCACCTTTGCCTCGCGCACGGATTTCACCATTGCTCCCTCGACCCGCTCGGCGAAGGAGCGCAATTTGTCTGGATCTGGATTTTCCGGGCCGGTCAACTCAGCCGGCCACGAGCCGAGCAAGAGTTGGTAAAAAAGATATTCGTCATTGCGGTCGGGTGGTGCGGTGCCCTCGACGTCGCCGCGGCGTGCGCGCAGAATGCGGCTCCACGCCTGAACCTGCCGAGCCCACTCCTCTGGCATTTCGGAGAGCAGTGCGAGCCGCGCGCGGGCATCTTCCCCACGCTTGGTGTCGTGGGTGGAGGTGCCCAGCATTGCGTGCGGCCAGCGTTCGGAGCGCTGTGCATTGATCCGGTGAAAGGCGGCTATTGTCACTCCGAAATGGTCGGGATGACCGCCGACCTCGTTCAATGCGACAAAGCGGTTGTAATGGTAGAATGCGGTGTCCTCGAGCCCCTTCGCCATGACGGGACCGCTGTATTGCTGGACCCGCATCGCGAGACGGACGACCGACTGCCGACTGAAGCCGCTGCGCGGCTGCGCGACGAGGTCGGTCGTCAGAAGCCGGTGCAAAAAGTCGAAGACGCTCGGGTCGAGATCCGCCTCGTTCCGCCGCGCCTGCGCCACCGCCCAATCGATGTCCCGCCGATCCGCCTCCGTGGGTTCGGCAGCGCCATCGACATAAGTGCGGTATACCGGAAAGCAGGCGACGATCTCCTTGAGGCCGCGTTCCAGGATGTTGCGTGTAAAGTCGGCGGTCCGCGGGTTCTGACGCGCGATCCGTCCCGCATCGCGAGCAAGCACGTTGAGTTCACTCGCCATTTCATTGAGCATGATGCGGATCTTGCAGTCGCGGATGATCTCGTCGAAGCCCGCGTGCTCGTCAGCAAAGGCCATGTAGGCTTTCGTAAAAGCGTCTTCGCCGGACGGATCGACCAGCAGACCGAGAACGAGATTGGCGAATTCATAACCGGTCGTACCCTCGACCGGCCACTCCTCGCGCAAAGCCTCGTGCCGGGCGAGGATTTTCTCGACTACGAGATAAAAAGGGCGCGGCGCATTTTCGCGCAGACGCAGCAAATAACCCTTTGGGTCGAGCAGCCCGTCGACGTGGTCGATGCGCAGCCCGTCCAATACCCCGTCGCGCAGCAGCTCGAAAGCGAGACGATGGGCGTGGTCGAACAACTCCGGCAGTTCCATCCGCAAGCCGGCGAGCTCGTTAATGTTGAAGAAACGCCGATAATTGATGTCGTCCGCCGCGACGCGGAAATGTGCCGCGCGCCAATGCTGATCCTGAATTAGTGCGTCCAGCTCACGCCAACTCTCGAGCCTACCGGGCTCGCCATTGATGCGGTTTACCGCCGCCGCCAACGCTTCCGGGACGTCGCTGCGCTCTCGCGCCAGCGAAGCGAGCTCGGCTTGCAAATCCTTGGCGCGCTGTGCAGCACGAGGGCGCCAGTCCGCGAGGCTGGAGAAGGCGTCACCCAGCCGCTCGAGCTCCGGGTGCTCGTTGCCGAGCACGCGACAGTAATGCAGAGGATTGATTGGCAGCTTGTGCGTGTCATATGCCCACACGGCAAAGCCGCCGCTCTCCGGGTCGAAACGAAGCACGAGCTGGCCCGATTCAAGCACCACCCCATACTGGTCGCCGAGGAGTGGCACCAGCAGCTTGTCATGCAGATAGCGTCGATCCGGGTCCCAATCGATGTCGAACCAGCGCGCGTATTCGGACGCAGGGCCCCACTCCAGCACGTCGAGCCACCACGGATTATCGGCGCCGCCGACGCCCATATGGTTGGGTACGAAATCGAGCACCTGACTGAGACCGTTATTGCGAAATGCCGCCACCATGTCGCGGAAATCCGCTTCGTCGCCGAGTTCCGGGTTGAGCTGGCCATGGTCGACGATGTCATAGCCATGAGTGCTGCCCGCTCGCGCCTTCAGGTACGGCGAGGCATAGACGTGGCTGATGCCGAGCCGCGCCAGGTAGGGAGCCAGCGCCGCGGCGTTCCGGAAACCGAACCCCTTGTGGAACTGCAGGCGGTAAGTCGCCCGAGGGACGGGCTGCGCCCCAGTCTCAGACATACTCGTTCGTTTCGGCAGGTGCTCGTGCACTGCCGCCTCTCGTGTCGCGATGGTCTTTATGATCTCGCCCTTGGCCTTGTCGGACTGAGATTCGAATCCCGTTCGTTCCACGAGCTGGCTCAAGCGGCGGCGGCCGGCTTATCGCGGAGCGTCTCCACAACAGACCAGCGAACCGCCCACGGACCGAGGGTGTCATCCGTGCCGGCCTCGCCCTCTTGCCACAGCACTCGGCCCGCTTTCGCCGGAAATCCTGTCGCAGGACCCGCGGCTAGGTTGGCGGCCAAGACCAGCATGCGGCTAGCGCCGAGGGTCCAGCGCACAAGGACCGCCCCGGCGCCGAGCACCTCGTACCGCCCTCCTGTACGGATCTCGGCCAGATGCGGCACGATCTCGGCACGTCGCACCGCCAGTATCCGCCGATACCAATCCAGCCACTCGGCGTGCGGCATCCGCTCGATATCATCCCAGCGGAGCTTGGCCGAGGCGAACGTCGCTTCGGCCATCGGGTCAGGAATGCGCTCTCGCATTTTTCGATCCCGAAATTCCGGGAAACGGGCAAACTCCTCACGCCGTCCATCGCGTACTGCATCGGCGAGGTCTGGCCCGAAATCGCCGAAGAACGGAAAGGGCTGCGCCGCGCCCCATTCCTCGCCCATGAACAACATCGGGATCTGCGGCAGCAGGAGATAGACCGCCGTGATCGCCCGCACCGCTGCAACCGGCGCGAAATCAGTCACCCGATCACCAAACGCTCGGTTCCCCACCTGGTCGTGGTTCTGAACGAAGGAGACAAACCCGATCGGGGGCAGATTGGCGCTCGGCGTACCGCGCGGCCGGCCCCGATACGGCATTAGCTCGCCTTGGAACGCGAAACCTTCCGCCAGGGCACGACCCAGCTTGTTTGTGTCGCCGTTGTAGTCGGCGTAATAACCCTTTGTCTCGCCGCTCGCGGCGGCGTGCAGCACGTGGTGGACGTCATCGTTCCACTGCGCGGTGTACCAATGCGGCTGGCCATTATCGCCCCGCAGGAGATGCTGACTCTGGTTTTCTTCATTTTCCAATATCAGGTGAACTTGGCGGTGAGGCGCTGCTGCGCGGACCCGCTCAGCAAGCTCTTCGAGCAGATGCTTTGGGCTGTCCTCGACAATCGCATGGACCGCATCCAGCCTCAGGCCGTCGAGATAGAATTCCTCGAGCCAGTAGAGGGCGTTGTGGATGACGAATTCGCGAACCGGGCGGCTGTTGGGGCCGTCGAAATTGATTGCCGCGCCCCATGGCGTGTCGTGACGGTCGGTGAAAATTTGCGGCGCAATCGCGTGGATGTAGGCGCCTTCCGGGCCGAAATGGTTGTAGACGACGTCGAGCAGCACCGTCAGCCCGCGGATGTGCGCTGCTTCGACCAGCGCCTTAAGGTCTTCCGGCCGCCCGTACGAGGAGTCCGGCGCATAAGGCAGGACGCCGTCATAGCCCCAGTTTCGCCGGCCCGGGAAGTCGCCGATCGGCATGATTTCGATCGCGGTAACGCCGAGCGCGGCCAAGTGCTCGAGTTTGGCGATCGCGGCCCGGAAAGTGCCCTGCGGCGTGAAAGCGCCGATGTGCAGCTCGTAGACTATCGCCTCCGGCCACGGGCGGCCAGTCCAACCAGCGTCGCGCCAAACGTAGGCCGCGGGGTCGATCACTTCGCTTGGGCCATGCACATCCGCCGGCTGATAGCGCGAGGCGGGGTCCGGTACGCGCAGCCCGTCCGGCAGCACGAAGCGGTATCGCGAGCCGACTTGAGCGCGATCTGTGATGAGCTGGTGCCAGCCCTCCTCGACGCCCTCCATCGCCATCGTCTCGCCGTCGAGCTCGATCTTCACCTCCTGGTGGAGGGGCGCCCAGAGGCGGAAGCGAACCGTTCCATCGGCTTGCAGCTCGGTTCCGAAGGGCATGCGGTGAGTACGGCTCGTCACGAGGTGCGGCTTCCTTGTAGCTCGGCCAAAAACTTCCCTCGATGCTCGAGCTTCTTCGATGATAGGCCTTTCAACGCCGATTTGGGCCCTTGACCGGCGTCACCAGTACCCGATCGACGCGGCGACCGTCCATCTTGACCACCTCGAAACGCCAATCTCCGGTTGTAATCCGGTCGGCTTCCAATGGCACACGATTGAGACGCGCCATCAGATAGCCGCCCAGGGTGTGAAAGTCTGGGTCCTCGCCCGGCAAACGGGAAATCCCCAGCACCTGCTTCAATTCGTCGAGCCCGACTAGGCCGTCGATCAACCAGCTCCCGTCATCGCGTCGCACGATGCGCTGGTCGGCGTCGGGCGAGCCGGGAATATCGCCGACTAATGTTTCGAGGATGTCACTCGGGGTGACCAGTCCTTCGAGGTCGCCATACTCGTCTACGATCAGTGCCATCGGCTCGCCGGAAGTTTTGAACACTTCAAGGACTCGCAGCACCGTGACCGTGTTGGGTAGATAGAGCGGCGGCCGCGTCGCCGCGCGCAGGTCGAGAGGCTGGCGGGCGAGGCACGCGGCCAATAGATCCTTGGCCTGGACAATCCCGATGACCTGTTGCGAGCCCCCCTGCACGACAGGAAACCGGGAATACGCGCTCTCTCGGATCTTGCGCCGGTTCTCCTCCTCAGAGTCGTCGAGGTCGAGCCACTCGATTTGTGTCCGCGGCGTTATGACCGCGCTTGCCCGGCGGTCGCCGAGCCGCAGTGCCATCTCGACGATCGCTGTCTCGGCTTCAGGTATATGCCCGGTCGCGGCCCCCTCGCGCAGCATAAAGCTGATCTCTTCATCCGTCACCGGAACGGCCCCTGTGCTCCGCACCGGCAGCAGTCGGAGGACGAAATCGGTTGAGGCGCTCAAGAACCATTCGATCGGCGCTCCCGCCCGGGCAATCGCCCGCATCAATCGGGCGAGCGCCGCCCCGATGCGCTCGGGATGGAGAAGCGCTATCCGCTTCGGGACGAGTTCGCCGAGAATCAGCGAAAAATATGAGATCCCGATCACTACAACCGCCATGCTGACCACGTGAGCGTATTGAGCGATCAGACCGCTATGGGCGGCGAGCTCGCGCTCCAGCCTGTCACCCAAAGTGGCCTCGCCGAAGGTGCCGGAGAGGACAGCGATCAAGGTGACACCGATCTGCACAGTCGAAAGGAGTCGCGAGGGATCGGCTTTCAATTCGAGCGCCGCCTCGGCGCCCGAATCGCCCGCTTCGGCGAGCGCCACCAGGCGCGCCTTGCGCGCCGAGACCAGCGCAATCTCGGCCATCGCGAAGACGCCGTTGACGAGGATCAGTAGGAGGACGATCGAGAGGTGCAGGATAAGCATCGCAATCGCCTGTCGAGATAGCAACCGCCGGAAGCGGGCGTTCTCTCATCAGTGTCGAACAGGAAGGCGATCGTGCAACGGAAAAAGCCGCGGTCACCGCGGCGTGGTCATTTGTCGAAAATGGTGAGTTGCGCGCCTTCATCGGCAACGAACACCGCGAGCAGGCTTGCCGGCTCGGTCGTGCTGGCATTCTCGCTGACCAGGTGCTCGCTGCCCGGCGGTTCGAAGAAGCTCTCCCCTGCCCTGTAGACCCTAGCCGGCCCGGTCGCGGAGGTTTCGGACCGGATCGCGCCCGACAGCACGTAGACGAGTACGCTGCCGGCGTGGTGATGCTTGCCAGACTTGGCGCCCGGCGGATAGCTGACGAGGACCGCTGTGACGCTCTTGCCCGGAACGTTCGGGAGGTGCTCAGCCAACACGGGCTTCACCTGCGCGCCTGCTCCTTCGTCCGCCGCCCGACAGGCCGACCCGGGAACAAGCGCCGCAACCGCCCCGAAAGCAGCCGCAGCGAGCACCGCGATCGCCTGTGCTGGCAGCGCCGGCTGGCCCGAACTCGACCGGTCGGAATGAGCAGCGTCAGCGTGAATAATATTCAATGACGAGGTTGGGCTCCATCGACACGGGATAAGGAACATCGGTGGGCTTCGGGGCGCGAATAAAGCGGCCCCGCATGCGGTCGTGGTCGATTTCGAGATAATCGGGGACATCCCGCTCACCGGACCGTGACGCCTCGAGCACGAGCCCGAGCTGTTTCGCTTTCGCCGTCAGTTCGACGGTGTCGCCGTCGCGCACTATGTAGGACGGGATATTGACCCGCTCACCGTTGACGAGCACGTGCCTGTGGTTGACCAGCTGACGCGCGGCGAACGGTGTCGGCACGAATTTCATGCGATAGACGACCGCATCGAGACGCCGCTCGAGCAGCTCGATCAGATTGTCGCCAGTGTCGCCGCGGCGGCGCACCGCCTCCTCGTAGAGCCGGCGGAACTGGCGCTCGCCGATATTGGCGTAATAGCCCTTCAGTTTTTGCTTCGCGGCGAGCTGCGTACCAAAATCCGAAGGCTTCTTGCGCCGCTGGCCGTGCTGCCCCGGACCGTATTCGCGGCGGTTGAGCGGGCTCTTCGGCCGTCCCCATAAATTCACCTGGAGACGTCTGTTGATCTTGTATTTGGGTTCCTGGCGTTTGCTGCTCATACGCACGAAGTCCGTTTGGAGCCGGGGAATATAGTTGGCACATCCGCAATGTCAAATTCAGCTGCGCTGGAGACACACCCTCACCCTTCAGGCCGAGCGCAGCGAGGCGGGTGAGGGTACGCGCTTTACTCCGCCGCGGCGGCGGCGCGGAAGGCGCGCTTGCGATCGTTGGGGTCGAGCAGCCGCTTGCGCAGGCGGATGGATTGCGGGGTGATCTCGACGAGCTCGTCATCGGCTAGGTATGCGATCGCCTGCTCGAGGGTCATGATCTGCGGCGGGGTCAACCGTACCGCTTCGTCCTTGGCGGTAGTGCGTATATTTGTCAGCTGCTTGCCTTTGAGCGGGTTCACGTCGAGGTCGTTGCCGCGGCTGTGGGCCCCGATGATCATGCCCTGATAGACCCGGGTCCCTGGTTCCACAAACATCGGCCCGCGCTCTTCGAGGTTCCACAGCGCGTAGGCGACGGCCAATCCGCTGGTGTTCGAGACCAGCACGCCGTTGCGGCGCCCTTCGATCGCGCCCTTGAAGGGAGCGTAACCGTGGAACAGCCGGCTCATCACCCCGGTGCCCCGCGTATCGGCGAGGAACTCCCCCTGATAGCCGATCAAACCGCGCGTGGGCCCGAGAACCGACACCCGCAATTTTCCGCCGCCGGAGGGACGCATCTCCTGCATTTCGGCTTTGCGGCGGCTCATCTTGTCGACCACAATGCCGGCGAATTCCTCGTCGACGTCGACGATGACCTCCTCGATCGGTTCGAGCCGTTGGCCGGTGGAGGGATCGGTCTTGAAGAGTACTCGCGGGCGGGAGATCGACAGCTCGAAACCCTCGCGCCGCATCGTCTCGATCAGCACGCCGAGCTGCAACTCGCCGCGCCCAGACACCTCGAAGGCATCCCTCTCGCTGCTCTCACGCACTCGGATCGCGACATTACCCTCCGCCTCGCGGAGCAGCCGCTCGCCGATCATCCGCGATGTCACCTTGGTGCCCTCGCGGCCGGCGAGCGGGCTGTCATTCACCGAGAAGGTGATCGCCAGGGTTGGCGGGTCGATCGGATCGGCGCCCAGCGGCACCGTGACCTCCGGCGCGCAGATCGTGTCGGCGACCGTGGTCAGCGTAAGGCCGGCGACGGCAATGATATCGCCCGCCCGGGCTTCTTCGATCGGCCGGCGTTCGAGCCCGCGAAACGCCTGCAATTTGGTCAGCCGCGATTGCTCGATGACCCGGCAGTCGTGGCTCAACGACTTGACGGACATGTTGAGGCGGGCCACCCCGGAATGGATGCGCCCGGTCAGCACCCGGCCGAGATACGGATCGTACTCCAGCGTCGTCGCCAGCATCGAGAACGGTGCGCCCGGGTCGGCAACAGGCGGCGGGACATGCGCCAGGATCAGCTCAAAGAGCGGCGTCAAATTGCTTCGAGGTGCAGTGATATCAACGGTCGCCCAGCCGTCCCGGCCGGAGGCGAAAACTGTCGGAAAGTCGAGCTGCGCCTCGGTCGCCTCCAACACTGCGAACAAATCGAAGATCTCGTTGTGCACCTCTTGAACGCGGGCCTCCGGCCGATCGACCTTATTGATGACGACGATCGGCCGCAGACCTTGGCTCAGCGCCTTGCCGAGGACGAATTTGGTCTGCGGCATCGGACCCTCGGCGGCGTCGACCAGCACGAGCACTCCGTCGACCATCCCCAAGATGCGCTCGACCTCGCCGCCGAAATCGGCGTGCCCGGGAGTGTCGACGATGTTGATCCGGACATCCCGCCACACCACGGAGGTGCATTTGGCAAGGATCGTGATGCCGCGCTCGCGCTCGAGTTCGTTCGAATCGAGAGCGCGTTCGACAACCTGCTGATTGGCCCGGAACGTGCCGCTCTGGCGCAGCATCGCGTCGACCAGGGTCGTCTTGCCATGGTCGACATGGGCAATGATCGCGATGTTGCGGATATGCATGACCCCAAAACCTGAGCTGCGCCGCTGGGTGCGCGCGTGCTTTGATCGAACAAATTTCGCTGTTATCGCTGTCTTTTTTCAGCAGATTTACAACAGAGGCTAGCACGCGCGCCCCACGAAGGCGACTAACGACGCCAACTCTAGCTCAGCGCGGCGCCGACGTGGCTGATGATTTCGGTAGCACACAAGCCGCCGACCTCGCCGCAAATGGGAAGCG
>Ga0126383_10000284_pt1 | contig 26608 bp, 21 predicted proteins | sample PanSoiMetPlot_35_FD_96882 | JGI IMG/M metagenome (GOLD analysis project Ga0126383, IMG submission 96882) | Tropical forest soil microbial communities from Panama - MetaG Plot_35 | ecosystem: Environmental > Terrestrial > Soil > Tropical forest > Bulk soil | place: Panama | collected 2016-02-17 | reverse complement strand
GATGCGTTCGACAGCCCAGACTGCCAGTTGCGAGGAGAAGGTCTGTTCTTCCTTGCGGGCAATCAGGTAGGGGCGAATCAGCTCGCCCGGGCGGCCAAGCAGGGCCAGTCCCGTGAATCCGATGAGAGTGGGCGGGATCAGGCGCAGGGTTGAGGCCTGGGGACGGACGGGGCGCAGAAAGATCTTCCAGCGCAGAGAGCGCATCACGTACCCGAGGTAAATCAACAGCACCGCGTGCAGGATGTGAAACTTGTTGACGTGGTTCGTATGTCTCCAGAAAGTGGCCCAGTCAAAGTCGCGCCAGGTGCGGAACTGCAGATAGACCAGCACCGCCAGGATGACGGCGACGACGGCATAAATGGTGACCTGACGTTTGTTCATTGACCCCAAGGCTTTGTTATATCTGGAAACTTGGCGCAGGTGACTGCTGCCAAGGTAAATGACACAGCGGTATGGGTCAACGGAAGGAGTACCTGATACCGAGTGCTTAGTGAGAGGCCGGTGGCGCCGAGGACGAGTTCGCCGTCGCCTGTTTAACCGGGGCTGGTCCGGACTTTGACACCGGTTTTGACCTTGTCCCCGGCTTCCCGGGGTTCGTTTTCGCGGCGGCTTCGGCGGCTTTGCGCGCGGCAAGTTTCTTGTTGTTGAAGTCACGGACGATCCGGGCGACATAGGCGCGCGTCTCGTAGTACGGAGGCACGCCGTGATAGCGGTCAACGCGCTCGGGTCCGGCATTGTAGGCAGCCAGGGCCTTCACCATGTCGTAGTTGTAGCGCTGGAGCAACTCCTGGAGATACTTCGTGCCGCCGTCGACGTTGGAATTGGGATCGAAAGTATTGTTGACTCCCAGTTGGTTGGCGGTTTTCGGCATCAGTTGCATCAGGCCGCGCGCCCCCTTGGGGGACACGGCGCGAGGATTGAAATTGCTCTCGGCATGAATGACGCTATTGATCAGGTCAGGATCGATGTTGTGAGCATCGCTGGCGGAATTCACCATATCAGCCAGGGTTTTCGGCGGGGGCGCCACGGGCTTCGGAGGAGGTAGAGGAGCCGCTGGCGCCGGCGGCGGCGACAGGTCTTTCTCAAAGTGGTCGATCTGGGCCGTGGGAATGTCGACGTAGCTGTTGCTGGTGTCGCTGGTGTACAGGCGGGTCACGGTGCCAAGAATTTCCCGGCGCTCGTGGCGGATGGTGAAGCCGTTTTGCAGAACGGCGAGATCGGCCGCCGAGGCTGGCAGCACTACGGCGGCGATCGCCAAAACGAGTTTGAGCCAGCGGTATGTCATCCCCAGACCTGTCGCTAGGTAACCTTTACCGATCCCATCACCTGTTCGATGGCGTAGGCGACTCCGTGGTCGGCGTTGGACCGGGTAACGGCCCATCCGTGGCCGCGCAACTCATCGGATGCATTTCCCATGATAAACGGCAGCCCCGCGAAGGCAAGCATTTCTACATCGTTGTAGTTATCTCCAATGGCCATGACCTGCCCGCGGGGGATGTCCCGGTAGCTCGCCCAGCGCTCGAGGGCGTGGCCCTTGGAACAACCCTGGTTGAGGACGTCGACGATGGACAGGTCGCGGACCGGGTATTCGGTGCGGAGCACGGTGACGTGGTTTGAGACCGAACCCGAGGCGAGCAAGTCCAGGGCCTGGTGCATGCGGGCGATGGGTCCGCAGAACATGGCCTGCACCGGATCCCGGGTGATGGATTTTTCGATGGGGATCACGAAATCGATGTATTGAAGATTCTTTTCCAGCCATCGCTGGATGCTCGAGTTCAGTTCGTCCATGTGCTCAAGGACTATAGCGCCTCTGCTTTCGGTATCGAAAGTCAGCACGGTGTTTCCGCGGAAGGCTTGCATCTCCCGACACAGGATCAGGCAGGTGGCAGCAGGGAGCAGGTCGCGGTGGAAGGTTTCACCGCCCAGCGAACGGGTGATGGCCCCGTTGGAACTGATCAGCCAAAGATCGAAGCCAAGCTGCCGGGCGATTGGTAGCGCAAACGTGTGACGGCGTCCGGTGACCAGCAGGACCTCGACCCCCTCCTGATGAACGCGGCGCAGCGCCGCCATGTCGACGGGGGATATCTCAAATTGCGGATTCAGCAGGGTGCCATCGATATCGATGGCCAGAAGGCGGATTGGAGGGTTCAGCACAGAGGATTTTAACATCCGGCGGAACGGCCGGCGTCAGATCGTTCCCCGCCGCGCTTGACCGCAGATCCTTGCTCTACGGCCGATGACAAGCGTTGCGGGGAAGAAAAGCGCCGGGAACAAATGCTCGGAGCTGACGGCGAAGTCCGCATGCTATAGTGCGCACACCCATGGGACTCTTCTCTTTTTACTATCCTTGGGGGCTTATCCTCCAGGCGCTGGCCATTGTGCACTTCATTCGCCGGCGACCGGACGGCTATTGGCTGTGGGTGATTCTCTTACTGGGGCCTCTCGGGGCTCTGGTTTACATTGCGGTAGAAGTGATTCCTGACGCCGGGCTGCTGCGGCAGTCGGTCAAAGTCTTTCCCCGCCGCCGGCGCATTCACGAACTGGAAGCGGCCATTCTGGACAATCCCTCGGCAGGGAACTACGAGGAGCTGGCCGACCTGTATTCCGAGGAGGGCCGGTTCGAGCGGGCGCGGCAATGTTACGACAAGGCGATCTCGGCGCGCACGGATTCTCCCGATCCGTTCTACCGGCGGGGCATTGCTGAACTGCAACTGGGGGACTACCGAGCAGCAGTCGAGGATCTCGAGCGTGTGGTCGCGAAGGATCCGCAGTACGACTTTCATCGCGCCATCGGGCTGCTGGCGCACGCCTACGCCAGCACCGGTCAGCCGCAAAAGGCGGAAGAGATGTTTGCACGTGCTGTCGGGATTTCTACCCTGTCGGAAACGTACTACAACTACGCCACCTTCCTCGCTTCCCAGGGACGTAACGCCGAGGCGCGCGCGTGGGCGCAGAGAATTCTCGAAAAGAAACCGACGATGCCGGGATACTTGCGGCGGCGGGAGAGACCCTGGTTCCGCCGGGCGAACGGGCTGTTGAAGCGCCTGCCAGCCTGACCCCTAGGCTGACCACAAAGAGACCGCCTGGCTGCGTCTCTGCACCGCTAACGTGCAGTGAGCCTGATGATCGGGCGTTGCGGTGCTACACTTTTTCCGTGGCGCGAATTTCTTACCTTGAATGCACCAGATGTGGTGCGCACATTTCCGCCGACCATCCCCAGAGCGTTTGTCCCAAAGATGGCGGAGTGCTTTATGTCCGTTATGATCTGGAAGAGTTAAAGAAGAACTTTAAGCCGGCGTCGCTGCCGGGGCGCCTGCCCAGCATGTGGCGATACCGGGAGGTCCTGCCGCAGCCAGAACCGGTTTCGCTCGGCGAGGGCTTCACGCCCATGCTGGCGAGCCGCGAATATCCCAACGTCTACATCAAGGACGAGGGGCTCAATCCCACGGGATCGTTCAAAGCGCGTGGAATGTCCGCAGCCGTGACCATGGCGAAGGCCTATGGTCTCGAGAAGCTGGCGGCGCCGTCGGCCGGAAATGCCGCGAGCGCGCTGGCGGCGTATTCGGCGGCGGCGGGCCTGGAGGCGCACATCTTCATGCCGTGCGACGTGCCCATGGCCAACCGTGTGGAGTGCGAAAGCTATGGCGCGCACGTGACCCTGGTGAATGGCCTGATCAGCGACTGCGCGCGCATGGTCGCCGAGCAGAAAGACAAAGAAGGGTGGTTCGATGTTTCAACCCTGAAGGAGCCGTTTCGCGTCGAAGGCAAAAAGACGATGGGATACGAGATTGCCGAACAATTGGGGTGGAAGTTGCCGCAGGGTGTGGTCTATCCGACCGGTGGCGGCGTGGGATTGCTGGGCATGTGGAAGGCCTTTGACGAGATGGAAGCGCTGGGGTGGATTGGCTCAGAGCGTCCCAGGATGGTGGCTGTGCAATCATCCGGTTGCGCCCCGATAGCTAAAGCATGGGATGAAGGCAAGACGAGCTCGGAATTCTTCCCCAATGCCTCCACTCTGGCTGCCGGTTTGCGCGTGCCAAAAGCCTACGGCGACTACCTGATTCTCGACATCCTGGGCAAGAGTGGCGGAGTGGCACTGTCGGTGACCGACGAACAAATCATGGAAGCGTTCGACGAGTGGGCGAAGGTGGAAGGCGTATTCGCCGCGCCGGAAGGGGCGGCGTCGCTGGCGGCGTATCGCAAGCTGAGGGAGCGGGGCTTTTTTGCCGAAGATGATTCTGTCGTGCTGTTCAATACCGGCTCGGGACTGAAGTACCTGGACGTGATTGATCGACACTCGGCGCGCGAGCGCCCCCTGCCAGCGGGGCGGGCGATCGGCGGGATCATCGGGCCGTACTGAAGGGCAATCGTCCCTCTCCGGTCATCGGCCGTCAGCCAAACCCGGACTCTGGCCGCGAGATTCAACCAACGAAATCATGACTGAGCATCTCTACTATTACGATTCGTTTCTCTACGAGTTTGACGCCGAGATCGTGGACACGAGTGTTGCCGCGGATTCGCGTGCCGGAGTTGTCCTTGACCGGACGGCGTTCTACCCCGCCAGCGGCGGGCAGGTGTTCGATACCGGATGGATCGTAGCTCCCGGCGGCGGCCCGAAGCTGCGCGTTGCCGAGGTCGTGGAGCGGGAGGACGGAACGGTTTTGCACCTCCTCGAACGCGCGGAGGTGCTCGAAAAGGGAACCCGGATTCGCGGCCTGATCGATGGCGGGCGCCGGCGGGATCACATGCAGCAGCACTCGGGGCAGCATGTGCTCTCGGCGGCGTTTGTGCGGTTGTTCTCCATGCCCACGGTTTCGTTTCACATGGGCGCCGAATACTGTTCCATCGATCTCGATACGAACACGCTGACCGCCGGGCAGGTCGAAGCCGCCGAGGCGCTGGCCAATGAGGTGATCGCCGAGGATCGTCCCGTGGAAGTCCGTTTTGTGACCCAGGCAGAGGCGCGCGAACTGGGCTTGCGCAAGCTGCCCCCGGCGGAGCGCGACCAGTTGCGGCTGATTGATGTGCGCGATTTCGACCTGACCGCCTGTGGGGGAACACACGTACGCAGCACAGGTCAGATCGGCTGCATCCTGCTGCGCAAGACGGAGAAAGTGCGGCAAGGATGGCGGGTGGAGTTTGTCTGTGGCCAGCGAGCGGTCTCCGCTGCACGGCGCGATTACACCATCCTGACGGAAGCGGCGGGTCGATTGTCGAGCCACACGGCCGAGGTGCCGCAGCAAGTAAGCAAGATGCAGGACGACCTGCGGGCGTTGCGCAAGGCGGGCGAGCAACTGCTGGCGGAAATCGCGGAGCTGAGTGCGGACAGATTGTTGGCGAAGGCACAGGGCAGGAGAGTGGTGGTATGCACATTCGCGGAGCGCGACCTGACGTTCATCAAGTTGCTGGCACAGAAGCTCACGCGGCAGTCGCCGGAGGTGGTCGCTCTGCTCGGATCGACGTCGGGAGCGCCGGCGCTGGTGTTCGCCTGTTCGCCCGGCATGCCGACGGACATGGGAGCGCTGATGAAAGAAGCGCTGGCGAAACTCGGCGGCCGCGGCGGCGGCAGCAAGGATATGGCCCAGGGTGGGCCACAGCAGGTCGCGCGGATGAATGAAGTGCTGGCGGAGCTGGGCGAGCGCTTGCAGTCGTAAGCCCCCAGCCCTGGCGGACTTTGCTCAGCGGGACCGGCCGTTGGACGGGTCCGCCGACGTCGCCGTATTCACATCAACGAACATATGCTCGGCCCGGGAGAATCCCGGTGCGTAGCAACTGCCGTCGGGATCGTAGTTGGCCGGGCAGCCGAAGGCGACGTCAGGTCGCTTCGGGGATTGCGCGTATTGCCAGATGCTGGCAAAGCGGATTCCGCTTGCCGTGGGCGAGGGCGGTTTCCCGAAAGCGCATCCCGGCGACGGCGGGCAGGCATCATTGGTGACCCAGATCGTCACGTCGCGCTTGCCGATGAATCCGAAAATGTCTTCGGCCGAAGTCACCACGGCGCCGATGTCTTCTTTGGCGGCGATCCCGGAACAATAGATGCCGGCCCGAAAACCACGGGCGCTCACGGCATCGATCCAGGCTTGAATGTAGTCCCGCTGCTCGGGCAGCATGCGTCCGCCCTGCTCCTGGTCAAGAAAGATGATGGTCGAAGCCGGGAATCCCTCAGCCCGGGCGGCGGCGACGGCCCGGGCGGCATCGCTGCGGCCCAATGTCCGGGCGTTGGGAACCTTCTTGAGTTCCGCGTACAGACGCCCGTTAAAGAGGACAAGAAAGCCGAAGCCGCTCCGTTCCAGTGTCTTGCGCCTTCCCTTCCAGTTGTTAACGCGCGCCCCGGGCGGATGGTTGAGCCAGTAGCCTGTATAGGTGAAGGTCCGGCGCAGGGTTTGGAGAGCGCCGTCGCCGGGGTAGTCGTTGCGGTCGAATCCGAGGTAGAAGGAACGGTCGGAGGGGGTGTTCTGGCGGCTCCCGCCGCTTTGCCCGAGGAGTCCAATCATCAGGATCGCGAGCCACAAGGCTCGAGGGCGTCGCATCCGCACAAGCATACCGGAAGGCGGTGCCTTTACGGGACTTCGTGCTACATTTTGACAAGCGGAATGTATGTCGCAAAGTAATCTTCTGATCAATCTGCTGATCAAGCTGGGTGTCGCGGCGGCCGTCGCCAGCACCCTGGTGCGCTCGGTCGAGTTCAAGTCTCTCCTCTTTCGCGAGGAGCGCTCGCTCAAGCAGCAGATCTATCTGGTGTTGTGGATCGCAATTCCGCTGGCCATTGGAGTGTGGTTCCGCATCATCCAGAAGAGCTTTGTGGCGGGAGACCTGTCATTTGAGACCACGGTCCTGCTGGGCGTGATTGCGGGCCGCTTTGCGGGAATGTCAGGAGGGGTGCTGTTGGCGCTGCCCGCCCTGCTTCATGGCGAGTGGGCGACGATGCCGTTCCTCCTGCTGTGTGGGTTCATCGCCGGCCAGCTGCGGATCCTGGCGCCGGAGAAGGACGACATCTGGTCGTTCTCGCCGTTTATCGATCAGAGCCTTTATCGCATGATCCGCCGCAACCTGCCGACTCCGAAACTGTTCGACTGGCAGGTCATGTTCTTTGTCACCATCGTTGGCCTGCGCCTGGTGCAGACCGAGTTGTCGCGCTATCTCCCCCGTTCCAGTTTCAGCCTGGAAAGCGAGACCTGGTGGGTGATGGTGCTGATTTACGCCACCTCCATCGTGGTGATTGGGACGGAGCTGAAGATCTGGAACAGCGTGCGCATCCAGATCAAGCTGGAAGAGCAGGAGCGCTTGCTGCTGCACGCGCGCATGGAAGCGCTGCAGAACCAGATCAATCCGCACTTTCTGTTTAATACCTTGAATTCGGTTTCCTCGCTGGTGCGTTTTGATCCGGACACGGCGCGTGAACTGATCATTAAGCTGGCGACCATCCTCCGCCGCCTGCTGAGCAGTGGAGATCCATTTGTTCCCCTGCGCGAGGAAATGGAATTTATCGACAACTACCTCGATATCGAGGTGGTGCGTTTCGGGCGCGACAAGCTCCAGGTGGTGAAGGAACTCGACCCGGCTTCGCTCGAGGTGATGATTCCCAGCATGCTTCTGCAGCCGCTGGTCGAAAACTCCATCAAACATGGGTTGTCATCCAAGATCGATGGCGGCAGCATTTACCTGCGCAGCCGGATCTCCGATTCGAAGGTCATTGTGGAGGTGGAAGACGACGGGATTGGGATGGGAGCAGCCCAGTTGCTCGAACGTCCCTCTGGTTTCGGCGGAACCGGCATAGGCATGGCGAACGTCGCCGAGCGGCTGAAGGTGCTCTATGGTGACACGGCGCGCATGACCATCGACAGCCACGAAGGGAAGGGAACGCTGGTGCGGTTGCGCCTGCCGATCCTGGAGACGGCGGACTCGATCAATGCTGCGCTTTACGAGGAGCGTTCGAGCACCCGGCGGTAGAAATCCTCATACTGCGGAATGATTTTGCTGGTGCAAAAGCGTGACTGGGCCGACGCGCGCGCGGCTTTTGCCATCGCCCGCAATCGCGAATCGTCGCCCAGCAGGTCAATGGCGTACCGGGCCATGCTGTCCAGGTCGCCAACGTTGGCCAGGAATCCGCCCTTGCCGTCCTCGATTACTTCAGGAACCCCACCGACGCGAGTGGCGATAGGAACTACCTCGCAGGCCATGGCTTCGAGGGCCGCGAGCCCGAAGGATTCCAGTTCGCTCGGCATCAGCATGACGTCGGCCACCGCCAGCTTCTCGTGGACCTCGTCCTGCTTGCCGAGGAACAGCACGTCATTGTGAATGCCCTTCTGCACCGCCAGCCACTCGGCCTGGGAACGGTCCGGGCCGTCACCGATCAAAAGCAGCTTGGAGGGGATAGCCTTGCGCACACGGTCGAAGATCTCGACCACATCGGTGATCCGCTTCACCGGGCGAAAATTCGACAGGTGGACCAGGATGCGTTCCCCATCTTTCGCGTATTCCTGGCGGCGTTTGCCGGCGTCCTGGTCCCTGCAATACACATCGCAGTTTACGAAGTTGTAGATCACCTGGATCTTGTTGCGCACATCAAACTCGCGCACGGTACGGGCGCGCAGGTACTCGGAGATGGCGGTCACGCCATTGCTCTCTTCAATGGAAAACCGCGTGATGGGAAGATATGACCGGTCCAGGCCGACCAGCGTGATATCGGTGCCGTGCAGGGTGGTCACAAAGGGAAGCCGCTTGCCGCGGGGCTTGGCGCCGAGCATCTGACGCGCCAGCAAGGCGCTGACGGAGTGGGGAATGGCGTAGTGCACGTGCAGCAGGTCGAGATCGTAGAGCTCGGAAACCTCCGCCATGCGCGTGGCCAGCGCCAGATCATAGGGCGGATAGTCGAAGAGCGGATAACGCGAAACTTCCACTTCGTGGTAATGAATATTGGAGTGCGGTTTCAGACGGATGGGCTGGGCATAAGAAATGAAGTGAATTTCATGTCCTCGTTCGGCCAGTTCCAGTCCCAACTCGGTCGCCACCACCCCACTACCGCCATAGGTCGGATAACAGGTGATGCCGATCTTCATTCCCGGCGCGCCTCCGTCCATACCATCTAGACCTCCCCAATTCGATGGAAAGATGTTGGGATGGATTCAGATTTTGGGACGGAGTCAGGGTTTCCTGGAACCCAACCCCGTGATTCCGGGAACCATTTTCTCAAGCGAGCCCTGCAAGCGCTGCTGGCCCTGTTCGTCCAGTCCGATGAACTCGATGCCCATTCCTACCCCGGAGTCGCTGGTCCGGACCACGGCGATCGAGGTCACTTTCTCAGACGAAACCCAGAAGGTTGCGGTTAGCAACGTTCCCCGAGGGGCAGGGAGCAGAGTCTCTACATAACATCCGCGGCCGCTCATATCGGTGGCGTTGGTTTTCATCCGACCTCCGCCGTGTTCGTCTGCCAGCTCAATCGGAATCTGAATTTTTAATCGAGGGAACTTGCGTTTGTTCGGGCTGACGGGAACAGCGGCAGACCCAGCCGGCAGGGCAGTCAACTCCTGGCGCCAGGGGATCTGCTGGTCCGACAGCAGCTGCACTCCAGCCTGGATCTTGTGAGTCGCGCCGCCATCGATGACCCACACCACACGAAAGCGGGCTTTTTTGTCGCCGTACTGCACTGCGATGGTGTCGCCGGCAGTCAATTGCTGCTCGAGGCTGGAGAGCAACGCGCCTTCGCTGCTGATGTTTCGCGCCTCAGCCTGTTGAAAGAACGGACGGCCATCCTTGCCCATGCCCCAAACGCGTACGGCCAACTCGACCTGGATGCGGGGTTCCGGGCGATCGGACATAAAGGCAAACCTCGCGACGGACTCAGCACGTCCCCTAGATGATACCCCGCTCGCGACCCTGACAAGGATTACCAGCGCGGGTGCCGGTAATAGCTCAGGAGTATCGGCGCTTACGGCCGGATCACGCCCCGCGCAAGAGCGCGATAGGAGATGAGCTCAACACCCCGTCGCGACAGCACCTGGCGAATATCGCGGGACGTGAGCGCCTCGAGCTCCTGCTCGCGCGCGGCTCGCAGCCGCGTGCGCACCGCCTGCAGCCCGCCGTCGTTGTATCCGGGATGACACACCAGCTCCCAGGTTCCTTCCGGCAGATTCTGCAGCAGGAATTTGAGCCAACGCTCCCCCAGCGCTCCCGTAGCGACAATGCCAATGGTACCATCCGGGGTGGCCACGCCTGCCGCTTCCACCTCGCGATGGAACTGCGCCGCCCAGCGGTGAAGCGTGCGCACCTCCAGCCAGCGCTTCCAGGAGCCCGGGTTCTCGACGAGATGCGCGAGCCTCACCGTCTCAAATGGATTCCGGATGGCAGCAATTCCACACTTCTGTGCTGCCCGGAGGATCGGTTTCAAAACCGAAGGGAACATATGGGTATGCTTGTGCGTGTCGAGGTGAGACACCGTGATTCCTGCTGACTGAATTTTGCGGATTTGTGCCGTCACTTCGCGTTCGATCTGTTCGGCGTCGAGGCGTTTTCGCAGGGCAAGAACGGCAAATCTGGCCAGCGACTCGTGGAATTGGGCGTTCCCATTATGCAGCAGGCTGGAAACCTGGGAAGCATTGGAGAGAGGCGCACCGTCTACCAGCACGACATGGCATCCCAGCCCCAGTTCCGGCGCAGATCGTGCCAGCTCGATTGCCTGAGGAAAGGCGGCGGCGTTCGCCATCAGCGTGGCAGAGGTGACGACGCCCGATTGGTGCGCCTCAAGGATGGCGCGGTTCACGCCGGAGGTCAGACCGAAGTCGTCCGCGTTAACGATCAGCCGTCGCACCCGCTCATTGTAGCGAACCGGCCGGGGCGGGCAGGCGTCGCGGATGACTGGGGAAACCAGCCGCATGCCACTGAGGGGCAGCGTCTGGTTGTTCATGGACGGTCGTGCTGCTAACCTGGAACCGGCTCGTCCGGTTTTTGGAGTCACTTGCGCGGCGGCCAGCAAGGCGAGCGAGAGAGCGATCAGAATCAGAATTCCCAGCGAGGTTTGACGGAGTGTCTCCTTTAGCGAATGCAGTGTGCGAGAGCCGGTCGGGCCGAAACGAAAAGCGGGCAGGCGGGATTATGCACCGGCGCGTCGCGTCTCTGCGGGCTGGATCTCCGGTGTTCGGCCCCACGAGGGCGCCCGACAAGGAGAGTCTTGAGCGCCGCTCAGGCGGCGCCCTGATACGAATTCTCTGGCTCCTGCGTGACCTGTAGAGCGCAGCTTCGCTGCGTCTTTCTCTGTGCGACCGAATCTTTGTGCCACCGAACATTTGGTGAATGCCAAAACAAACCCAGCACAGTTGTGTCTTTACAGGATCTCTTGCGCTGCCGGCACACAACCAGGAGGACCGGAGTCGCCCTATCGGATCTAAGAAAAAGAGCCGGGCGGCCTAGCCCGGCTCTTCGAGGAGTGACTCGACGGATTTCTCCTACGGCGCCATCATCATGCCGTGAATGACTCCCGCCGAATCGGTGTATCTCCCCACGATGATCCCGGCGTTGTTGATGCCGCGGCAGCGTGTCTCGGTGGCCGAGGGGAAGCTAATGTTAGTGAAGATCTTTCCTTTCCTTTCGTATCCAGAGAACGGTCCGATGCCACCGGCGCCGTGCAGCCCCACGATTACGCCACCGTCGTTGACACGGTCGGAAGCGGTGAGTTCGGCGCCGGGATAGGTGATGTCTTGGAAGATGCCGTTCTTTAGGCCGAAGCCGTGCTCGACGCCTGTGGAGTCGACATAGATGCCGACCATGAGGGTTCCAGTGTTGTTAACACCGGTGAATTCGGTCAGGGTGGCCCCGTTCGGTGCGTCGAAGGTGGTGTAGCTGCCGCCGGCCAGCGTGAAGCCATGGCTGACTAAAGCGCTGTCAACATAAGTGCCTACGATTGTGCCGCTATTGTTGATGGACCAGGCATTGGTCCTCGTCGAGCCCGGAGGATCGATGGTGGCGGTTTTGCCGCCGCTCGCAGAGCGTTTGAAGCCGTGGGTGACGCCAGCGCTATCAACGTACCAGCCCACCGTGACCCCGCCGTCATTGATGCCATAGACGACCGTGGCAATGGCTCCGGGGAACGTGATGCTGGTGAAGGTTCCGTTGCTGAGAGAAAAGCCGGTGGCGGTCCCGGCAGAGTCGACAGAGAATCCCACCACCGTACCGACGGTATTGATGTCGTTGGCGTCGGTTTCGGTGGCACCGGGAACGTCAATGGTCGTGAAGACCGGGGCGTCTCCTTGGGCGTGCAACTGGGGAACTGTGAGGGCAAGCGATACGGCGAGGGTAAAGCAGACAGCGAGCAAGAGACTGGAGCGCTTAAGGGGCATATCGACCTCCTGGAGATTTGTGGCGCCATGGTATTTTATGACGAAAATTCCTCAGTGATATTGTTATTGCTAACGGACCGTCAACGATCAGCGCCGGGACCGCCAGCCGTATCTCAAAAGGTCATCGCGCCTGTGAGCGGCGAAGTAAACAAAACCGTGGTGGTCGGGTTGAACGTGGAGCCGGGTCAGCAGTTATTGACGGTGGTGCCGCTCGACGAGGTCTGGATCACCGCCAACTTCAAGGAGACGTAGCTCCGGCACATGCAAGTTGGACAAAAGGTAAAAATCGACGTGGATTCAACAGGCACGACCGTGCGGGGGCATGTTGACAGCATCGCAGGCGCAACTGGTCCTCTCTTTAGTCTGCTTCCCCCGGAGAATGCTACCGGGAACTACGTGAAGATTGTTCAGCGCCTTCCGGTGAAGATTGTTCTCGAGCCTGGCGAGAACCGGGACCGGCGGCTGCGGCCGGGCATGAACGTTGTACCCAAGGTGTATCTGCGATGAGCAGCACTGCCCCCACCCTCGACCAGGACGTCTGGAAGCCAAAGTACAACCCGTGGCTCATTGCCGTCGTGGTTGCGCTTGCGGCCTTCATGGAGGTGCTCGACACCAGCATCGCCAATGTTGCTTTGCCATACATGGCGGGAAGTTTAGCCGCGAGCAACGACCAGAGCACCTGGGTCCTGACTTCTTATCTAGTGTCCAACGCCATCGTCCTTCCGATTAGCGGCTGGCTGGCGGTAACACTGGGCCGCAAGCGGTTTTTCATGATCTGCCTTACCGTCTTCACCGTGAGTTCGTTCTTATGCGGTTTGGCGCCCAGCCTTGGCTTTCTTCTCGCCTTCCGCGTTTTGCAGGGCGCCGGTGGAGGCGGTCTGCAGCCCATGGCGCAGGCGATTCTGGCGGACACTTTTCCTCCGGAGAAACGAGGGCTGGCATTTGCTCTGTACGGAATAACCGCGGTCATGGCACCAACCATCGGACCGACTCTGGGCGGATGGATCACCTTCAACTACTCCTGGCGTTGGATTTTCTACATTAACGTTCCCGTCGGCATAATGACCTGGCTCCTGGTACGGCGTTTTGTTGAAGATCCTCCATACTTGAAGCGGCTCAAAGGTGCCGGAGCCAGATTGGATTACCTGGGCATCGCTTTCCTGGTTATCGGAATCGGTGCGTTGCAAATTCTGCTGGATAAGGGCCAGGAAGATGATTGGTTCGGCTCGAATTTCATCACCACCCTGGTCATCACTTCGGCTGTGAGCCTGATCGCGCTGGTGGTCTGGGAGTGGTTTCAAAAGTCGCCGATCATCGACGTCCGCATGTTTAAGAATTTTAATTTCGCAGGCTCAAGCCTGATGATGTTCGTGCTCGGCATCCTATTGTTCAGCAGCCTGGTCCTGATGCCACAGTTTCTGCAGACCCTCCTGGGGTACACATCGGAAACCGCCGGTCTCGCTCTTTCTGCGGGAGGCCTGGTTTTGCTCTTCGAAATGCCGGTCATTGGTCAGCTGACTGCGAAGTTTCAGGCGCGCCATCTCATCGCGTTTGGCTGGCTGCTGTTGTCGGCTGGCATGTTTTACTCCACCAGGCGAATCGATTTGCAGATTAGTTTCAGTGCGGCTACATGGTTGCGCATTGTCCAGGTTCTGGGATTGGGATTCTTGTTCGTGCCCATTACGCTGGTGGCGTACGTCGGAATTTCACCGGATAAAAATAATGCCGTAGCCGGCATCATAAACTTCATGCGCAACATGGGAAGCAGCGTAGGCACATCGCTGGTGACCACATTGATTGCGCGCCGGTCTCAATTCCATCAACTGCGATTGGTGGAGCATGCCAGGATCGATAACCCGAACTTTGCGAATGCACTCCAAGGTTTAACCCAGCATTTTGCTGATGCAGGCATGGGAAGGCACGAGGCGTCGGCTACCGCCTACGCAAGTATTTACCGATCGTTGCAGGCACAGGCGGCAAGTCTGGCATACGTGGACACATTCATGGTTCTTTGCGTGGGCTCAGCGATCATGTTCGTCCTGGCATTCTTCTTGAAGAAGAACGACCTTGGCGGCGGAGCGGTTGTGGCGGAGTGATACTGATGAAATTCATGCGCTCCCATTCGTAAGACCTCGGGAAGGCGGCAATATGATCAAAATCATCACCATCGAACGCGAATACGGATGCGGCGGAGGCGACATCGCCCAACTGGTGGCGAAACGCCTCGGCTGGAAGCTATGGGACCAGTCGCTAACCGAGGAAATCGCCAGATTGGCCAGGTGTCCCAAGGCAGTAGTCGAAGGCAGAGAGGAGCGAACCGATCCTCTCTATTACCGCCTCTTTAAGTCCTTTCTCCGCGGAAGCTATGAGGGCAGCATCAACGCACCCAAACTGAATCTTGTGGACAGTGAGACCATTCTCACGATCACCCGGCGGGTAGTGGAGCACGCTGCGAAGCGCGGGGACGTCGTCATCGTGGGCAGAGGTTCGCAGCAGTTTCTCAAGGACAGGCCAGACACGTTGCGGGTCTTCCTCTTTGCCCCGAGGGAAAGCAAAGTCCGACGATTAGTGATCCGCGGCAAGGCTGAAAGGGAGGCCGAGGAGCTGATCGATACGGTCGACGCCGAGCGCGCGGCCTTCATTAAGAAATACTTCAACGTAGAATGGCCCGATCGGGCGATTTACCATGCCATGATCAACACCAGCTGCGGAGATGAGGCTACTACGCGCATGATCCTGAATTTCATGGACGCCTATGCCCCATGCGCCATTGCGTGAGCTCGTCTGCGCAGCTCACGTGAAGACATCATAACGCGAAGAGAGATATGTCCGGGGAAGAACGAGTTCCTGGTAGCTGCCGCTAGTCGCAGTGTATCGTCATTGTCCGCTTATTTCACGTGACCACCCCTTCGGGTGAACTTGCCCAAAAGGAACTCTTGGGCAAGGCTTGCGCCAATCCGTTCTGCCGTACCAATCGCAAAATTTCCGAACACCAGTCCGGCACCACGATTGGATCGGGGATAGTAAAGGTTCGAGAGGGCGGAGGCTGCGAGGTCACCGCCCAAGCTGGAATAGTTCGGCTGCCACTTTCCGTTATCTCCCTTCGCGACAAACGGGCTGAACATCGCATGGCGAATTCGGGAACCGGTCGTCCCTGTTCCCTGATAGAAGTAGCGTGGATCCTGATGCAACAGCGAAGGCAGTATGGCGCCGCCGATCATGATGTCAGAGAAACCATCGGCAGCAGTGGCCCCGAAGCGCTTTCCATAGGCCCCCCACCCTTGTCCGTAGTCCGGAGTGTTGGCAGCCTGTTTGGCACTGGCCACGAGGAACACTCCCGCAACCGTAACTGGATCTGTAGATACCTTCAGAGCCAGCTTGAACTTCATCCCTGTTGTCAGTGGTGCAGCATCGTTTTCATAGGAAACGTAAAAGTTTGGAATGATTCCAAACACGCGCTGCTTTTGCAGGGCCTTGAACTGCTCGGTCGCGACTTCCACAGGATCGTAATGAACCTCGAGCGTTGTGCGCTCAGTTTCAATCCGGAGCTGGATGCCAGTCACAATTTTGAATTGTCCGGGATCCACCGTGAGGATGGGTGATGTCCAGTCCGCAAAATCCTTTGCCGTGACGTTGATGTGGTAGGAGGTTTCCGGCTTTACGTCATCAAACTCAAAAAACCCGTTTTCGGAGGTGACGAGAGTACGGCGATCCTCACCTTCCGGCGTCTCGAGAACGACCGTCGCATTGGGTACGGGGTCACCGTTCACATCGGTAACCGTTCCTACCAGCTTTCCTGGCCTCGTGACCGCCCCTTGAACGCTCTGTCCATGCATAGTCACCGAGAGCACAACGGCCATACCGAATGCGGCCGCACAACGTATCGGCGAGAAAATTGACATGTGGTTGTCCTTCCCGTAGGTGAAGGCAAGGAAGATGCCAAAATGCAATTCAAGCTAAGTGATTGAATTTGAGACAGTGAATGCGGGCAAGAGTGTCGAGAGTTGAAAGTGTCGACGGCAAGTGACAACGAAGTGACAGCAACAAGGCACATCCGCTCGAGGGACGACAAGGATCGAGAAGTACGAAGCAGGCCTGCCAAAAGGACTGCTTCTCCCGGCTAAACCATAATGTTGCCTTAGCGTTACAAGGACCGTCGATGCCGACGGTCAGCTGCGGGGACAGGAGGTTCGGAAAACCTTGCGCATAGTTCTTGCAAACCACCCCCCACCAAGTGAAAGCGCCGCTGTCCGCACACGAGTGAGTGCCGCTGGCGTTGCTAAACTGTGAAAAGAACTGGAGTCTGCACTCAAATCATCCATGCAGTTCATCTCTTTTCGAGCCGCCTCACAGAGCGGCGTTTGCTCCCGGACTTTGGCAGGGGCCGTGGTTCGGCGGCCAAGGTTCCTTCGATTTGATCGCGTAGCCATCGGTTCGCTGGATCATTCTCCACGCTTTCGTGCCAGTAGAGGTGGGCCTCGAGATGAGGCTCGCTAAGGGGGAAGGGATACACACGATTCAGGGAACCGAGATTCACCAGCCGGGCTTGTCGCTCGGGCAAAGTAAGCAGCATGTCGGTCTGGTTCACTACCATGCTGGCTGCACAATTGTTCTGGATGCGCAGAAACACCTCCCTGCTAAGACCTCGCCGGCTGAGTTCAATGTCGACAAGGCTGGGACCGTGGCGACGCGAGGAGACCTGCACGTGACGCTGAGCTATATAGGTGTCCAAATCGAGCTTGTGCTTGATGGCGGGGTGATCCTTGCGTGCCATGACCACGAATGGTTCACGCAACAGCGCCTTACCCCGGATGCGATCGCTCATGGTCATGGGGATTTCGATGGCGAGATCAACCGCGCCTCTCGCCAGTTCGGCTTCCAGGTCTCGACGCTTGACCCGCGACGTCGAGATTGTCATCCCCGGAGCGGTACTCAGCAGCCGCTGCACCAGGGCCGGAAGGATCAGAGACTCGGTATATTCCCACAATGACAGGTGAAAGCTTCGGCGCGCATGCTCGGGAACGAAACTGCGGCTTTCGTGGAGATTCACCTCCAGCAACTGCAAGGCTTGCCGCACCTGGTCGATCATATTGCGCGTGAATGGAGTTGGCACCATGTGCGGCCCCTGACGCACAAACAAAGGATCGCGCAGCAGCTCACGCAGCCTCTTCAACGCATGGCTGATGGCGGGTTGCGTGAGGTTCAGCTGGTGGCCGGCGCGAGTGATGTTGCCTTCGCGATAGATGGCCTCCAGCACCACGAACAGATTCAGGTCAACCTGGCCTAGATGCACGCCACATATATTACTGGATTCGTAGGATTCATTTGGAGAATCCTGGAGGAATGGCTAGGCTTTATGTGGAGCGGCTTCCGCAATGGATTTTTCTCTTTCGCCGAGAGCGCAAAGCTACATCCAACGCCTTTCGGCGTTCATGCAGGAGCATGTCCTGCCTGCGGAGGCGGAGTATTTCGCGCGGGTGCAGAATCACTCCGACTGGCGTGTATGGAAACAGCCCCCGGTGATGGAGACGTTGAAAACCAAGGCCCAGAAGGAAGGCCTGTGGAACCTGTTCTTGCCCAACCCGGAGTATGGCGCCGGCCTCAGCAACGTCGAATATGCTCCGCTTGCGGAGATCACCGGAAGGTCCGCGATCGCCCCAGAAGTTTTCAACTGTAGTGCTCCCGATACTGGCAACATGGAAGTGCTGGTGAAGTACGGTTCGGATGCGCAAAAGCTGCGCTGGCTGACTCCGCTGCTGGCTGGCGAAATCCGCTCAGCCTTCTGCATGACAGAGCCAGACGTGGCGTCGTCGGATGCCACTAACATGCAGGCCACCGCCCTGATCGAGGGTGACCATGTCGTCCTCAACGGCAGGAAATGGTGGAGTTCGGGAATAGGGCATCCGCACTGCCAGTTGCTCATCTTCATGGGCTTGACCCAGGCCTCGGCCACGCGATACCAGCGGCATTCCATGGTTCTGCTGCCGCTCGACACCGCCGGCGTCAAGATCGAGCGCATGGTACCGGTGTTTGGCTCCTACGACGCCCCTTTCGGACATGGCGAGGTCAGCTTTACCAATGTGCGGGTACCACTCGACCACGTCATCGGCGGGCCGGGTCGCGGTTTCGAGATTGCGCAAGGGCGTTTGGGTCCCGGCCGCATCCATCATTGCATGCGGACGCTGGGCGCGGCGGAGCGTGCACTGGACCTCATGTGCCGCCGCTCGCTCCAGCGCGAAGCCTTTGGGAAAACGCTCGCCGAGCTGGGCGGGAACGCTGATCTGATCGCCGATGCCCGTATCAAACTGGAGCAGGCCCGTCTGCTCACGCTCAAGGCTGCCTGGATGCTCGACGAAGTGGGCACCAAGGGCGCCCGCAGTGAAATCTCGCAAATCAAAGTTGCGGTTCCCAACATTGCGCTTGAGATTATCGACCGGGCGATCCAGATACATGGAGGCGCCGGTGTCTCCGATGACTTTCCGCTTGCAAGACTCTTCGGAACTATCCGCACTCTGCGCATTGCCGATGGACCCGACGAGGTGCATCGTGCGTTGATTGCCAAGCTGGAACTATTCAAATACGAGGGTCGGAGCGTGGCCTCGGCTTGATCGGTCGGACCCTTCGAGTCACGGCTAAACTTCCTTGGGCCATAGAGTGCTACATCGCCACAGTTGCCGGGTGTCCGCGCCTGCTCGACTCAGAACGTCAGGCGAGCGCCGAGCTGGATCTGCCGTTTCGGAAAAGCTGAAGTGAACGCCAGGGGCGTACTAGGCGTGACGGTTCCACCCGTCGATAGACCCGGTCGAATCCCGTGCACGTTGAATGTGGTAAATCCCGGCTCGAACCCGAAAAGCGGGCCAACCTCGTTGTTCACACTGGCAAAATTCGTCCGGTTGAAGATGTTGAATCCTTCTGCCGTAAGCAGCAGGTTGGCTTTTTCGCCCAGTTTGTGGGCCCAGCTCAAACGCATGTCAAAGTTGATGTAGTTAGGACCTAGCCCGGTGTCGCGCGGGGCTCCGATGGGACGTTGGTTGGTCGTGTGATTGTTGCCGTTCACTTCACCACCGGCCAGCAAGTTGAATGGGTGTCCGCTGTGGTAGGAGAAAATGGGAGCGAGCTGAAACCCGGATAAGATACGCTGGCTCCAGGGACTGTCGATGATTCCCGCGACCACCACTTTGTGCCGTTCATCGAACTCGGAAAGAGCCCGATCCAGATGAATGTTCGTCGGATCTTGCGGGCCGTAGTCGGTGTTGTAGTCGGTGGACGTATCAAAGCCCTTGCTGAAAGTGTAGTTGCTAAACAGAGTGAAGCGTTGGCCGAAGCGTCGTTTGAACTCAACGATGCCACCCTCGTAAATCCCATAGCCCTCGGAGCTGTATTGGTTGTTCTGTACCACCAGGGGATTCACAAAGCATTGTATGGTTGCGCAGGGTAGGCCAGCGGTACCGCCGAGCGGGTCTGTCGCCGCGCTGGTATTCCAATTGCGGTAAGAAACCCGTTGGCCATTGGCCAGGGTCACGGTGGTGAACGGCGCCAGCAACAGGTTGGTGTCGATTGCAATCGGAAGTCTTTGGGTATGGGAGTAGATGCCGCTGATCGATATCGAGGATCCAGGCACGATCTCGCGCTCAATTCCAAGAGAAACCTGCTGCGCGATCGGCGGGCGATACCCGGGCTGCTCCACGAAAACAACCTGCAATGGGCCCACCGGGCCGCTGTTAGTAACGTCGATCCCGAAAGGGGCCACGGCAGACGGGGTGATGCAGGCAGCGTTCCCGGGAGCCGGGTTTGTGCACTGAATCAGGCCTTGCGCAAAGAGTCCCTGAAACACAGCCTCTGCGCCCTGCAGACCCAGTGGCTTAACCCCGCCGAGCGGATCGACATAAATTGATATCTCCCGGTTGCACGGGCTGGTGCCCGTACCAGGGAATATGGGGTTTCCAAACTGAGAGATCCCGCAGGTTGAAACCAGGTTCGCGACCTGGCCGGCCCGAGTGCTGTTCCCGACCGAGGTTTTGTTCTTGTTTAGGACGCCGAGGCTTAAGTCCACGTCAGGGATCTGCACGTCGACCGGCCCATAGAAGATTCCGTATCCGCCGCGAACTACAGTTTTGTGATTCTTGAAGGGGTCCCACGCAAAGGAAACCCGGGGCGCAAAACCCTTTTTATAAGTAGTGAGGGGACGGAATTGTGTGTCCAGTTCGTAGCGGAGACCGTAGGTCAGAGTGAAGTTCCGGGTCATGGACCAGGAATCCTGGGCGTAGAGACCGGTCAGGGGCCGGGCGTAGTACCCGTAGGTCGGATTTCCGAATCCTTGTTGATAGACCTGAGGCAGACCGAACGATGCGGATTGCAGCGGGTTTACGTCCGTGCCTGCCGTGGTCAGCCCGCATGGGTTTGGACCGGATGCCGAAGATGGCATCAGGCAGGGGCTGATCAGGAAACCGGGAAGCGAGCCGAACACGAAGCGGCCGGGAAAGAACGTGTGGGATTCCGTGTGGTTGCCGCGAAGCAGGAAGGAGCCGCCGAATTTGAACGCGTGATGGCCGCGAATCAGGCTGAAATTGTCAGCGAATTCATAGCGGCGCAGGATCGTGATATTGGGCAGGAAAATATTGCTGCCCAGATTATTGATGAATCCGGGTATCTGCAGCCCTACCTGTCCGGGTTCATTGGGCAGCACCTTGAAACTGTAGTAATTCCATTGCACCCGGAGTTCGTTCTGGGCGGCTGGCCCCAGCTGGTGGTACCAGGCGGCCTGCAGGGTGGAATCATAAGTGTGGATCGAACTTCCGGCCGAGAAGGCCGTCAGCGACTGCACGTCCGGCGACTGCTCGACGTCGTGTCCATACCGGTAAGTCAGCGAGACCGTGTCGTTCACGCTGAAGTGGTGCTCGAGACGGCCAGAGGTCAGATATTGTCGCGAGCTGTAATTGAAGAGTCCTCCCTGGGATTCAAACTGATTTACCAGAAAAGTGTTCAGGGCCGTCTGACCGGGAGTGAGACCGGTTAGTTGACTGGTGGTCAATCCGCCGATGAGAGCGCCGGCGCAAAAGTTCGCAGGAAGAGTGACGATGCCATTCGGGCTGTTGAGACACGGCACAACGACACTCGGGCCTTCCGCGGCGAGCGCGCCGATGATCGTGTTCTGGTCCGCGGTGGGCCGCAGAATGTTGGTGTTCGTCAAAAGGGGAACAGCGTTTTGCGAGTCCTGGCGCAAACCTTCGAACCCCAGGAACAGGAATGTTTTATCCTTCCGGATCGGGAATCCCACCGTTCCGCCAAATTGCTGACGGGACAGCGAGTCTTTGACCGGGGAGCCCAAAGAGTCCGGAGCGGTTGGGTCAAAGGTCTGGCCCGGGAGCAGCGACTGGGCGAACGAAAACGGATTGCGGGCGTCCAACGCATCACTGCGGAAGAAGCCATAAATGGAACCGTGCAGATCGTTGGTGCCGGACTTGGTGACGATATTGATGGAAGCACCTGTCGCCGACCCAAGCTCGGGCGCATAGTTGCTGCGATTGATCTGGAACTCCTGAACCGCGTCCTGGCTCACGGTGAGGCGCACGCCACCGCTGTCGCCTGATGTCTCACCGCCGTCCACCGTGATGCTGTTTCCCCTGCCATTACTGCCATAGAAGGAGAGGCCGCTCTGCGGCGTCTGCTTGACCCTGAAATCCTGGTCGCCTGCCAGGCGGGTGGAATCAGAGACGCCGGGGGCCAGCAACGTGAAGGTCAGGTAGTCGCGGCGATCTACAGGAAGATCGGTGATGTACCGCTGTGAAATTGTGTTCGCCTGGCTTCCACGTTCCGTTTCTACCACCGGCGGTTGAGCGGTTACCTCGATTACCGTCTGAACCTGTGACGGTCGCAAGATGAAATCGGTGTTGACAGTTTGTCCGATGGCGACGGTGACGCCCTTGCGAATCTCAGTCGCATAGCCCGATACCTGCGCGCTGACATCGAAAGTCGCGGGGGGGAGCCCCGGGACGCGGAAGAAACCGACAGCGTTCGTCGCAGCCTGCCGCCTCAGCCCGGTCCGGGTGTCCACCACAACGATCGTTGCCTGAGGCAACGCACCGCCCGAAGAGTCGGTAATGGTGCCGCTGATTGCTCCTGAAGAGCCCACACCCTGAGCGTGAGCGAGGAGGGTAGCAAAAAAGAAGCACACCAGAAAGCACGCGGTCGGCTTTCCACGATTCTCCCGCTCCGCCAAACCCAACATGTTGTTGTCTGAAGCAGCATGATCATCCAGACTTCTCTGATGGAAGGCCATTGTCTCCCCCCGCTCCGGTTTTCTGGAATCGTTTTTCGAGCCACTTCCTCTGATATCGGATCGGCCCTGTCAGAGCAGACCACTGCCCGCGCCGCTGGAATGTCAAGACGTGCTCTCTCCCGGTAATGGGCGCGAGCGTATCCGCGTTTCTTGGATTCATCAAATGAATTATTTTGATGATGAGATATGCCCACCGGGAATGTCGCCGCGTGTCGCGCGACGGTGCTGCGGAGCCGAGTCTCTGGCGGGCGGCGCAACTTCTCGATCCTGCCGCGAGGACAGGAAGGCAAGGATTTCCTTCATGGCTCGAACGGTCTGATCGGTGAGAAACATGTGGCTGGCGCGTTCGAGCACGACGAACTTGGCGCCAGGAATCCGGCGGGCAATCAACTCACCGTTGCCGGCGGGTATGAGGCCGTCTGATCTTCCGTGGATTACCAACGTTGGCGCCGTAATCTGGGCTATTCGACTGTAGGCCTCCCACGCCCGAATGGCTTGTAGTTGCGCTGTGTAGCCCTCCGGAGAGGGAAGCCAGTTCCGGCGCAGGTTGATATCCTGGTCTATCAGTGCCTGCGGGGTCGAGGCATCGTAGATGTAGGGAAGAATCGCCGTCCGGGCCTGTTCGGGTGTCATGTCACGACCCAACAGTATGTCGATCACCTTGCTTTCCGCCCGTATAGCCGAAGATCCGCCGGGCGAGGTGCAGCCCAGTATCAACGAGCGAGTCCGCGCAGGGAACTGCAGCGCAAACTCCTGGGCGATCATGCCTCCCATGGAAACTCCGAACACATGGGCGCTGACAATTTCAGCGGCGTCGAGAACCGCCGCCGCATCGGCTGCCATAGTCGCTATCGAATAAGGTCCGGGAGGCACGTCGCTCAATCCAACCCCGCGATTGTCGAATGCCAGAGTGCGGTATTGTCGGGCCAGCGTGGGACGCGCCCGGTGCCACATGCACGATGCGTACCCCAGGCCCATGATCAACAGAACGGGCGGTCCTTGCCCCAGTTCGTCCCAATGGATCTTCGCGCCTTGATTTTCGACGAACGGCATAACGGTTACCGGTCCTAGAGGCGAAGTCGGGCCCGCCTCCCGCCTAACCCACTTTCAGCATGAGTTTTCCTACGTTTTCACCGGTAAAGAGTTTAAGCAGGGTTTCAGGAAAACTCGCCAGACCTTCCACGATGTGCTCGCGCGACTTCAATTTGCCAGCCGCTATCCAGGCCGCCATTTGAGCTCCGGCTTGCGGGTAGCGATCGGCATAGTCGAACACCAGCATGCCCTTCATGGAAGCGCGCTCGACCAGCAGCGACATGTAATTCCGTGGTCCGGTCATTGGGCCGGTGTTGTTGTATTGGGAGACCGCCCCGCAGATCACGATCCGGGCGCCGCGCGCAAGGTTTGACAGGGCAGCTTCGAGAATTGTGCCGCCGACATTATCGAAGTAGACGTTAATGCCATCCGGACAAAGCTTGTGCAGCGAAGCACGGACGTCTTCGGATCTGTAGTCGATCGCCGCGTCAAAGCCCAGATCGTGGACAACGTAACTGCACTTTTCAGCGCCTCCGGCGATGCCCACTGCGCGACAGTTCTGGATCTTGGCGATCTGTCCCACGAGCGAGCCTACCGCCCCCGCCGCTGCCGAGACCACGACTGTTTCCCCCGGTTTCGGCTGTCCTGTCTCAAGAAGGCCGAAGTAGGCGGTCATCCCCGGCATTCCGAGCACACTGAGATACTTTGGCAGGGGAGCGGCCTTGGGATCGATCTTCATGATTCTCTGGCCGTCGCTGAGGGCATACTCCTGAATTCCGAACGGTCCGGAAACATGATCGCCGACGGCGAAGCGGGGGTTGCGCGACTCGGTCACGACCCCAACCCCCAGCGCCCTCATCAGTTCTCCGATTCCGACCGGCGGCACGTAAGAGCGCCCCTCGTTCATCCACCCGCGCATCGCCGGATCAAGAGAGATGTACAACACATGAACCAGAAACTCGCCTTCCTTCGGCTGCCCGACTGGTTCTTCCGCATAGGTCCAGTCACTGCGTTTTGGCATTCCCACGGGACGCGCGGCCAGCAGAAACTTGTGATTGGTTACGGCCATGTTTTTTCCGTCCTTGCCGAGATGCACATCTCAGATTGTGTAGCGCTCCGTGGCCAGCAGTCGCGCGGCAATCTGCCGCCGCAGTGCGATGGTATTTACCGCGTCGTGACTGGCGTACGTGCGCAACGCGGAAAGCTTCTCGCCCAATTCCTGGCCTTCGGCGCAGGCGCTGATTACGGTTCGCGAAGCGAGCTCGATCCGGGTGAGCGCGTCGCGCAAGTATACGGTGCAGGCATCGGCCGCATTCGCTCCTCTGTCACCCGCCAGCTTGCGCCGGCGGAGAAGGCTTGATTCCATGGCCAGCACTTCCATGACGATGTCGGAGATATTCATGATGATCTCCTGCTGTTGTTCGAGTTGTGCGCCATGTGTCTGGTGGGCGACCCCCAGTGTGAACAGAGCAATCTTCTTCGCCTTCCGGACCAGGCCTATTTCAGCGTCGGCGGGCGATTCACCGGTTACGGGTTGTTCTTCGACTACCATGCGCGCGGCTTCAAGCAATGGCAGGAGTCCCTTGGCAGCCCGTTTCAACGGCATGCCCGTGATCACCAAGCGGTTGATTTCGCTGGTCCCCTCAAAAAGCCGGTTGATTCGCGCATCGCGATAGGCACGCTCCACCGCGTAGTCCTGGTGGTAGCCGTAGCCGCCATGAATCTGCACTCCTTCATCGACCACATAGTCGAGCATCTCGGCGGCATACACCTTCACCATGGAACACTCGGCGGCGAATTCCTCGATTGCCTTCAGTTCACGTGCGGTATGATCAGCCCCTTTGCGGGAGGCCGCCCGGATCTGATTTTCAATGAAACCGACCACGCGCCATGTCATCGATTCGGCGGCATAAATCCTGATCGCCATTTCCGCCAGCTTGTGCTGAATCGCACCAAACGCAGCAATGGATGAGCCGAACGCCTTACGTTGTTTGGCATACTTCAGGCAGATCGCGAGGACATTCTTGGCCACACCAACGCTGGCGGGACCCAGCTTCAGCCGCCCAATGTTGAGGATGTTGAATGCGATCACGTGCCCACGGCCAATTTCCCCCAACACGTTTTCAACCGGGACCGGGACGTTGTCCAGATACACGGCAGTCGTCGAACTGCCGGTGATCCCCATCTTGTGCTCTTCCGCGCCGCTACTGACACCGGGGAAGCTTCGCTCCACCAGAAACGCGGTGAACTTTTCTCCCCCGACCTTGGCAAACACAGTGAAGAGATCGGCGGCGCCCCCGTTGGTGATCCACATCTTCTGGCCGTTCAGGATGTAGTGCTTCCCGTCGGGGGAAAGATCGGCGCGGGTCCTTGCGGCCAGCGCGTCCGAACCCGCCAGCGGCTCGGTAAGGGCGTAGGCAGCCAGCATTTCGACCTTGGCGAGTTTCGGCAAGTATTTTTTCTTCTGTCCGTCCGTCCCAAAGTAAACAATTGGCAGCGTCCCGATGCCGGTGTGCGCCGAGTGCCATCCCGCGTACGACCCGTCGCGCCCCAGGCGTTCGGCAGTGACCATCAGCGACGGGAGATCCATCGCCATGCCGCCGTATTCCTCGGGAATCGCCATCGCGGTCAGGCCCAGGTCCACCGATTTCCGTAAAACAGCCAGGGCGAGGCCCGGTTTCTTCTCGCGAATCGCCGGAAGATTCGGCTCCACTTCATTGGTCCAGAACTCATCGACCATGTGGGCGATCGCGAGATGCTCTTCGCTCAGATCCTCGGGCGTGAAGACCTCCTGCGGTGTCGAATCCTCGAGCAGGAATGCGGTTCCCTTCGTCTCGCGGGGGATGTCTGTTACTGTCGTCATGAAAAACTCCTATGCCGCCCTTTGAAATTGAAAGCCTGCAATCCTTGAAGCAATGGGAAGGATACGAATTTCCCGCGACAGACTGGTTCACCGTGAAGCAGG
>Ga0126383_10000283_pt1 | contig 26611 bp, 22 predicted proteins | sample PanSoiMetPlot_35_FD_96882 | JGI IMG/M metagenome (GOLD analysis project Ga0126383, IMG submission 96882) | Tropical forest soil microbial communities from Panama - MetaG Plot_35 | ecosystem: Environmental > Terrestrial > Soil > Tropical forest > Bulk soil | place: Panama | collected 2016-02-17 | reverse complement strand
CCATCGAATTAATTGAAAAGGAGTTGACCGTGAACCCATCCGACGGACAGAACTGGGCTCGCATCGCCACTTATCGAGTGGTCACAGACCAGAAGAAGGCTGTGAAAGAAATTCGTGAGGCTCTCCGCTTAAACCCTGATGACATTTTCGTACTTGCCCGCGCCGCATCTGTGTACGAGCAGAGTGGAATGCGCGACGAGGCGCTGGCTGCCGTCAAGTCTGCTATCGAGCTTGGATTCTCTCTGGCAGAGATTAATAGCTGGTCGGCGCTGGAACAGTTGTTGCGAGATCCACGTTACAAAGCTTTTATCAAAAGCAGACCAAAAAAAGGTCTCGCTGTCCCAACAAGTAACAAATAGAGGAGGACCGCAATGCCGATCACAATAACTGTAGACATTACGACGGGTAACATAACAGTTGATCCCACCCTGGCTTACTTTCGTATTAATAACACAGTTATGTGGCAGACTAATGGTTTAAGCTTGACGATTTCCTTTCCAAATCAATCGCCCTTCAGCGATTTTCAGCTGCGCAGCGAAACGAATACTTTGGAGGCGACCATCGTAGGCCCTAAAGGTGTCTATCACTATAACGTTGCAGTAGTTGGTAGTGATGGCAAGATCTATGCCATTCCAGGGTGTCCGGAGATTATCGTTCAGTAGTACAGGACGCTCTCCTGCGAGCGTGGATTTGGCGAGATTCCGAATTCGTTTGCGACGGGAGTTCCGATGGCATCTCCCGAGGCAGCATTGTCATACGCGCGGGTGGAGCTCCTGTACTAACCGATGAGCCGGCGCTCCCTGAAGAGCTGCGAGATTAGAACCTCAGCACCCGGACTGACAACACTCGTTCCCAGGTCGCCGCGGAGCTGAGAAAGTCGGTGACGGCCGACAACCACGCTGGATACGCGAACCTGGGCGGGCGCCAGATCAGAAGGCGTGTCTGCTGAGGCGATCGAAAATTTGAATCCTGCGATCGATATCAAGCCAACCCGGTAAGCGGTTACTGCAACATTGGCATTGGCGTGGCCTGTTACTTGCAGCCGTTAATTGAGTAACGCCAAAAGAAACTTTGACTGTCCCAACAAGTAGCAATTGAAAAAGGAGAAGTTATGCCGAATACTTGGCCCATCAGTATAGCGGTTCTCAACAATGCCGGTGATATGGCTTACAGCGTTTCACTGCAGCACGTTTCCTCAGGAGACACGATTAACTGGAGCTCGGAGACCGGTTCTTTCGTTCTCAACTTCGGAGATTCCGTGCTCAACGAAGGGCTTCAAATCCGCAGCACCACGACTAAGCCATACAAAGCGAGTGCGACAGTCAAGGTTGGGGCGGCACTCGGGTGCCACTCCTATTCCGTTGCCGCAATGAACGACGCCACTGGCCAGATCTGCACGGATCCATGCTGCCCTGAAATCATTGTCCAATGAGCAGGCTGCCGGGCGCACAGCTTCGCTTTGGCGCCTCTCTGAGGTAGACAGAATCGAGCGACAGAAGTAGAAAGGTACAGGAGCTCTCATGGAATCTCCCGGAGCAACATTGTCCAGGCGCACCGGTGGAGCTCCCGTACCCAGGCGGATCCTGCCGCACCTATTTTTGGTTTTTGATTCTGAGCAACCGCTAGCACCTTCGGTGCGCTTTTGTCTCGAAGGAGTAGACACGGTCGAGGTGGGTCGGGCCGGTCAGTTCGTGGCGGGACGCGATGGTCCAGGCGGTCGGCGGTTGATGATCGGGTTGCCGGACTCGTGGGTGTCCACTTCGCACGCGGCGCTGCGATACACCGCGCCGTCCTGGGTCATTGAAGATGCAAAATCGAAGAATGGGACCCTAATCAACGGCCGGATGGAGACGCGTGCCGAGTTGACCGACGGCGACCTGATCGAGCTCGGCCATTGTTTCTTTTTGTTCCGAGATGCGCTTGCAACTTCAACGGATGAGCCCGCGCTATTGAAGAGCAACGAGCTCCGATCGTCCGCGCCCGGGCTTGCAACGCTTGTTCCCTCGCTCGCAGCGGAGCTGAGGAAATTGGAAGCGATCGCTGGTTCCACAGTGTCGGTACTACTTCAAGGAGATAGTGGCGCGGGGAAAGAAGTCGCGGCCAATGCCATTCACCGACTCTCGGGTCGCTCGGGTCCCTTTCTACCCGTCAATTGCGGAGGTTTGCCCGAGACGTTGATCGAGTCGGAGCTCTTTGGTTCGCGCAAGGGCGCCTTTTCGGGAGCCGACAAGGATCGCCCCGGACTTGTGCGCAGCGCCGAGCACGGGACTCTGTTTCTCGACGAAATTGGGGAGTTGCCCGCATCCGCGCAAGCTGCGCTCCTGCGCGTCCTGCAGGACGGTGAAATCCTACCGATCGGCGCGACGCAGCCCATCCGCGTGGACGTGCGCTTTGTCGCAGCCAGCAATCGCGATCTCGAGGCGCAGGTGGAACGGGGCCAATTTCGAGTGGACTTGCTGGCGCGCATCTCGGGATTTTCGCTTTGGCTCCCACCCCTCCGCGAGCGCCGAGAAGACTTGGGTATTCTCATCGGAAGTCTCCTGAAGCGGCAGATGGGTGACCGCGCTGCCGAAATCTCGTTCAGCTGCGAGGCCGCGCGCGCGCTGCTCCTCCACAGTTGGCCACTCAATATTCGCGAGCTCGAGAAATGGCTCGCCGCATCCGCAGTTTTATCGGGAGGGCATCGGATCGAGCTCGAGCATTTGCCCGGCCGCGCGAATGCAAGGCAAGAGGTCCCTGGGGCCTCCTGTTTACCGAAGACAGGACCCGACGCCCTCTCGCTCGCCAAACGACAGGAGTGCGATCTCCGCAAGAGAGAGGAACTTCTCGCCTTGCTTCGAGAGCACGCTGGCAACATCAGCGCGGTCGCCCGTGCCCTGGGGAAAGCGCGCCCGCAAGTGCAACGGTGGATGAAGCGCTACCGGATCGATCGCGGTCGGAGCCGAAGTGACTAGCGGGAAAGTCCGCTGTGTCTGAGCGGTCACCCCGCATACCATCGCCCGCCGGCAGGCAAACTTGCTGGGGGTGCTACAGCCTGCACAGTAGCGCTACTGTTGCACTGTTGCAGTTGAGATACCCGAAGACTCGCTTTCAGCGGGGCGCCAACGAGGTCCAACGGTGCAACGAAGAGCGCTTTGTTTGGGTTTGAAGGTTGCCCATCACTTTGGCGTGGCGATTGCTTGGACCTGAGTACAGCTCCAAGAGAGGTGTTCTTTGGGAGATGACGCAATCCAAGTAGGACCTGACAATGACGGCTGTGAGTCACCCCCTCTCAGGACGGCAAATGGGCACTCTCAGGGCACGAACTCACCGCCCCAGGCAGAGCCAAGAACTCATGGCTCTGATTCCGATCGAGCCGGGATTGTAGAGGAATTGGTCAGGAAGATTCGCATGAAACTTGGTTCGGAGTTGCCGGACGCGGTGCAAACCGAGCTTGCCGCGTTGCTCAGTTTGGTTCCTGAAGCCACTGGGAGCCACACACTTTGCCTATGTCAATTTGAAATCGCAGTCGATGCCTTGCTCGCGGCCCCACCTAAACTGGAATTGGCTCGCGGTTTGAGAATGCAGTTCGAAGAGCAGATGTGGGCGAAGAGATTCGGCGGAGGCTTCCTCAAGGCTCTTCCAACGACGCGGGTCGTGTTCGGTTTGCTCCTGACCGCCCTTTTTCTTGTACCCTTCTTTATTTGGTCCATCTATTCGCATTTCGGTTTTGGGGACGATGCTCACAACAAACTCATGGATGTAGACTTTCTCGTCCTCGCCTGCTGCTTCGGCGCATTCGGAGCCGTGACGAGCATCATGGTGCGCCTGCGAAGCTTTGACTCGATACACGCCCCTCCGTTCACAATGTTCCTTACTGGTCTCTTCAAGCCATTCATTGGCGCGTTCTTCGCGGCATTCGCGTTGGTGCTGGTCGAGGCCCGATTAATCAACTTTCCGGAAGCATCGCTGGTCTACTTCGCGATGGCCATCGCATTCGTCGCTGGTTTCAGCGAGCGCTTTGGCGAAGACCTCACGAAGATGGTTGCTCACGAGGTACCGACGCCCTCTCCGCAAGCGAAGTCTTAGGCTGCAGTCTCAAACTCAAACTAAAGCCGGACGGCCCGGCTAAGCAGCGGAGCTGCTTCAGGTCACAAAAAGGACAAACGACATGGACGGTCGCAAAGTGTTTCACGACAGCGTAACGCCACTACCTCCACATCTCGGCCTGACGCCGAATGGCTTGCTCGTGCAATCAGCGAAACCTGAACATCTGGCGGAGCGCATGACTGTTCTCTTCTCGCTGGCACTCCCACCGGATGCAATGGCGGCCCTGGAGGAGAAGGTCGCCAACGGAGAAACTGTCTCTGCCGACGAATTGCAAAAGAACTACTCACCGCAAGAGATGGATATCAACGCCCTGACCAAGTGGCTTCAGGCCCAAGGTTTCACTGGCATTGAAGTCTCTAAGGATCGCACGAGCGTTTACGCGCAAGCGACCGCCGAGCAGATAGAGAAGGCTCTTCAGGTGAATATGGTGCGCGTTACCACGGGCGGTCTGACATACACAGCGGCTCAAAATGCACCCAGCCTCCCGGCTGACATTGGCGCGCCCGTGCAGGCGATCATCGGGTTGCAGCCCTTCCGGCACGCTCACAAGCACAGCCGGATGCAAGCGCCACAGAACAACAACCGAGCCGGCCTGGGCCAGACTGAGGCCGACACTCCGTCGCCAAACGTCGAGAACAAGCCGCCTTACCTCGTGCCGGAGATACTGAAGGCCTACAACGCCGACGGCCTGCCCGTGACCGGCAACGGCCAGACAATCGCCATTCTGATCGACACATTCCCGACCGATCCGGACCTGACTGTGTTCTGGACCAGGAATGGCCTTCAGGTTGCGCCTCAACGCATCGAGAGAGTCAATGTTAATGGAACGAACTTGCCCGCGCCGGAAGGCGAAGAGACCCTCGATGCCGAGTGGGCAAGTGGGGTCGCGCCAGGTGCGAACATCCGAATCTACGCGAGCGGTTCTTTGAGCTTCGTCGACCTCGATAAGGCGCTTGACCGCATCCTCGCCGACGCCTCGACCGACAAAACGATTCGCCAGTTATCAATTAGTCTCGGGCTCGGCGAAAAATATTTCGGCGGCCCCAAGAGCGAGATTGCCGTGCAGCATCAAAAACTCTTGAAGCTCGCTGCGCTTGGCGTCAATGTTTTCGTATCGAGCGGTGATGCGGGCTCCAATCCAGACAACACTGGGCATGGCTCGACCGGTCCGCTTCAAGTTGAGTACGAATCCTCGGATCCATGCGTCGTGGCGGTGGGCGGGACCACCCTCAAGCTGTCGTCGAACGGTCAAATCGCTTCAGAGACCGCGTGGGCGAGCAGCGGCGGCGGAAAGAGTAGCGTTTTTCAGAGACCCACCTGGCAGCGTGGCGCTGGTGTTCCGCCGGGCAACACTCGGCTCGTCCCCGACGTGAGCCTCACAGCGGATCCCAACGATGGCGCCTTTCTCGTCCTTCACAACAAGGTCTTGCAGATCGGCGGTACGAGCTGGAGCGCACCCGTTTGGGCTGGCTTCTGTGCGTTGATCAACGAGGCTCGCGCCAAGGCGAAGAAGAAGCCTCTCCCTTTCCTCAATCCCCTGCTCTACCCGCTCCTCGGAACTCCATGCTTCCGCGATGTTACCCAGGGAAACAACGGTGCCTACGATGCCGGACCCGGCTATGACATGGTGACTGGGCTCGGAGTTCCGAACGTGGGGAAATTGATCCAAGCGCTGACGAAGTAGGCGCTGCGCACAGATCGTCAAACCAGTGGAATCACCCCCATTCCGGCCAGACTGAGCTAGGGGCACCCGCTCTTACACCAGTCAAAGCATTTTTGTTGGTTCAACAATCCCGAGGCAAGACAAAGCTGCTTTCCAGGGCAGGCGCTGCATTCACATGACAGCTGCCCCTCGGGACACGGGTTGCCCACACCGGCAGCACCGCCGTCCATCGGCGGCGACCCACCAGGGTTACAAGTAATATCGGCAAATTGGGTACAAAACTTGAGGCAACTCTGTCCGCCGCCGAGCCCCGCCGGGAAGCACGCGCTTACGTTCGGGCAGTTGTTGCACACACAGAGCTTCTGATCGGCGGCACAGGGCGGAGACCCTCCGGGCTTGCAACTCAGCGCTACTGTACTCAGCAGAATGAATAATGGCATTACGACTGCGCCAGCTTTCACTAGGCAGTTCATCAGGTTCCCTTTCTAGCCAAGAGGTCCGAGAGGCTTGAGCTGGCGCTATTTCGGACTCGGCATTACGAGCGACGGAAGTTACCTAACTCGTCTGACTTTTGACGTTTTCGACCGACTTCTGAAACAGTTGATTGGCAACATCGGCAATTCCCATGCGCAACCGACCTTCTGGAAAAGCGTTAGCCAGGGATGCCAGTTCGAACGCTACCGTGGTCGGGGGCGGAGGCCATGGGTGGACTCCATGTGGTGTTCCGCAATATTCGTCCAGAACGCGTGAAATACCGTTCTGAAATGTCTCGGCGAGTTGACGATTCTCGCCAGCTATAGCGACTTGCTTCACGACCCCCATGGAAGCAAACATGCCGACTATGGAGGGCATCGGATCAGATCCTGACCAAGCCCTTGGAACATATCCGTGTCGCGGGCCAGAGAGTGCCATTTCAATTACGGTCCTTAGCAACTCTTCCCAGGATCCCAAATACGGTACGGGTGACATGAGCTACTCCTTTCGCTGCGGCTGACACCCATCGCGGATTCGCGGTTGACAGCCGCGCCGAGTACTGACTATGCAATCGCCGCGCCAAAACATGACCTTGCGTTAGCGGCGCGGTCGAACGGTTGCAAACACTTTGTCTGATCCTTCTAGCATCGGAGTTTCGACCGAGCGTGTTAAGACCTGTCGCTGTACGGAAATCGTAGCAGAGGCCAGCCGTCGTGGCATTTCGGCTGTTTCAGCGTGAGTCTTGGCTCGCCGCAATGCTGTCAGTCTTGTTTGGGATTTCCAACTGCCTGCTTTGCAGCTGTCAAACTCTCCCCAAAGTAAGCGGGCCAAGCCAGCCAGCTGCAGCGAGACCTATCAGCCGCCATGTGCTCTGAAGCACCTCTTCTGACAAAACGGTGGGGCCGATCCCGAATCTTTTCGTGTTAGACCACGTTCACCTCGCCATCCGGCGTGAGCGGGCAGGTTCCACCACCCCACGTGATGGAAAGCTGATGAGTTCGTACCAGGCCTCCAATGATCTGCGCGGCTTGTTCGGGCTTTAAATCTGGCGCAGCATTGTTCACGTCCTGAGCGAGGACAAATATGTGCCAGAAGCCCCGAGCATCCGTCTCTTCCTCTCGCGCCGCTACGCGGAAGTCGAACGCGCCAGTGTACCAACCATCCGAGGCGCGTTGGTCTGGAGCGATGCCGTCATCCTGCATCGGGAAACGGTAGAACTGGCCCTTGGGTCCCACGAGAAAGCACTGAACGAAGAGCTGGTCTCCACGCATTAGGTCATCGTCCGGCCCGAAAAACTGTCCCCGGATGATCCACGGCTCATCCGTATACAACCGGACATAATTCGGTGCTTCGATGTTGTAACGTGACAACACGTGTTTGTTTGTGCGCGTGTCCTCACCGGCGTAATCGTACGAGGCGCCGGTTGTAACTCGCGTGTAACGCCACTTGGCCTGCGCCGCAAACGGCCTGCCCAGTGCGACTGATTCAGGATATGTGATTTTCACTCTCAGCTTCTCGGCGACAGTATGCTCTCCGGTGGCGGGAAGCGTGTGGTCTTGGCCTCGCCTGAATGGATCACGGTCGTCCGAAAGGGCAGCCGCCGTGGCCACTGCGGCTGCCGCGGCGACGAGGCCAGCTGCTATGTAGCTCGTACCTCCGCCTGAAGCAGAGCATGAGCAGCTCGTGGAGCCGCTTGTGTCCACGGTGCCACCGGTCGTCGCCGTCAGGTCACCGCTCCCACCAACTGCCTCTGCGATGGCGGCGGCGATAAGCAGTAGACAGGCAATGATCGCGAGCAGGATCTTCCACCACGGATCCTGGAATGGAAGGTCCGAGTACTGTCCAGCAAACGGAGGGGTATAGCTTACATTGAGATCCACTTCGCTGAACAAGTACGCTGGCAAACAAAAACGGACGTCACGCGGTAAGTGCTTGATGTCCTCGGCGAGCCGAGCGATCAGCGAGACCTCTCCCCGGTTGCTGTCCTTCTCGCCCCTTCCGGTGCCGCAGCAGCAGCTCTTTCCAGCAGCTAGAAACTTGCGGAAGTTTACGGAAAGCACGCCCTCCGGCGTCGTGGCGCTGAACGACTTCGTCGCCGGATCGTACGTGATTCGCGTAACGAAGATTTTCTTGATGATACGCACTTGGTTGGCACCGCTTTTTGCAATAAAGCTGACAAAGTGGACACCGGCCGGAGCGCCGCTAAAGTCAGCGGTCCACGCCAGCGCGCGCGATGCTCCGCCGGCCAGTGCGGTCACTGAATGTGTTTGAGGCGAGATAACGATACCCGGGTTCGACACGCTCTCGATGTATATTTGGACTGTCCCGGTCGGAACAGCACCAGCGTTCTTGAATTGCGCATTGAGGCCCTGTGCGCCGATAGAAGCTTCGAAGATGCCATCGGGCAGCATCAGGCCAGTAAGCGGCTCCGTGGAGAACGGGCGGTTGGGAACACTGATCGGGATCATGGCTTTTCCGCCTTTCCAAGCACCAGCACGCTAGCTCCGCCAATTACGCGGCCGTCCGACGACTGCGTCACCCGCAGCAAGGCGGCACCACTCTCGAGTTCGCCGACGACGGTCAGTCCCGTTCGTGCGTTGCCGGCGAGCTTCACCTCAGCGTGAGGTTGGCCCTTGCGCTCCCTCTCCACCGGACAGGGCGAGGTCACCAGCGCCAACGCCTTGATCTTGCGCTCGGCGCGGCCTGCGGCTTGGTACTCGCCTAGAGTAGGGTTAAGCCGGTCGATCTCGCTTAACTCGGCCTGCCGCGCTTCGACGACGAAGGTGCGCGGGAGTCGCGAAGTGTTGTGGATTTCAAACGGAAAGTGAAACCACGAGTGTGCCATCAGCACCGCAAGATTGCGTTGAGCCACATGGCGATCTGTTGGAACGTTGAACGCAGCGGTAAGGGGAAGCGGATCAGTCAAGGGATCGAACGCCTCTCCCAAGATGCACTCATGCCCACCATTCACATAGCTCGGCACCCAAGGAACGAGGCAGAGAACGTCACTTTCGGCACCTGCGTCCAAAGTAACAAAGGAAGTGCCGACGATTGTGGCGGTCGTGCGATCGAAGCCTATGGCCGGGTTCGCCCAATAGAATCGAACGGTCGCGTTATTTACACCGCTGTTGCCGACGTTGCGGACATGCGCCCAGAGGAACGCCTGCTCACCAGCAACCGGCACACCGGGCGGGCCCTGTGGATCGTTGCCCGGCACCACCCACAAATTGGGGCTCTCCCACCAGGGGTTGCCGTCCTCTATTTCCAGCATCACAGACATGGTTACCTCCGCCACTCCGGAAAGCCATGATGGGCCAAATAATAGACCGATGCGTGGCCGTGACCCTGCGTTACAGGTACCCTGATGCAGCCGGCATGCCAGTTTAAAACAACATCGCACCTACGTCGGACATCATGTCCTTCTCTGCCAAGCGTAATTGCGCAAACTAGACGTGAATTGCTCATGTCTGTTCGGTTGTGAAGTCTTTTTTTCAAAGGCAACCGAGCGACGTACCTCAGCAAAATGCCTTCCCTCTCCAATCCCAGTGCACCGAGATATTCGTTGCCACGAATCGAGAGAGTGCTACGGTTTTGCAGCGTAGCGCGACTGCTGCGGTGTTGCAGTGGAGACAGAGCACCGAGGTGCTTCAAGTGAGTTGTAAACCATTAGTTTAGGAGCGTCCGATGCGAGCTGATCGCGCTTGCGAGGAAGCTTTCGCTCTTCGGTGGCACAAGGGTTGCCGATCGATGGAGTGCGGTGATCGCCACCGCCGCAGGTAATGAAAGCGGTCGTGATGAAAACCCTAATTGGCGCATCTCAGCTTCGCTTCAAGCAGCTGCGGAAGGCCTCATTTCGGTAACCGCGGGGGCTCGGTCGGTCGCTCCGTATGCAGTGGCGCCATTCTCTGACACCTTGCCCGTCGTCCGCGGCCTCGGTGTCGCAATCACATCGCCCACAGTCGGTGATGGGGTGCAGGACTTAAGCGGCACCACTATGGCAACCCCGCACGTCGCACGTGTTGCAGCACTCTACTGGCTGGCTTCGGCGAGCGCACCACAGTTCTTGCGCGCCAAGCGGTTAACGGACAGCTTGTAGCAAACACGCCGGCCGCGGGGTTCGGATCGACGAACTCGGAAGACATCGGCGTCGGGCTCGTAACCTCGCCGCCCTGAGACTTCAGACCCAATACAAGGAGGAGGACTTATGCTCGAGCAAATTCAGCACAATGTTGTCTTTATGCATTGATGCGGGAGAATCGTCATAAGTCCCATTGGCACAGCACCGACCTCAACGGCTCGGATTCGAAGTGCGGGTAAGCGATTTGGAAGTTGCATCCTCGGTCGCAGTGCCGTGGGATACCGTCGTCCCGCACTCATCCCTCCAGCAGTGTTCACGCTGTTGATTCACAAGGTGCATCTCCCGCAGTATGAATGCCTTAAACTCCTTGCCGGTGGTGGGATCGCTTAGCACGCTCTCGTCCAGAGCCAGTCGCTCCGCGATGCGCTGACAACGCGGGCACTTTGGCTCCTCTTTCTGTTTGGCCTCGGTGGCCGGTTTGGCTTGAGTCGGTTGTTGGGCCCCAGTCGCCTGTTTGTTTTCGGACGCGAGTTCAAGCGATCCGCTCCCGAGCTTGGTACCGCCAGTCTCGACTGTCGACGTGTTAATCTTTGTCCCCGCGCAGGCTATCAGCACGGATAATATTATTGCGTTTCTTCGTCGCGCCTTGCCGAAGGGCAGCCTTGCAGCTGCCGTGCCAACACAAACATCGGAGGCTAGTCTCGGTTAGCAGTGCCGCTCACGCCCCAACCCGAACCGCACTACGCGATTCGCTCGCGAATCGATATGGATCTGCCTTCAGCCTTTCCCACAGCGACCGGAGCCGGGCCCGAAGCCCGACGAGAACAGCGTCATCCGGAGTTTGCTCCAGTCGTCGCTCCACGAATTCAAGGAGGTTGAAGCATGTCGTGCTCTGCCCGGATGCTACGAGCGATAGCAGGTCGCCGGGCGAGTCGAACCAAAGGGCCGTATCCACTTGATGGGCCATCCTTGCACAAGCCACCTGCGCATTTGTTGGCAAAAGCCAATCAGGATAGTCCAAATGCGGACCGGCTTCAGCTACTTGAAGCAGCTCATAGATGAAGCTCGTAACAGTCCGATCGCGAAAACGCGGGTCGGCAAACAACTGGGCAAGTTGAAGGCTCCGAATCCGCTTCATGAAGATCTTGGACGCCATCGCCACCAGCGACTTGCCTCGGAGCTCAACAAGCTCGACAGCTTGTGAGACTTTCTGGCGCCGCAAATAATGCCAGAGCTTCTCTGCCTTCGCTGAGAATCTCCCGCGGATCTTCTTTCGGATCCAGAGATAGAGAATCACCGGCGCCGAGGCAACAACCAACATCACCAACATCGGCAAAACCAAACGGAACCAGACGCCAACGTCCGAAAAATTCGCACCTCGCAAATCCCGCGCCAGCAGCACCGCACTCACCAATGCGCCGAGCACCGTCAGCCTCACAAACCACAAAATCTCGGGTAAGGCCAACCATCCCTTCGCCGCCTCCCGCTCAAACTGGAAGAACGCAAGCTCTGACTTCTGATCCACATCCGAGACAAACAACAAGTCCAATGGCTCTCCGGCATGGCGCGCTCGCGCGTCGGCGAGCAACAGAGCATCAATACCCTGGTTATCAAAAACTCCACCATCCATCAGAGCCAAGCCCGGAGGTAGATTGCCGAGCGGTGCAGGTGGACGAGCGCCATCGGGCCAAACAAAGTCGTCGGGCAGGGCGATTGGTTCGAAGCCTGCCGGGAAGCACGATGACGCGGCGACAATATCTGCGAGTCTAAGCTGGGCCGCGGCACCCTCGGTCAGAGAAAAGTTCCCATTGCCGATGGGCGCCAGTCCGGTCCGGCTCTTTTGAAACCGAAACCCAACCCCAGTGTGGAATTCAGTGGCGTTAAAGCTGAATTGCTCAAGTTGCGTGTTGGCAGACAGCAACGTGCCGAAACGCGCGTCCCCCATGAATTCCGGCCTTGCGTACACCTGAGCAGCGGCAGTGATAAGACTTCGGCGCCCGGAGGGTGTAGTGGCCGGCCGGCGAGAGAGCTCGTCGAGCGCGGAGCTGATGCAGTCTGTCCCTTCCAGAAAGCCATGCAACCGTTGATAGAACATCTGGAAGGTCTCCCCGCGCGCCAAGGACAGCGCCCAAGCGCAGCCGGTGAACGTGCCTCCCGATATGGTCGATAATACACGCACGTTCGAGAGCAATCCGGCTCGCTGCAGGAGGTCGAGGGCTCCAAGATGAAACGCCGCTGCGCGATAGCCTCCTCCCGACAGACACAACCCGATTCGCCCCAATCCACTGGCCTTGGGCGAACGAACGGTTTCCGGAGCGACTGCTGCTGATTCGCTCGACTCCATTTCGAACGTCTTCCCGTTAAGCCCTACGTCCCAAGTCGGCTAGGCACATGCATATCCACGACCACGCCGAACCCGGTTGGTAAGAGAGCACGCTAATTTCACGAGCTTCACCACACCGAGTAACTCCTCTCTCCGAGACCTTCGTGTCCGATAACTTGTAGCTGGTTCTCCTCACGACAATGCAAGCCGTTCGGAGGCCGGGGGTGCTACTGATTGTACTGTAGCGCAACTGTTGCAGTGTTGCAGTTTACGTCCGCCCGCGATCTGTCCCGAAGGATGTTGGCCGCGCCTTGCGCCAGCATCAGACCGCTTCGAAGGTCCGCTGGAACCATTCAAAACGCAACCAATGTCTCAATCCGCTGGCCCAGTCAATGCAAGACCGCGAATGCCATCTTTGAAAGGATCAGATTATGGAACCCGTGCTTCAGTCGCGAGTCTTCATCCATCGCAGTCGTAGGGGTAAGCCGCATTTCGACTACCCGGTGCAGCCGGTCGGGAATACCCCACATTTTGACGTCTACTCTGTACCTTCACTGGGACCGAATGGCGTCCTCACAGCCCAAGCCGCACTCGAGAACTGCGAGAAGGATTACCAAACGCTTTGCCAATACTTCGGCGTGGCGCCGGCACATTTTAACATAATCCTGGCGCCGCTTTCGCCAGATCAAGATGGCACCGGAGGCGCCTACCATCACACGTGTCTCGCCGCCGATCTTTACTGCGACGTTCAGTTCCACCCAACTGTCGTCGCGAACTTCACCAACGCCCTCGTCATCGCCGAAGAAGTCGAAGTGATGCAGGCTGTCCAGAATAAAGGCTGGAATTGCGGCGGTTCAAATGGTGAAGGTCTGTCCCGCGTCTTGGCGGAGGTCATGTATCCGGGAGTCATCGGAGGCGGTTATCTCACGGCGTCAGATTGGCTCGACGGTGGCCGTCCAGACTGGGTGAACAGGAATGACAACACAGACCGAGATGGTGTCTCGACTGGCTGCGCAGTGCTCTTTCTCTATTGGCTGCACGACCAGCTGAAATTCGGCTGGGACAAGATCTGCCAAGCGGGTGCTCCAACACTTGCGCAAACGTACAAAACTCTTACCAAAGGGAATGATGATCCCTTCCCGAAATTCAAGGGGCTCCTAGACACTCACTTTCCCCCAGGCAGACCGTCAGGCCTCAATTCCGACAATCCTTTTCCGCTATGAGCCACTTGCGGAAGCTGGGAACTTAAGAGCAGAGATCGACAACGCGCCTCGCTCTCGTAAGCAGACCGAAGTTTTCACGCGCAGTAGTCCTCACGCCTTTCTGACAGGGAGAACCATGCCGCCATTGCCTCAAAACCGGATCGAACACTTCGTAGTTCTCATGCTGGAGAACCGGACCTTCGATCACATTTTCGGCTTCCGCACTGGGGTGAACGGTCTCAAAGGAACTGAATCGAACTTTCTTGATCCAAGCCAGCCCGCCTCGGCATCCAATCCATCCTTCGTGGTGACCAACACCGCGCCTTACGCCGTGCCTATCGGAGGAGGACCGGGGCACCTGCTCCCTGACACGAATGTGCAGCTCTGCGGCGATACATCGGGACCAAACGCCCAGTTTCCCGCTAAGAATAATGGCTTCGTAAAGAGTTACGCGAACGACCTTAAGAGTTGGGACCACGTCCCGAACCCGACGCCGGACCAAATTCGCGTGGTCATGCAATGCTTTGCACCCAGCAGTCTCCCTTCAATGAACGATCTCGCGGATGCTTTCGTGCTCTGCGATAACTGGTTTGCTGAGGTGCCGGGCCCCACGCATCCCAACAGGCTCTACATGCACGCTGCGACCTCTTTCGGTTATGCGCACAATCTCTTTAGACCGAAAGCACCCACCTTTCCAGGTATAACAATCTATAAACACGTCGAGGACGCAGGACTAACCTGGGCGACCTACGAGCACGATTACAACGAAGTCAGTGAGTTTAGCCAAATTAACAGGGAGAGAGCTAAGTTCAAGAAATTCAATCCATCCTTCGCAGCCGACGTCAAGGCGGGGATGCTGCCCAACTATTCATTCATCCTTCCGCGTTTCATGAACCAGACGACGGCCCTCGCCAACTCCGAGCACGCGCCCGAGGACATGCGCGTCGGGGACAACTTCATCGCCGATGTGTACGAAACTCTTCAGAGTAATCCGAATGTATGGAACAAATCCGCTCTCATTGTGACCTACGACGAGCACGGCGGTTGGTATGATCACGTCATTCCTCCCTCACAGGGAATCCCTAATCCTGACGGATTGAATTCTCCTCCGCCTGGAGACAAACCTGACGCGCCTCATTTCGCTTTTGACCGCCTCGGGCTTCGAGTCCCTGCGATCATCGCTTCGCCTTGGGTAAAGGCCGGCACCGTGGACTCGACCGCCTATCGGCACACCTCAGTGCTGGCAACCGTGAAGAAGATGTTCGGGCTTAAAGACTTCTTGACCAAACGAGACACGACGGCCATTACATTCGAAGGGCTGTTTACACAACTCGGCACCGCGCGAACCGATACCCCAAGGACCTTGAAGCGAGTACCGCTTCCCAAGATCAGTCTGGCTCCAACCGACCCCGCCCACCCTGCCAACCGAGCGCTGGATGAAACACAGAAGGCTGCGCTCTTAAGAGTGTATTATTTGACTCAAAGTTCCCACCCCAAGGGACCCTCGATCGACCAGCTTCCAAAGACCCAGAACGAAGCCGCGCAATTTATTCAGCAGCGCTACAAGGAACACTTCGGGCCGCACGGAGAGCCTGGCGTTCTTCCATCTCGGTAGCTCGCTGCGTACTCCATGAGGCGCACAGTTCAAACGGTGGCAGCTGTAAATGGTGGAGGCCAACCCGCGTAACACTGCGAGGCGCAGGATGGACAAGGACATGGTTCTCATTTTGATGGCTGTATTGCTTCCGCTTGTTCCGGCCGTGATCCTCTACCGATTTCTTCCGCCGGGAGAGATGAGCGTAAGCGGCCCGTTCAAGGGATTGGAGGTGAAGGTCACTGGCGCTTCTGCGGCGTACTTCGTCGTGTTTGGGGCCTTGGCCTATGCTCTCTCTGGTAGGGTCATGTCTGATTACGAGCTCTGGACGCTCGAGGGGTACATTGATGCCCGACCCGGAGACGATCTCGTGCTGAGCACCTCTCCACCCAGACCGGACATCGTTTTTTCAAGTAATCAACTCCATTTCAAGATTTCGCAGGTGCCGCTCCCGATTCGCGAGACAGGTGTGATCCCGAACTTAGTCGTTCACAAGGGGGACAAGAACGGTGAGCCGTTGCCGCCCGAGACAGTGCCTTTGGGAGACGCACCTTTCGGTGCAAAGTACACAACAAGCAAGGACAAGTCGGCGCACAAGTTGAGCATCAACGAGCCGATCAAGTTTGGTCCTCCTCACATTGACACGCCTTACGCGCCGAGTCCTCTAGCGATGCCCGCGAAACCCGGAGGGTAGTCCGGAATAAGGTGAATCATGCGTAAGATTGCAGCGCTTTCCGTTCTCCTAACGATGTGCGTCGCCAGTATTGGCCAAGCAGCTACTGTAAGGGGTCTTGTGCTGCGGCGTGGAAACCCAGCTCCCTTCGCGACGATAGTTCTTGTCGGGAGGCTGGGGCGCTCGGCGCCCGCGACCACGGGTGCGGACGGAATGTACTACTTTGTTAACGTACCGGCGGATTGCTACACGTTGGAAGTCTGGCTCGGCACTGCACAGCAGGCCACCGCGTCCTTTCCGAATTCCTGCGTTACAGAGCCGCACACCGATATCCCGCCCGTGCGGGTCGAGTGATCGAGATAGATCGCCTATTCAGTGACGACGGATAAGAGCGAGGAGTCACACCGATCTGCAGGCCGTCTTGCAGCGAACTTCAGGGGTTCCAGACAAGCGGCGCAGCGAATCTAGTGTGAAATTAAGCTCGCTTTCCGAGCTGGATTTAACACTCGATGACTGGAGCGGCAGCTTGCTCGCTTCGTGAAGCCGGGCTCCCGGTGCCGAACAATTCCTTGGGCAGCGTGGTCTGGATGCGTCATCTATGCCCGCCGCTCGGATTCGGCGAGACAAGCTGGTGTGTTGCATCCTCGCGTTGCAAGAAATCGCAGGGGTTCCCCAGAGTGACCGCAAGCTGCAACGCCAATTGTAAAACTTTCGGTGCATACTTGATCGGTTGAATCTAGTATGCGAGCACAGCGCCGCGTTCTAGATAAACGAAGAGGTCGACATGCAAGAGAAGATCACTCGTCGTCGCATATTGAGGGCCGGTCTCTTGGTTGCAGGAGGCGCCACCGCGGGACGCCTGTTTGCCCAGCCTGCGTTCACTCCATCGCGATGGAGGGCGCGCGCCAAGGGTAAGGGCGGCCTGCCGTGGGAAGAGGCCCGGCAGATCGCAGCGGAGACCGTAGCTCCCAGCTTCCCAGACGCCATCTTCGACGTGACCGATCCACTGTACGGGGCAATCGGAGATGGCAGCACCGACAACACCGACGCTTTCCGAGCGGCAATCGAGGACTGCAGCTCGCAGGGCGGCGGACACGTGGTGGTGCCGAAGGGCATTTACTCCACCGGGGCGATCCATTTGCTCAACGACGTCGACTTCCACCTCGAGGACGGCGCCGTGCTTCAGTTCAATGTCAACGCGGACAACTTTCCGTTGGTGCTGACTCGGTATGAAGGCATTGAGTGCATGAATCACTCGCCGATGATCTACGCCTACGGCCAATCGAACATCGCGCTGACCGGCAGCGGCATCCTGGATGCCTTGGGGACGCGCCCGTGGAACAGGGGGAACGACCGGGCAGGCATCCTCGAGCCATTGGTGGCGGCCGGCGTTCCGCCCGAAGAGCGCATCGTTCCCGACTACGGCCAGCTGCGTTCCACATTTGTCGAGCCCTACAATTGCACAAACGTGCTCATCCAGGGCGTCACGCTCAGGCAATCGCAATTCTGGCAGATGCATCCTACGCTTTGTCGCAACGTGACCGTCGACGACGTAACCACCGGCGGCACCACCAACTCCAACACAGACGGGTGCAATCCCGAATCCTGCGACCACGTTGTTATCAGAGATTGCACGCTCGATGCGCACGACGACTGCATCGCGATCAAATCGGGGCGCGATGACGATGGCCGCCGAGTCAACACGCCCTCCGAGAACATTGTCATCTTCGGCTGCAGCTTTCAGGGGCCGTGGGGCGGGATCACCTGCGGCAGCGAGATGACCGGCGGAATTCGCAACGTGTACGCGTACAATGTCCAGACTTACGGGACCAGCATCCGCTACATGCTTTATGTAAAGTCAAATACCCGCCGAGGCGGCTATGCGACGAATCTCAACCTCGACAGCTTTCGCGGCGACAACCTTCTCAACGGCTGGGGATTCGCCCAGATGGATTACAACGGCCAGACCGGCGATTACCTGCCCCTCTTCCAGGACTGGAAGCTCAGCAACATGAACGGCGACTCCGCTCCTTGGGTTTTCCACTTCAGAGGGCTGGTCAACGATCACATCCTTGGCTTCAACGTGCGCGGCAGCGCATTCACAGGCATTGCCGATCCCGCCGACCAATACTCCTATGTCGACGACATCAACTTCGACGACGTCACCATCAACGGCGAGCCTGTCTCAAGCTGAACCGCCCTTGACGGCCGCTCAACGGCTCAGCGAGCTCAGCATCTTTTCGAAGTCGGCCTTGGCGGCAGCGACGGTCTTCGCTGGGCCGGTGAGCTTGAAGAAAACGGGCCCCTCCGGGGCCTCGACGATCGCGCCCAAGAGCTTGTAACCAGGTTTTTTCACGCCCGGCGGGGCCATCGGTCCCATCGACGCCAGGTAAGTGCCCTCGAGCTCGAGCCGCGTAACGGCGAGGCCGTTAATCTTACTTTTCTTCGGAGCAGGATTGGGAACCGGCTTGCCGTCTGGAGTTTCGAATTGCGCCACCCAGCGCTGCACGTTGGCGTCGACGCTGCCACCCTGCCCGGGACCAAAGTAGAAGATGGCGCACTCGGCAGACTCCGAGCCGCCCTTCGCCGGCGGGATTGAGTACGTCGCCACTCGCATTGACCGAGGCGCGTCCTGCTTCCACGCGCTCGGGGAAGTCCACTTGATACCGGCGGCCGAATCCGCAAAGGCCGCGCCGGGAAGAAGAAGAAGCGCCATCGTCAAGGTCGTGGACCGCATGGAATTGGTTTCCTGGTCATCGATTCCACAGGCGGCCATAAGCACAGATTCGCCAACTCGCGTCAACATGTCTTGGATCTGGTAGCTGTGCTTGATCTGGACCACCGAACGCGACCGCTGTGGAGCGGCGGGGCCCTCGGGCGAGTAGAAAGAATGACCTGTCTACTGACCATCGCACATCGTGGGTGACCCAGCTGGACACGACCATGCGAGCGCGCCTGTGCTTCCCGAGCAAATTGAGAGCGATCACAAAAAGAATGCTTCGCGGTCTTGCGACCGGAATGTAACTTTTCTTTCGCTCCGCGGTTCAGACTCTTCCACAGCCAATCGACCCACCAGGAGAGCTATGAAACGCATGTCCGTGCTCGTAGCGATTGCCGGTTGGACGGTTGTCGGCGCTCAGATTGCGCGAGCCGACCCTCCGGGAAGCAGCTGGCAGCTCGTATTCGATGACGAGTTCGACGGCACCGAGCTCGATCCCAACCTGTGGACGATTCACACCGGGGCGAGGCGAGACGCGATCAACACCGCAGACGCCATTTCGGTGGCCAATGGGAATCTCACCATCACCACCTATACGTCAGGAGGCAGCCACTACACGGGCTTCATTTCCACTCGCAACAGCTTTCTCGGAACCTTCGGATACTGGGAGGCGAGCATCCGCTTCGAGGACGCGAGCGGAATGTGGTCGGCATTCTGGATGCAGTCGCCCACCATGGGCAATCCGATCGGCGATCCAGCAACGGCGGGAGCGGAGATCGACATCGTCGAGCACCGCTTTGTAGACAGCGCCGGGGCTGATATCAGCAACAAAGCCCAGCACACGTTGCACTGGGACAGTTACGGCTCGGCGCACCGCTCGGTGGCATCGCTCAACAACAATCCCGGACCGATACCACTTCAGGGGAATTTTCACACCTACGGCGTGCTGTGGACGCCGGCGGGCTATCAATTCTTCGTCGATGGGATTTGGCGGTGGAGCACGAGCCAAGGTCTTTCACAGCGGAGGGAGTTCATCTACGTCACCTCGGAGGTAATGAACAATTCCTGGGCGGGAACGATCCCGCCGGGCGGCTACGGCGAACGCGATCAGAGCCAGGTCCAAATGACCGTCGACTGGGTCCGCGTCTGGCAGCGGCCGCTGTACGGCACGGACATCGGATCCGTTTCGCTCCCAGGCAGCGATGATCTCGACGATATGGGCACCTGGACGGTGCGCGGCGCTGGAGACATCTGGGGAAGCTCGGACCGCTGCCACTTCGTCGGTCTTCCCATCGTCGGCGACGGCTGGATCTTCGCCCAGGTGAGCGGCATCGACAATCCGGACCCCGATGCCAAAGCCGGCCTGATGATTCGCGAGTCTCTGGCATCCAATGCGACGAACGCGACGTTGTTTTTGAAAGCCGGCGGCCGGCTCGAGCTGCAGAGTCGCATTGCGACCGGCGACGTGACCACCGCGCCGTTTTCCACGCCAGACATCGCCGCGCCGTATGGAATTTATCTCGAGCGCTCGGGCGATGATTTCAACGCCTGGAGCACTGCGGACTACGAAAGCTGGGACTACTTGGGGTCGGTGAACATCCCGATGGCAAGCCGCGTATACATCGGTCTGGCGGTCAGCAATCACTACGCGCCGCAGATCAATACGTCGTACTTCGATTACGTGACCGGCTCGTTCGCGGCGCCGTAACTCGCGGGGTCACGCGCGGCTGCCGTCGAACTCTTCTCACCTGCGTCCGGAGCTTTCGCAGACGCTACTGCAAGTCTGTGAGAACCTCCTCTGCCGCAGCTCCGCCGGCATCGAGATAGGCCTGTCGCAGCTTGCGTGAGAAGAACCCTGAGAAAGGATTTCCGGCAAGCTCTTCGGGCGGCCGCACTTGAATGATCTCCAGCCGCCGCGCCGCTTCCAACCCAAGCGCCTGCTTTACCTTGTCCAGTTGAGCGGCATCGAGAGTCCCATCGGCGCGCAGTCCATCCAGCGATTGCAGCCTGCTGTTCACCTTCTGAGCCTCTTTGAGATCGCGAAACAATCGCTCGTTGATCAGGATATCGGCGATGCGCCCGATCAGGCCAAACCCGCCAAACTGCGTATGCGGCAGGGCGGTGATGAGTGGGTGCGTGGTGATCACCACAATCCGATCGATCTCTTCGCCGGTGATTGCCTCTTTGATCGGCGTGTTATTAACCGTTCCTCCGTCCACGCAGTCGCCGATCCCGGGCAGCTCGACGGGTACGAACGCGCCCGGAAACGCCGCCGACGCGGTTGCGGCGCGGAAGACCTCTGCGCGTCGTTCGCGCGTATCGAAATCTTCATCGTCGAAGCTGAGCACGCGTTGATAGGTGGTCGCCCGCGCTTCTCCAATCTTCCCATCCGCGCCTCCAAGCGGTGTAGTCACTATCCGCAGCGAGGAGGGATGATGCGCGCCCGGAAACCAAGAGCCCACCGCCTCTTCCAATAGCGCCACAATTTTGTCGCCAGTCGAAAAGCCGCGCTCGCTAAAGATTCCACTCAAGGAAACGTTGAACGTTCCGAAGTCTGCGCGGTTTAGCCAAAACTCGGGGAGAGCCTGCGCCGCCTCGTCCTCGCGACCTGCGCGAATTGCCGCCGCCCAGTACGCGCCGTTGATGGACCCCGAGCTGGCACCCACGACGCGCGAGAACCGCAAGCCTTTTTGATGCGCCGCCGCGAGCGCGCCGGCCTCGAAAGCGCCCTTGGCAACCGCTCCGGCGAGCACGAGCGCTGTTTGCGAACGACTTGCCATTGCGAATTCCCCTCGTGCAGCATCGTAACACCGGAACGCAACCTCGAGACAGGGTAGTTGCTTTTCGAGCGCTGCTGGGCAACGCGGGCCGCCTTCTACTCTCCATCGTCGCGCGGCGCAACGACTGCGACCGGCAGATCGCAACCTCGTCATCGAGATACTCCTGGGAGGGTCTGCCGTCGTCTTCCAGCCGCTGCGGCAATGGTTAGCGAGCGCGCGGGCGATGCGCCCGATGATCGTCGACCCGGCGTCGAAGTCTTCATCTCAGCAAGGGCTTCGGTGTAGAAACTGGGTGAGGAATTGCCGTGGCGGCGCCAGGCGAAACGCCAAAGATGAAGCCCGCAGGAGAAAATACTTCGAGCTCGACGAGGAGCGACTTGAGCGCCGGCGTAGATGGGACAAGTCTCCAGGACCGCACCGCTGCGGATCAGTTCATCGGACGAACGCTCTCCCATTATCGTTTGGAAGGACCCCTCGGAGCGGGTGGGATGGGCCTGCTGTATCGGGCGACCGATTCGCGACTCGGGCGCGCGGTGGCGATCAAGGTCCTCTCCCGGCAGCTGGCGACCGATGGAGCGGCGAAAGCCCGATTCGTCAGAGAGGCGCGCGCTGCGAGCGCGCTGGATCATCCGAACATCGCGACCGTCTACGACATCGGCGAGGACGGTGGAGAGCTGTTCATCGCAATGGCGCTTTACGAGGGCGAAACGCTCAAGCAGCGCCTGGAGAGGCATGCGCTGCCCGTCGATGAAGCGGTCCAAGTCCTAAGGCAGGTCGCGCTCGGCCTCGAAGCCGCCCACCGCGCCGGCATCGTGCATCGAGACATCAAACCGGCGAACATCCTGGTGACGAGCGGCGGCATCGTGAAGATCCTCGATTTTGGGCTCGCCAAGCTTGTTTCCGACGCTTCGGGACAAGGGCTGACTGAGGCTGGTCAAGCGATGGGCACAGTCCTGTACATGTCGCCCGAACAGCTGCGCGGCCAGGCGGTAGATCCCCGAAGCGACCTCTGGGCCTTGGGAGTCCTCGCCTACGAGCTGCTGACGGGGATTTCGCCGTTCCGAGCCGAGTCGGGTGAGGCGACCGCGATGCGAATCCTCAACGAGGAGCCGCCTTCGCTGGCCAGCATTCCGAAGATGCCGGGATGGCTCGCCGAGCTCGTCGCGCAGCTTTTGCGAAAGGACCCGGTCAATCGACCGTCGAGCGCGACCGAGGTGCTCCGCCAGCTGGACTCGGCGGCACTCGCGCAAATCTCGCAGCCGGCGGATCGCCTCGGACCCCTTCGGTCCGCGGGTGGTCCCTCGCGCGCTGTCGCGCGGACGACGATTGCCGCTTTGGTGGCGGCAGTGGTGGTGATTGCAGTTGTTGCGTCGTACTTGCTCGCTCATCGGCGCGAATCGCGAAATCAAGCCAACACAATCAAGTCTCTCGCCGTGCTCCCATTCCTTAATTCCGGCGCAAACCCAGACACGGAGTACCTCTCAGACGGCATCGCCGAAAGCCTCATCGACAATCTTTCGCAAATACCGGAACTGCGCGTCATCGCTCGCAACACCGCGTTTCGTTACAAAGGGAAAGATGCCGATTTACAGAAGCTGCGGCATGAGCTGTCGGTGGACGCGGTGCTGACGGGACAAGTCCAGCAACTTGGCAGCACGCTGGTCGTCCACGCGGACCTGGTGAATCCTGGGACCGGTTCGCAGCTGTGGGGGGAAAAGTACAACCGGAAGCTCACCGACGTGCTGACGGTAGAGGAAGATATCGCCAAGACGATCTCGGAAAAGCTTCGAACGCGCCTGGCCGCGGACGTGCAGCGCCGCATCACCAAACACTACACCGATAACCCCGAAGCGTATCAACGATATCTTCGCGGCCGGTATTTCTGGAACAAGCGAACCAACGAGAGCCTGAACACGGCGATCGAGTACTTCCAGCAAGCAATTGAACTGGACCCCAATTACGCGCTGGCGTACGCAGGATTGTCGGACTCGCACGCTTTGCTCGGCTACTATTCCTACGCACCCAAGAAAGAGGCTCGCGCCACCGCCAAGGCAGCGGCGTTGAAAGCACTGGCCCTGGATGACGAGCTGGCGGAGGCTCACGCCTCGCTGGGAATTCTAAAACTTCAGGAGTGGGATTGGCTCAATGCGGAGCGAGAGTTGCAGCGGGCCATCTCATTGAATCCAAACTACGCGGTGGCCCACAACTGGTATGGCCTCTATTTGCTTTGGACAGGTCGACTCGATCAAGCAATAGCAGAGCAGACCCGAGCACAGCAGCTCGACCCTGCCTCGCCTGTTTATCCTGCAAATCTGGGAACCATCGCTTGCAGTTCAGGACAGGTCGATCGCGGCATTGCACAGTTAAAGGAGGCGCAGCAACTCGATGCAAACACCGCATTTGTCCACACTCTGCTTGCTTACTGTTACATGAAGGGACAGATGTATCGTGAGGCCGTTGATCAGCTCAAACAGGGCTTGGCCCTGAACGAAAATGATCCGTCAATCCGAGGGGCGTTGGGTTATGCCTACGTTCAATTAGGCAATCGAGATCTGGCACTGAGCATCCTGAGCGATCTCAAGAAACGCGACGAGCGCGTGGACGAAGCAAGCTCAATCGCGAGTATCTACCTGGCGCTCGATGACAAGGAGCAAGCATTGGAATGGCTCGAGAAGGCTTATCAGCGCCGCTCGCCGGATCTCGTCTTTCTTAAAATCGGATGGTTGTACGATCCGCTGCGCTCGGATCCCAGATTTGAAAATCTCCTGCGCCGGATCGGCCTTTCGCAATAAGTTGTTGAGCCAACGCGTCGCTTCAACGGTTCTTGGTGCAATGACGCCGTGGACCTGTTAGGTGCTGGAAATGCCTTCCGGCTCTCAGCAATCCAAAGGAACGCCTCAGGGCCCTGGCGCGCCATTCCAGAACCTACTGCGGTCTCGTTTTCTGCTTTGGTTGCTTTTGGTGCTTGGAGGGCTGCTCGTTGCCCAGCAGTTCACGCTGCGAGGGCTGGAAGCTCGGCGCGTCGCCTACAGCGAATTCCTCGGCTACGTCAAGGAAGGCCGAGTCAAGCAGGCCGAGATTCGGTCCAACGAGATCGCCTTTGAGTTTCAGCCCGAGCCGGGAAAGACCGAGACAGAAAAGGCGGTCACCACGCGTTTGCCGAACATCGACGATCTGCAGCTGATCAAGGAGTTGCAGGAGGCGCATGTCGTCTTCTCAGGCAAGGTCGACACCTCTGCGGGATGGCTGGGCTTGCTCCTGGGTTGGGTAATCCCGATCGGGCTTTTCTTCGGGCTTTCATTTTTTCTGCGCCGAGCTGCTACGCGCGGTCCGCTCACGTTTGGCAAGTCGCGGGTGAAGCTCTACGACCAAAACGTCACCAATCGCGTCACCTTCGACGATGTCGCCGGAGTGAACGAGGCGAAGGACGAGTTGAGAGAAGTCGTCGATTTCCTGAAAAACCCCGCCAAGTACCAGGCCATCGGGGCGCGAATTCCAAAGGGGGTTCTCCTCGTCGGACCTCCTGGCGCAGGCAAGACGCTCTTAGCGAGAGCCGTCGCCGGCGAAGCCGTCGTCCCTTTCTTCTCCATCTCGGGCTCCGAGTTCATCGAGATGTTCGTCGGCGTAGGCGCGGCCCGGATCCGCGACCTGTTCGAGCAGGCCAAGCAACGCGCGCCGTGCCTCGTTTTCATCGACGAGTTGGACGCCATCGGCCGGCAGCGCGGCGGAGTTGCCGCTTTGGCCACCCACGACGAGCGCGAACAAACGCTGAACCAGCTGCTGGTCGAGATGGACGGTTTCGACGGCGGTGAAGGCGTGGTGCTGATGGCCGCCACGAATCGGCCGGAAGTGCTTGACCAAGCCCTGGTGCGTGCGGGGCGCTTTGACCGCCAGGTACTCGTCGATCGCCCGGATTTGGAAGGCCGCTTGGCAATTCTCAAGGTGCACACCAGAAAGGTGAAGATGGCGCCGGCCGTCGATCTGATGGTGGTGGCTCGGCGGACGCCGGGGATGGTGGGCGCCGATCTGGCGAATCTGGTGAACGAGGCGGCGCTGGCCGGTGCGCGGCGCGGGTCGCAGCTCGTCGAGCAGCGGGACTTCGAGGAGGCGATCGATCGCATTCAGCTGGGCTTGAAGAAGCACTCTCACGCCATGAACGACGAAGAGAAGCGACGGGTGGCAGTTCATGAGAGTGGCCACGCGCTGGTCGCTCTCTCCGTTCCGCACGCGGATCCGGTCCACCGGGTGAGCATCATTCCTCGCTCCATCGGCGCTCTCGGAGTCACACTGCAGCTGCCAACCGAGGAGCATTACCTGCTGACCGCAGAGCAAATCCTGGACCGCATCTGCGTGATGCTCGGGGGGCGCGCAGCGGAGGAGACGGTGCTCAAAAGCGTTTCCACCGGAGCACAAGACGACCTCGAGCGCGCGACCGAGCTGGCTCGGCAGATGGTCTGCCGGTTTGGGATGAGCGAGCGCCTTGGGTTGCAGACGCTTGGGCGCTCATCCGGGCTTCGCTTCCTCAACGATTCGCTCAGCGTGGGCGAAGAGCGAAACTTCAGCGAAGAGACTGCCAAGGCGATCGACACCGAAGTTCGCAGAATCATCGAGTCACAACACGAGAGAGCGCGGCAGGTGGTCGAAGATCGCCGAGGTGCTCTAGACCAAATTGCAAAGCGATTGTTCGAAGTCGAGACGCTCGAGCGCCAAGACTTGGACGCGATTTTGAACTCGGCGCCGAAGTCCACCGATGGCGCAGCGGTCTCCCGAGTAGCTTGAGCGCGCGTGCGCAAATCGCTCTCAGCCGGTAAGTACGGGCGCCGGCTCGCGCTCGAGGCGGCCTGCAGCCTTGAGCTTGCGCAGCACCAGCACCAAAACTGCGATGCAGGCCACCGCGACGAATGCCTCTGCCTCGAGCATTCGCGCGACGCCTGATCGGTCGTGCACCCACCCGTCGAAGGCCGTCATGTAGACAAGCGGCACGTTCCCGAGCGACGAAAGAATGGCGAACTTGGT
>Ga0126383_10000282_pt1 | contig 26635 bp, 48 predicted proteins | sample PanSoiMetPlot_35_FD_96882 | JGI IMG/M metagenome (GOLD analysis project Ga0126383, IMG submission 96882) | Tropical forest soil microbial communities from Panama - MetaG Plot_35 | ecosystem: Environmental > Terrestrial > Soil > Tropical forest > Bulk soil | place: Panama | collected 2016-02-17 | reverse complement strand
GGAGGCCAGACACGACTCGATGTACTGCTCGCACCCCGGGTCAGAGCGATGTGTCAGACGGACCCCACCAAAGCCAGCCGCTTTCAGTGTGTCTGGCGGAGGTGCTCCTTCAAAGAAGGACCCGTCAACGTTGATTCCAACAGTCATGTCTGGCCTCGAAGCGGTTACGGCGCTGGAGCCGGATAAAGAACGATTGTTCCTTGAGCAGGAGCCCCTGGAACAATGTTGTAGACGGCGCTCTCCGCGTTCGCCGTGATTCCGCTCTTGGTGCCTGTGGCTCTCACCTGAAACTTGCCTGAGCCTTCCTTGAAGGTCACTCGTGCGGCCTCGTCGGTCGGCAGTGTTGCAGTGACGTCGACTGCCGTTGACGGATCACCTTTGTCGTCGACAGAGAACCACTCGGTAGTCATCACGTCGTCTGGGATGGCATTTGCGAATCGGTCTTGCCACTCGACGGACGCAGTTGTGTCGTCGTTCGGAATGTCGATCGGGGTTGATGGGGGCGTCGGGGTAGTCATCGGTGATGGCGACTCCTGTCCGTTGATGAATATACGACCCTTGACGGGTCGTGTGTTCCACTCCTCTAGCTCGTGGGCGATACCCTTGAGGGCGAGGTAGATGTCGGTGACGTAGTCGAGAATGCGTTCGACCGGTGTGGTTCCTTCATACGGCGGGGGTGACTTGTTCATCTTCCTCCTGCAGTAAGGATTCACGTTTGACCAAACGCAGCGGCGTCGGATGATTATGTAGTTTCGGATGCTGCCTCTTGCACGACGAACAAAGGTAGCCGAACTGATTGCAGGACTTGCATCTGACGACGTGAACCGGTATCTGACTCAGGTACAGTACCTTACCGCAACGTTCACACTTGGACTGCGGTTCAGCCATACTACCGGCCCTTTTCAGCGCCCCATGCTACCTTGTGCAGTTGAGGAAGCACTGTGACGTCTTGCATTTCGGAGTCGTGTGCCACACGCTCACACATCTCACGGTACCGGGCCCCAAGGTTTGCTAGTCCAGTATAAGGCTCGTCGGTGCCCGAGGACACGTAGAAAGGAACAAAACGGTACCGACCGTGGAGGAAGCGAGCGAACGCGTAGTCGGCGTCGGAAAACACCACAACCTTGAGGTACGGGTGCTTCGCTTCCTTCATGAACTTGTCCAGGACGTTCAGCTTGAGTTTGTCAGCCATCCCCGAGCTGGGACCCTTGGGGGAGACCACACAGTACCGGATGTTCTTCACCCAGTCCTGCCAGATCGAGCCTTGAGTCTCCAGACTGAAATCGACCCTAGGCATGACATTGGATATCGCCCTCATCATCGATCCTACGTTCGGGTGAACACATGGGTTTCCGCCCGTGATCGTGATGAGGTCCGTCTCGCCGAGGAGGGCGACTCGTTCGGCGATGTCCTGCAGGGTCATCTTCGTGGCGTGTTCGGCAGTCCAGGACTCTTTCGTGTCACACCACAGACACTTGTACTCGCAGATGGCGAGCCGGACGAAATGACAAGGCTTACCGGCTACTGGTCCTTCGCCTTGAATGGTCGGCCCGAATATCTCCAACACCGGCAGGGTCAACTGGTTTGGGTTTTGATGTTGTGGCGGCGCGCCTTCTTGACCCCCCTGAGGCTGCTTTGAGTCTTCCAGGGTCCGCGTCACGGTCGCTGAAGGCTGTTCGGACAATAATGTACCCTCCCGCTTCTAGGGACTCGTAGTCCTCTCCCCAGATTTCGGCGCATGACGTTCGTGTCTCGTACACCCTGACGGACGAAACCTTGTCAGTGAAGTGCCTGTACACCATTCCGAAGATCCACGCCGATATGAACTCGGCGGTGGATCGCGGAATGTAGCCCGTATCGACCAGCGTCTCATTCAGGAAGTAGTGGTCGAGGAACTGGTCATTCACCCGCTTGAGGAAGTCGGAGATATCCCCGAAATCCATGACGAACCCCATCTTCGGGTTCTTGTCCTTGGCTGGACCTCCGGATCGACTCCGGCTTAGGCCCAGAATCGGGTCTGGCAGTATGATGTCGCCTTCGACATCGACCTCACAACGGTACGAGTGCCCGTGTAATCGGGCACACTTACCGTCGTGGTAGGGCAGCTGATGAGCTGCCTCGAACCAGAACTCCTTCGTGATAACGGTCATGTCTTGTCTGGGAGGACCTCTACGCTTTCTATAGACATCTGCCACCCGGTAGAAGTCAAGAAGCCCGACGCGTTGTGCATCACTTCCGAAATCTTCCGTGCGGCATCGTTGTCCCAACTAGTGCGGGTACTGGCTGTTGTGCCTTTCATTCGTACCTTGACCAGCAGTGTCTTCTCGCTGGTTGCCACTTCCTCTCCCATACAATTCCACGCCTCCTGAACTTCGAGTTGCCTTCCACACATTGTAGTCGCGGGTGAAGTTCTTGTTGTACTCCTGACTTGTACTACACCAGTCGGGGTCCGCTCGGCATTGAGTGCACTTCGCGGCGTGTCGTTCTTTCTCCAGAAGGGTTTCCATCGCCGATACTGCGGCGGCGGTTGCTTTGTCGACTAACAGTGTCATATCCTCAGTGCATGTGCCAAACAAGCCATCCAAGAAAGAGTCCCAAGGCGAGGAACCCGACTCGGACTGACCATTCGAGTATGTCATATGAATACGTTACGCCTCTTGATTCCCAAATCCAGAACACCCAGGAGGGCTTGTCCCTCATTCGCGACCTTGACGGAGGGACAGAAGCCAGCCGAGGCTCATATTGCACAGGCGGTTGCGGACGTACTTCCGGAGTGACTACCGCGATTGGTTCGGTTTCGGTAGTCCTTTCGATCGTACGGATTGTTATTACGTCGAAAACCGGAACCGCTCGTACTTCCGTGGTTACAGTGACTTCTATCTCTCGTGGGGGTTCTGGCTCAGGTAGAGGTGGTTGTTCTGTCGGGTCTACACTCACAGAACAATGCCTTGTACGTTGGCCAATGCACGCCAGGGGCCTTTCTTCTGGACCCACTGGATGTGCGAACTGCACATAGTGCAGTAAGCACCTAGATGCGGGCCAACGACCCGCAACTGTGGTACACCAACGTTACCGCAGGAGGCGCAAGTAACACGAGTCCGATCCATGAGTGGGATCGGGACTCTCTCCTGCCAACTAATAGTCACGCGACAGATCCTGCCTCCTGCAGGGCCATGTACTTGAACATTCCGACGGGATCATAGGTAGTGGGATCGTGCACGCCGGCCTTTCGGAACGCTTCGATCCGTTCGGTACAAGTTCCACACGCAGCGCAGTGCATCACACCACCGACATAGCAAGACCATGTGTGTTCGAACCTGACGCCTAACGCGGTTCCCGCCTTCGCAATGTCCGATTTCTCCATGTGGATTACTGGCGTAAGCAAGTGCGGGATTGGTTTTGCCCACTCGTTCCCGAGAATAAAGGCTGAGTTCAGTGCCGAGATGAACTCTGGACGGCAATCGGGGTAGATTGCATGATCTCCAGCGTGCATCGCTGCGTAGACCTCTTCGGCGCCTAGGCCCACGGCGCATCCATACGCTATGGACAGCATGATTGCATTGCGGTTCGGAACCACTGTTGCCTTCATGTTGTCTTCGGCGTAATGGCCTTCGGGAACCTCGACGTCTTGATCGGTCAGAGAGGAACCCTTGAGCATCGGCGTGACACTACGCAGGTCAACGATTTCGTGCGGCAGTTGGAGGTGATCAGCTTGCCACTCCGCACAGGCGATCTCCCGTTTCGCGTGGCGCTGACCGTAGTTGAAGGTGATGAGTTGCGGGTAATGACCGTTAGCCACAACCATGTGAGCGAGAACTGTTGAGTCCATACCGCCACTGATGATGACTACCGAATCAACTTTCCTTGGTGCCATCGGCACTATTGCCTTTCTGTTTATCCGTCACGCCGCCGTAACCGACGGTTCTGAGGTAAGGCCATCCGCTACGCCGTTGACCGTCTCCCTTTCCTGTGGCAGGGCCATCAAGCGAAGCCACTCGTCGTGGGGGATTCGGTACTTCCGTTCGAATCGGTTCCGGACGGTCACGATTTTGTTGGACCGCGCCCATCCGAGGACTGTCATATAGTGGAGGCCTAAGGCTGCTGCCAACTCCCGCAAGGAATGGAACTGCATTGACTCTTCTGGAGTCTCGATCATTGTCGTGTGCTACCTCTGCTAACCAGCTATATCCGCACCTCCTACAGCCCTTATGTAGGTGTTCAATTGCGAACACGCCGGTCTCAAACCAGAATCCGAATGCGTCTGTCAAGGACTTGCAGTACTCGACTTCGACTTCTCCGGATGTGCCGCAAGTGCGGCACCTCTCACTCACTACTGGTCTACGACGGCGTGCTGTGCGTTGCGGGTTTGTTCGTCTCTGTTGCTTAGGCTCTGGACCTTGGATGTCTATGTTGACTTCGATCGTTATTGGTTTGTTCTTCATGCCTAGAAGGAGGAGCGCCGGTACAGCGTACAGTTGGAAAGGACTGAACCGTCCGGCACTCCCCCTATCCCCTGTTAGCTCGGGAGGAAGGTCGCCGACTCCTGCGTCGGTGGCAGAACCTCTCGAACCTCATTGCGCATCTGGCCTTCGTAAGGGCGCTGGCCGACACGCACGCGGCAAGAACGACCCATGAGGCTGTTGAGCGTGGCTTGATCCTTCGGGCGGAACTGATTCAGTGGCATGTCAGGTGCGATGCGCGACAGAGTGCGCTTCACACGCGGCAGACCGTTCTCGACGAAGACGGTGTGGTGCCAGAGGCGGCGCTCCTTGCCTTCGTGCTGAATCGCGAACTGCCAAGTCAGCATCGGGTTGCCCTTGCTGGACCGCGTGTACTCCACGTTGTCCACAGTGGCGTCGTAGATGCCGGCCGGGATCAGCTCGAATGTACCTCGCTCGTCGACCGAGTCGAGGTCAAAAACGAGCGCGTCGTCGTCATCGACGGCAACGCCAGCGACTGCGTCGTCGGGATCATAAACCGCGTTCGCGGTTCCCATGGGATCATCGGGTAGAACTTGAGTCATTATTTGCTGGCCTTTCGGCGGTGTTAGTTGGCCACTTAGGCAGTGGCAGCCGGTTGGGTTGTCCGCCCTGCTGGGGCATTCAACGTCGGTATGGGCGCTTTGTAGTAACGCATGACGAGGTCCCACATCTTCGCCATGGTCGGGTCTTGGATGTACGTCTCATTGAATCCGACGAATCGGTTCTTTGCGTCGTACGTCTGACCCGGTGTGATGTACAGCCGCCTGGCCAGGGCACCGTTTTCACCTGGGTACGCTACTAGGTACCCCACGCAATCCATAAAGCCTTGTGACTCACCTCCTAGTTTACCTGGTAGGTTCGGCCGGTAAATCTGACGTTTCCGGTCGTCCTCCTGAACATTGGCGGAAGCGACGAAGATGACGTTCATCGGCAGATCCCGCATTGAACGGATGAGCAGCCGGATCATCTCTGCGTTCCGCCCCCACTCAGCCCATTCAGGCTGTTGGGTCTCGACGTCTAGCCGCTGAGCACCTACCTTGATGCCCAACAGCTGGTACATCAGGAACCTGTCCAACTCACTGAGGGAGTCGACGATCAGGGTCCTGTATTTCTTCGGGATAGGGATTTCCGCTTCGTACCACTCGATGAGGTACGGATCTGTTACCACCCCTGCGCCCGCTGTCAAAGGCTGTCCAACAACGGGTACTGCGTAGCCCTTGAAGAAGGCCTCCCACTTGCGCAGTTGTAACAGGTTGTCCTCGTCGCGTGCCTTGACATGAGCCCTCAGGTACTCGTACAACCTCGCGATTTGGCGGTACTCAGTGATCGGTACGACGTCGAAATCCCTGTTGATGACACTGAGGTCACCTGCTTCAACATCGGCCATGATGACGTCTTGCATTTGCGGTACGTCGTCGGACGTAGCAGCAAGAGTCGTCTTTCCTGCACCGTATGGTCCGTAATACAGACCCTTGAACCAGCGAACTGCACGTGCTGGTTTCACTATCTTGAAGGCAGGTGGTTGAGGAGCTGCCTGAACTGCAGCCACTTGTTGACCTTGTGTAGCAACCTGAGCCACTTGCGCCGCCGCTTGTCCATTGCCGACAGGTGATGTTGATGCAAGCGGACGACTCGGCTCTGGTTTAGTGACCGGCGATGTGGCGGTACTGGGTCCTGACCCTGTGCCATTAGTGGCTCCTTGAGGAGCCGGTTGGTTCGGATTTGGGGGTTGTGGTGGAGTTGTCACAAGCCTTCCCTCATGCTGACATCGATACGGTTACGTCTGTCCAGCACGTGGGTCGGCGGAATTGCCGGCCACTTGACCCTGTTGCGCCATGCTGGCACCTTAGTTCGTTCCTGGAACATGGTGTCGATCAAGTGTTGGTAATCGGACCCGTCATCCATTGCCAAGCACGGTTCTCGGAACGGACACATGAAGAAGCAGTCCCGATCTGGAGACGGATACAGGGGAAGTTCAGTGTCGATCATCTCCTTGACTTCCGCCATGATTTTCGCCTCCTCCATTGCGATGGAGTAAGCGTTCCTGCGGACCAAGGATCGCTTGATGAACATGTCCCCTTCGGCGTTCTCCTGTGTCGCCAAGTAGTTCAAATGGTTCACATATTGCGGTGGTACGGATCCGAACCGTTGGATTAGTGCCTCTCGGTACAGAGCCCATGTTGTGGCGATCTGCTTGTTCTGGGACAGATTCCCGTCTTTCAGGACGGTTACCGCGTCCGACTGTTGTTTGGCGAACTGGATGTATAGTACGCCTTCCACCAGTCCCTCGGCATACAGTTTGGAACCAGCCCAAGTATAGGCAGTAATCTGCGGGTCGGTCTCGAGCTTGTTGGTGTCGATGCGTTTGGCGGTCTTGTAATCAGTAATCCAAAGACGCCCGAATGCATCAACACATACTCGATCGAAAGCGCCGACGTAGTAGACCTCCGTTTCGACCCCGTGATAGCTCCCCCAAAGGTCATACAGGGGAATCTCGAACTCGACCTCAACTTGTGGTACTGGTTGTCCGGTTACAGGATCGTTGAGCCATAACGTGTCGAATTCGCTACGGCGCGGGTACCACAGGCTGTAGTAGTGCAACATGCTGCGGCCTAGTTCGACGTTCTCTACCCAGTCTTCAGGGAGTTCGTCCGGTTTGAATGACTGCGCGTAAGCGTCCAGCGCCGCGACGGGATCGCCCCACAAATTCCAGCCGTGGAAGTCTTCCAGGCTGAAATGGAAGCCAGTCCCCAACCAGAGAGGGGCTGGAGGCGACCCCGCTGCTTCTAGGAAGCCTCTGGTTGGGGATCCCCAGTTCCAGCGCCGACGACAACGTCGGTAGAGTATACGGTCGCTAGTATGAACACGCACAATCCGTTTACCATTCGGTTCCCAACGGATGAAGGGCAACGGATCGTATGCAGTCCTGACCCTTGGCTCTGCTTGTGGCGCCTGTTGGTCAGGAATGTCTAGAAACGTCGTCACGGAGTTCTCACGTTACCCTTCTGTTGCTGATCATACCTTTATTATATCATACTAGCAAGGGGTCAATCAATAACCCCTACCCCGAGTTTTCTCTCCAGTTTCTGGCACGTTCCTCTAACTGCCGGATCATGATCTCGTCGACTTCGTCCATAGACCTCTGATAGCGCTTCCAGCGTGAAAACCCCCATGCCGTAGCTACGGACAGAAAGAGCCACGCTGCGATCCATGTCCACCACGTCCACCACGTCCACATGGTGCACCTTAGTACTCTTCCGGGGGCTTGGTTTCGGCATCGGTAACGGCACGTTCAATAGCATCGACGTCTTCGACGTTCTTGAGGGCGAAGTACAGCTTCTCGCAGTAGTCATGGATCTGCTGACGCCGTTTGCGTCCTGTGCTGCTGTTCCTGTACTCTGCCGCCATGTCGTCGATTTCGACGGTGAGTCTCAAGAGCCGTCGCTCAAGGGCGCTCGGCATCATTTCCTGCCATGGAGGTGGAGGTTCTGCGTCGCCTCGCTCCCATTCTTTCTCCTCCGCTGGTTCTTGTGGTTTCAGGGCTGAAACCTCGGCGGTCAAGGTTGTGTCAGTACCTATAGTTACCGTTTCCGTAACTCCGGAAGTCACTCCGGAATTGGATTGTGAAGGCTCCGCCACTGGCTGGCTCTCGGCTCCGCTATCGCTGACGGAGGGGCCCGACGCAGGTCTTGCCATGTGCGGAGGGGGTTCAGCCCACCTTTGAGGGTTGCCTTGTCCCTGTCCTGTCATTGCCATGTATGACTACTCCTGTCTTTGGCCTGAAGAACTCTTGCGGATCAAGTACTATCTGTGCCCAGTTCGTCTTCCCATCTAGTACCTCCAAAACGTGGTCGTCTATGGTGTTTTCGTAGGTCAGATACTTGATGTTGACGGCCTTCGTTTGGCCGAACCGATGAATACGGTCTTCGGCCTGTAGGTTTGAGGGCGGCGACCAATCGTAGCCTACGAACAGTGCTGTACTGGCTTCGGTTGCGGTCCATGAGCTGCCGACGCCGATCGAACTCACTAGGACCTTGTGGTAGTCGTCGAAATCCCTGAACTCGTTTTGGGCTTGTGCTACTTTCCTGGGATCGAGGCCACCTTGGATCCAGCGTGTCAGTTTCGCGCCAGCGTGCCTTGATGCGGCTGCGATGTAAGGGATCGCTTGCGCAAATGGGGTGAACACTACGACAGCGTTACCGGACGCAAAGTTCAGGTCTAGTTCTTCCTCTAAGGTCGTCCAGCTTCCAGTGTCATCATCACCGCCAATCAGAGCAGGAGTAACGTTGATCTGCCTCAGACGTACGATCTTCGCCATCTGACTCGGTGCCAACAGCCACTCACCAGGTTGAACCTCAGCCATCATCTCTTCGACCATGTCGTCGTAGAGCCGACTTTGGGTCTTCGAATGGTAAGCGAACACCTTTGTACGAGTCTTCGGCGGCAGGTCTTCGAGGACATCCTTTTTCAGGCGCCGGATCATGTACGGCCGCAGTAAACTCCTCAGCCCCTCCGGATCTTTAGCACCACCTATCTCAAGGCCGAACCCATTGTTGTAGACCGCGCAGAACCGTTTGGCAAAGTCCCAGTAATTGGCGAACCGTGCCGGCTCCAGAAGGTGCAAGTAGGCCCACATGTTGATGGGGCCCGACACGATTGGCGACCCAGTCAGCAAGTACAGTGTGTTGCTGACCATTTTGTCGGCGGCCTTGAATATCTGGGTCTTGTGGTGCCTCAGTACGTGTGCTTCGTCGTAGACGATAGCTGGCCAGTATGCGAGCCTTTTGGACTGTATCTCGTGCAACTGGCTGTACGAAGTGATCAGGATACCGCCGCCATTCTTCCGAAAGCGGTCCCATGCTAGTTCACGTTGTGACGGTGTCCCCTGGTAGATGAATATGTTATCCTTCGCACCTGGGTACCATGTCTCTGCTAGGTTAGCCCATACAGGCATCGCAATCTTGGGGCCAACGACAAGAATGCGTTCTGGCCGGATCTGTGCTAATGCAGCCAGTGTTTCTGGTGTCTTACCGACACCCATTTCACCGGCATTGAGCAGCCGCTTAGACCCAACCATTCGGCTGACGTCTTCGATTTGGTAGGGTCTAAGGGTGAGATCCGACATTCGTTCTCATTCCACCTTTCGGGTATCGATCCACTTGTCCTGTCGTCTTTTGAACTCGCGCTTCAATGCCGGACAGACTCCGCAGCAACACCACTGCGTTTTGGCATCGGGTTTGTTGGGCCCGAATATGTGGCGTCCTACTACGTGATGACCTCTCATACAGGCATCACAGCATTCGAAGACTGTCCGGCATTTCCAAAGCCTAATGACCCACAACACGTCCGGTGAGATCGATCTCCATTCTTTGACGGTCCTGCCAACGCAGTTCCCAGGGACGATTGTTTTGTATTCCCCAGGCTCTGTGGCCGACGTAGTGATTCTTAGTCAGCATACATCGTACTCGCCAGGCAATCTCTTGCCCTTCGACCTTCAGAACCGAATGGACGAATTCGTTCTCACATTGGAACGCTTCGGGTGGCGCGTGTCGGTAAGTTGTGTTCCTGTGCGTGGCCACTACGTGTCAGCGGCCGTTAGAGTTGGTGCCGACCATGGCTACAGGCACTGTTACTTCGTCCATTTCCTCCAAGGAGTAAAACGGCGCCACAAAATACCTTCCGCCGTTGTAATCCTCTTCCTCACGGGCGATAGTCATTGCCCTTGCCCTAGTGGGTACTGGTCCCATCACTTGTCGTCGGATCCCTGCCCTGGTATCCCACTCGTGAATGATGACGAACTGTTTGTCGGCCATTTGCTATCCTTTTACTCCTGCGCTTTGGTCAGCGGAGACCTAACCTGCGTGAACATGCAGGCCAAGCGCCCCAGCCTTGTGCAGCAAGTGTACGTTGTGCTACTGCTATCTGTTGGGCACGTGAGGCTCGATTTGCCGTTGTGGCGTATGCACCTCCTCCGTTGCGGAGCCATGTGCCGTAATCGAACTGGAGCCCGCCGTAGTACCCGTTTCCAGTGTTGGCTGCCCAGTTCCCTGTGGATTCGCATCCCGCCAAGGTGTCCCATATCGTCCATCCACCGGATGCTGTTGCTGGTGCGGCTTGAGCTGTCACAGCAGGTTTCGGACGTTGGAGTAACCCTGTGCCGTATGCATACTCTGTTGGATCCGCACCGGTACTGTTCACTGCCCCCTGTAGATCGACAGGATCCACACCGGTTTGGTCTGCCACTTGAGCGACGTTGTCGTCGATGATTGGTTCCGCTGGCAAGTACGGAATTGGTGGGTGACTTGGGATTGTGTTTGCGTGATCCTCCTGAGGATCTGCGAAGGCTGTTATCGGGCTGATTGTGCTCACTATCAACAGCACTGTGCCAGCAAGGCGAAGATGCACTGTACTCCATCCCTGGCATTTCGTCCACGGGTGTACTGCTACTTGGTTGTTGTTGGTTCGCTCGTACTACGCTTCCCACTACGCTTCGTACTACAGGTCTTCGAGTTTCAGGGTATACGCACCGTGGACGTTGCCGCCATCGATGTCGATGGCCATTGCAACGAGGTCGACTATGACATCGACCTGCGAGTCGTTTTCCTGGTTGTACTCGTCGACGTACTCCTCGATGCCTTTGCGGGCAGCTTCCAGAAGAACGTCCTTATTGAGCACGGCTCCTCCTTTCTATACCTAATTATATCATAGGGTCCGTGGACTTAAGCAAGTGCAGAGATTTTTGGTCCCCGCTTGCGTGTCCACCAACCTCGGTCGTCCTCAGGTACTAAGTCGATGCCGACTTGGTCCCTATAGAGACGAGCCCATGAGACATGTACCTGCTTTCCGTACAGTGCCTCCTCAGACCAGAGGATGATGTCGAGTATGCGTAACTGGGACATGTAAACAGGTACCAACACCTGCGGATCACGATGACGTCCACGAGCTGCTGTCAGTTCCAGAGTCTGCATGTAGGCTTCAAGCCGTGCCAGATTGCGTCTGTTGCCCTTCATGCGGGCTAATCGCCGAAGTCCTTTGGCAACGGCGACTGCACGGTCGGCGTAACTGAGTTTCGGGTCCACCTCCAAGGCTTTACGGACGTGGCTGTCGACCACGGGAATGAACTTCGGTCGTAGTAAGTGCAGCGCTTTGCACGTACTGGTATCCGTGAGTCCGCGATTAGCTGTGAGACGTTTCACGAGGCGTCTAAGGGCTCTGAGTCCTTTGGACACCGACATCGCGTCGCTATGAATCAAATCCAAACTCGGTGGGATTTCCTCTAGTTCCGGTAAGTCTATGTGCAGGACACCTGCCCACGCCTTGTATGGAGACCTCGACCGCATTGCACCGTTGATCGTCTGGATCTGAACCATCGTCAATTGATTGGTTTGGTCCTGGGCTGGCCGGCCTTCAACGTCATATCCTCGATAGGCCTCCTTCTCGACAAAGGTTGCCAGACGCCATTGACAGAATTCAATCCGTCCTTCCTTGGTCCTTAGGGTCAGTTGGCGACGCATTCCTCAGTTCCGGGTGCTTTAGCTCCTGTAGGTTGCGTTTCAACGTACGCAGTCTGGGGAACAATGCTCTGGCGGTGTCGACATGACGCGGAGCTACGTTGGCTCCCTCTCGTCGGAAAAGGTCGAGCAAGACGTCGACCTCCTCCTCGGTGAGTCCTATTGCCTGGCTGATACGGTTGCCACTTTCAGGCATCGCGAATTTGCTCGGCTATGCCCGACACGAAGGTTCCTGGCGCGTTTTGGAAGTAGACCTGGAGTTCGTGGATGTGATCGAGTTGGTCGTCACGTGGCAGTCGTAACCACAGGCCGATCAGGACTTCACGCATCTCGTGGTTGGTTAGGTTGCGTGTGGTGATCCGTAGGGTACGATGTTCCCTTTGGTAGCGGAAGTAACTGGATTCGGACCAACCAGGCAGCAACCCTCTGTCGTCAGGCGGTACCGTTGCTGATTGCGACATCCTGCCATTCCTTCCCGAATACGTGACTCAGATCCAGAGTGTTAGGTTCACTACGATCCGGACGCCACGCTACGATGCGTGGATGCCGAATTTTGCCGTCGGAGGTCCAACACTGACCCTTGATCTCGACGATCATCTGTTCCGCCAGGATTTGCTCGTCCGTTAGTCGTTGAAGCGCCTCAAACAGTCTCGCACGTGCAGTATCGTCACCTGGCATGACGTCGCAGACTTCGGTCATCTCTCCTGTGCGCGAGTCGATTACACCACAGAAGAGTGCGCCTAGGGACTCAGCCCACTTGCCACCTGCACGGCCACGTTCCCAACCGATTACTTGCACGTCCAATGTGACTTCGTCCTTCAACTTCAGCCACGCTCGTGTGCCCCTATATGTGCTGGCAGGGTCTTTCAGGACAATGCCTTCATAACCCTCCATCAGGTAATCCTGTAACAGGTTGTCACGTTCGTTTCCTGGTGCAACGTTCTTATGACAACGGATCGTGAACAGGTGCTCGTTGTTGTCGAGGTCGAGATTCTCGAGCAGTGTTCTTCGGTCTTCGAAGCGCAGGTCTTCGATGTTACGACCTTCCCACATTGGGATGTCGAAAGCGACCAGTCTTGCCCAGCCGTGGTTTCGTTGGACTGCTTCTGCCGTTTCAGGCAGGGAACCTGCAACCGACATCGTTGCTGCTAGCGTTCCTGAACCCTCGTCGGTCATAATGATTTCGCCGTCGAGAATCGTGTACCCTTCCTCACCTAAGGCTTGGAACAGTCGATGATCACGGAGGTGTGGCACATTATCCTGGAACTGGCGGAACCGGCCGCTAGCATCACGACGTCGACTCGTAATATACACTCCACTTGGCGTACAGTGAACAAGAGCCCTAACACCGTCAAGCTTCGGCTCGATGTACGAATGACGAGGGGATAGTATAACATTGTGACCCGTATATTTCCCCTGCGTGTCATAGGCCTTCACCGGTTCGAAGTCTCGAATGTCGTCTTCCACCTGATCGTTGTGGATCCGGAAGCGGCTCTGCAGCCTTTCAATTCTGCAGTGTCCACAGCAGTCATCGTTCTGGACGATGCCCTGCTCATCTACGACGAACGGTTCTACCAACTTAGCCCCTGATACTGGGCAGTAGTAGAAGTTCTCTCCCGTCGCCGTAATCCGCTTAGACGCGATAATTCTCATGCAGTCTTCTGCTCCTGTCTCCCTGTTCTTGGTCGGTTACGTGACTGCATGAACTTGATGAAGCACGTTCCGCACCGAAAGAACCTTGTCGACACAAATGCGGCTGTGCCGATTGCCGACGTCTCAACTGCGACACTTTTACCGTAGTCACCCACGGGGTCTAAGATCAAGTCGATGTGTAGGTCGGCGTGACAGCTTTGGCAGTAGAGACGTATTCTGTCGCCAAAGTGCTGTCCAACCACTTCATCGCCGTCGTTCATGCGCTACCAACCGTTCTCTGCGAGATTCCGACCCGTAAGCATGATGAGCCGGTTCAACAGTTCCTGAGCATCGCCCGCAGTGCCTTCGAGCACGCCCGCGATGTCAATTTCTTTGTCGACCTCAGGCCACGGGTTCTTATGCTGGTCTTCACGCATGCCCTTGACGAGTTTCGTGTTGCCCTTGATCAGGGCTACCAGGCCCATTTGCAGCAGCTCGATGTCCGTATCACTGATCTTCAGGTCGTCCACCTGACGGCCATCTCCCCAAGTACCAAGGTTCTCAGGGGTCTTGATCCACGTAAGGTCGAACAGTTCAGTACCCTCGATTGTTGCCATGTTACACCTCCTTTCTGTGCTGATATCTAATTTTATAACACCAACCCGGCACGAAATCAAGTACAGATTTGGAGTCGGTCGGTTAGTCAGTCTACCGGCGTAATGCCGATACGGTACCGGTCTCCGTCCTTTACCAGTTCGAAGAACATGCCGTCGTCGGGACTGTCAGACTCGGACTCGATACTGGTCACGCTGTCGAATGTGTCGGTCAGGCTACCGCGTGCGATTCCGAGGATCTCAGTCATCTGACCGAATGACCACTCGTTGAACTCTTCTTCGTCGGTCTTTTCGTCCTCTTCTTCCTCTGGTTCCTCGGCCGGGTTGTCACTTTGCTCTTCGGTAGACATGTCCTTAGGTCCTCACTCTTGGTATAGCGGAGGGATCACAGCCAGCCAGCCTATGGCGTTACGGTTGGACTTCCGTAGATTTGGAGGGCTCTGACAGTTGCGGTTGCGCTTACCTGGCTCTGGGCCTTTGCCTCGTCGGGAGATGGACCAGGATGGCCAACTTTGATGATCCCGACAATGAACAACGCCATGACCAGCAAAAGTGTCCCTGAAGCAATTACCCACGGGTCTTGAATCTTGCGTCTCACCGTGGTAGCCTCTGGAGTAGGTGACCGGTCGTGACATCGTCGAAGTACCCGATCTTCGCGTCCTTGAACCCGAACTTCTGGAAGAACCGAAGTGTATCATCAGCCCTCGCTGGGTCGTACGGATTCATCGGGTTCAGAATCGTCAACCTCCTCTCGTCGAAGTATACCATCGCCACAGCCATGAGCATGGACCCATAGCCGTGACCTCTCGCGCTCGTCGGATTTATCACCAGACGATTGAAGAAGACGTAGGGGACGTCACCAACCATGAAATTCAGGGTGAACTCTGCGCTTCCCCTGACAAACATCGAGGCGTCGACACTACTATCGGTCAACAGCCACGAGACTGAGTCCCCGTATTCAGACTTGTGGATTTGGGCCATATTTAGCCTGTAGGAAGCCTAGGGTGCCGTCTGGGCGACGTACTTTCATCCGTACTTCGTCTCGTGAGGGACACTTCTCCATATGCGGCCGTTGACGTTCGACCAGCTTGTTGTAGAGTGTCCCGTAATCGAATGCCGGTACTTGACCCAGATCAGCACAGCACCAAGGACATATGCACCGATAGCGACCAGGGACACTACCGTGGCTACTGTCACGAGGCGTTCGGACTTGACGAAACGCAACTGGCCCTCCTGGTCCGTCGAGAATGTCGGATACCGTAATGTTGGGGTCAGGCATGAAGCCCTTTGACCTCAAGAGGCGGTGGGGCATCAAGTGCACGATCCGCGTACCAACCTGTATAGTACTGGTACATCGGTGTTCCTGGTGATCCGGCTGGTGGGCGCTCACGGCTACCGTCGTACCATTGGTAGTTTATACCACACCGCTGGCAGCGTGCATGTTCTTGCCACAGCTCCAGCTTACTGCTCCAGTGGACGACTAGCGGTACCTTTACGGTACCTGCGCATCTGGGGCATCGGGCGTCCACTGTCACTGACTGGTGGGTCGTAGGCTCTGCGGAATCGCTCATTCTTCTCCTGTAACTCCTCTAGTCTTCGTCTCGCGTCCTCTTGGGCTTCGGGGCTGTTCTCCCATGTAGGGATGCCTTGGACGAACTGGCTGACAGCGTCGAAAGCATCCCGACATGAACGGCAAAGGGGTAGTGACGAGACTTTACCGACGATGAGGACGACGTTATCGGTCGGGGTCTCACACCACCGGCCTTCGCACCTGAGCGCGGTCACGCCTTAGCGGAGTTTCTTTGGTTCATGATTTATTATAGAACACCAACCCGGATCGAAATCAAGGGCCACTTTTATTTTTGGTCCTTGTCACGCTTGTAGATCGGCGGCGGGAAGCCAATCATATCCCTCTTGGAGAACCACCGGGCTTGGATCCGCGCTATCAGCCCCAGTATGCCACCTCGACGTAGAGGAATGTTGATCCATCCGCCTTGATATTCGGGCAGGTCCTCCAACCGGTAGGCTTGTTTGCGCGGGATGCGTCGTCGTCTCCACCTACCTGCGGCCACGTGCGCCCCGCGCACTTCTGCCGTAACGAGCTGGACCTTTGGTCGGTCGAGAGTGATTGGCGCGGGCACCGCTTGGAGCTTTCAGGTCGCCGCCCTTCTTGGCGACAGACTTGATGGCCGACCCGTACCGTTTTCGGACTGCACGCGCAACAGTTGCGTAGGTCCCAAACGTTCTTGGTTGTGCCGCGTAGCGGAGGGCCGCTCTGGCACGCTTCAAGGTATCAATTGGGTAACGACCTGCTCGTGTTTTGGTAGGCGGGTATACGAACTGTGACGGTTTCAAGGACCGTCGCTTCTTGATCGAGATCATGTCAGCAACCGCCTACTTCTTGCCTTTCCCCCGAGTGGTCTTGGAGTACTTGGCACTGAAGGCGTGGATCTTTTTGCCGTTGGGGGAGATGTACTTCTTGGTGCTGGGACTGACCTTGTTGCGGATGCCGAGCTTGTTGGCTGTGGCGTAGAAGGCTCGAGTGCCTTGAACTGGGCCGAGTTGCGATGTGAAGCGGCTCAGCATTTTGCTGCCGTTCTTAGTTAGGGCCATGACGGGGGCAACCTCAGGGGAATGGGAACAGGTATTTGTAGGGAGCAGGCTGAAAAAGGTAGACCTCCTTCCGTGGATAGAGCGGGTTTGTACGTTGCAGTTCCTCAGCGACAATGTCGTAGGAACGTGTCACATACATGAACATTGATTCCGGCCTTTCGGCCTTGACGAATGGGAGGCTGATGTAACCTTCGGGTGCTGCCTTGCGGCTGTAAGCGTAACTCGGTGTTGCTAAGTACGGACAAACTGCCCTGGCGTACTCCGCACACTCCCTGTGCATCGGTGGATCAAGGAACCGTCGATTTTTGACGGCGATATCACCACCGATGAACACGATCCAGTACCCTAACTTTTGGCCACAGACCTCGCACAACCTTTCGATTGCGCATTCGTTCCAATGTTCCTCGTCTATCGTCCGGAAATCTGGCAGGCCTTCGTCGTCTGTGCTTTGGATGGCGATGTACGGTATCGGGTAGCCTCGCTTGTCCCGAGGCAGGGCAACGATGCTGGGCGGGGCTAAGTCCTCTCTTTGAAGAGGCCTCGCATCGTCCCCGACACTATCCACAACCACCAACTGTGTGCTTCCTGTTCCTGTGGGACCTCCTTCCACCACGCGTTCCACATCATCGTGTGGTCCCAGTTGTTGATCAGACTCCGTCCTGGATGCGGAATCTTCACCCATGCTTGCCAATACCCCTGATCCGTCTGGTATTTCAGTTTCTGTCCCTCTTCCCGATACTGCGCTCCCAGTCGTGTTGCGCGGTCTAGGGTGTCGCGCAGAGCGAAGTCGGTTGAAGGCAGCAATGGCCCAACCCATGTTCGTACCTGTATGCCCCCGAGCTCCTGAGGGCGAGGTGTTTGGTTACGCTGTTGCACCCGCAACAAAAGTTGCCGTACCTGGTGGCAGCGAGTCAGGTCAGCATTGTCGAGGTACAAATTCAATTTCGCCAGGTTGTCTATGGTACCCTCATCCGTCCACATGTGATCCATATGGCAGATGCTGAGCAGCCAGGTAGTGTTGAACAGTGCTTTGTAGCGAGGCATAATAGCCCCGCTGTCAGGTGTTGGTAGGGTTACCAGTGTCGAGGACGACGGTAGGTGTCCCGTTTGAACCGGTGCGGGGTTCTGCTGTGGCGGTTGCTGCTCCAATGTCACGGCGAATCGATACTCCATTTTGTGCGTTCTTGTACCCGAATAGCAGGTAGTAAGTCGCGTGCCTAATGGAATCGTTCGCGTGGCGTTTACCGACTTGATAGAGACCCCATGCCCTTAGTTTGTCATCCTTGGAGAAGCCCTTGGCTTGCTGTGCTCCTTGGAGGACCATCGGGATGTTGCGTTGGGTACAAATCATTTGTATCCCACCGATCAACCTTAGAGTCGGCACATCCGACCACGCGTGTCTCTTGGCCTTCCACCCGTAAATCCGGTATTCTTCACAGACGATAATGTCTGGGTCCAGACGTGTGATGAGATTGTCCAAGTGTACCGGATCACCAGGACATTGACCGCATTCGGTCAGTTTCCCAAAGCGGAAGACGCACCATCCAGTGGTCTCTCCTGGGTCGACTGCAAGGAGTAAGGCAGGCAGAGCGCTTTGCACTACTCCTCGTCTTTGACAGACGAGGGTTAGGAATGAAGGGGTACTAGGCGCTAAAACTTCCGGTTGCACCTTTCCTCCTGTTGCACTCCCGGTGTGCGACCTTCACATTTGCTCGCGTATCCGGACCTCCTTGTGAGATCGGGATTAGATGATCTAGTTCCAAATCGTCCTCCACTAGCTTACCGCATATATGGCACATACGGTGGTCTCGGTTGATGATTTCCGTTCGGGAGAACGGTTCGGACTCCACAGATGCTAGTCGAGACCTCCTACGTCTCCTCTGATCATTGGTGATCAGACGTCCCTGTTCTGTTGCATGCCACGCTTGAGAGTACGCCTTGAATTGTTCCGAATGTTCCTGACGATACTTTCTCTCCCAAGCCAGTTTGGAAGCACGCGAACAGTCGTGACACCTCCCAGGGTAGGAAGACCGAGGCTTGAATTCTCCAGAGGGCTTGGGCTGTCTACACATGTTACAGACCCTAAGGAGTAGGGGAGAAGTTGTCCTCTCCCCCTGCTGGAGATCAAGCGTCAGAAAGGACGGCGTTGTTGGCGCCGATGGGGCTACCACACCGCTCACGGGAGGTTGTGTTGGTGTAGGTGCTGTGTCCATGGTGAGTTCCCGGCCAGTTGGGACTAGCTCGGTGGGAACAAATCCTCCTCTACTGGGCTGATCTCTTCGACGAACTCCGGCTCATGGAATCCGCCGTCAGCTTTGACCGTGAGTGACGGGACGAACTTTGGGGGAGTTGTCCGTCTCGCACTTGTCACGGCTACTCCTCCGGATTGACTCGGGAGACCTTCTCTGGATCCCATGTCACGAGTCGCCTGGTACACGATTTGGAATGCGACACCGTACTTGCGGGCAATGTCACTCCGTCTCATGTTGGCAGCGTAATCCTCACGAATGGCATCTGCGCGACGCCTCCCGTCCGGAAGGACAATTCCTCCTGCCATTGAATACCTCCTATCTATGTCTATTATAGTATATCGACCCTACGGGTTGGCAAGTAGTCGATTACGATTGGTCCATGACCGACCCCGCCCTACCACGCCATACATAAGCCATGCATACCGGGCCTCGACCTGACCTTGCCGGAGCTAACCCGTCCTTACGCAACGGAACCGTACCTTGGCCAAGATTATCGCACTCGACCCAACCGTATCCCGCCTCGGATTTGCTTAGCCCTCCGTAGATGTCCTCAACTCACCTTACCATACAAGACCAGGCCCCGCGGCACTTCACCATTGCGTGCCTTGGCCCGCGATACCCCTTCACGGCTCGGACCACCTAAGCAAGTCAAGTCCCGTACCAAACTCAACCATGTCCAACCGCGTTCGGCCACAACACGGCAAGTCTAACCGCGCCCCGACCCAGATGAGAGGACCTCATCTCACCATAACCGACCATACACTGCCCAGGCACACGTCAGCGAGCCTGTCCCAAGCCTACCGGACTCCGACCACAAACTTCCAGAGGGCCGATAGTTACTTCGTGGATGTCAATACGTCTTATTCCCTCTCTGTAGCCCATGAGGGCGATGAAGAACTCGTACTCGGTCTGTTCGAACATCAGGACGCCATTTGTATGTCCGTTTGTCCTGACCGTTACCTGTACCTTGTCGTCAATGAGTCTCGGGAGCCACTCAATCTTCGCCATTTACCTTACGGTTCGGTGTATGGCAGCACTTCGAACGAAGGGTCCCCCTCGGTCGCGATCCGCATCGCCATTGCTGCCAACTGCACCGCTTCCTTCCAAATGTCCTCAACCGGACCCTTTCCCGCCGCGGCTTTGAGCATCGCCTGAGCTGTCTCACCCAGCTCTTCGGTTGCAGCCGCCAGGACCAGGTTGGATGACGGGAACTTTGTACGTGCCCGTTCTACCTCGTCTGCTACATCGGATAGGAATTGGTAGTCTTGTTCCCGATCGTCGTTCGTACCTTTATTTTCAACCGACGTCATGTGCTCTCGGCCTCCGGGCCCTTGGTTGCTTGTTCTCGTTCCATGGCCTTCTTAGCCATCCGCGCCTTTAGGGCCTTCCTACCTGTACGTCTGGCACGACAGTGAGTACACCGAATATGCCCTTTGGACAAGATTCGGTGTTCCCTGCATTCGGGGCAGATAGGGTAGTGTTTCAGCGCTCCGCACATTGGACAACCACCAGACCAAGGAGAGCTTCCTTGAATCCATTACGTCGAGACTCAGCATCTCTTTGTACGAGGCCGATGGTATTCCGGTCGACTTCGTCATAGTCAGGGTCCTCGATGTGGTCCAACTCGCTGGCAACGAAGGAGTCGAGCAGAAGCTCGAACTCCTCCACTGGCTTCCCGAAGCCGGGATATTTTTGCAGGAAGGAACACCACCATTCGGTATGATACGTATCCAGACCGTCTACGGGGCATGCGTCTCGTTCGCCTCCCGTTCGGACAGTACTTTCCTCGTCGAGGTAGTGCTTCTCGTCGTCACTGCCCCAATAGTACCGACGTCCGGTATTGAGGTCCGTGATGATGGACGTCACTCCTCGTCGTCTTCCTCGTCCTCTTCTTCCTCCGTGTCTTCAGGGCACTCGTCGTGCTCTGTTGTGACCTCGTCCTGAATGCAGTCCGAGCAGACGGACATGTCTTCACCGCAGTTGTTGCATTCCTTGGTGAAGCGGCTGCTGACCATTTTGCCGCAGTTCTCGCATGCGACTGGCGTGCGGTCAATCTCCGCAACTACTGTTTCGGCCATTTGTTACCCCTCTTCGTCTTGGAAGCCCACCCACGCCAGTGCACCGCCTCGACTTCTCCTCAACCTACAAGGCCACTTGCTGCCGGCGCTCACAAGTGGGATCAGCCCGAGTTGGATGCGATGCACTGGAGTGGATGGGCTTCCTTTCATATGTTGTTACTGTTCGCAGTTATCGTGGTTGGTCTCGACCCACTCTTCCGAGCAAGTGTTGCAGACCAACATCTCGGTGCCGCACGTGGCACACGGCTTGATGAAGCGGTACGAGGCAGGCTCGTTGCAGTTATCGCACACGGCTGCCCAGTCGACGTTGTCTGGTTCTTTCGTTTGTACCGCCATCATTTACCGTCCAATCGCCTGGTATACCTGCTGATACGAACGCTGCAGCATCTTCGAGATGGTACTGGTTGAGTACCCTCTGGCCTTCAATGCACGTGCTTGCCTGCTAATTGGCTGGTTCTTCAGTTCCTCGTAGATGTCCAGGCTGTGGTACAACGTCACGTACGTATCTGTGGTGCCCGTCACGTTATTGGGAACCGCTTGAGGTCTCGGATTGTTCCCCATCTGGCGTTGCAGGTTCGCAGGCAACTGGCTGATCGCGGCGTTAGCTACCTGACTCGGCTGAACGGCCGGTCTCGGACGCGTTGCCATGAGGTATTCGGGTTCCGAGACTTCCTTCACGTAGGTCAGGACCGTCTGCTTGATCTGGATTCGAGACTCCATGTGGTTCTTGACCGTAGCGCGGACGAAGATTTCCTTGCCTTCTTCCCATTCGCCCACGATTCGGCTTGCAAACCAGACGTACTCGTTCCCGTCGTCGTCTACGAATCCCACGATACTGGCATCTTTGTCCTGTTGTTCCATGTACCTGACGTGCATCCGTAGCACCAGGAGTTTCCGGTAGATCTGCCTACCGATCTCACCCTGGTATTCGGACGTTTTACGATTCGGGTCCGAGCGCACACGTTCCTCTTCGACCAGGCGATCGTAGAACGGCATGATGGAGGCAGCGATGCCAGCCGCTCGCCACTCGAAAGCCGGAGACTTGAGAACGACGTGGACGTTGTGCTGGTAGTCATTCAACTCCAGCCCCTTCTCCTCGTACTGATCAAGACTGGCAGTTACTGCCTCGATCGCCGTTCGTGCCTTTGCCTTATTCGGGTCACTGGGTACCCACCACTCCGTCAGTGGATACTCCTTAGCACGTTCGCGGAGATCCTGCCAGTTGAGCATCATGTGCAGGGCTTCGTAGGCCGTGGCTTTCAGAGGCACCTGGCTGTCGGCGGTTTCCATCGCCTTCTTTTTGGACACCCACCCGTGCTTCTCGATCTGTGCGGCCACGAAGCTGAGGTACTCGTCGAGGTAGTAAACCTGCTGCTCACGCCAACCTGTGGCGCCTAGGAACAGTTGCCTGGTCTCGAGAAGCCAGTTGAAGTGCGCGGCCAGTGCTTGTGGCGATGCCCCACCAAGGAAGTCCTGCATGCAGTTCTTACCGACTTGACGGAAACCCGCTTCTGGGTTGTAGACGACGTAGGTATCACGACGCTGACGAACCTGTTTGCAATGGTCGCACCATTCAGGGGTTGCGTCTCGGTATTGTACGGGTACGTCGAAACCAGGTACTGCCCGTATGATTGTGCCAGCTTCGCCAGCATGCATAAGAGTCGCGACAAACGTCCAACCCTCCAACTGAGGTCGCTCGCCCTTGACACTGACTACTGCGAACTCAATTCGTCGCTTGTAGCCGGTGATATCATCGACCGTCACTTCGCGAGTGATGCGATCGAGGATCTCGTATGTAACGGGCTCTGTACCTAGCCTTTGGGCTTTGCGGTTCAACCGCTCTAACTTCGGGATGAGCAGTGCGAGATTACCTACAGGTATCTCGTACGTGTCATCGTGGAATAACGATTCAGGGGCTTGCATTCACCCCTCCTTTCGATTCAGGCCGCTGTGGCCGGTTTGATGCCATGCACCTCGATAAGACCCTTCTCGGCGTCGATTACCAGCAGCCAATGGCTGGAGGTAATGGCTTTCTGGGCGAGTAGGCGTTTGTGGTGTTCGTCCGAATGGTACGGAAAATCTTCCCTCCTTTTCAAGGCCTCGGTGTATGCAGTATTCCTGAATGCTTTGCGGCCCTTCTCGTAGCCGATCCAATGCGTCTGTTTCCACTCAGTGCTGCGGGAGAAGATACCTCGAAGCGGAATTCTTCCGTCTTCCCAAGGGCGACCGCTTGTCACCGGCATTGTGTTCGGTGTCCTTTCTGTGTTGATACCAAATTATATAACACCAACCCAGGATCTAATCAAGAGGCGGGCGTGGACACAAAATCTTCTATCCGCCGTCGCTCTCGTCCTCCTCTAGGCGGAACGGGGTTGGGTGGTCGCTCCAACCTGTCTCGTGGGTAAAGGTGATACCCTTGGTCAGCCGCTGGCGGTAGGGCATCAACTGCTTGTAGGCCTTCTGCAGACCGGGATACTTATCCCAGTTGGTACCTTCCATCTCATGGAGCATCACCGACATTTCGTACTCATCCAAACCGGTCTCTTCGACGTACTCGTCGACGAAGTCTGGATAGTTCGTGAAAATCTCCACGATGCCGTTGGAGATGGTGATCCAACCCTGCACCTGCTGCTTCATCAACTCCACCATCCGTTCGACAGCTGCCCGATACTTAGGAGGCCAGTTGGCTTCATCAGCTTCCTGCTTGGCCTCTGCAGCCATCTCACGACGGTGACGGTTGACCATCATGCCGCTCACGCCTATGAGACCGGCGATCTTGGCATCACTACGGTTCGGGTTGCGTATTAGTTCGGAACGGACCAATGTGCGTTTCTGCTCGTTGCTCAGGTGTCGCCGGTTATTGTTGAGCCGAAGGGCCATGTCCCACTTGTCGTCTTCACTCATACCGGCGCGTTGTTCGTAACGGGCTGGGATCCCGAGTTCCTCACAGATCTGCTTACGGTGGTGGCCGTCGATGATGTTGCCGTTCTCGTCAACCTGGATGGCGTACATCAGTCCGTTGACGCGAATGTCCTCCTTGAGGGCGGCGTACTCGTCGTCCGTTAGAGGCGGCATGGGCTGATACTTGGGCCCATCGTCCACTGTTACTACTCCCCCTCTTCCAGGCGTTTATCGAGGACACGGTTCTGGGCGTTGTCCAACTTTTTGTCCAGCTCCCCGCACTCGGTCGGGTCGAGCCATTCGGTGTCCTTCTCGCCCCAGACGTAGCCCATAATGGCGTCGCGGATGAGACGCATCTCGTTGTACGTCAGGTAGACTTGCGTACCGGTTTTAGTTGTCGGCACGTGGCGCCTCCCTCAAAGCACGAACTAGACGACCCAGTGCTCCCATGAGTTCCATACTCAGGTCGTAGTCCTGGTAGAATGAACCGTTGAGGAGCTGCGCATACAACTCCTCCAGGTTCTGTTGTTCGGTGTCGGTAACTCGGATGATCCGAGACGGATCAGGTGTCGAACTCGAATATCCCTGGGGCACCTTCGAATTCATCCTCTCGAATGATCGCGTCCGGAATCAAGGCCTCCACGAGGCGCTCCATCGTGTGGGGATAATCCCAGCTGGAGTCCCGGCAAGCCCTGATGATCTGGCCAATGGTAGTTGCAGCCTTGAGGCGGGATTCGAAAGCCCGCATGTCAGCGACCTCTTCCTCGGTGGAAGCATCGCTCAGACAACCATCGGCGTAACTGTTGCCCAGTGTGCGTCGTACACGCTCGATGAATGCTGCTCGGATCATGTCGTCAGTCAGTGCTGACCCGTAAGTCGGTCGTTCGCTCATATGCGTCCTTGTTCTGCTCTTCGTTCGTAGTACTCAACGGCCTTGTCATTGAGCATCTCCATAGCCTGATCCTTTGTCAGTGGGTGCCAACAGTAGGTCTTGTACGAAATAAGTTCGAAATCTTCGTCAACCTCTTCCCATTCCTCCTCGTACCTGTGAGTTGCACGACCGCCTTCGAAGTCCTCGCATTCGTCCTCGGACGTTTCACCTTCGACGGCGTTGCAGTTCATGCAGGTTCTGCGGCCAGATCGTTGTGGTGGCCGGTAATATGCTTCCCACTCGACCTCGATTTCGCCGCCGCACTCCGTATCTTCGTTCGGTACACCAACAATCGTGCGGCATATAAGTGACTCAGTGCGGGTCTGAGTCCTGGTACTGCTGCTGTTCGGTGGTCTTGGCCGCTGCCATCCTTGAGCTTCCAACCATTGCGCCAGGTGGGTCATGTAGCAGTGCGTCCTCCTTTTGTTCTATACTCTATTATATAATACCAACCCCGGTGGAAATCAAGTGCAAATAGAAATTTAGACCAGCGGAACGGGAACTGTGGCCTCCACACAGTTCCCACTGCTCACTCTTACGGATCGATAACCAGCACGCAAGTGTACGTGCCGGGCTTGAGGCCGTTCGCCGCTACAGCATCCTGACCAGCAGGACCTTGCGGCGAATTGCCGACGTTGTTGCCCAGGCTGTCCTTGCAGGTGATGGTGGTTTGCGTGCCACCAATAGTTGCCTCGGACTTTGCTGTAGCCGTAATATCAGTCAGCGGCGCATCGTTGAACGTAGTGATGTTCGTCGTATTGGCGCACGTGCTACCCGCGTTGAGGGTGGCGCCCTTCGACGTGCTGTCGGCAGCGAAGCCTGACGGCGGTGCTGTCTCCGTCCACGTGTAGGGGCCCTGCACGAGGTTGGCGACACAGAAGATACCGTTGACGTCGGTCTGGCCCGAGCCGACTACCACGTTGTTCGAGTCGGTTAGCGTGAAGGTCGCGCCGGCAAGTGGCGTGTTGCCCTTGTCCGAGACCTTCTTGACTGCCAGTGCTCCCTTCGGTTGATTCTGGAAGGTGATCACGAACGGCGTTGTCGGGCAGGAGCTCACAGCGTCGATCGTGACCTGCTGGGAAGTAGTGAGGATGACATAGCCTGGCGGTGCTGCTGTCTCAGTCCAGGTGTAGGTACCCTGGTTGAGGCTGCCGACACAGATCAGGCCGTTAGCATCTGTAGTTCCCGAACCCACCACGGCATTGGTCGAATCCGTCAATTGGAACGTTGCACCCGCAAGGGCAGCGCCAGTTTGGGAATCGACCTTCTTGACGGCTGTTGCGCCGCAAGTGTTGATGTTGGATGGACCTGGGGCGATGTAGTCCTTCATCGTAGCCGTGAGCGAGGTCGAGCTACGTGCCTTGCTCCACGCCTGCTGGAAGGCTTCACACGAGCCAGGTGGGATCAACTGCGAAGCATCAAGGTCGATGACGGCTTCACCGAACAGACCGTTGGATGAGATCGACGCCTCGAAGGTCGGTGTTGCGTCGGCTTTCCAACACGGAGTCTGTTGCGAGCCGCCAGCGGCACACAGGCTCTTGGGACCAGTTGTCACCCACTCGAAGACGCGGATACTCGGCGAGCCACCACCCTGGGCGAAGTCGTACAGGAACAGGAGGTCG
>Ga0126383_10000281_pt1 | contig 26653 bp, 24 predicted proteins | sample PanSoiMetPlot_35_FD_96882 | JGI IMG/M metagenome (GOLD analysis project Ga0126383, IMG submission 96882) | Tropical forest soil microbial communities from Panama - MetaG Plot_35 | ecosystem: Environmental > Terrestrial > Soil > Tropical forest > Bulk soil | place: Panama | collected 2016-02-17 | reverse complement strand
CGACAGCGCTACTGCCCCCGGTTCAGCAGCGATGGGGGGTCCGATGCCAGCACGCACTTGAGGAGGTCCGGGTCGCAGGTCACCGCGAAATCCGGATTGACGTTGCTTTGCGGCGAACAGCGGCTGACGTCTGGGATTTGATTCCCCATCGAATCCAAGACTGTGTTGCCGTCGCTATCGATCTGGAAGCAATCCACATTGGGTTGCATCGCCACGACTTTGTACTCAGCGGTGCAGCCGCCTTCGGTGCGCATTAGGGTGGCGCTCATCTGAGTGCCCGGGACATTCGCCGCGACAACGAACTTCACGTCGCTCCATTCGTACGCACCGTCGTAGCCCGCTCCAATCACTTCTGCCTTGGTCATCGTAGGTATGATGCAGAGGTTGTTCGAATCTGGGTGATCCTGAATCAGGCTACCCTCTGAATCGGCCGCCGTTGGATCAACGGGCAACGAATTTGCCATATTGCCGAGGATGTCGGTGCGAATGACTACCATCGGCTTTTGCCCGTCTGGGAAGTACTTGCGCACGCCCAGGCCCTCGCCCGGCACCTGAGAACACTGACCCGTCGGTTGGCTGGGTTTAAGGGTGTATTTGGCGTACCAACCACCTGACCCTCCTCCCTGACCTATGTCACAAGTCAACGGGCTCTGGGAAACGCTGCATCCAGCGAGCAACGACAGGGCAAACAGGATTCCGAAAATTCGTCGAATCATGATCGATTCCTCGTCGACTAGAAGTTCAGCCTCGCGCTGAAGCGGAAGCTGCGCGGCGGTTGATAGGCGATCGGCCGCAGGAAGTTGGGGTTCTTGGCTCCGGAAAACGGACTTCCGTCCGCGTTGGTGAGCTTGCACTGCGTCCTTTGCGTTGGATCCGCGGCGTCGCAGGTGAGCAGATCCTGCGGAGTGCCGTTGGTGATCGGCCGCACCGAGCCATACGTATAATTTTGGTCGACGGCGGTCGCGGTTTGGAAGTTGAAGAAATTGAAGATGTCTGCGCCAACGCTCAGCGTGTAGTCGCGCGACAGCCGATAGGCGACTCCAAGATGGGTGTCGATGCTGTGTGCCCAGTCCAGCCGACCGGCGGAGCCGCGCGGCAGAATGAATGCCTCGCCCGGGCCATAGAGTTGGTGCGCACCCAGATAATTCAGTGGGCCTCCGGACCTGCCGATGTACGAAAGCCCGACGGTGAGCGAAGTGGCCTGAGCCACCCGAAATTCCTTGGCGCCGAAAAGCTTGAGCGAATGAGTATGATCTGCCGGAAGCGGCCCATCGCGATTGCCGATCAGTGACTTGAGATCGAAATCGGAGGTGAGATTGGGCTCGAGCTGATTGTTTTCCGGACGGAACAATCCCGAGTAATTGCCCCTCAGCGTCGAGTAGGTATACGCGGCCTGCGTGTACCATTGGTCGCTGAACGCCTTGGTGAAATAGAAGCTCAGCGCGTTGTAGTTTCTCCAGCCCTTGGGGAAGTCGTTCGCCGCAACGCCCATGCCGGGGTTGCCGATGAAATACGTAAATCCTTCATCGCGGCTCATGTCCTCGATGACTGCGTTCAACCACCGGCGCGTGTAGGAGAAGCCGGCCCGACCTCCGCGGATCACCTCGTACTCGGTGCCCACCACAACCTCGTCGTTGGACGAGGGTTGAATGTGTGGATCCACGGGAATGGTGTCTTGGTTGAAGCCGCCCCACACCTGGTTCGGATCGTTGGGAGCGCCTTGTACGTTCAAGTTGGTCTGGTTTCGGCAGCTGCCAGTCGCCTGGTTCGGGTCCGTCGGATTGCAGACGGTGCTCGAGCGGGACGACGACAGGAAGCGATCGCCCGGGAAAGATCGGTCGGCGATGTTGAGCGGAACGCTTTCATAGTAGCGAGCGTAGCTGGCGAAGATTTTCGACCGTCCCTCGTGCGTGAAATCGTAGACGAGGCCGACTCGAGGCGACCACTCCTTCGGCAGAGAAATGGCGACACCCCCGTTGCTGCCTTGCATCGATTGCAAATCCCAGCGCACGCCGGCGTTGAGGGTGATGAAATCCTGGATGCTCCAACTGTCCTGGACGAACGCGCCGACGCTCGTTGAGTGACTGTCGTTTACAACCGTGCGCTGGATGACTGGGTTATCCGGCCCTTGCAGGTAGCCGAACTCGCGGTAGTCGTAGAAGTTGCCATCGCCGAACTCCGCATATTGCACAGTTCCCGGGATTCCCTTTTCCTTGTGATACGTGAGCCGCTCGAGGTCCAATCCGGCTTTGACCACATGGTGACCGGCAGCGGTAGCAAGCAGCGTCCCCATAAAGCGCCCTTGATATCGGTTTAGAGCAGCCTCACTGAGTGGAATTCCCAACGGCCAATACGGTCCGCGCGGACCGCCGGTGTTGTAGGTCAAGACGGGGCACTTCCCCGGTGAATCACAGGCTCTGAGAATTTCCGGCGATTGCTCGAAGTCGGTGATGCTGTGAGTGCCGCTGGCCCACCACACGTCGGACTGCGATGCAAGCCCGGTGGTGCTCCCGATCGTCGAGCCGTCCATCCCCCGCACCGCAGTGTCCTGATGATGCCAGCCCGCGGTCGCATCGAAGAGGACGTGCTTGTCCATGAATGCGGAGGACCACTTCACGGAACCGTTGTGCGAGCTGAAAACATATTGATGGGCTACCGCGCCGATTTGCCCATCGAGCAAATTCGTCTCCGGTTGGCCGGTGTTGGGGTCGATACCGACGTCATTGTTTCCACCGGAGCTGGTCGGCGTTCCAAAGATAGACAGGGTTAGACTGTTGTCGCGGTTCACCAGGTAGGTGAGCTTGCCGATGTATTGATAACTGCGCTCGTCCGAGAAATAGAACTGCTGTGTTCCAGGAATCCGGCTGCTCGTGGTCGGGTTTCCAGCTTGGTCGAGCTGGTAAACGTTCAAATTTCGCTCCAGTTGATATCGAGTGAAGGCGGGCGCGAATCCGGCGTAGAACCAGAGCTTGTCCTTCATGATCGGCCCGCCCAGCTCGGCGCCAATGCTGCCGATGTTGAACGCACGGGTGGTCGTGCTGATCGAGTTCGCCTGTTGATAGATGGTGGACGCGTTTCCATCGAATGCGCCGGGGCTGAAGTATGAGAACACCGAGCCGTGAAACTCATTGGACCCCGACTTCGTCACCACGTCGTAAATGCCTCCCGTCGAGCGTCCGTACTCCGGCATGTATCCGCCGCTGATGACGTTTACTTCCCGGATGAAATCCATCGTCAGCGGCGCGCCGAGCGTGCCGTAAGCAGGGTCATTGACGGAAAGTCCGTCAATCAAGAATCCGTTCTCGTTCGAGGTTGCCCCGTTGAGCGAAAACCCGAAGTGATCCGCCTGTCCGGTGGGGGCCAGCTCCGCCAACGCTTCGAATGAGCGCGCACCGCCGTGCTTGCCTCCCGGCCGTATCACCGGCAGTTGGGAAGCGAGCTCCTCATTGATGCTGGTTCCAAGCTGCGTCGAGCCGACGTCGACCGAGGGCGGCCGCGCGACCACGATGATCGTCTCCTGGAGCGTCTCTGGAAGAAGCTCGACGTTGAATCGCAGCGTCTGATCCACGCGCAGCGAAGCCCCGCCACGAACGAATGGCTTGTAGCCTTCCTTCTCCAGCCGGAGTGAATATTCACCCGGCGGAAGCTGCGGGATGCGGTAGAGACCGGTCTCATCAGTCACCGCGACCTGCTCGCCCTGCAAATTCGGCGACGTCGCGGTCACCACCACATCTGCGAGAGGGCCTTTCGTCGATGCGTCAACGACGTTGCCGGTGAGCACGCTATTGCCCTGAGCAAATGCCGCGAACCCGATTACGGAGATCACAATACACGCAGCTCTAGACGCTCCGACGAAGCACAAACTCTTCACGGGGACCCCTTTGAATCTGGAAGGAATGGAACAGAAGGATATTCAGCAAAACGAGCTAATACAAACAGCTTGGGAACCTTTGATATCGGTATTTGTCACACGATCAGTTCACCGTTCGCAGCAGGGACCACCTTTGATTTCAATCGGTATTTTTGAATGTTGATATCGGAGCCGATGCTTCCTATCGGTATTCAGGTGATCGCGGCGATTGCCAGGAGCTGATTTGGCAGCAGCCCTTTGCAGCTCAGCTGGGGACGGGCTCGTTTGAATGTGCGAGTGCGGTCAACGATCAGAGTCGCTGCGGCAGCAGCTCATGACGGGTGGCGCTTTCTCGGATATGCGCTGTTCCGAGCTTGCAGAAGCTCGCTTACGCAGAATCAGCGCCTTTCCGCGCGGCGACCATTTAGCGGCAAAGGTGCCGGAGTTGTCCCACCCGCGTGGCGACCGCGCCAAGGCGGTGCTAAATCGTTCAGCGTGGATAGACGAGGAATAGCTTTGGAGCGCACTCGAGCGCTCCTTCGCGCCGAGCAGGGTACTTTGTTCAAAGAGGCCCCCCTGCGAATCGCCCTTTGCTATCCCAGCCCATACTTCGTGGGAATGAGCTCGCTGGGGTACCAGACGATTTACCGCGAGATAAACCTGCACTCCGATGCTTCGGCGGAACGCGCGTTCCTGCCCGACGACGTCGCGGCGCTCAAGAGCTCGCGAACGCCGCTGTTTACGCTGGAATCTCAAACGCCGCTCAGTGAGTTTCCGATCCTGGCGTTTTCCATCTCCTACGAGCTCGAGATCAGCGGATTCTTCTCGATGTTGGAGCTCGCCGGTATTCCACTGCTGCGCGAAAAGCGCGACGCCGCATCCCCGCTGGTAATCGCAGGAGGGCCGCTGACCTTCTCCAACACCGAGCCACTCGAGCCTTTTGCCGATGTCATCGTCCAAGGGGAAGCGGAGGAGCTGATCCACCAGCTGGTCGAGTCCGCCCTTCAGTTGCGCCGCGAGGAGCTGCTCGACCACCTCTGCTCGATCCCGGGGTTTCTCGTTCCCGGGCGAGGTGGGCGGCGCTACGCGGTCGCCAAGGCAAACGATGATCTTCTGCCAGCGCGCTCGCAGATCGTGACGCCCAACACCGAGCTTCGGTCCATGTTTCTCATCGAGCCCGAGCGCGGATGTTCCCGCGGCTGCCACTATTGCGTAATGCGCAGAACGACCAACGGCGGGATGCGGACGGTTTCACCGGACAAGGTGCTGTCCCTCATTCCCGAGCATGCGAAGCGGGTCGGCCTGGTTGGCGCTGCCGTGACCGACCATCCACAAATCACGGCATTGCTGAGGACGCTGGTGAGCTCGGGTCGAGAGGTCGGGGTGTCCTCACTTCGAGCCGATCGGCTCACCCAAGAGCTGGTGAATGCCCTTCGCGACGGCGGCGCGCGGGTGCTAACGGTGGCGTCGGATGGCGCGTCGCAGAGAATCAGGGACCTCGTCGATCGCAAGCACACCGAGGAGCAGATTTTGAGGGCGGCGCAACTTGGCCGCAGCGCCGGGATGGAGCGACTCAAGGTCTACAACATGGTCGGATTGCCGTCCGAAGAGGACCGGGACATCGATGAGATGATGCGCTTTACCGTCGAGCTATCCCGGATCCTCCCGGTCGTTCTCGGCGTCGCGCCGTTCGTGGCGAAGCGCAACACGCCCCTCGATGGCTCGCCCTTCTCCGGCGTGGCACAAATCGAGGCCAAGTTGGCTCGGTTGCGGCGCGGGCTCAAGGGAAGAGCCACCGTGCGACCCACCTCAGCTCGCTGGGCCTGGGTGGAATACATGCTCGCCCAATGCGGCCCCGAAGCGGGGCTGGCGGCGATGGATGCTTACCGCGCCGGCGGGACGTTTGCAGCGTACAAGACAGCGTTCGAGCGTCGTGCAGCGGCACCCTTCGAAGCGAGACGCACCGTAGACGGTCGCCGCCACCCAACGCGCTGGCCCTCCCTGTCGCAGCAAGCGCTCGCCGCTGCCAGCGCCTAACGCTCCGATCGGCGATACGGCGCGATCTCTCCCGCCGCGCCGATTTTAAAGCGGAGGGCTCCCGCGACCTGAGACAAGACTTCTCTCACCGGCACCAGCGCGCCGACGGTGGTGTAGCTCTTGGAACCGATCCGCGTCTGCGTGCTTCGCAGCTCGAAGCGGCTTGCGCGGGAGAGAAACCACTCGCGCGTCGCCGGCAGCGGCAGCTGATGGAGCTGTCGCGGAGAGAGAAAGACGTAGAGCAACAGATCCGCGGCGCTGTACAGAAAACAGCCGGGCGTCTCGCGCTCCACGTTCGAAATCAGCTCAAAGAAGTAATTGCCGCGCCGCGCCTGGCGATCTCCCTTTACCTCGACGCCGACGACCGGCGCCTTGGGACGTTGCCAAAGCAGATCCACCCCGCGCTGCTGAAATCGCGGGTCTTCTTGAACGTCATGGATCTCTGCCAGGGAGTCCTGCCAATGCAAGAAGGAGCGCGCCAAATCCACCGCCCGATCGGCCGCGCCGCGAACACCGGTCATGCTGTAGCTGCGCGTCATGCGGGCGCTGGCCCAACCCTCGCTCGCGCTCGTATCCAAAACTCTTTGCTCGATCAAGCTCGGCACCCTAGAGTCCGCCGGCGGCAAGCGGGAGGAGCCAATGCAAGTTCAGTGTCCGCATTGTGCGGCGCAGTTTGAGGCCGCGCGTCCTGGCCTTCAGTTCTGTCCGAACTGCGGCCAGCAGATTCAAGTTGCGGCAGGAATCAACTCGGAACCAAGCGCGGCAGCTCCGCCTGGCGGCTCCGGCGGAGCCCCACCGACGGGACCACCGGTACCCGAGACCGGCAAGGTTCCTCCACCGCAATGGCCACCTCCGGGTGGCATGCCTCCCGGGGGCGCACCTCCACCGGGCGGGCCGCCTCCGCCGCGCGGTCCCGCCTATCGGCACGACACGCCTTGGGAGCGGCGCAAAGAGCTCGGGTTCGTCAATGCGCTGCTGGAGACGTGGAAGCAGACCATGATTTCGCCCGACAAGTTCTGGTCATCGGTAAGACCCGACGGGCGATGGGAGGATGCGCTCTTCTACAGCTGGGTGATCGGCGCGATCACGCTAATCCTCACTTTGCTGATCAAGATTCCCCTCCAGTCGATGATCGCGGCCCAGGTGCGCGCCTCGATGGACCGGCTGGCCTCGCTGCAGGGTTTGCCTCCTGAAGCGAGGTCCTACCTCGAAACGTTCATGAGTTTGAGCACCGGGTTGAAGGTTTGGTGGACCGGGCTTCAGCTGCTCTTCTGGCCAATTGGGCTGTTCATCACCGCGGGTTTGGTCCACGTGTTCTGCATTCTCTTCGGGAGCGCAGCGAATGGATTCTGGGCTACATTTCGCGCAATCGCGTATGCGCAGGCTCCGTTCGTTTTCTCGATATTCGCGCCGGTGCCATGCGTCGGCGCCGTGCTTTTGTTCGCAGCGGTGATCTATTATTTCGTGCTGGCGATAATCGGAGTCAGCCGCCTTCAGGACTCGAGCGCTGGCAAGGCCGCCGCTGCGGTTCTCGCTACCCCGGTCCTTTTGTGCTGCTGCTGTTGTGGACTGGTTGTTTTTGCGGGCGGCGTCTTGAAGTCGATGATCAGCGGAGGAAACTAAGAGCGTGACCGTTAGCTGGCCAAAGCCGAATCGAGCGATCGGGTTCATCGAAGCGCTGGCATTGACGGGTTTGACCGGCCTGTTGATCGCCCGCTTCGTGCCGGTTGCACGGCTGCCCTTTTGGGGTTGCGCGCTTCGACAGCACACGGGTTGGCCTTGCCCCGGTTGTGGGTTGACGCGGGTGGCGGACCGGATCGCCCACTTCAACGTCGCTGGCGCATGGGACGCCAATCCATTGGGCACCGTCGTAGCGCTCCTCTTCGTGCTGGCGATTCTGCTCTCGGCTCTGCACTTGCTGTTCAAGATGCCGCTGCCCAACCTCGTTCCGAGCCAACGCGAGGCACTGGGCTTGCGGATCGCGGTCGCCGGTTCGGTTCTGGTCAATTACGGGTACATCATCCTGAAGACAAAGTTCCCCGGGCTCCTCTGATGTGGGCGAGATGGTCGCCGTCCTTCTCGTATTGCTCGCGTACCTCTCGGGCTCGGTTCCCTACGGAGCCCTTCTCACCCGATGGCTCAAGGGCGTCGACGTTCGCAGCGCCGGCAGCGGCAACATCGGCGCCACGAACGTAGCCAGGGTTGCCGGCCGGGGGCTTGGAGTCTTGGTGCTGCTGTTGGATGCAGCCAAGGGCGCTGTCCCGGTAGCGCTTTCCTTTTTGATTACCGGGGACAGTGAGGTCCACGCGGCGGTGGGATTGGCCGCCGTCCTCGGCCACGTGTTTCCGGTGTGGCTTCACTTTCGCGGCGGCAAGGGCGTGGCGACCGCTTTTGGCGTGATCGCCGTGATTCAGCCCTGGGCTGCGATGGCTGGGTTTGCCGCGTACGCAGTGTTATTTGCGCTCTTTCGGGTGAGCTCCATCGGCTCTTTGGCTGGAGGGCTCGCGGCGGCGTTGGTGGCCGTTCTTTCGGGAGGGCCCCGCCCCTACTCGATTCTCACCTTGGTCCTCTTTGCGCTGATGGTCTTCACTCACCGGGGAAACATTCGGCGCCTCCTGGCGCGAGCGGAGAAGCCCCTTTGAGTCAGCGCAATGTGTAGCCGAACAGCCGGCACTCGATGGGCCCATTCCAAAAGGTTCGCGCGCGGGACGGCTTGAGATGAAACGCGCTCTCGAATGCTGGATTGCCGGCGAGGATGAAGAGCCGCCACGCGTGGAGCCGGCGAAGGTTTTCGCCCAGCTTGAAGTAGAAGGTTTTCATTCCCTTTTGCCCGCCGGCCGAGAGGCGACTGCCGTACGGCGGGTTGGTGATCAGCACGCCCGGAGGCACGTCGCCGAGCGCAAGAGGCTGTATCGCGTCCGCGACCTCGAGCCGAACCGTCCCGGAGAGCTTGGCCGCAGCGGCGTTCCGGCGGGCGGCCCTCACCGCGTCGGGATCTCGATCGAAGCCTAGAATTGGAAATGGCGGCTTTCGCTGCATTGCGACCGCTTCCGCTCGCAGCTCGGCGAGGATTCGCCTTGTGTCCGGGCCGTGCTCAGGCCAGCGCTCGATGCCGAGCGGTCGCCGAAGGTTGGGCGCGCGGTTCGCTGCGATCAAAGCGGCTTCGATTACCAGAGTCCCCGAACCGCACATCGGATCGACGAACGACACCTCGCCCTTGTATCCGGCGGCCCGAAGCAGCGCGGCGGCGAGCGTTTCTTTGAGGGGCGCGGCGGTGGGTTGGATTCGGTAACCGCGCTGATTCAGAGGATCGCCAGCCAGATCCATTGCGAGCGATAGCCTCTCCCTGGCCAGGTGCACCGCGATGCGCACGTCCGGGCTTCGCGCATCGACGTTCGGCCGCCGACCCAACCGCTCGCGGAGGCGATCGGCAATCGCATCCTTCACCTTGAGCGCGACGAATCCAGAGTGGGTGTGCTCCGAATCACGCAGCGTGGCATCTACGGCGAACGTGGTCTCCGCGGTCAGGTGGTCTTCCCACACAATCGAGCGCGCCGCGTCGTACAGACCCTGCGCTCCGCGCGGTTCGAACTGTCCGAGCGGCCGAAGCACCCGCATCGCGATGCGGCTCCACAGGCATATCCACAAGGCTTCGCGCCAATTCGCGGCGAACCGGACGCCCCCGCGATCCTGCCGTATCGTCTTCGCGCCGAGCTCGGCAAGCTCCTCCGCCAAGAGCGGCTCCGTTCCGCGGGACGCAGTCGCGTAAAGCTGGAGTCGCTCTGGCACGCGCGCACCCTATCCGCGCGCGCGGCTCGCAGCTATCCCGGCATCGCTCCCGCGCCGGGAAGCTCGCCCGCGGGGCGAATCAACACCTCGCGAGGCTTGGCGCCATCGGCCGGCCCGACCAGGCCTTCGCGCTCCATTCGCTCGATCATTCGCGCCGACCGGTTGTATCCGATCCGCATTTTTCGCTGCAGCATGGAGATGGACACCTGGCGCATCTCGCTGATTACCGCGAGCGCCTGATCGTACAGCTCGTCGGTGAGATCGTCGTCGCCCGCGCCTTCCATTTCGCCCTCGCGAGGGCGCAAGATCGAATCGTCGTAAACGGGCTTGCCTTGTGCCTTCAGGTGATCGACGGCGCGCTTGATTTCCGCTTCGGAAACGTAGGCCCCGTGGACGCGCTCGAGGTTCGAGCTGGTCGGCGGCATCAAGAGCATGTCGCCCATCCCCAGCAGCGCTTCGGCTCCCGACGTTCCAAGAATGGTCATCGAGTCCGGTCGCGAACGGAGCATGAAGCTGATTCGAGTGGGGAAGTTCGCCTTGATGACCCCGGTGACCACGTCCGTCGACGGGCGCTGGGTGGCGACCAGCAGGTGAATGCCGGAGGCGCGCGCCATCTGCGCCAAGCGCGCGACGTAGGTTTCCACCTCGCGCGGCGCAACCATCATTAGATCTGCCAGCTCGTCGATGATCACGACGATGTACGGAAGCTTCTTGAGCTCTTTCTTCTCGACCTCCGAATCGCGCGGGTCATCCGCCGAAGTTTGTGGTTCGGTCGAGTCGACCGGGATTTGTTCGCGAATACTCTCGATCTCTTGATTCGGCGCCGCGACCCCGATCGAATCGGAGCTCCTCGCTCGCTCGAGCGCGTCGTCCTCGCTCTCGCCATCGGCGACATCGACCACCAACAACCTCTTGGCCGGCGCAGCCGGGGGCGGTTTCTTGGACCTTTCGTCGCTCGACCGCAAAAGCTCGCGCGCTTGACCGGAAGCGCTTTCCACCAGCCTGTTGTAGCCGGCGATGTTGCGGACGCCAGCCTCCGAAAGAATCTGGTACCGGCGCTCCATCTCTTCGACTGCCCAGCGCAGCGCCAGCGCCGCTTTTTTCGGATCGGTGACGACCGGCAGCAGCAGGTGGGGGATGCCCTCGTAGCTGGAGAGCTCGAGCATCTTCGGATCGACCATGATGAAGCGAACCTCTTCCGGGGTCGCCTTGAGGAGGATGCTCATCACCATCGAATTCACCGCGACCGACTTGCCAGAGCCGGTCGTACCGGCGATCAGCAAATGCGGCGAGCGCGCCAGGTCCAGCACGTACGGCATCCCTTCGATGTCCTTGCCCAGGCACATCGTCAACTTCGAGGCGGACTTGGTGAACACGTCCTGCTCGGCGATTTCCTTCAGGTAGACTGTCTCCCGATCGCGGTTTGGCACCTCGATTCCAACCACGCCCTTGCCCGGAATCGGGGCGACGATGCGAACCCGCATCGCCTCCATCGCCATCGCCAGGTCGTCCGAGAGGGAAGCGATCTTCGAGAGCTTGATTCCCGGACCAGGCAGAAACTCGTACATCGTGACCACCGGACCGGGCCGGATCTCGACCACCTCGCCGACGATTCCGAAGTCGGCGAGCTTCGCGGTCAGCTTGTCCGCGGTGCTCAAGAATGCTTCCTTGTCCAATGCGGAGCGCTCGGCTTTGCCGGACTCGAGGACGTCCAGCGGCGGCGGGGTGAAGCTGCGCCGGTCGCCGACGAACTCGAATTGCTCCTGCTCTTTGCGCTTGGTCGGCTTGGGGGGTGGTTTGGGCTCGACGATGACGGGCGTCCGCGGCGAGGGTGCCGCGGGCGGGGGTGGCGTTGGGAGTGCGGCCGCGGGCTCCGAGAGCGCTCGAGGCATTGCGACATCCGCGGCGGCTTCTGGCGGTGCATCGGTGGAGGGGATTTCCGCTGCGCCGCTGGGGGATGGCGCAGTCACGATCTGCGGCAGCTTGCGGTCTGACCGCTTTCCGGAATCTGCTTCTGATGCGTTGCGCGTAAGATTGGCCACCCAGGCGGGTTCTCGAAAGGGAATCGAGGCGGTGACCGCCTCCTCGCCAGAGCTCGTGCTTGCGTCGCGTTTTGCCTCAGCCTCTTTAGCGAGCCGAAGCGCTGTTTCGGAGATTTCCTCGGCCTCGATGGCGTCGCGCTCTGCCTGCGCGAGCTCCTCCTCATCGGCTTCAAGCTGCGCCAAAAAGGCGGCGTTCTCCAGTTTTGCTTTCGCCGCCGCCTCCCGGCGCTTCTGCAGGGAAGCCCTCTGCGATTGCCAAAAGCGCGCCGCGAGGGCGGCAAGCCATGCCGCCGCGCTGCCGGCCAGGCGCCAGGCGATTGCGCAGACCCTCAAAAAGCCGAGCTGACTGCCGACGATCAAGGCGACGATCGAGATCGCCCCGACGACAATCACGGTTCCTACCGTAGAGAAGAATCCGCCCAGCAGATTCGCCGTCGTTTCCCCGGCCCAACCCCCGGGTGCAGCTCCCCAGCCGGGCAAGCCCGCGAACGCGAGCTGCATGAGGACGGCGGTGCTCAAGCAAAGGACCGCTGCGGCGCCAACCTGCGGCCAGCGCCGCTTCGTCCGTGCCCCGATCAGCAGAACGAGCGACGCGTAGAGACCGCAAAGCGGCAGCAGGTAAGCGCACACTCCGAGGAATTGGTGGACTTGAGCAGCGGCGAAGTGCCCCGCAGGACCGATCGCATTGCGGTAGCGGCCGCGCGTTCCATCGCGGGAGTCGAACGTCGTCAATGCCAGCAGCGTGAGCAGAGAGAGCGCGAGCGCGAAGATGCCGATGATGACCCTGCGTGCAGCGCTGTGCGTCGTGAGCTTCTGGTCCGACAGCACCCGCTTTCGAACCGCGATCTCCTGTCGAGAAAGGACCGCCTTTTGTGCACGCGTCCTTTTGGGCGCCATAGCCGCACACCTCGTCGCGGTGACAGGCTGTAGCAGCCTGATCGAGTCAGTGTAGGAGGGGAGTCCAGGTGGTCAATTTTTCCGTCCCGTTGAAACGCGCGTTGCCAACCTGCTCCGGTGACTCGTCAGAAAAGGGTATGTTTACTGCGAGGAGCTACGTTTCGATGGACGTGCGTTGTGAGCGCTGCAAAACCGAGTACGAGTTCGACGAGGATCGCATTACGGAGGCAGGGGTTACCGTCAGGTGTACTCACTGCGACCATGTCTTCGTGGTCAAGAAGCACTCGGGTGTCGTAACCGGTCCGGTTCCTACGGGAATCAAAGGGCCGTCCGCGGCCGGCGATCTGCCTCGACCGGGTTCGTCGCCCACGGCGCGACCCCGCGATTCCGCCGAGCGCGGAAGAGAGTGGAAGGTACGCCAGCCAAACGGCAATCTGATCACCTTTAAAGAGCTGACCACCCTCCAGAAATGGATTGTCGAGCGGAAAGTAAGCCGCGACGACGAAATCAGCCTCACCGGCGAAAGCTGGAAACGGCTGGGAAACATCGCCGAGCTTTCGAGCTTCTTCCAAGTGGTCGACGAGGCGCGGCGGGCTGCCCGGCCTCCGGAAGAGCCGTCCGGTGCTCGCGCGGTCGCAAGGGGGATGACTCCGCCGACCGGCATCCCGAGGCGGGAGCCGGGCAAGCCGCCAACGCCGCCGCAGGCCGTGCCTCCCGTTGTCATTTCACTTGAAGAGTCCATCGAACGCACGCCGGCGATCCCCGAGCCATCGGCGCCGAGGGCGTCCGCCGCTCCGGGTTCGATGTCGTTCGAAACGACCGATGCCTTTGGAGTTCCATCCGGCAAGGGCGACCCTTCGTTCGCCCTGTCCGCGACGATTACCGACCTGCGCGGCGAATCCGATGAGGCGCTCGCCGCGTCGGCGGGGCTGATCAGGGGATCCAGAGGGCGGTGGACGATCGTTCTTTTCGTCGCGCTGCTCGGCGTCGTCAGTTACCTCGCCTATCGGTACTTCGTCTGGATTCCGCAGCGGCAAACGCAGGAGAGAGTCGAGGCGGCCAACCGGGAATCGGTCGCTCGGGCCGAGCAGGAGGGCCTCGAACGGGAGCAGGCGGAACGCGAGCGCCTCGAACGGGAGCGGGCGGAACGCGAGCGCGCCGAGCAAGAGCGGGCTGCGCGCACCCGTGCGCCACCAACAAAGACGGCCGAGGGCGCGGCCGACCCGCGGCCAAAATCACAAGCGGCCGCCCCGGAAGATAAGCCGGAAGCTGCGACGCCGCTGGCCAAGGCCCAACCGGACGCTCGCACGCGACAGAGTACAGACACGGCCGCTGATCCGAGTGCTCCTACCCCGCTGTTCGGGTCTGGAGACGGTGGGAGGTCCAGGGCAACGGCGAGAATCGAGGACGGTGGCAACTTCGATACCTATATGAGTCAGGCGGATCGCTTCCGCGAGCGAGAGCAGCCCAGGAATGCGCTCGATGCCTATGCCAAGGCTGCTGAGATGGAGCCGAACCGCGCAGAGCCGCTCGCCGGTCGCGGCCTCGCGCTCCTGGATTTGGGGAGAACGGCGTCGGCGATCGCTGCCTTCCAGCAAGCCTTGAAGTTGAATCCGCGAGAGGGGCTCGCTCTGATGGGACTTGCGGAAGCGTACCGAGCCGAGGGAAACAAGGAAGAGGCGATCACCTACTACGAAAAATACCTGGAAGTTCTACCCAACGGCCCTGAGGCTGCGGTCGCGAAAGCTGCAATTGAGGCGCTGCAGGAGTAACAAATAGGCATGTCCGAACTGCACAAACCTTCCGATCAGGAAGACGAGTACTTCGCTCGCGAGGAAATCGAAAAAAAACACCGGCTGGCGATGAAGCAGGCGCATGACCTCGCTGAGAAGACCAAAGAAGAGCTCAAGCGGCTGCACTACATGAAGTGCCCCAAGTGCGGAATGGATCTCCAGCCGCTCAAGAAGGGTGCTGTCACCGTCGATACCTGCTTCCATTGCCGAGGGGTCTGGTTGGATGAAGGCGAGCTGGAGCACCTCCAGGCGCGTGGACATCACGAGAGCGGCACGGTGATGAAGGCGATTCTGAACATCTTCAAGCGCAAGTCCTTATGGAATAAATCGGATTCATGAAACTCTCGCTCGACGAGGTGCGCCACGTCGCCGCCCTGGCTCGCCTTTCGCTCACCGCCGAAGAAGAGGAGCGTTATCGGCACCAACTCTCCGCGATCCTCGAGGCAATGGAGCAGCTCAAGGCCGTGAGCACCGAAAACGTTGAGCCCACTTCTCATGCGATCGCCGTCGAGGGTTTGCTTCGAGAGGACATCGTGGTGCCCTCGATGGATCCGCAGAAGGCGCTGGCGAATGCGCCCGCCAAGGTAGGCACGAGCTTCGCCGTTCCGAAGATCATCGAATGACGCCGGAAATCATAGACCTGAGCATGCTCGAGCTCTCGGCGAAGCTCGCGCGGCGCGAGGTGTCATCGGTGGAGGCAACGCGCGCCTGCCTGGGGCGCATCGAGCGCGTCGACGCCAAGGTGAGGGCGTTTCTGCGGGTCGATGCGAAGGGTGCGCTGGCGGCGGCAGAGGCTTCGGACGCCCGCCGCAAGGCGAACGCGCCGCTCAGTCCGCTCGATGGCGTCCCGATCGCACTGAAGGACATCTTCCTCACCGAGGGTGTGGAGACGACTGCCGGCTCAAGGATTCTCGCCGGCTTCATCCCGCCCTACGACGCGACGGTGGTAGCGCTCCTCAAAGGCGCGGGACTGCCGATCGTCGGGAAGGCCAATCAGGACGAGTTCGCCATGGGCTCGTCCACCGAGTTGTCTGCTTTTTTTCCCACCCACAACCCCTGGGATTTGACCCGCGCGCCGGGGGGTTCTTCAGGTGGGTCCGCCGCGGCCGTCGCGTCGCGGGAGGTTTTTGGCGCCCTCGGCACCGACACCGGTGGATCCATTCGCCAGCCGGCGGCCCTCACGAACACCGTGGGAATCAAGCCGACCTATGGACGGGTGTCCCGCTATGGCGTGATCGCGTTCGCAAGCTCGCTGGACCAGGTGGGCCCGATCACCCGCACTGTGGCGGATGCCGCCGCGCTGTTGCAGGCGATCGCCGTTCACGACCCTCGCGACTCCACTTCGTCGACCGAATCCGTTCCCGATTACCTCTCCGGGCTCGAGGGCGGCGTCGCGGGAATGAAGCTCGGTGTGCCGCGAGAGTACTTCGTGCCGGGGATGGATCCCGAGGTCGAGCAAGCCGTCCGAAGCGCAGCCGCCGAGCTGGAGAAGCTCGGGGCGAAGATCATCGATGTCTCGCTGCCGCACACGCGCTTCGCGCTTGCGACGTACTATCTGATCGCCCCGGCCGAGGCATCTTCGAACCTCGCGCGCTACGACGGCGTTCGATACGGTTTCCGGGCGCCCGCGGCCGGCGGGCTGCGCGAAATGTACTTCCAGACCCGGGCGGCTGGCTTTGGGCCGGAGGTGAAGCGGCGAATCATGCTTGGGACGTACGCCCTGTCGGCAGGCTACTACGACGCCTACTATCTCAAGGCCCAGAAGGTCCGGACCCTGATTCGCCGGGATTTCCTCACCGCCTTCGAGCAAGTCGACGCGATTTTGTCACCGACCTCGCCGGTGACCGCTTTTAAGCTGGGCGAGAAGCTCGAGGATCCGTTGGCGATGTATCTGATGGACATCTTCACCCTTCCTTGCAACCTCGCTGGGATTCCCGGAATGAGCGTTCCGTGCGGGTTTAGCAAGGCTGGTCTTCCGATCGGGCTGCAGATCCTCGGTAGGCATTTCGACGAGGCGCGAGTGCTGCGCATCGGCCGTGCGTTCGAACGAGAGCACGACTTCGCCGGGAGAGCGCCGAAGCTTTGACGGACCAACAATGGCTGCCAGCGACTATCAACCGGTGATTGGCCTCGAGGTGCATGCGCAGCTTCTCACCCGCGCGAAGATCTTCTGCGGCTGCTCGACTCAGTTCGGATCGCCGCCCAACCACAACACTTGCCCGGTTTGCCTGGGAATGCCCGGCGTCCTCCCGGTCTTGAACAAACGGGTGGTGGAGTTCGCGGTTCGCGTGGGGCTTGCCCTCGGGTGCACTGTTCGCAAGACCAGCGTCTGGTCTCGGAAAAACTACTTCTATCCGGACCTGCCGAAGGGATACCAAATCACCCAGTACGACCAACCGATCTGCGAAGGCGGCAAGCTCACGATCGACGTGGACGGCACCACCAAGGACATCCGGATCCGCCGGATTCACATGGAAGAGGACGCGGGCAAGAGCGTCCATGACGCCGTCGGCGGCGAGTCGCTGGTGGATTTGAACCGCGCCGGGGTGCCGCTCCTGGAGATCGTCAGCGAGCCCGACATCCGCAGCTCGGAGGAAGCGGTGGAGTACCTCAAGAGCCTGAGGGACGTGTTGGTGTACCTCGGCGTCAACGACGGGAACATGGAGGAGGGCTCGCTTCGCTGCGACGCGAACGTTTCGGTGATGCGAAAAGGGTCGAGCACGCTCGGACAGCGGACCGAGCTCAAAAACATGAACTCGTTCCGCTTCGTTCGCCAGGCGATCGACTATGAGATCGCGCGCCAGATCGAGGTGCTGGAGTCCGGCGGCAAAGTCATCCAGGAGACGCGACTCTGGGACGTGCAGCGCGGCGAGACCCGGCCGATGCGGTCGAAAGAGGACGCGCACGATTACCGCTACTTTCCGGAGCCGGATCTCCCGCCGCTGCACGTCAGCGACGCCCTGATCGACGAGGTGGGCAGATCGCTGCCAGAGCTTCCCAGGGCGAAGGCGCGCCGGTTTCTGAGCCAGTACGGTTTGCCCGCGTACGATGTGAAGATACTGTGCGCCGAGCGCCCCCTCGCTGATTTTTTCGAGGCGTGCGCGGGGCAGTACATGGATTACAAGAAGCTCTCCAACTGGTTCCTCGGCGAGCTGATGCGGCTGCTCAATGAGAAGGGGGGCAGCATCTCCAGCCTGAAGGTTCAGCCTGCACAGCTGGCCGCGCTTTTATCGTCGGTTGACAAAGGCGAGATCTCTGCCAACGCGGGCAAGGACGTCCTTGCCGAGATGTTCCGGACGGGGAGGGATCCGGCGTCAATCATCGCGGAAAAGGGGCTCGGACAGGTGAGCGATGCGGCGGTGATCGAGGCGGCAGTGGATGACGCGATCGCCAAGAATCAGGGCGAGGTCGAGAAATACCGGGCCGGCAAGAAACAGGTGCTCGGGTTCTTTGTCGGCCAGGTGATGAAGGCTATGAAGGGGAAGGGGAATCCTGCGCTGATCAACGAGATGCTGAAGAAGAAGCTAGGATGAGACCGTAGGATGGGCGACGCCAAACTCGCGAATGGAGCGGTGAAGATCGGACCGTTGTGGAACCGAGCCGTCTTCGACCCGGCGAGCCGCGTGGTGAAGCGCCGCGGCAGGAAGGTGTGCAGTTTTGAGGAGGTCAAGGGATTGCTCCTGCGCGAGTACATCGCGCGCGATGAGGAGGAGCAGCTTCTCAATGCGCATCCTGAGGTCCAGAAGCGGCCGCGAGACGCCGAGCTTTGGATTGAAACCAAGAACGGCGGTCGGATGATTGTCGCGAGCCTCGACCGCGCGGGTTTGTTGCTGCAGTTCGCGACCGAAGCGGCGGGGCTGCTCGGAGTGCCGGTCCAGACGGAGCGAACTCTGGTCGCTCCGAACGAGCACCCCGGCGGCCAAACCTAATTCCAGTCCGGCAAAAGGCGAGCGCCCTCGATTGCGAGGTGGCGATCGGTGCCCCAGACACAAAAAAAGAGACCGAGCCGACGTGCGGCCCGGTCTCCAAGAGCGAAAAACCGGCGACGATTACTTGTGCCGTCGATTGTTCTCGCGCCGTTCCTGTCGAGCTTCGCGCCGGTCCTCGCGGGCTTCTTTAGTCTCTTCTCGAGCCTCTTTGAGGTCCTTGACGCCCTCGGCGTGCTCCTTCTTTGCCTTGCGCAGCTCCTCGTGGCCCTCTTGACGCAGGCTCTTCGCCTGGGCCGATTCTTGCTTGGCTTTGTTCGCCAGCTGCGCGCTCTCGGTCATTTCCGCATTCGCCTTCTGCATCTCCGCCTTAGCACCCGCGACGTCGCCTTCTCGGGCCTCTTCTCTCGCCTTTCGCAAGTCCTGACGAGCGTCCCGGGCCTCTTCGCGTGACTGCTTCCGGTCTTTCTGCGCCTCGACCGCTTCCTGATGCGCCTTCTTGAAATCTTGGACAGCCTGCTTGCGGTCCTCGCGCGCCTTCTGGAAGTCCTCCTTGGCATCCTTCCGCAGCTCCGCGGCCTCTTTCACCTCGGTGCTGGCGGGTTCCTCGGCCAACGCTGGAAGCGCGTAGGCCAGCGGAAGAATCAATGCGGCTTTTCTGATCAGTGTCCTCACGGCTGCATCCTCCTTGATTGTTCTCAGCCTCGGTGGCTGACCGAGTGACAAACCCAGCGGCGCAAGCGCGGTTGCGGGGGCAAGCGAGCGCCTTGACTCCCCAGGGGAAGTCCCGTAAATGAAACGTCTTTTCGCGAGGCGCCGGCTAGCCTCGGCAACCCGACATCGGAGCTTCAGGTTCTCCCGGAGAGCCGATCAGCAGCAGAGGTAGCGGCATGTATGCAGTGATTCGCACAGGCGGAAAGCAGTACCGCATCTCCGAGGGTGACGTTCTCCGAGTAGAGAAGCTCGTGGGCGAGGTTGGCAGCGACGTCACCTTCGACGAGGTGCTTCTCATCGGCGGAACTGAAGCTCCGAAGGTTGGGCAGCCGCGCGTGAACGGCGCGAAGGTGATCGCCAAGATCGTTGCCCAGGATCGACACCGGCGAGTGATCCACTTTCGCAAGGAGAAGGAAGGGTGGGCGAGGCGGCGCGGCCACCGTCAGCCGTATACTGAAGTGAAGATCACCTCGATAAGCAGCTGAGCCGCGCGAGGCAGGTAATTCGGTATGGCACATAAAAAGGGACAAGGCTCTTCCAGGAACGGTCGGGATTCGGCCGGACAAAGGCGCGGCGTCAAGGTCTACGGAGGCGCGAGCGTCCACGCCGGCAGCATCCTCGTTCGCCAAGTAGGTACTCGTATCCACCCGGGCAACAACGTCAAGCTCGGGCGAGACTTCACGCTCTATGCCACGGTCGACGGCCTGGTGAAGTACGAGCGACTGGGCAAGCACCGCACCAAGGTTTCCGTCTACCCGCCCGCCGCGCCTGGTGGTCAAGCTGCGTCGAGCACCTGAGCGCTCGCGCGGGCAGCGCGCACCGCGAGGGAGTGAGGTGGGCGTGGAGCGAGGATCCAGAAATGAAGTTCGTGGATCAGGTTCGCGTCGTGGTGAGATCCGGCGACGGGGGCGATGGCGCGGTTGCGTTCCGTCGGATGAAATACGTCGAGCGCGGCGGCCCCAGCGGGGGTGACGGCGGAAGCGGCGGCTCAGTCGTGCTGGTTGCAGATCCGCGGCTTACCACGCTGCTCGACTACCGATATCAGCCGATCCACCGCGCCAAGGATGGCCAGGCCGGAATGGGCAGCGATCGCAATGGCGCTGCGGCGCCCGACCTCGTCCTCAAGTTGCCCGTCGGTACCGTGGTAAAGGACGCAGACAGCGGTGAGGCGCTGTGCGATCTGGTGGAACCGGGCCAGCAATTCGTGGCGGCCAAGGGCGGCCGGGGCGGCTTGGGAAACATGAACTTCGCGACTTCGACGCGTCAGACGCCGAAGTTTGCCCAGCCGGGGCAGCCGGGTGAGGAGCGGAACCTTCTTTTCGAGCTGAAGCTCCTCGCCGACGTCGGCCTGCTTGGATTCCCCAATGCGGGAAAGAGCACGCTGATCTCGCGCGTCTCCCGCGCTCGGCCGAAAATCGCAGACTATCCCTTCACAACGCTGGTGCCGAACCTGGGAATGGTTCAGTACAAGGATGGGCTTTCGTTCGTGATGGCGGATATTCCGGGGTTGATCGAAGGCGCGAGCGAGGGTGCTGGCCTGGGTGATCAATTCCTGCGCCACGTCGAGCGCTGCCGCGTCCTCATCCACATGGTAGACCTCTCCGCGCAAGGAGCAGATCGCGACCCGGTAAAGGATTGGAGGGCGATCAATCGAGAGCTTGAAAAATACAGCCCAAAGCTCGCGAAGAAGCCGCAGATTCTCGCGGCGAACAAGATCGACCTTCCCTTCGCCCGGGAGCGCCTCGGAGCTTTCGTCAAATCGATGAAGAAAAATGCTCGCGTTTATCCGATTTCCGCGGCGACTGGCGAGGGCATCCCGGAGCTGCTCGATGCGACGGCACGGCTCCTTTCGAACGAAGCGCCCGCCCGCCGCCCGCCGCGCAGGCGCTCGCCCGCTCGCGCTTCGAGGCAGGCATGAACGGCAGTGGACACCGCGCCCCGCAGGCGGTCGGAGTTCCCGCGCCCGATGAGCTCCTGCTCGATGGTCGCAAGGAGCGCGTGGACCGGGTTGTTCAACTGCGCACACGCACTCTGACCGTCGTCCTCGAGGGGCTGGAGGACAGCTTCAACATGGCTGCGGTTTTGCGGACCTGCGAAGCGATGGGTCTTCAGGAGCTGCACGTCATTCCCAGACCCGACGTCCCTTTTTCTCCGCACGCGAAAGTAACGCAGGGATGCGAAAAATGGATCGACGTCATCGCGCACGACACTTTTGCGGCGTGCCGGGACCATCTTAAGTCGCGCGGCTTTTCTCTCTGGGCGTCGGCTCGTCGCCCGGACGCGCAGAGCCTGTTTTCACTGCCTTTCGACGGAAAAGTTGCGCTCATCTTCGGCAATGAGCGCTTTGGCGTCTCGCCGGAGGTCCTCATTGGAGCGGACGGCATCTTCTGGATTCCGATGCGAGGCTTCACGCAAAGCCTGAACGTTTCCGCAGCAGCAGCAACCTCCGTCATTCACGGAATCCGGTGGCGCGAGGAACACCGCGGCGCAGACGGAGATCTCACCAGCGAAGAAGCGCGTTTGCTCACCGAACGTTTCTACCAGCTCTCCGTGAAGCAGCGCGGGCGCATCTACCAGCAACCCGGCGGCGACGATGGGACGGAGTAAATTGGCTCTTCAGCTCTTGTTGCTGGCGACCATTGCTGCGGCGGCACCCGCCGGGCACGGCGCAAAGAGCGGAGCGAGCAAAGGCGATGCCGGAACCCACTCGGCAATGGCGCCCGACGTAAAGGCGCTGGTCGATCGCATGCAGGCGTTTTACGAGAAGACGACCGATTTCATCGCCAGCTTCCAACAGCAATACACCTACAAGACTTTCAATCGAACTCAGACCTCGAACGGCAAGGTGACGTTCCTCAAGCCGGCGATGATGCGCTGGGAATACGAGAAGCCCACGGCGAAAACGTTCGTCCTCTCGGGCGACAAAGTATACGCGTACGATCCTGAAGCGATGACGATGACGATCTCGGGAATCAAGACCAACGAGCTTTCCGCTTCAGTGACCTTCCTCTGGGGGGTGGGCAGGCTGGAAAAGGAGTTCTCGATCGCGCGCCAGCCATGCGCCTCGTGCAAGGGCGTGCTCTTGGAGTTGACGCCCCTGCGGCAAGATCCCCGGTTCCAGAAAGTCCAGTTGGAGGTTGATCCGAAGACGGCGCAGGTGCTGAAGAGCGTTGTGGTCGACCCGGATGGAAGCGAGAACGCGATCTCCTTCTCGGAGCTGAAGACCGGCCAGGGGGTCGCCAAGGATCGGTTTAAAATCGATCCTCCGCCGGACACGCAGGTGATCGACTTGACCAAGGCACAAAAGTAGATGCGGATTGGGATTGCCTGCGCGGCAGCTCTGTGGCTCGTCTCGTGCGCGCGCGCAATCCGCCGAGAGCCGGCGGACAGTTTGAACGGCTTCACAGCGCCGCTGTCGTTTGCTTCCGGGTTGCGGCTGGTGGTTGACGGGAGCGTGGACGAGGGGCCCGCCGACATCGTTCTCGACGTCGCCTCGGCCATCACGACAGTGAGCAGCGGTTGCCTGCCCAGCGGGAGCGCGGGGAACAGCAGCGTGGGCATTCGACAGGTCGACGGGACGATGCTGGACGCCCCGGAAATCGCGCTTCCGCCCGCCCGCATCGGATCTCGGCGGATCGGCACCCGGCCCGTCGCCGTGATCCCCGGGGAACGCAGGTGCGTCCTTTCGCTCGGCACCGACGTATTGTCCGCGTACGCCATTCATTTTGACCCCGAGCGGCATTCCGTCGGTTTGACCGACGCGCTGCCTAAGCGCCGCTACCTCGAAGAAGCATTCCCTCCAACCGAGGAAGTGCACGTGGTGGAGCTGGCGCGCCATCCAGAGACGGACTGGCCACTTCTTTCAGCGCGCCTGCGCCAAGGCTCAGCCGAAATCACGGCCACTTTCATCCTCTCATCGCGCTTGCGCCAATCGACGCTCTCGGAGGATGAATTTCGAACCAGCGGGTTTCGGCCGGCGCCGGATCAGAGTGAGAAATCAGCGGAGCCCGATCTTGCTCGGCGCGTTGGCAGAGAGCTTGCTCGCTTCATGGTCGACAGCCTCGAGCTGGCTCCGGGCTTGGGAGTTCATCATCTGCCGATCCGCGTCGAGCCGACGTGGAGAAATCCGGCTGCGGTAGGGATGATGGGCAGCGATGTGTGGGGACGTTATCGCTCCACCATCGATCTGCAGGCTGGAGTCCTCATCCTACGGCGACCCAAGGCATCCAGCGCGGGAGGCAGGCAGCTTTGTCCTTCCGCCGATGGCGCGGCTTCCGAAGAGGCGTGCTTCGTGTTGCACGCGGCGAAGCTCGGCGACAGCCTTTCCGCCGTCGGCGCCGTCTGGCGGGACTTGCCTGAAGGCGGACGACTCTACGTTGATCCGATCGATCGGCAAGGTCGGCCCTTGCAGAGCGTCTGTCAATTTGGACTTTCATTTCCGCCCGGCGAACGAGGCTTTTCCATGCGGCGCGATTTCCCGTGGCCGGCCGTGGAGAAGGCTCTGCCGGAATGCGCGGAGGTGGTTCACCAGGCGGACGGCTTCTCGCTTTCGCTGTTCGAGGAAGGACTGCTGACGGAGTGCCAAGGACAGTGCGCCTTCGTGCGGCGCCGCGCCGGCCGCCGGGTGCTTTGCGCCTGCGGATCGGGCGCGGAGGACAGGTGAAGGCTACGTAGCCTCGGAGAACGTCGACTGCGATTTTCGTCTCGGCGCTCGGGAATGCGGCCGCTCGAGGATTCTGCCGACCAGATCGTAATCGTGCGCCTCGGTCACCTCGACGGTCACCAGCTCGCCCGGATAGGCCATTCCCTCGTTGATGTAGACCTGACCGTCGATCTCCGGCGCCTGGCCTTGGTGGCGTCCCGCGAGCAAATGCTCTGATTCCTCGCTCGCTCCCTCGACGAGGACCTCGAGGTGCTTGCCGATCATCGCGCGATTCTGCTCGCGGTTGATACGCCGTTGGAGGGCCATGACTTCCCGCCAACGCCGCTCGATCACCTTCCTCGAATTCTTTCCCTCCATCGCGAAAGCGGCTGTTCCTTCCTCGTCGGAGTATTGGAAGCAGCCGAGGCGCTCGAATCGCTGCTGCCGGACGAACTCCTTGAGCATCTCGAAATCATCTTCGGTCTCACCGGGCAGTCCAGCGATCAGCGATGTCCGCAGGGTCACGCCGGGGATCCGCCGCCTCAATTTCGCGAGCAGCTCGATCAGAAAGCGCGAGTCCCGCCCTCGGCGCATCGACATCAGAAGCTTGTCCGATGCGTGTTGCACCGGCAGGTCAATGTATTTGACGATCTTCGGTTCGTTGGCGATCGCGTCGATCAATTCGTCCGGGAACACGCGCGGGTATGCGTAATGGAGACGAATCCAATTCACGTCCACGTTGCAGAGAGCGCGAAGCAGCTCGTGCAACCTGGGACGGTTGGGCAGGTCATGGCCGTAGGCGGTCAGGTCCTGCGCCACCAGGTTGAGCTCGACCACTCCCTGGGCAGCGAGATTCTCGGCCTCGGCCACGATATCGGCGATCGGTCGCGACCGCTGAGCACCTCGCAGCTTCGGGATGATGCAGAACGCGCAGGCGTTGTCGCAGCCCTCGGAGATTTTCAAATACGCCGTAAATCGGGGCATCGAGTTGATCCGAGCGGTCGCGGAGTCATGGATGTATTCGGGATCGGGAATCACCTCTCGCGGCGCGGTCTCCGCTGCCAGAAGATCAGCGATTTGTGCGTAGGCCGACGTGCCGAGAAAGTGATCCACCTCGGGCAGCTGCCGAGCCAGCTCGGGGGCGTATCGCTGCGGCAAACAGCCGGTGACCACCAGGGTCTCGCAGTTGCCGGATTTCTTTTGCTCCGCCAGCTCGAGAACTGCATCGATCGATTCCCGCTTGGCCGGGCCGATGAAGGCGCAAGTGTTGATCACGATCACTTCCGCTTCCGACGGATCCTGCACCAACGCGTAGCCCGCGCCGGCGAGGCTGCCGAGCATAATCTCTGAGTCGACCCGATTCTTGGGGCAGCCCAGGGTCTCCATGTACAGGCGCTTGCGCAGCGCCTTATCCGATTTCCGTCCGCTCAAAATGATCGCCGCTCCAGATGAAGTTCACGGTAGCGCCGCCGGCATATGCGACGCTCAACGCACCCTCGTTGTCCACTACCACAGATGAGGCCCGTCCGAGCTTGCACGAAGCGGCCGGCCATTCCAAGACGTTGCGCGCAGTTCGCCCCTGAAGAACGTAAATGCCCATCTTCAGCTCGTTTTCAGGGTTGCATCCGCCGCCTTCCAAAAACGGATCGCTTCCGGTCAGAATCGCCGCGAGCTGCCGGCCATTCGGAAGATGCATGCGAGCGGGCAAGGAGATTCTCGCCGCGACTGGGTCGTGCACCTGCTCGAGAAAAAAGGTTCGAAGCAGCTCCGAAGTCATCGGTCGATCTGAGATCATCCAGACCGGATAATGCAGCAGGGCAAAGCCGACCCACCCATGCTCGCGCCCCTCGAGGGCTGCGACATCTTTCGGCAGGTCCAGCTTGAGAGCGCGCCGAAAGTCATCCGGCAGCCGCAGCATCTCTCCGCGCATCGAGCCGCCTTCGCAGTTGGAGACCGCGGCGACCGTCCCGGCGACCTGGGTTCGGCGCTGGTAGGTAACGCAAAGCTCGAGCAGGAGCGGGTCTTTGGCCGGAAACCTGGGAAGCGATTTCGCAGGGAATCTCGCTTCGAGCACCCAGCCGTGGTCCGTCCGTCGAGTCGTCGACTGGACCCAGCTGTTCGCCAAAGCGGGCGGCCCCGTCTCCGGGTCCGCAGCCCGCTTTCCATCCGGCGCGAATCGGTACGTGTAGCCTCGCGCGGTGGCGCCAGCACCTGGGAAATGGATCTCGACCTCGGCGAGCTCCGCAGCCGCGGCTTTGTCGCCGGTGACGTCGATGCCCAGATACAGCACGTCTCTCCAGTACGCCACCCGGGCGGAAAGGCCTGACCCCTTCGCTGCCGCACTTTCGGCCTGGATCTCCGTCGCCGGAGCGAGTTTCTTCAAATTCCCATCGATCGCGATCGCTTTGTTCAACGCCGGAATGATCCGAATCGGCCGCTCGTCTGCCGTCGAGGCTGCCGACAGAAACATCGCCGCAAGGGGCGCAGCAAGCAGTTTGGCGTACACGCGAATCACGTTGCCTTTGCTCGAGATTGAGAGCGAGCTGTCGCAGCGTCCTCAGAGCTTTGGGTTACGAATCTCGAAAGTTGGTGAATTGCAGATCCAGGTTGAGCTTTTCCTGTTGAGCCCGGAAAAGCGCGATTGCGGCCTGCAGGTCGTCCTTGTTCTTTCCGCTGATTCGCAGCTGATCTCCTTGAATCGAGCCCTGCAACTTCATCTTTGACTCTTTGAGAGCCTTGATCAGTTCCTTCGACTTCTCAACCGGGATGCCTTGCTGGAGCCTGATGGTCTGCTTCACTTGACCCAACGCCGCGGAATCGACGGGGCCCGGCTGGAGGGCGCGCAGCGAAACACCGCGCTTGACGAGCTTGCTCTGCAAAACGTCGTAGGCGGCCTGGAGTCGGCCCTCGGAGTTTGCTTTCAATTGGAGCGTGGTCTTGTCGTCGGCGAGCGAGACTTCGGT
>Ga0126383_10000279_pt1 | contig 26661 bp, 13 predicted proteins | sample PanSoiMetPlot_35_FD_96882 | JGI IMG/M metagenome (GOLD analysis project Ga0126383, IMG submission 96882) | Tropical forest soil microbial communities from Panama - MetaG Plot_35 | ecosystem: Environmental > Terrestrial > Soil > Tropical forest > Bulk soil | place: Panama | collected 2016-02-17 | reverse complement strand
TCTGCGCCCCGGACGCGTTCCAGCATCGCGCCGGCGGGGAACATTTCCTCACTGGGAATGCCGCTGGTCCCGGGCTCGTCGAGATACGGAGTGAAGAAGAGCGCGGTCGTCGAACCCAGGCTGCCGTCGGCAAATCCTTTCAATCCGCCGGTGCGCAGCATCGCGCTGCCGAAATGTGCGCGCACTCCGGTCCGCGCCAGTTGTTCCCAGGCCGGCAGCGGCCACACCGCGTAAATGCGGGTCTTCAGTTCGCCGCGATCGAGCAGAGTCTGATAGACACCGGTGTCCGCGCCCGCCGACATGTCCTGCACGCTGGTGACTCCCAGACTCGCCGCATAATCAGTCGCCGCCCGTGCGCCGGCCAGCCGTTCATCAAAACTACGTGGCGGGAAAACTTTCCAGACGAGACTCTGGGCCGCATCTTTGAGAATACCGGTCGGTTCGCCGGCAGCATCGCGGACAATGACACCGCCATCGGGGTCGGCGGTATCGCGGGTGATGCCGGCGAGTTTCAGCACCAGCGAATTTGCCAGGGCCATGTGACAGTCCAGGCGATTCACGAATACGGGTGTGTCGGGCGCGAAGGGATCGATCAGTTCCTTGGCCGGCAGTTGCGCGGCGGGCCAGCGCTCGTGATCCCAATCGCCGCCGGTCAGCCAACGTTCTGCCGCCAGGCTCGCCGCAAAATCACGGATGCGAGCGGCGAATTCCTGAGGCGAATTCGCGTCACGAAGATCGACACTCGACAGTTGGAAACCCCCGCTCATGAAATGCACGTGAGCGTCGTTGAAGCCCGGGAGCGCCAGACGGCCTTCCGCATCGATAACTCGTGTCTCCGCTCCTTTGAGTTGCTGAATGTCTGCGCTCGATCCAACTGCGACAATTCGATTGCCGAGGATGGCGATGGCCTCCGCCTGCGGTTGCCGCTCGTCAACGGTGTGGACATTCGCATTGATGATGATGATGTCGGCAGCCAGAAGTTCCGTTTTCATGTGCGTGGTTGTGCTGGGAGCGCGGACGCCCTCGTCCGCACTCTTGCCGTTCAGACACCGTCGAAAGATCGGCGCGCCGCAGTGGGCCGGCGAGGACGCCCGCGCTCCCAGCAAAATGGCGCGTAGTGTATCATCACGGTACTTCATCGAAGAGTATTCATGGCAGCCAGCGAGCAGCAGATTCACCCCGATGACAGTCTCGTCAATGAACTGCGAGACATTGTCGGGGACGACAATGTTCTCTCCGATCCTGACGAACTGCTCGTCTACGAAACCGATGGCTTGCCGCAGCACAAGCATCTGCCGCGGGCCGTAGTATTTCCGAATTCAACCGAAGAGACTGCCGATGTGGTCGCGCTCTTGCACGAGCAGGGCGTCAGTTTTGCCCCGCGCGGCGCCGGCACCGGACTCTCGGGCGGCGCCCTGGCAATCAACCGCGGGGTGGTGATCGAACTCGCGCGCCTGCGCAAGATTCTCGACGTCGATCCCGAGAACCGGACCGCGCGCGTGCAGACCGGCCTGGTCAATGCGCAGCTTTCGCGGGCCGTCGCGCCGCAAGGCTTGTACTACGTCCCCGATCCTTCCAGTCAGCCGTCCTGCACCATCGGCGGCAATATCGCCGAGAACGCGGGCGGGATTCATTGTCTGAAATACGGCACGACCACCGATCACATTTTGGCCGCGCGCGTCGTTCTGGCCGACGGCGCAGTTGTCGATCTCGATTGTCAGGCGCCCGGTTACGATCTGTTGGGCGCGTTTGTCGGCTCAGAAGGAACGTTTGGCATTGCCACTGAAGCGACGGTGAGGCTCTTGCGAATACCGGCGGCCGTGCGCACGCTGCTCGCCGATTTCAACGACGTCGATCAGGCCAGTCGTGCGGTTTCCGCCATCATCGCCGGCGGGATGCTGCCGGCGGCGCTGGAGATGATGGACAACGAAATCATTCGCGCCGTGGAAGCGAGTGTGTTCACGGCCGGGCTGCCGATTGATGCGCAGGCCGTGCTGCTGGTTGAACTGGACGGCATCGAAGCGGGGCTTGATGACGAGGCCGAAAAGGTGGAAAGCATTCTGCGCGAGCACGGCGCGCGTTCGGTCCGCCTCGCCTCAGACGAAAAGGAAAGAAAGAAACTGTGGGCCGCGCGCAAGGGCGCGTTCGGCGCAGTTGGACGTTTGAGCCCGGACATCATGATCCAGGATGCCGTGGTGCCGCGCTCGCGACTTCCCGAAGTCCTGGCCGAAACTTATCGCATCAGCGCGCAATACCAGATCAAGCTGGCCAATGTCTTTCACGCCGGCGACGGCAACCTGCATCCGCTTATTTGCTTTGACCTGCGGCGCGGAGATGACGTCGAACGGGTGCGCCAGGCAGGCCGCGAGATCATGGAAACCTGCGTGCGGGCCGGCGGATCGATTACCGGCGAGCATGGAGTAGGTCTCGACAAGAGTGGTTACTTGCCCCTGATCTTTTCTGCCGCCGACATGGATGCGATGTTGCGCGTGCGCGCCGCATTCGATCCCTCGGGGCTCTGCAATCCCGGCAAAATTATTCCGCTGCCACGCGGCTGTGGTGAAGCGCGCGCCGTGGCAAATACGAATCTGTCAGTACCGGGAGCGGTAGCGACCGGATCAAGTGAATCTCACGCCGTTGATGATCAGGCCGCTACTGACCCAAGCGAAGGAGAGACACGCAGTACGCGGGTGCAACCGCTGATCGCGCAAAGAATGAAGGAAGGCCGCCTCGCGAACGATTTCAAGCGAATCGTCGGCCCGCTGAACATCACCCGCTTATCTGATGACGGATTTGCCGAGTCGCTGCAATCCAAAAACGTCGAGCGCGCATTGGTGCTGGCCCCAGGTTCGGCGGCCGAACTCAACGAGGTTGTTGATCTGGCTGCGGCTGAGCCGCAAACAATCATTGCGGCGGGGGGAGGTACCTTTCTCGATGCGGGAAAAGTGCTGGCCGACGCGAACTTAATTGTGACCACTCGCCGCCTGTCAAAGCTGATTCGCCATGAGCCTGCAGATTTGGTAGCGACTGCTGAAGCCGGAATGACCTTGCGCGAATTCCAAAATCAATTGCGCGAGAACGGACAATGGCTGCCAATCGATCCGCCCGATGAAGGCGCGGCGACGCTGGGTGGAGTGGTCGCCACGGGAATCTCGGGGCCACAACAACTTGGGTACGGACCGGTGAGATCATTTGTCATCGGTTTGCGCGCGGTGCTTTCCGACGGCACGGAGATCAAAGCCGGCGGCCGCGTGGTGAAGAACGTCGCCGGGTATGATCTGTGCAAGTTGTTTACCGGCAGTTATGGGACGCTGGGCCTGATCACGGAAGTCACTTTTAAACTTCGCCCGCGGCCCGTCGAGACGCGCACCATTGTGGCTACCGGGAACCGCTCATCGCTGCTGAGCGCGGGGCGTGAAATCGCCCGCAAGTCGTTTCCGGTGGCCCTGGAGCTGCTTTCGCCTTTGTTGGCCGACCGCGTCATTGCCGGCGCAAATCGTCATGAGTATGCATTGCTGGTGCGCTTTGCCGGGGCGGCGCGGGCGGTCGTAACCGAGACGGCGAACGCTTTAAAGATGCTGCGCGCGGAAAACCTGGTTTGCGTAACTCACGACGAAGATGAGGAGCTTTGGACCAGGCTGAGTACGGCGTCCGCGTCGCGCGATCAAAATTTATCCTGGCGCGCAGTTACCCGTCCCAGCGAGCTATCGTCATTTCTGGACGATGTGGTAACGCTTGAACAGGACGCAGCGTCGCATGTCGGGTTGGGTTGGCATGCGGGCCTCGGCCATGGTCACGTGCGGGCGATGGCGCGCGCTCCCGTATATCATGCCGAGCCGGTGCGGGCGCTTGAACGGTTGCGCCAAAGAGCAGAGAATTCCGGCGGCAAATTGATTATCGAAAGAGCGCCGGCGGAGATTAAGAACGAGATCGATTGCTGGGGCGGATTCGGGTCGGCGCACGAACTGATGATGCGAGTGAAGCAACAGCTGGATCCGCAGGATATATTGTCGCCCGGCAGGTTCGCCTGAAGACCTGTCCATTTATTCAGGCGAGATACAACTACAGAGTGTTTAGCGGCCGGACGTCTCCGGTGTCGCTCAGCGCTTCGAAGGAGGCGAATGATGATTAAGAAAACGCGCACGCTGTTTGCGCCGTTGTTAATCCTGGCGTTCGTGTGTGCGCCGGCCACGCTGCCATATCGCGATCGTTTGACGCCGGTAACCATGGCGGCCTCGCGCGAGCCGGTGCGGGCGCGGCACGGCGTCGTCGCTTCGACCAACGAAGTTGCCTCCCAGGTTGGGGTGGACATCATGAAGCGTGGCGGCAACGCGGTTGATGCGGCGATCGCGGTGGCTTTCGCGCTGGCGGTGACGCATCCGGCGGCCGGCAATCTGGGCGGCGGCGGCTTCATGATGATCCGTTTGAAAGATGGGCGCGCGACCGCGATCGACTATCGCGAAATGGCCCCGGCGGCGGCGACCCGCGATATCTATCTCGATAAGAGCGGCAAGGTGATTGAAGGCGAAGGCGGATCGATTGAAGGATACCGGGCAGCCGGCGTGCCGGGGACAGTCCGCGGGATGGAACTGGCGCTGAAGAAATATGGCTCGGGAAAGTTGAGCTGGGCGCAATTGATCGAGCCGGCGCGGCGGCTCGCGGCCGGCGGCTTTACCGTGACCAATGAACTGGCGCGGGGCCTGCGCGGAAATCGCGAGTATCTTTCAAAATACCCGGAAACCAAACGCATTTATCTGAACAACGGTAAGTTTTATAGCGAAGGCGAGACCTTTGTGCAGCCCGATTTGGCCGCGACCTTCGCGCGTTTGCAACAGCGCGGGGCGAATGAATTTTATGAAGGGGAAACCGCGCGGCTTATCGTGAAGGATCTCAAGGACCACCAGGGTCTGATCACCCAGGAAGATATGCGCGGCTATGTGGCCAAAGAGCGCGAACCGCTGCGCGGTAACTATCGCGGTTATGAAATCATTTCCATGCCGCCGCCGTCGTCGGGAGGCGCGGTGCTGATTGAGATGCTCAACATCCTCGAGGGTTACGACTTTAAGAAGATGGATTGGGCGTCGTCCGAACGTTATCACCTGACGACTGAAGCGATGCGGCGCGCCTTTGCCGACCGCGCCGAGTACATGGGCGACACCGATTTTGTGAAAGTGCCGATCACCGGGCTGACTGATAAGAAGTACGCAGCGCAATTGCGCAGCACGATCAGTATGGACCGGGCGTCAACCAGCGAACAGGTGAAGGCCGGGAAGCCGCTGGGCTATGAATCTGACGAGACGACCCACTTTACGGTGGTTGATGCGGAAGGCAACGCGGTTTCCAATACCTACACGCTGAACAACTCTTACGGCTCGGCAGTGGTCGCGAAAGGCACCGGCGTTATCATGAACGATGAGATGGACGACTTTGCCGCCAAGCCGGGAACGCCAAATCTTTATGGACTAATCCAGGGCGAGCGCAACTCGGTAGCGCCGCACAAGCGTCCCTTGTCGGCGATGACTCCGACGTTCGTGCTGCGCAAGGACGGATCGCTCTGGTTCACGGTTGGCAGTCCGGGCGGGCCGACGATCATTAATACGGTGCTCGACGTAATCACCAACGTGGTCGATTACAACATGAACATCCAACAGGCGATCGACGCGCCGCGCATTCACCATCAATGGCTCCCGGATGAACTGATCTATGAACCTTACGGCTTGTCCGGAGATACGCAGAAAGCCTTAGCGGCCCGCGGACATAAATTGACCGACAAGCCTCGTTACCTCGGCGACTGTGAAGGGATCATGATTGAAGAGAAGACCGGGATCAGACTGGGAGCGACTGATCCGAGACGGAGTGACGGGATGGCGGTTGGATATTGACGCCCTCGATGTGGATTGTCCTGCTGATCATGATGGCCCTAATCATCGGGCCTCAGATCTACCGTCAATTTCACCGGAAACAGCGGAAAAAAAGCGTCAGCGAAAACCCTGCCATTGTGCGGGTCCTGCTGAGTCTGGAGCCGGCTGCGCTTGATGATCTCTTCAGGTTGTACCGAAGCCAGTTCGGCGCCGGCGCCGCGCGCTATGCCAGACATACTTACCGGAAGTGGAAGACTGAGGAAGTGCATCCCAGCCGAAAGACTTTCTATCGGCTCGTCTTCCATTTGCCCAGCGTCATGAATTTCGATTTGAAATGCGAGGTGCTGAGGGCGTTGCGGAGAGAATATTGCGGCCGTAGCCACTATGAGCTGAGTGTGAGAGTTGATGATTGGAAAGAGGCTTTGTCTCCATTAATCGCCGGCCTGATTGAAAAGTCTTATACTGCTGAACTTCCCAGGGAGGTCGAGGAAAAACTCAGTTGGTTGGCAGGCAACGACATGCAGATTGCCAAAGCCATCCTTACTGCGTCAGAAGCTCAGGAGACGCGGGACGCGGTCGCCTCATTGCAAACTGAATTCGAAGGTATGGAACAATTGCTCGCCGCATCTGATGGCAAACGGAGAATCGTTCACACACTCGATCTGCCGCTTGGTACCATTACTCTGAATATCATGAGGAGCTAGTAAATTGATGTCCGACGATAGCGAAGATTTGGTGCCCACCGGGCAACCGCTGTTTCCCTTAAAAGCCGAAGACATCATCGATAATGCGTTTCAGAACCTGAGCCCGAATCAGGCCCGTGAAGTAAGCCGGAAGGCTGCTGAAGAGGCGCTGCGACTGGAGGTCGAAAGACGAAAAGCATCGCTGCGGACCGATTCTGCGCAACAGGAAATCAGGAATGTGATCGAGAACGCAAATCTCCTGGATCAGCGAGGTGGCGATTACAAAATCGATAGCAAATTTGAGACTGCCAGCGGCACGACCAGCGTGCAGATTACTAAATCAAAATCCGTCACGCTGATGGCGATGGTCGCGGTTGTCGGAATCCTGGTCCTCCTACTGGCCATAGTCCTGATTGCCGTTCGATATTAGTCAGTGCGGTTCGGTCCCTAAAGTCTCTTGCCAACGCCATCGCTTGCTATAATCCCATCTGCAAACAGACGAACACGGACTCATCTTGCAAGAGAACATCAGTAGCCCAAACCTGGCCGTAGCCCTCGCGCGCGAAGCAGAAAAGATTCTCGCTTGTGTTCACTGCGGGCTGTGTCTCGAAGCTTGTCCGACCTATGTGGCGACCAGCGACGAGAACGATAGTCCGCGCGGGCGCATCTACCTGATGCGGGCCGTTAAGGAGCAACGGCTGGCCGCGGCATCGGCTGCGTTCAAGGCGCACATTGATCGCTGCCTCGGCTGTCGTGCGTGCGAGTCTGCGTGCCCGGCGGGAGTGCAGTACGGGCAATTGCTCGAAGCTGCGCGGGCTGAAATCCTGAGCCTGGAAACCAAGCCGAAGGGCACGGCCCGATTGCTCCGGTTCGTTTTGCAGCACGTGTGGCCCCGGCCGGTATTGCTGCGTCTGGGTTTTGGCCTGGCGCGGCTGCTGCGTGATTCAGGAATACCGAACTTGATGATCAAGAGCGGAATGGCGCGCAATATTTCTGAGCAGTTTGAGTTTGCGTTGGCCTTGCTTGATGGATCGCGGGGAGCAGGGAAGAAAGATGCAGCCAGGACGGCTGCGAATCGTCCGCAGGATGCGGGCGCTCCGGTGATGCTTTTTAAGGGGTGCGTCACGGATGCTCTTTTCACCCGAGTCAACGACGCGACTGAACGAGTATTGAACGTCAATGGCGCTCACAGCGCTGCGCCCGGAACTCAGGTGTGTTGTGGCGCGCTGCACGCGCACGCAGGCGATCTCGAAGGCGCGCGCAGACTCGCCCGACAGAATATTGACGCCTTTGGCGAGGGCGATGCGCCCATCATCACGAATGCCGGCGGCTGCGGTGCGATGCTCGCGGCTTACGCGCATTTACTTGAGCATGACGCCCAGTACGCGGAACGCGCCCAGCGGTTTAGTGCGCGCGTCCGGGACGTGGGCCAACAACTCCAGTCGATCGGATTTCGCAACGGTCAGAATATCGGCTTTGAGCGCACCACCTATGATGCCTCCTGCCATCTCCTGCATGGTCAACATGCAGCCGAAGCATCGCAGCAGATGCTTTGGGCGATTCCCGACTTGAACTTTACGATGCTGAATGGCAGCGACGTGTGTTGCGGCGGGGCCGGCATTTACAATTTGATGCAGCCGGAACTGTCGGACGAAGTCCTGAGCGAAAAACTCAGCAACATTGAAAATTCGGGCGCGAAGATTCTGGCCACGGGTAATCCGGGTTGTCACATGCAAATCGCCGCCGGCGCGCGGCTGGCGGGATTGCCGCTGCGAGTGTGTCACCCGGTTGAGTTGTTGGACGAGTCTTACGCGCGGGCGGGCTTTTACGATAAATCCTGAAACGCGATCCGGCCGCCGATGATTGTCAGCTGCACCTGCCCCTGCTCGTCGAGCGCCACCAGATCCGCGCGTTTGCCGCTTTCGATTGATCCGTATTCGTGATCGATCTTGAGCAGCCGCGCCGGATTAGTCGAACTCATCTGCGCCACCTCGCACTCTGAAAAACCAAGAGCCAGCATCAAGCGCGCCGCCTCGAGCATCGTGATGACTGATCCCGCGATGCTGCCCTGCGCATTTTGCGTGCGGCCGCTCCGGACTTTTATCTGCTCGCCCCAAATCTCGTATTCGCCGTCGCCCAGGCCGGCCGCGGCTACCGCATCGCTGATCAAGGAAACGTTTGCCGAGGTCTTGCTGCGGACCATCAACTTCACAATTTGCGGATCGAGATGGATCCCGTCAGCAATCAGATCGAAAGTTACCTCGGCCCGGGTGAGCCCCCAGCCGGCGGCGCCCACGGTGCGGTGATGAATCGGCGTCATGGCGTTCATGAAGTGCGTCATGTGCCGCGCGCCGGCATTAAACGCGGCGTCGAGCACGTCCGTGTTTGCCTTCGTATGGCCGATTGAACTGACCCATCCGCGCCGCGTAAGTTCTTCGATTAGTTGAATGCCGCCGGCAACCTCAGGCGCCAGCGTCATCATGTGAATAGCAGCAGGATGGTTGATGACGGGAAGGGAATCTAAATCGCCGGCCGTTCGAAACGTACGGAAATATTCGCGATGAAGCGCGCCGCACTGCTGATCGTTAACAAACGGCCCTTCATAGTGAACGCCGAGAACGCGGGCCGCGGACTGCGGTTCCGCGTCTTCGCCGAGAGCCAGGCAATCAGCCACGGCGCGGACTGCTCTTTGGTATTGATCCTCTGTCGCCGGGACGAGCGTAGGCAGCCAGGCAGTCACACCGTGCTGGGCGAGGAACGCGCCCACGCGCTGCAGATCGTCAGCTTCAGCTTCCAGCGTATCGACCCCGGCAGCGCCGTGAATGTGCACATCGACGAATCCTGGAAAGAGCGTCTTACCTGTGAGATCGATGACGGGTGATGAGGCCGGCGCCGATACATCTGACTCAGAGATGCCGGCAATCCGTCCGTTTTCAACGATTACATTCGCAGATTCAATCGTGGCTGCGGCAAGCACTACTCTGGCGTTGCGAAGCAGCATTGATGTCGAGCCATTGCTGGTCATGGGGAATGAAGGATCATTGTAGCACTCAGGTCCGGGAGATCGGCCGGCGCAAATACGAATGCCTGCGACTCGCGCCGCAGGCATTCGGGGTTGATTGAATTGAGCACGCTAACTAGAAGAACAGTTTCGCGCCGATTTGAATTGTGCGTGGATCGCGGACCGCGCTGATCTGGCCAAAGAGCGTCGAAGTGACGTTGGTGCTGGCGATGGTCCGGAAGTTCGTGTGATTGAACACATTGAACATCTCCAGCCGCAGCTGGAGCTTGATGTTGCCGTCCATATTGCCAATCGGAACGTTCTTGAACATCGAGAAGTCAAACCGTTTGGTCGGTGGTCCAATAATGGCGCCGCGAACGCCGTTGCCGGGAACATTAACAATCCCGGAGTTCACCGCGGGCGTGGGCTGATAGCACGCAGTATTGAACCACTGCAGGAACAGATGCGGTGCATTGAGATTCGGATCGCACAGCGTGTTCGGGCGCGCCACCGTCAAAGGCGGAGCGATGATTCCCAATCCCGCCGGGTCCCAGCTCGAAGTCGAAGGCGAGAACGGCAGGCCGGTCTGCAAGGTGACGAGACCGGACATTTCCCAGCCGCCCAGGTAACGGCCTACGTTGTCATGACGATTCGCAAACAGCGGAATATCATAGATGTAATTGGCGGTGAAAACCTGACGACGATCGAGAGTAGCCGGGCCATAGTCCGCGTGAATGTCGTACGAATTCTGCGGCGCATTGCTGCGATCATTCTGATTGTCCGTCATGTTGTGCGCCCAGGTATAAGCCACGTTCACCTGCGACGCTCCTTTGAACCGGTGCTGAAACAGCGCCTGCAAGGAGTTGTAGTTTGAGTTGTACTGCGGCGTGATCATGGTAATCGATCGATAACCGCGATAGGGCCTGATCTGATCGAGAATTGTTTCCGCAGTCGACGAAGTGAAGGCGGTGCCGGCGGTCTGACAAACGACCGTCGGGGTGGTTGACGCGCCACTGGCGCAGAGGGTGTTGATGGCCTTGCCCGGCGGCACTTCGTTCAATTCGTAACCGCCAATCAGGTGCGTACCCTTGGACGCATAGTAGCCAACATCGATGATGGTCTTAGCGCCAAGCTGATGCTGGATGCCGACTGACCAGTGTTGCATGTAGGGGTCTTTCCAATTGGGTTGCACCGCGCGCAGGCTGGGCGCCGCCACGGCCGCCGAGCCCGGCGGACAGGATTGTCCGGCCGGCACCGGTGAAGCCATACTGGTCAGAGAGAAAGTGCAGATCTCCTGATATGGTGGATTGACGCCGATGTTCTGCTCGTAAGTTCCGTTGAGCACTTGATCGTAGTAGATACCGTAGCCCATGCGGACCGAGGTCATGCCTTTCCCGAAGGGATCCCAGGCTATTCCAAATCGCGGAGCGAAATCACCCTTGGGCGCCTTCACCACATACTTGCCGTAGGGCGAGAGGGTGGGATTGCAATTGGTCAAGGTCTTTGGGTTTTGCGAGTTGATAATCAAACCGTCGCAGAAATTTCCGGTGCCCGCCACGCGGTTACCCGCCCCGGTCACCAATGGCGCTGTGGATGCCGAATACTGCGAGGGATCGAAGTTGGAAAGGAAACCATTCTTATCGTACGGCGAGCCGAAATAGGAATAGCGGACGCCGTAATAGACGGTTAAGCTGCGGCGCAGACGCCACTCGTCCTGCGCGTAACTTTCAAACGCCATTTGCCGCAAGTCTGCGGTTAAGTCGTATCGCGCCTGGCTGAAAGTCAGGTTGTTTCCCATCAGGAAGTTCGCCCACGACTGCAGCGAAGTGCGGCGGGCCGAATTTGTTTCCTGCGTAAGTGAATTAGGCGCATTCACCACTGCCTGCTGGGCGCTGGTCAGAGCCGTATTCAGGTAGGCGCTATAACCTCCCTGGTTCGCACCTCCCAGAGCATTTTCATTCTTGCGATAGAACGAGTAGACGCCGCCGAACTTAATCGTGTGGTTCTCATGCGTCCAGGTAACATCGCCGCCGAAATTATTCTTCCACGAGAAGTTGTCGTAATCGCCGAAAGTCGCCAGGTTTCCAAACCCATTTCCCGTGACGGTCGGCACAAAATCACGCGTCTTGATGTACGGCAATGGCGGCGTGATAGGTGAAACACTCAGGGCCATGGTTCCGATCGTCTTGCTGAGGATGGCGCCATAGCCATAAGTCCAGCGACCAACCATCACGAGGTTGGGACGCGCTACATAAGTGAACTGCGCCGTGTGGGTGCGGCCCGGGGAGTCAGTTGATGAAGTCGCCACGCCGGGAAGGCTCGTGCCAGATGAGAACAGCGAGTTCACGTCGATGGTCGGAATCTTGTCGCGTTCATAGCGATAGTAAAACGATCCTTTGGACTTGAGACTGTGATCGATGCGGATAATCTCCTGCCGAAAATCGGCAATGCCCGATGCTGGATAAATCAACGCTCGTGAGACCGGATCGGTCGGCAACGGCAGCTTGTTATAGATATCGGCCATGTATTGCTGCGCCACCGGACTAATCAAATTGGTGGGCAACGCTGTGCCGGCCGGCAGGACGCTGGTGCAGTTGGCCGGACCGATAGCCGGAGTAGTGGTGGCGATAGTTGCGCTCAAACAAATATCGATCGGAAAAACTCCGGCGCGCATGTTGGCATCGGGAACCGTGTTGCCGCTTAACACCGGATAGCGGCGATCTTTTCGCTGCTCTTCCGAGAAGAAGAAGTAGGTGCGGGCAACCCTCTCGATGGCCTTGCCGCCTTCGCCGAACCGCGGCACGTAGATTGGACCACCGATGGTGAATCCGTAGTTGTTGTAGCGGAACGGAGTGCGCTTGGCTTTGCCGTTTGAATCGCGGCCGAAGGGCGGATTTGAGTTGCGGTTGGAAATAAAATCGTTGGCGTTCAGCTTTTCGTTGCGCAGAAACTCGAAGCCCGAACCGTGAAATTTCTCGCCGCCGCCGCGCGTCACGACGTTGATTTGACCGCCGCCGCTGCGACCTGAATCGGCTGTGAACAGTCCGCGCTTGACGCTGAACTCAGAGATTGAGTCAACACTGGGATAGGCCTGGATGGTGATGTTAGATCCGCGATCAGTTACGTCAGCGCCGTCGATGGTGTAGGTATTCTGCGCGCTGCGAGCACCGTTGACGGAGATGTTCATCGTGTTCGCCTGACCCGAAGGATTCGTCGTTCCCACGTAAACCTGATCGGCCAGATCGTTGCTGACACCCGGCGCGAGCGTAATCAATTGCACCCAGTTTCGATTGTTCAGCGAGAGCTCGCGGGCCTGGTCACCGTTGATGATGGTCGATACGGTTGGGGTACTCAGCTCGACCGCGACCGGATTTGCCTCGACGGTCACGACCTCGCTGACGTTGCCTACTTCGAGACTGATATCCAGGTTACTTAATTTACCAACGTCCACCTGGACCTTGCTGGCGATATGCTTTTTGAAGCCGCTGGCCTCAACTGCGATGTCGTAAACTTGTGCGTGCAGATCGCGCGCCGAGTACGCGCCGTCATCGTTGGTGGTAGTTGTGCGAACTACCTGTTTTGTGGCCGGGTCGGTGACGGTTACGGTTGCGCCTTTCACTGCCGCGCCCGTCTGGTCTTTCACCGTGCCGGAAATGCCGCCGGTGATCTCTTGCGACACTGCGATGCCGCTAAGGGCAAACAGCAGGGCCACTGCTGCGACCAAACAAACTACAAACTTGGGGTGTGGTTTCATCTTTTGTTCCTTCTTTACTGGATGATTCGAAACACAGTTTCCGCCGCATGAAACGGCCAAAACGCTGAACATTTTTGCGGGAAGGCCACGATTCTAGTAGCCTCCGACTCACAAGCAAAACTAAAAGATTTTATCAGTCCGATAATCTCGGATAATGGAATACCGCGGTCGTTTGCGATGAAATTCCGGCTCCGGAATTTCATATTAATGGATTCACTCTCCATTTTTTTGGAGCGACTTGATGACGAAGAATCGGTGTCTTGATGCGGGCTTACCTATGAAGTGTGCTTTTCGTTGTCTTTAACGAGCGTCGCACGCGTTCTTTGCAAAAACTCCTGGCGTCGATTCTTCAGACATCGTCTCTGCGTGCAAATATTGTGCAACTAGGTTGCAAGTTGCCTTCGCGAGCGCAGGTGCGGCGGTTTCTTCAGTAACAGAGAACTTCGCCGACAAAAGCAGCGGTGTCCTCTGAGACTGAAGAAACGAGTGTGCTCGATTAAGTCAAGTCGTCTTACACCAGCGACGCTTGAGTCGGCTTTTCAACCGGTGACGATCAAATGAGTTTCGGACTATCTGACGCTGCTGGATGGACACGACTCAGACCGGGCGCGCGGCGCACCGTGAACTTCTATGCGTCGAGCGGTGCCCTGCTTCTAAAGTTTTCGATCAATATCCAATAAATTGGAAAAAAAACCTTGACCGTTGTCCTGATGGGGATATACTGCCGCCGTATTTTTTAGCGCTAGGCTTCGATACGCTAGCTTCATTCATAACGCGAAGCAGTCGCCATTTTCTAAGCGTAGGTTAACTCTTCAATTTGTTTTCATCCGGCCAGGAGGGCCGCCGGTATCCGTTCCGGTGTAGCTTCCCCTCCTGGTAGCACCATTGTTTTTTCTCGAGGAGGATCGCTAATGAAAAGACTCGCGTTCTTTGTCGGATGGGTTGCATGCATCGCGGTGGCAGGCACGCTTGCCGTGAGTACCGCGCACGGTCAGACAGCTTCATCGGGCAGCATTGCAGGACTGGTTACGGACCCGCAAGGTGGGGTGGTTCCGGGCGCTACCGTAGTTCTGACCGATATCGCCACTAACGGTAAACAGACGTCGGCGACCAATGACGCCGGCCGATATAACTTCCCGGTAGCGAATCCCGGACTCTACGACATCGTCGTCAGCAAGTCCGGTTTCAAGACCGCGAAGATGGCCCAACAGAAAGTCAGCATCGGCCTCGTGCTGACCGTAAATGTCATCCTCGAGGTCGGGTCACTTTCGGAAACCGTGGTGGTCACCGCCTCGCCTTTAGGCTCCGAACTGCAATCATCAAACGCCACAATCGGCAATACGATTAATCTCAAACAACTCGAATTGTTGCCGAACCTCGGTCGCGATGCGAGCACGCTGATGGCGCTCCAACCCGGCGTGACGCCCCTCGGCAACGTCGCCGGCGCGGTGGAAGACCAGAGCACGTTCACCATCGACGGCGGCAACAACACCGACGACATGTCGGGCGATACTCGCGGGTACATCACCAACTTCACCGGCGCCAGCGGAACGCAGACCAATGGTATGGCTTCCGGCGTGGTGGCGACCCCGATCGAAACCGTTGAGGAGTTTCGCGTCAACACCTTCGGACAGACTGCCGACTTTAATTCATCAGCCGGCGCGCAAGTCCAGATGGTCACCAAGCGCGGCACTGATAAATGGCACGGCTCGGGTTACGGCTATTACTTCGCGCCAAATCACTGGGGCGCTCAGACATGGGCCCTGAACCATACGCCGTTTACCAAGGGTTCGGCGCCCGATCGTCGCGCTTGTGCGGCCGGCACCACCCTAAGTTCGGGTGATACGAACTGCGTCATGCCCAACACGCCAATCTTCCCGAGCCACCGTTCGCGCTTTGGCTTCACGGTTGGCGGAGCCATGATTCCCAAGAAGATTCTGGGCGGCAAGACTTATATCTTTGCGGCTTACGAAGGATTCCGTTTTCCGCAAGTTGCCACATTTGAGCGCGCCTATCCCACCGACGCCTTCAAGAAGGGCGTGATTCAGGTCCCGGACGCTAACAACAACTGGATCCCATACAATCTCAATCCCGGCCCGGTGACGGTCACGGTCGGCAATCCTTTGTTCACCGGAAGCAACGCCGTGCGCACGGTGACTTTGCCGGGAGCTACCGCAACGTGTCCGACGACATATAACGGCGCCGCCTGCGATCCTCGGGTGAAAGGAATGAACTCGACGATTACGCAGCTTTGGAATTTCTTACCGACGCCAAACGATCCAACCACTAACGCCGGCGATCAATTCAACACCCAGGGTTTTCTCGGGACTGTAAAGATACCGCTGACTTCGAATAATTACGTCGGTCGGATCGATCATGACTTTGGTCCCAAAGAGAGATTCTTTACTTCGTTCCGGGCCTTCAAGCTGCTCAACTTAACGAGCAATCAGGTTGACGTGGGCGGCATTCTCGGAGGCACCCAGGGTCAATACAACGCTACTGCTCCGCGTCCCCAACTTAGTGAGCTGCTGGTCTTCGGACTGACGAGCACGCTGAAGTCAAATATTACGAACGACCTGCGCGCCAGCTATCTCTGGAACTGGTGGCAATGGGGCACGGCCGGTTCGGCGCCGCAGTTTAGCGGTTTGGGTGGCGCGCTCGAAGTGGCCGCCGCCGGAACCGGAACCAACGCCGAAGCTACCACTGCGCTCATCCCATACAACGTCAACAACCAGAGCGTGCGCCAGCGCGTTTGGGACGGTCAGGATAAGATGCTGCGCGATGACGTCACCTGGGTAAAAGGCAACCACGTATTTCAGTTTGGCGGCCTAATCCAGCATAACTACGATTACCACACGCGCACTGATAACGGTGGATCGATTAACAACGCAATCGTCTATCAGATTGCGCCAAGTTCGATCGATTTTACGAAGGGTTGCGGCACGGGCACTACCTCGTGCATACCCAGCAGCATTATTTCCACGCAGACGGCCCGATATGCAAATCTGGCCACCTCAGTGATGGGATTGGTCGGTCTGACGCAGGTCATGTACACCCGCGGAGGATCGGACTTGCACCTGCTGCCGCTGGGCACTTTCGGCGTCGAGCAGAGCACGATCAAGACCTACAATCTCTACGCGGCGGATACCTGGAAAATTAAACCGACGCTGACTCTTAGTTATGGTCTGGGATACACGTATGAAACTCCGCCCGTGGAAAAGAACGGAAACCAGGTGGCGTTCGTGTATGGCGACGGCAGCCTGGTCCATACGGCTGACTATTTGCAAAAAAGAGTAGCGGCTGCGCTCGCCGGACAGGTCTACAATCCGACGATCGGTTATGAGACCACCGCAAACCTGCACATAAAGTATCCGTACACCCCCTTCAAGAAGGGCTTTAGCCCGAGAGTCTCCGTAGCCTGGAATCCAACTTTCAAGTCGGGATTTCTCGCGCAGATCTTCGGACAGGGGAGTACGGTTATTCGCGGCGGGTATGGCAAAGTCTTCGGTCGCTTGAACGGCGTTAACCAGGTGCTCGTTCCGTTGCTGGGACCGGGCATCTTGCAGGCAGTTAGTTGTTCTTCGGCAGTTGCCGGAAACCCGAACTGCCAATTCACCGCGACGGGAGCGCCGCTGCCGGTCAATCCGCTGAATGTATTCCGCATCGGCACCGATGGCATGACGGCGCCGTTGCCGGTAGCTTCAGGGACGTTGCCGCAGCCATTCCTGCCGGGCGTCAACGGAATCACCGCGGGCGATTCGCAAACGCTCGATCCTGATTTCCGGCCCAACTCAACCGACAACTTCGACTTCACCATCCAAAGACAGTTTCACCGGAGTCTTTCAGTGGAAGTGGGATACATGGGTCGAAGAATTCGTAACGAGTATCAGCAGGTAAACCTGAATGCCATTCCCTACATGACGACTCTCGGCGGACAGCAATTTGCGCAGGCATGGTCCAATGTCTATCAGGCCATGGCCTTCGGCAGTCCGGCGGCAGTGGGCGCTCCGGTGATTGGCGTTCCTAATCAGGCCTTCTTCGAAACCGCGCTGGGCGGGGCAGGGTCGGCTTATTGCAAACAACAAGTACCCGGATCCGGCGTCAACGGAATCCCAACCGCCTTCTTCACGAGTTGCACCCAGGCCGTGGCCACTCTGCAGCGGGCAAATATCTTACGTTCGGCGGTCTCCACGGTTTGGAATAGCCTTCAAGGACAGACTGGATCGTGGATCTTACCGAGCGCGACCATGACCAATCAGGTGAGTTCCAATGACATGGTTACGAGTCTCGGATACGGCAATTACAACGCAGTATTCGCAACCGTGAGAATGAATGATTGGCACGGCATGAGCGCCGTGAGCAACTTTACCTGGGGCAGGGCCTTGGGTACCACTGCTCTAACTCAACGTAGCAGCAGTGTCACCCCGACCGACCCATTCAACCTGAGCCGGAACTATGGAACTCAAAGCTTTGACATCCCGATGATCTTCAACCTCGGGCTGACGTACCAGCCAAAATCACTTTTTGGCTTGTATGATCTTCACAAGGCGCATGGAATTGTCGGCCAGCTGATCAATGGTTGGTCAATCGCTCCGTTCTTTACCGCTCAGGCGGGATTGCCGATTGCAGTCAGCTATTCTGAAGGAAGCTGCACGGCCTGCCAGGCTTTTGGAGAGAACGCGGCGCCCGGCGTCGCCTCGATCAGCTCCGACGCTGAAGACGCAGTTTTCGGTTTTCCGGGCTCGTTCTTCGGCGGCAATAACTTGCACCGCGGCGTCACCACGGTCAATGGCACCGTTACCAACGTTGCCGGATTGAATATGTTCGCTGATCCGGCTGCGGTGCAGGCGTCGTTCCGTCCTTGCGTCCTGGGCACCGACAACAACTGTGGCGGCTGGGGCAACCTCCGCGGCTTTAAGCGTTGGAATGTGGACGTCACCATAGCCAAGGACTTTCGCTGGAAAGAGCACCTGCGGATAACCGTGAGCGCTCAGTTGACGAACGTGTTCAATCACTTTCAGCCTTCGGATCCAACCTTGAGCCTGAACAACCTGACCACCTTCGGCGTCGTCAGCGGTCAGGTTTACAACCCCCGTAGCACTGAATTCGGACTGCGCATCGCTTTCTAAGACGCAGTTCAGATTCAGCAGACAACCGAAGGGGCCGAAGCAATTCGGCCCCTTCTTTATGTCAGAAGCCCGACCGTCAGGGAGGGCAGGCAACGACACGTACGGCTATTGGCAAGGGAGCCCTCTCTTACGGTCGGGCTGCTGAAACACAAAAAGCCGATCGGTAGGGAGGGCCGTCAACGACACGTGTACCGTTATTGGCAAGAGGGCCCTCCCTTACGGTCGGGCTGACACACAAAAAGCGCCGAAGCCGCGTTGGCTTCGGCGCTTGCAGTTTGATTAAGAATAAGGGTGACTCAGCGCCAGCCGCAGGTGTACATCGCGCCCTGCTCTTTCGCGATTTCGGCGAACCGGGCTTCGTAATCCTTGGCGTACTCTTCGACGGCGCGCTTAATCTTGGCGAACAGCCGGCAATGATATTTCTCTTTCTCGACGCGATCCTTCAGGAACAGCATTGCGTTGGCTTCGCCCCAATACTCGCGGTCTTCCCAAATCTCGACGGGATTCCCGCCCATCTTGGTGGCCATTTCCACCAGCCGCGGATCGTTGACGTTATATCCGTTGCTTAAAAAGATCTTGTTGTAGTTGGGGACCAGCTTGACCTGCAGGTTGTAGAGCTCCTGCGAGGTGCTCGCCATCTTCATCACGTGGCCGAACTCATGCGCCAGCTTGGTGGCGGCCAGCATGGTGCCGCTGATCAGTTGTTTTGTTTCAAACGGCTCGAGCGCATTCATCACCGGATAATAAACCGCGCTCGGATAGCCCGAGTCCAGCCGTTCACCCAGATAAATCGTTGCTGCCACGAGCTCGCCCTTGTCATTCCATTTGTATCCTGAGGTGCCGGCGCCCTCGGCGTTCTTGCCACCGATAGTAATGGTCAGCATCAGGCGCGGGTGATTGGCATACATCTCCCACTGCGCTTTGCCGATGTCAGTGGAAAGGAATTCGGTCTTCCAATCGTCATAGCGTCTTTGATACTTGGGCGGAATGACCTCACGTAAGCTGGGTCCGCTGGGCGTCAGAGCGGCTGCCGTTGAGCTGTCAGCGCCTTTCGCACCGGCCAAAGTGGTAATCGCAAGGACACAAACGAGGGTGAATAGAAGCTCAGTTTTTCTGCCGGGTGTCATGGTTCCTCCTTGTATTTCGCGAATTGGGCTGAGGGCGACGTTGACTTTTAAACCAAGTCAGGGATCGGAGTCAATAATTACATTCCAACTTAATAGTGCTAATTTTGTCGCGGGGCCGGGATCCCTTTCCGCTTCGACGGATTTTCCTTGATTAAGGCTTTACACGCCGCCTCGTCCGCCCGGCCTTTGTGCCAGGTCGTTTCATCAGAGAAAAGGATGCACTTGATGGTCGCGCGTTCGGTCAGTTTTGGCTGAGATGCCTGAGCTTCAGTCGCTTTGACGACCCTGACCGGCGGCGAGCGCAAAGGGTTTTCCAGCACCCCGGCCGACCCAGGAGCAATCTTCTTGTAGCTTATGAATTCATGCCGGCCAACTTCAGCTTTGGTTTCCCGATCGACAAACTCATAAGTCCAGGCGACGGCCTCGATGCGTTTGGCGCCCGTGTTCCGGATTTTCATCGAGTATAAATAAAACACGGGCAGCCGGCGCGGCGTCGTGGGAAAAAATATGTTCGAGTCTACGGAAGTATTTGGATTGCTGCTTGGGGGTCGCGTCGCATCGATCCCGCTTCCAGGCAGCGATGAAGGCGCCTTCGAAGCCGGATCGACAAAAACACCGCGCGTAGGAATTATTGCCGGATCGTAATTATTGGGGAGCCGCACCTGCTTGTGCCAGTGGAGTTTTAGGATCTCCACGCCCGCCGAATTTGAATCGGCGGACTGCTGCGCGCCAACCACCGCGGTGCAGACGAGCGCGCTCAGCGCAAATGAAGTCCGCACGGTTAGTCGCACCTGATTCATCTGGAGAGGCTCCGGGAACCGACACACTATACTACTGTCGGCATTAAATGCACATGAATTTGCGGTGTCCTGTTAGGTGTTGCTCGGCTCGGGGGCAGTAGCCCGACCATCAGGGAGGGTTCCTATCGAGGCATTTATGAGCCCTCCCTAACGGTCGGGCTACTGCACCCAGGGACGACTTGTCGAGTAAAGCTCTGGGTGAGTTACTGGTAAAGCAGCGCGCGGGCTCGTTGCTTGCGAAAATTGTCGAGGCCGGATGCCCAGGAGCGCGTTAATTCTTCCGGGGTTTCGCCACGCTTCAAACGTTCCAGCGTGTCGGCGTTAACCAGCAGCCGCAGGTAGCTGTCGATTTTCCAATCCGACTGATACAGCGCGTGCAGCGCCGCGGCGATTTCAATCCCTGCCGCGACCGATTGAAACCTCGCGCGGTCGGTGATGACTATGTTGACGCCGCCGCAGTCCTCGTTCTTGAATACCGAAGCGTTGGGCTTGAATCGGATTGGCACAAAACGCACACCCGGAATCCGCCGCGCATTGAGATGGGCCGCGAGCTTCGCCCCGTCGATCCACGGCGCACCGACGACTTCGAACGGCGTGTCAGTGCCGCGACCGACCGAAACGTTAGTCGTTTCCAGGAGGCCGATGCCTGGATAAAGCGCTGCCTCGGTCAGGCTGCGCATGTTGGGGGAGGGATTGGTCCAGGTCAGTCCCGTGGCATCGAGCCACATCGCGCGGCGCCAATTCTCGAGTTGAATGACCCGGAGATCGGCGCCGAGTTTTTTCTCCTCATTAAATAACCGCGCCAGCTCGCCAATCGTCATTCCATATCGCACCGGGATAGCGTAGTAAGCCGTGAACGAGAACTTGTCTGCGTCAGCGACGGGGCCTTCGATGTCGATTCCATTAATCGGGTTGGGCCGATCGAGGACAAAGACCGGTAGCTTTGCCTTGCCGGCTTCCTCCATCACATTGCCCAAAGTTGCGGTGTAGGTATAGAAACGCGCGCCCACGTCCTGAATGTCATAAACGAGCGCGTCGAGACCTTGCAGTTGTTCCGGCTTCGGGCGACGCGTCTCCCCGTAAAGAGAATAGATCGGCAGTCCGGTCACCTCGTCTTTGCTGTCCGAGACTTTTTCATCTGCAAGTCCGCGAATGCCGTGTTCGGGAGAGAAGAGCGCCACCAGCTTGACCTCCGGCGCTTTGAAGAGCACATCGATAGTCGATCGGCCGCTTCGATCTCGCCCCGTCTGGTTGGTTACCAGTCCGATGCGCATGCCCTTTAGCTGCTTGAACCCGTCGCGCTCAAGCACATCGATTCCGGTCAAAACCTGGGCGTCCGCGGTTACGGCGGCGTTGTTGGCCGCCGCGCTGTTGCGATTGAAACGTGCCAGGCTGGCCAAAAGATCCGCGGCGCTATTACCGGCCTGCGAACGCGCGTTGCCGGCTGAGGCGTCGGTAATTGAACTCGCGACGATGGACGCGACGCGGCCGCGCAATGCGCCCACATCGCCTTTGCCGTCCGGATGAACACGATTGCTGAGGAAGATTACGAAGGTGTCGCTTTCAGGATCGATCCAAATCGAAGTGCCGGTGAATCCGGTATGGCCGAAAGAACCGAGCGGAAAGAGATCGCCCTTATTAGATGAGAAGCTGCTGGCAATGTCCCACCCTAGTCCGCGCGCGGCGCCGCTTTCGGAAACCGCATGCGGCTGCGTCATCGCGGCAATCGTCAAGGGGCTCAAGATCCGCGCGCCGTTATAGACCCCGCCATTCAAGAGCGTCTGACAAAAGACCGCCAGATCGTCGGCGGTGGAAAACAATCCCGCATGACCGGCCACGCCGCCCATGCGAAAAGAGGTGGGGTCGTGCACCTGACCGCGCAACCATTGGTCGCCTTCCGAGCCCGCATCCGCGCCGCTGTCTCCGAGATAGTTCATTTGTCCGCGCCGTTTTTCAGTCGGCGCGATGCGCGCGCGCAGTTTCGCCTCGGGACGAAAGCCGGTGTCCCGCATCCCGAGCGGCGCGAAAATATTGGTTCTGGCAAACTCATCCAGCATCATTCCGCTGACGCGATGCACCACCTCGCCCAAGGTAATGTAGTTGATGTCGCTATAGACGAAACGAGTGCCGGGAGTGCTGCGCAAGGGTTCGCGGTAAAGGCGCTTAATCGCTTCGTCATAACCCGTCCATCGATCACGCAAATCGAAATCAGGAGCAAAGCCGCTCATGTGTGTCAGCAATTGCTCGATGGTTATAGCGTCGCGTCCTTCGCCCTTCATCTCGGGAATGAACTGCACGACTGGATCACTCAGACGAACCTTGCCCTGTTCGATCAGCATCATGATGCTGGTGGTGGTCGCGACTACTTTGGTGAGACTGGCCAGATCAAAAATCGTGTCAGCCGTCATCGCTTCGCGCTGGGGTTCCAGCGCGCGGGCGCCATACGGCTTGCGCCAAACCACTTTTCCATGACGTCCGACCAGCACCACCGCGCCCGGCAGTTCTTTCCTGGCGATGGAATCGGCAATCACCGCGTCCATCCGCGCGAGCCGCTCAGGAGAAAAGCCCTGGGCCGCTGGTGAAGCGGCGGGAAGTTGCGCAAAGGCAGGTGCTCCCAGCAGCGCAAAGACGATGATGAGCCGAAAATGACGAAGCATTGATCAGTGGCGAGCCTTCAACTGAATTCCGGTGCCGCGAGGATACAGGCCGGGTAACGAGATCGGCAAACGTCCTTTGAAATCACTGCGCCCCAGCAAAGCCAGCGCGGATTGTTCCTGCAGGCTGGGCATGTCACCGTAAGCCACGACGTAGGTCTGCAGTTTCGGAAAGCCCATGAGGATATAAGGATTCCCGAAACTGATGCCGATGAGCGGCGTGTTCCGCGCGATCAGTTCATTCAGCGCCTTCGTGCCGGGATCGGGCAGCGCGACGCTGCGCGCCTGGCCCGTGCGCACCCGGCCATACATGGAAACGATCGTGATTTCCGCGCGGCCGGCTTTTTCGATTGCCCTGGCGACCTCCGCCTCTGACGAACGATCGTCGAGCACGATGGTTTCCATCTTGATGCCGCCGCCTGCCATGGCGCCGGTAAACGGCTGGGCGATAAACGCGCGGTCGTCGCCGTTGGTGATGGCCAGATTAAAGACCCGGGTTGCCGAATTCAGATTGACCGGCAAAAGCTTCGCGTCGTTGCGAACCAGCGTGATGGCGTCCTGGGCAATATCGTCGGCGAGTTCGTTGGCGCGTTTGCCCGCGACTTCGCGGTCGAGGCCATCCAGCGAAGTAAGGCGCTGCTGAGCGAGTCCGAGGTCATACTTCGCAGCCAGCACTTTGCGCGCCGATTGATCTATGCGCTGCTCGGTAAGCCGTCCTTTTTTGACCGCGGCGCGCACTCCGCGCAACGAGGCGTCCGGATCGGCAGGCTTCAGTAATAAATCAGCGCCGGCTTCAATAGCGCGCACGGAGGCTTCCTCTTGCGTGAAGTAAAGAGTCAGGCCGCTCATGCTCATCGCGTCGGTGACGATGAGACCGTCAAAATGAAGATCGTTGCGCAGCATGCCATTCATCACCGGCGATAAAGTCGTCGGCATGGTGCCTTTGGCAGTGACGATCTCTCCTTCGTCAGTGGTGTCGATCGCTTTCAGCTTCACGTCTTTCGGCAACGGCTTAATCTCGGTCGAATCGATAAGCGGCAAACCGATGTGGCCGGTCATCACGGCGCCGACGCCGGCCTCGACCGCGGCCCGGAAGGGAACCAACTCGACTGAGTTCAGCCGTTCGCGCGTCACATCGATCTCCGGCAGACCGCGATGCGAATCGGTGGCCGTGTCGCCGTGGCCGGGGAAATGTTTGGCCGTCGCAATCACGCCTGAGTGTTGTGCGCCTTCGACAAAGGCAGCGACAAAACGCGCGACGTCGGCCGGATCTTCGCCATAGGATCGGACGTTGATGACCGGATTCGCGGCGTTGTTGTTCACATCAGAGACAGGCGCATAGATCTGCTGAATGCCCATGGCCCTGGCTTCGTGTCCCGTCAATTCACCAGCCCGCCGGGCATAATCAGGATTGCCGGTAGCTGCGATGGCCATGTTCCAGGGAAAGTTGACCGTGTCGTCGAAGCGCATGCCCGCGCCGGCTTCGAGGTCGGCGGAAATCAAGAGCGGATACTTCGCCAACTCCTGCATGCGGTTGCAGATCATCACCGATTCATAGACCGGGCCGCGGAAAAGAATTATGCCGCCGACATGATTATCGACCACCTGATGACGCAGGGCCTTGAAGGCCTCGCTGTCCTGATTGAGGAAGGTCGCGTTGATGCCGACGGAGATCAGCTGGCCGATTTTTTCATCCAGCGACATTTGCTTGAGCTGTTGTTCGGCCCACTTGAGCGCCTCGCTCGACGGTTTGCGTGAATAAGGTTTTGGTTTGGTTTCCGCGACAGCCGCAGGCGACGCGCGCAAACAGAACATCGGCGCGACCACCATCGTGGTCACGATCAGCAAGCTGAGCGTCGCTTTGATAAATTTACTTTGCATTACTGTGTAGTTAGACGGCGGGCCGATCTCCTTCGGTTGCAATCTCGCCGGCGGCGTTCGCTGATTGGGTGAGGCTGACCAAATAACCGATGACCGAGCAGATGATCGTTCCGGTCAGCACGTACCAGGTCCAGGCGAGCGACGTCTTCAACCAGACGAACAACATCACTGCCAGGGCCACCGCCATGCCGGTCATCACGCCGCGTTGATTTGCTCGTTTGGTCAACACTCCCAAAAGAAACGCGCCCAGCATCGCCCCATAAGGAAGCGAAGCGATGGTCAAGGCGGTGTTCAGAACAGATTTGGTGAAACTCTTTGATGCTATGGCAATCAGAATCAGGATGACGCCCCAGCCAACCGTGAACCAGCGCGACAGGCGCAATAGATAATCGTCCGTGGCGTTCGGGTTTACCAGCGGCTTGTAGAAGTCGATCACCGTGCTCGATGAAAGTGAGTTGAGCGAGCCGCTCAGGTTCGACATGGCCGCGGCGAAGATGGCCGCGATTACCAGACCCGAGATGCCGTGCGGCAACTGTCGCACAATAAAAAACGGGAAGACCTGATCGTTACTCTCCAGGACCGGCTTCGATCCGGTGCCCTGGTAATAAGAGAACAACATCACGCCGATCAACAGAAACAGCGCGAACTGGAACAACACGACAAAGCCGCTGAGGATGATGGCCTTCTGGCTATCGCGCTGGTTGCGGCAGGTGAGCAGGCGCTGCACCAGGAGTTGGTCGGTGCCGTGCGAGGCCATCGTCAGAAAAGTTCCGCCCAACAGCCCGGCCCAGAACGTAAACGGAACGGTGAAATCCCACCTAAACGAAAACAGCTGAAATTTGCCCGCCGCGCCCGCGGTTGAGGCGATCGCCGGCCAGCCGCCGGGCACCAGATGCAGCAGTTCATATGCCGCCAGCAGCGACCCGCCGACATAGATCACGAGCTGGATGAGGTCAGTCCAGATCACCGCGGCAATGCCGCCCTCGAAAGTGTAAACGAGCGTCAGCAGGCCCACGATGATGATGGACCATAACCACAGATACGGCAGGTTTGGCATGCTCGCGCCGATCACCGCCGCCAACACCAGCGACGCCGAGAAGATGCGAATCCCCTCGCCGAGCGCCCGCATGCTCAGGAACAACGAAGCTGCGAAATTCTTTGTTTTGGTGCCGAAGCGGCGCTTCAGAAGTTCGTAAGCCGTCAATAAGTCGCCGCGAAAATACGCGGGGATAAAAATCAAACTGATGATGACGCGGGCGACGATATAGCCAAGCACCACTTGCAGGTAGGTGAAGTTGCCGCCTTGCTCCGGCTTGGCGTAATTCGCGTAAGCGATCGCCGGCACCCCGATGAGCGTGATAGTGCTCGTCTCGGTGGCGACGATCGAAAGGCTGATAATGATCCAGTGGGTGTTCTTGGCGCCGACGAAATAGTCCCGCACCGTTCGCTGTGACTTGCGAAACATCACCCCAAAAGCGGTGATGCCGGCGAGATACGCGACCAGCACCAGATAATCAATGGTTGAGAAGCCCATGCTTGTTTGGCGTTCCGCCTTCAGAGGTAGTGGTACAGTTTGACTTTTCTTATTCACCCCGCGGCTTTAGCCCGGTGCGCCGAGCACCACAAGGAGATTCGAAACCGTTTAAATGGCAGTCATATAGTTGACTCACCTGATGCTCAGTGCGCGGAGCGCACGACAGCGTATAGCCTGGGGTGAATCCCGATTTATCGGGAGGAACCCCAGGAATACGGACTTCGGAACAATGAGCCC
>Ga0126383_10000278_pt1 | contig 26670 bp, 24 predicted proteins | sample PanSoiMetPlot_35_FD_96882 | JGI IMG/M metagenome (GOLD analysis project Ga0126383, IMG submission 96882) | Tropical forest soil microbial communities from Panama - MetaG Plot_35 | ecosystem: Environmental > Terrestrial > Soil > Tropical forest > Bulk soil | place: Panama | collected 2016-02-17 | reverse complement strand
GCCGGGACGAACCTGTCGAGGGGACCACCTGACGATCGGTTTGGAGAACAGGTGCGCGCGCGACAGCTCGGCGATGTACGACGACCAACTTCCTCGTGGTGTGGCGGGATGGCGTGCTCGAGGCGGCCGTTACAATCGCAACCGTTACCTCGGTCATCGCTCGAAACTACCTCGCGAGCTGAGCCACGGATTGTGGTGCGGACGCCTCAATTTGTCGTTTCGGCGCAACAAATGATCGGAAGTAGCTGCGTGTGTGCAACGGCACGCCTGATGCCTCGGTGCTTCGCCGGCCTTTTAAGCGCCCGCACCACCGCAGGAAGGGGAAGGGTAGAGGTATGTCGAACCGCAAGGGCTTCACGTTGATCGAGCTGTTGATCGTCGTCGTGATCATCGGCATCCTGGCCGCGATCGCGATCCCCAAGTTCGCCAACACCAAGCAGAAGGCGTACGTCGCGTCGATGAAGACCGATCTGCGCAACCTGGTCACGGCGGAAGAGGCGTACTTCGCCGATTCCATCGCCTACACCAGCAATCTGGGAACGAACTTCACCACCACGACCGGCAACGTCCTCGGGACGATCACCGTCACCGGCGACGGCTGGACGGCGACCGAGACGAACACCAACGTCGCGTCACCGGTCGTTACGTGCGCCATCTTCATCGGCAGCACCTCGGTCGCCCCCGCCTCGAACGAGGGCGAGCCGAAGTGCTCCTGATGACTTACTGCCGGTAGAGCGCCGGGAAGGTCTTTTCGAGCCGGTCCAGCTTCGGCAGGTCGTTGTACACGATGTAGGGCTGCGTCATGTGCTGCGCGAGATAGTTCTGGTGATACGCCTCGGCCGGGAAGAACCGGTCGAGGGGTACCACCTGGGTGACGATCGGTTTCGAGAACAGATGTGTGTGCGACAGCTCGGCGATGTACGCCTCTGCCGCCTTCCGCTGCTCCTCGCTCTGGTAGAAAACCGCCGAGCGGTACTGCGAGCCCATATCAGGGCCCTGACGGTTCAGCTGCGTGGGGTCGTGCGCAACGGTGAAGAACACCTGCAGCAGTTGGCGATAGGACACTTGCGAAGGGTCGTACGTGACCTCGACTGATTCGGCATGACCCGTCTCGCCCGTGCTGACGAGCTCGTAGTGCGCCGTCGGCGCTTTGCCGCCGGCGTAGCCGGAGACGACCTGGACGACGCCTTTGACGTGCTTGAAGACGGCGTCCACGCCCCAGAAGCAGCCGCCGGCGAACACCGCGGTCTCCGTCGTGAGTGGAGGCGTGGCCTGCGACCGCGCCGGCTGCGCGGCGAGCAATAACAGAAGGGCAGGGAGCATCGATCGATCCTTGTTCATGGTGGATTATACGCGTCCAAATGCCGCATCGGATCGATTAGTTCCCATCCTAACCCGCTTCTCACACGCCACTCGCCACACGCCACAAGTCCCTACGAGCACAGTTTTACGATCCGCTGCAGGATGCTCTTGGCGAAGTCTTTATCCCACGTGACTGCGGACTTTCGCGCCACGACGTTGATCCGGCTGCCGCTCCCCTCTGTTTGAATCGACACCGTCACGTCGCGGTCGGCCGTCGCACCGTCGATCTCCCGCTTGTCCGTCGTTCCTTCCTGCGTGGTGCTCGACTTCTTCTGCTCGATCCCCATCTCCTGAAATGCCTGCTCCGTCGCCGAGGACGCCCTGGCGACCGGTGCGGTCACGACCGAGCCGACGCCTCGGTCATTGAAATAGATTCCGCCGCCGGCTCCGGCTCCCGCCGCGGCGACGAGACACCCGACTGCCGCCAGCGGCAGCGTGAGAAGGATCAACCATTTCATACGCCACCTCCTATGATTGCTGGGCCGCCGCAAGCGCGGCTCCGATCAGTCCGACATCTCCTTGCGTGACGACGCGAATCGGGACGGTCGACAGAAACTCGGCAAACCTCCCTTTGGCCCGGAACGCCTTCACGAACGTGCCATCCTTCATCTTCGCGAGAATACGCGGGGCGATTCCCCCCACTACGAACACCCCGCGCGCCCCCACGGCGAGCGCGAAATTGCCCGCCTGCGCGCCGTAGGCCGACACGAACAGGTCGAGCGCGCCGACCGACAGCGGGTCGCTCCCGGCGAGCGCGTGCGCCGCGATCACCGGAGACGGATCGCCCGCCGCCGAGATCTCGGCGGCCACCACCGGCTGCTCGCGCGCCCCGTCGCGCTGGGCGAGAAAGCGATAGACCTCCGCCAGCCCGGGTCCCGACAACACGCGTTCCCAGCTCACGTGGCCGTACTGCCCCGCGAGCCAGGTGAGCAGCTCTTCCTGCAGCGGACCGGCAGGGCCGAAGTCGCAGTGTCCCGCTTCGGAGTCAAACGGCCGATAGGAAGACCCGTCCCACAACAGGAATACATGGCCGAGTCCGGTGCCCGCTCCGATCGCGGCAATCGGGGCGCGCTCGGGGATGCTGCCGCCCTGGAGCACGGTGAAGTCGTCGGGGCCGGTGTGCGGAATCGCGTACCCCGCGGCGACGAAGTCGTTGACCAGTGTTACGGGAAGGGCGAGATCGCGCGTCAATGAGCGGGAGTCGATCTGCCAGTCGACGTTGGACAGTTTGACGACGCCCGCCACGACGTGCCCGGCGACGGCGAGCGATGCGGACTCGGGACGGGGAGCGGGGTGCGCCGCGAGAAACCGGTGCACCAGCTCCTGCGGCCCCGACGCGGCCTGACTGTCGTACGTCTCTTTCACGAGGAGGCGAGGGCTTCCCAGCCCGACGTCGATCTCGACCAGTCCCATGCGGGCGTGGGTCCCGCCGATGTCCGCCGCGAGCACGATCATGCGGCCGTGCCTACCAGCCCCTCGGCGGCGTCGGGATCGAGCAGCCACACGCCGGCCCGGGCCAGCTGCACGGGACACTGCTCCGGCTCCTCGGCGCCCTCGAGCGCGCGCGTCACGGCGGCGGCCTTGTCACGCCCGCGCGCCAGCACGAGGCGGGCGCGCGCCGCGGCAATCACCGGCGGCGTAATCGTCAGCCGCAGCGTCGGCGGCACGGGGCTTTCCGACGGGACGACGCGATGCCACGACTCGCGCACGGCGCGCGATCCGGGGAAGAGCGACGCGGTGTGGCCGTCGCGACCCACGCCGAGCACGAGGAGATCGAGGTGCTCCGGGAGCAGCTCCGCGTATTGCGCCGCGGCGCTGGTCCGGTCGGCGGCATCAGCGGGCATCCGATGACGGCGCGTCATCGGGACACCTGCGGGGTCGAGCAGCGATTCCACGGCCATGTGGTAGTTGGAGTCGCGGTGATCAGGCGGGACCGCGCGCTCGTCTCCGAAGAAAACGTCGATCCGGGTCCACGGCAACGTCATGGCGGCGAGACGCTGGTAGACGGGGCGCGGCGTCTCACCCCCGGCGAGGGCGATCGACGCCCAGCCGCGGGCGACCACGCTCGCTTCGAGCCCCCCGGCGATCCGCGCCGCCGCCTCCTCCACCCACCGCTCCGCCGGGGCGACCACCACCTGGGCTAGATCGCGCGCCATTCCCGTCCGTCGCGGCGCAGCAAGTCGTCCGCCGCCTGTGGCCCCCAGCTTCCAGCCACGTAGTTGGGGAAGGGATCAGCGCCGCCGGCGTCGTTCCAGCGCGCGATCAGCGGATCGACGATGCGCCAGGCGCGGTCGATCCAATCGGCGCGCGCGAACAGCGTCTGATCGCCTTTCATCGCGTCGTGCAGCAGCCAGGCGTAGGCGCGCGGCGCCCGCGCGATCCCGAAGGCGCTGGCGTAGCTGAACGACATCGTCACCGGCGTGACCGTGACCTCGGGCCCCGGCTGCTTGGCGGCGAAGGTCTGCAGGATCCCCTCGTCGGGCTGCAGCCGGAACAGCAGCACGTTGGAGTGCATCTGGCCGCGGTCCACCGGAAACATCAGGTGCGGCGTCGGCTTGAACTGAATCACGACCTCCGTGAGGCGCCGGGCGAGCCGCTTGCCGGTGCGCAGGTAGAAGGGGACGCCCGCCCACCGCCAATTGTCGATCTCGAGCTTGAGTGCGGCGAAGGTGCGCGTGCGCGAGCCGGGGGTGACGCCGGCCTCCTCGCGGTACCCCGCCAGCTTTGCGCCGTTCACGACGCCCGGTCCGTACTGCCCGCCCACCGCGCTGCTATCGCCCGGCGGCGCAATTGCTTCCAGCACCTTCACTGTCTCGTCGCGGAGCGACGCGCCGTCGAACCGGTTGGGCGGCTCGATCGCCGCCATGCAGACGAGCTGCAGCAGGTGGTTCTGCATCATGTCGCGGACGGCGCCGGCGTGCTCGTAGTAGCCGGCGCGCGTGCCGACGCCGAGCGTCTCGGCGACGGTGATCTGCACGTGATCGATGAACTGGCGATTCCAGATCGGCTCGAACGACGGATTGGCGAAGCGCACCACCAGCATGTTCTGGACGGTCTCTTTGCCGAGGAAGTGGTCGATGCGGTAGACGCAGGTTTCGGGAAAAACGGCGCGCACCGCCTGGTCGAGGTGCGCGGCGCTCGCTTCATCGGCGCCGAACGGCTTTTCGATCACCACGCGGCGCCACCCGCCGTCGCTCCCGGCGAGTCCGGCGGCAGCGAGCTTCCCCACGATCTCCTCGTACACGACGGGCGGCGTCGCCAGATGGAAGAGCACGCGGTCGGGGATCGAGCGGCGCTGTCGTTCGGCGGCGATGCGCCGGGCGAGTGCGGCGTAGGGGCCGTCGGCGGGGGCGGTGAAGTCCCCGGGAACGAATCCCAGGCAGGCGGCAAAGCGGTCCCACTGCGCCGCGTCGACCGGCCCGGCGAACTCCTCGTGCGCCGCGCGCATCTGGCGACGGAACATGTCGTCGTCCCAGTCGGCGCGAGAGAACCCGATGATGGCGCACGGCTCGGGGAGCAGCTTCTCCTGGAACAGCTCGAAGAGCGAGGGGATCAGCTCGCGCCGCGTGAGGTCGCCGGCGGCGCCGGCGATCACGACGACGCAACTGTCGGCCGCGCGACCCGATCCCAGGCCGCTGCAGCTCGGCGCCAGCTCGGCCTGGCTCACTTTTCGGCGTGGACCTGGTGCCCGCCGAACTGCTGGCGCAGCGCGGCGATGACCTTCATCGCGAAGCGCTCGTCCTGGCGGGAGGCGAACCGCTCGTAGACCGAGGTGGTGATTCCCGGGATCGGGATCGCATTGGCGACCGCGTACTCCACGGTCCAGCGCCCCGTTCCCGAATCATCGACGTAGCCGGCGACTTTGCCGAGCTCGTCGCCCTCGGTCTGGAGCGCGCGCGTCAACAGCTCGAGCAGCCACGAGCGCACCACCGCGCCGTGGTTCCACAGCTGGGCGATCGCGCCGAGCTGCAGCTTGAACTCGGAGCGTTGCATGCACTCGAAGCCTTCACCGTACGCCTGGAGCATCGCGTACTCGATCGCGTTGTGGATCATCTTCACGAAGTGTCCCGCTCCCGAATCGCCGACCCGGGCATACCCGTCCTTGGGCGCCAACGCCCGGAAAATCGGCTCGAGACGCTTGCATGCGTCCGCCGGTCCGCCGACCATGAGGCAGTACCCCTCGGTGAGTCCCCACACGCCTCCCGACACGCCGGCGTCGACGAAATGCACTCCCTTCGCGGCGCAGCGCCTGGCGGCCGCTTGCGACTCGGTGAAGTGGGAGTTGCCGCCGTCGATCAGGATGTCATCCGCCGCCACAAGACCGAGCAGCGCGTTGATCGTCGACTCGGTGGGTGGACCGTGCGGCACCATCACCCACACCGCCCGCGGTGCCTTGAGCTTGCCGACGAGATCGGCGAGCGATTCGACTCCGGTCACGCCGTGTTGCGCCACCTCGGCGCGCGTCGCCGCGCTCTGATCGAAGCCGACGACCGCATGGCCGGCACCGATGAGCCGCTGGGCCATGAAGCCGCCCATTTTTCCTAGACCTATGAGGCCGAGTTGCATCTGTTCTCCAGTCAAAGGCTTACGCAGTTGATCAGTGCGCTGTTGCCACCACGTCGAGAATGTCTCTCATCATCGTCGTCCCTCGCCGCACATTGGCGATGGAAATGCGCTCGTTGTTGCCATGCACGCCCGCCTGCTCGTCGCTCGGGATCAGGAACGGCGCGTACCCGTAGCAATGGATTCCCAGGTCGCGGAAGTAATGGCTGTCGGTGAACCCTGTCGAGACCTGCGGCACGACGTTGGCGTCGGGGAAGTACTTGTGGGTCACGCTCACCAGCGCGCGATAGAACGGATCGTCGGTCGGCGACACCGCTGCCGTGAAGCCGATGATCTGCTCGACCTTGATCCGCGGATCGTTGATGACGGCGGCGAGCTCGGCGAGGAACGCCTGGCGGTCCTGGTCGGGGAGCAGGCGGCAATCGATGCGCGCGTCGGCTTCCGGCGGAATCACGTTGATCTTGTTGCTCCCCTCGAGCATGGTGATGGAGCAGGTGTTGCGCACGAGGGCTGCGAGCTCGGGGCTCGCGAGCTGCAGGCGCAACAGGAGCTGCGGGTCGGCGATCGCGGTCGCCATGTCCAGGAACGCCGCCTTCCACTCCGGGGCGGCGTTCTGGGCCAGCGCCTTGAAGTAGGTGTCGACGGCGGGGACGACGCGCGGCGCGAATTGATAGGTCTGCAGCCGGTAGAGCGCGCGCACCAGCCGGTTCACCGCGGATGCGACGGGTGGTATCGAGCCGTGCCCAGGCTCGCCCGTTGAGATGAGCCGCAGCCAGAGAGGGACCTTCTGCGTGACCTCGATCCCCACCTGCTTGCGGCCGTCCTCGATCGTGCCGTCTCCTCCTTCGTTGAGGAGGATGCCGGCGCCGCGGAACGCTTCGGGATGGTGTTGTACCACCCATCCGGCGCCGAACGTGCCGCCCGCTTCTTCGTCGGCCGTCGCCATGAAGATCACGTCGCGCGCGAGCGGGACCTTGCGCCGGTGCAGCGACACAAACGCCTCGAGCTCCACGATGCCGAGCGTTTTCGTGTCGAGCGCGCCGCGGGCGTAGATCTCCGAGTCCTGCACGGTGGCGGCGAAGGGGTCGTGCTTCCAGTAGCGCGCGTCGGCCGGGACGACGTCCATGTGGGACAACAGCACCAGGGCCGGCGCGGCGCCGCCCTTGAGGCGGGCCCAGATGTTGCCACGTCCCGGCGCCGAGGAGGCGGTGTCGAAGGGAATGCCTTCCTGCGCGAGGATGCGGGCGAAGAACAGCATCGTCTGGTCTTCGTTGCCGGGCGGGTTGCTGGTGTTGATGCGCAGGTAGTCGATCGCGCGCTGGACGGCTTCGTCCTCGAGACTCGTTTGGGCTGAAAGCGTTGTGGCGGCGACGAACAAGGCACACAGCAGAACGCGGCGGCGCATTGCGCGACTCTCCTTTGTGGACCGCAAACATATCCTCGAACCGTCCTCGTCCGCCCACCGCCGGACCGCCTCGTCCCTCCCCTGACCGTTCCATCCCTGACGGTTTGTCGTCCGCCCGCCCGTCCGGCTATTCATCCTGCGACCCGGAAACAGGAGATGGGCTCGTGAAAGCGTTGGCACTCGTCGCTCTGCTCGCGGCCTCGGCGCAGGCGCAATCGACCGAATGGCCCGCCTACGGCGGTGACGCCGCAGGCCACCGCTTCTCTCCGTTAGACCAGATCACCGCGGCGAACGTCGCAGGGCTCAGGCCGGTCTGGGTGTACCGCACCGGCGACCTGCTGCGGCGCAACGGCCGCTTCGAGGCGACGCCGATCCTCGTGGACGGCACGCTGTACGTCTCGTCGCCGTTGGGCCGCGTTGCGGCGGTCGATCCCGGGACCGGCGCCGAGCGCTGGACGTACGATCCGGCAATCGACCTGGACGGGAGTTACGGGGACTTCGCCAATCGCGGCGTGTCGACGTGGCTCGATCGAGCGGCGCCGGCGGGCGCCGCGTGCCGGCGCCGCATCTACATCGGAACCGTCGACGCGCGGCTGATCGCGCTCGACGGGACGACCGGCCGGCCGTGCGATGACTTCGGCAGCCACGGTACCGTCGACCTCACGCACGATCTGTTGAACGCGCCGATGGAGCTGGGCGAGTACGAGGTGACGTCGCCCCCCGCGGTGGTGGGCGGCCTCGTCATCGTGGGGTCGTCGATCGGGGACAGCAACCGGCTCGACGCGCCGAACGGCGTCGTCCGTGCGTACGACGCGAGGACCGGGGTGGAGAAATGGAGCTGGGATCCCATCCCGCGGACTCCGGGTGCCCCGGGCTACGACAGCTGGCGCGGGACGTACGCGCATCAGACCGGCGCGGCCAACGCGTGGAGCGTGTTGTCGGCCGACACGGCGCGCGATCTCGTCTTCATTCCTGTGGGGAGCGCGTCGCCGGATTTCTACGGCGGCGAACGGCTCGGCGACAACCATTACGCCAATTCGGTGGTCGCGCTGCGCGCCTCCACGGGGCAGCTCGTGTGGGCGTTTCAGGTGGTGCACCACGACCTCTGGGACTATGACGTGCCGGCGCAGCCGGTCGCGTTCACGCTGCATCGCGGCGGCAAGGATCTTCCTGCGCTCGCTGTCGCGACGAAGATGGGTCACCTCTTCATCCTCGACCGCACCAACGGTCAGCCGCTCGTTCCAGTGGAAGAGCGGCCCGTTCCGGCGAGCGACGTTCCGGGTGAGCAGGCATCGCCGACACAGCCGTTCCCGCCGGCGGCCTATCGTTTTGTCCCGGAGAGTCTCGCGGCCTCCGACGCGTTCGGCGTCACCCCGGAAAGCAAGGAGAAGTGCCGTGCCTGGATCGCGTCACTCCGCTACGAGGGGATCTTCACGCCCTCGTCGCTGCGGGGCACGATTCACTACCCCGGCCACATCGGCGGCTTCAACTGGTCCGGCGTGGCGGTCGACGAGCGCGACGGGTTGCTGGTGGCTGCGGTCAACCGGCTCGCGATGGTGGTCACCCTCGTCCCGCGCGATTCGATTCGCGCCATGCGGCGGGCACACCCTGGCGTCGAGATCAACGGGCAACGGGGCACACCGTACGGCATGATGCGACAGGCGCTGATCGGCTCGGACGGCGTACCGTGTTCTCCGCCACCATGGGGCGAGCTGGTGGCGTTCGATCTCTCGCGCGGTGCGGTGCGCTGGCGTGTACCCTACGGACACCCGCGCGGCACTCCCGACACGCCTGCGAACAACGCCCTGGGGGCGGTGTCGCTCGGCGGCGCGTTGGTGACCGCTGGACACCTCGTCTTCGCCGGCGCGGCCATGGACGAGCACATTCGCGCTTTCGATCTCGCCACCGGGCGCGAGCTGTGGAGTGCGCCGCTGCCCGCCGCCGGTCACGCACTGCCGATGACGTACATGGCAGGGGGCCGACAGTACGTCATCATAGCCGCGGGCGGTCACGACAGACTCGGTCCCGACCGCCTGGGCGACTATCTCATTGCGTACGCGATACCCGGGGCCCGGGATCCGGGGCCCGACACCTTGCCACGCGAGCTCAGCGGTCAATGGAAAGGGGAGATGCGGATCAACGACAGCGACCGCCATCCCACGACGCTGACGCTGCGACAGGTGGGAGACTCGCTCCTCGGCGAGGCGGGCGCAGATGACGGGCGGATTACGGGTCCGGTCGTGGCGCACACACGCGGCACCGCCTTCACCTTTTCCCTGGCCTTCGCCTACTCCGCGAAGCACTGCGGCGGCACGATCACGGGGAGCGGCGCACAGGCGAATGGCGGCACGCTGCTCGAAGGGGAGCTGCAGGTCGAAAGCACCTGCGCCGACGGCCCCGAGGCGGGGATCTTCTCGTTGCGCCGCGTCGCAAGGTAGTTTCGACAGATGCGGCTCAAGGGGTGGCGGCTCGCAGCACAGTGGACGGCGCTGTTCACGATCGTCGGCCTGCTCGAGTTTTCCTACCGCTACCTGGACGTGCTGACGCGGAGCGGGTCCGAGCCCCTCGCCATCAAGTTCATCGAGGAGATGACGGGCGCATACGGCGCTGCCGTCCTCCTCCCATTCGCGATCTGGGTCGTACGGCGGGCGCGCGCCCGTGGCGTGCTCGGCTGGCGGCTGTTGCTCGTCCATGCCGCCGTCCTGCCGGTGTACTCGATCCTGCACACGACGTGGAACGCCGCAACGCGCGCGCTCGTGTTCCCGCTGGTCGGGCTCGGGGCGTACGACTACGGCCGCATGCCGCTGCGCTATGCCATGGAATTTCCCATGGACGTGCTCGGTTTCACGCTGTGGATGGGGCTCGTCTATCTGTTCGACCGCTACTCGGAGTCGCGCGATCGCGATGTGCGGGTGGCGCAGCTCGAAACGGAGCTGACGCGCGTGCGTCTCACCGCCCTCGAAGGGCAGCTGCGGCCGCACTTCCTCTTCAACGTGCTCAACACGATCTCGTCGGTGATGTACGAAGACGTCGCCGCGGCGGACACGATGCTCGCCCGATTGGCGGATCTGCTGCGCCGCACGCTGCGCCGCCCGTCGGGGACCGAGGTCCCGCTCGCCGAGGAAATCGAAACACTCGAGCTGTACCTCGACATCATGCGCGTACGGTTCGCCGAGCGGTTGTCGGTCGCCGTGCAGGTCGATGACGCGGTGCGGGACGCGGCGGTCCCCGCGCTCGTTCTGCAGCCGCTCGTCGAGAACGCCTTGCGCCACGGCGATCCGGGACCCGGCACGCCGGCGCGGATCACGGTGCGCGCGCGTCGCGATGACGGCCGCCTCCTCCTGGAAGTGGAAGACAACGGCCCCGGACTCGCAGGAACCGAGTCGGAAGCGGTGGGGAAGGGCGTCGGGCTCGCCAACACCGCGCGCCGGCTGCAGCAGCTCTATGGAGAACGCCAGGCACTGACGCTCTCTAATTTGACGGGCGGCGGGCTGCGAGTCGCCGTCGAGCTCCCCTACCACGCGGCACCGTGAAGCTCAAGGTGCTCATAGTCGACGACGAGCGTCCGGCGCGCACCAAAGTGCGCCGTTTCGTTACCGCCGATCCCGACATCGGACAGATCTTCGAAGCGCCCGACGGGGTGCGGGCCGTGGACGTGATCCGCGAGGAGTCGCCGGATCTGGTGTTCCTCGACGTGCAGATGCCGGGGCTCGACGGCTTCGGGGTCGTCGAAGCCCTCCCTCCGGATGCCCTGCCGCACGTCGTCTTCGTCACGGCATTCGACGACTACGCCGTACGGGCGTTCGACGTGCATGCGGTGGACTACGTCATGAAGCCGTTCGACGTCGAACGCCTGGCGCGGGCGTTGGAGCGTGCGAAAGCAGCCATCACCAGCCGGCGGAACAACGGCGAGGCGGCGCGGGTCGACCGGCTGCTCGCGGATATCAGGCGTGAGCGCCCGGAGCGGCTCGAGCGGCTGCTGGTGCAGGGCGCCGAGCGTTCGCTGCTGTTGCCGCTGACCAGAGTCGATCGGCTCGAATCGGCGCGGAACTACGTCGTCCTGCACGCCGGGCGGGAGTCGTTCCGCGTGCGATCGACGCTCGATCGCCTGGAGCAGCGCCTCGACCCGAAACGCTTCGTGCGCGTGAGCCGCACTGCGATCGTCAATGTCGACCGTGTCGCCGAGCTGAAACCATGGTCGCATGGCGACTGGGTCGTGGTGTTGAGCGACGGGGCGAAGCTGCGTCTGTCGCGAACCTTTCGCGATCGACTGGAGCGCTTCGGTCCCTGATGTATGTTGAGGCTCCGTCTTTCCCCGGAGTCTCGATGCGTCGCGTCGCCGGTCTCGTGTTCGCCATCCTCGGCAGCGCTACGGTTGCGGCCGCGGCACAGCAATCGAACGCGCCATTCACGCTCGATCAGATTCTCGACTACCCGTATCCATCCGAGCTGGTCGCGGCACCGTCGGGCGCCGCGATCGCGTGGGTGCTGAACGAGCGCGGCGTCCGCAACATCTGGTCGGCTGCCACGCCCGACTGGACGGCCCATCGTCTCACGAAATACACCGAGGACGACGGACAGGAGTTGACGAATCTCGCCTTCATGCCCGACGGCAAGACGGTCGTGTACGTCCGCGGCGGCGACCACGACGCGAACTGGCCCGCCGAGGGCGGCCTGCAGCCCGATCCCGCGTCCAGCACCGAGCAGCCGAAGATGGCGATCTGGGCGATCGAGCTCGCCGGCGGGACGCCGCGATTGCTCGCCGAGGGCGACGCGCCGGTCGTCTCACCGCGCAACGACCGCATCGCGTTCGTGAAGGACGATCAGGTGTGGACGGTGTCGTTCTTCAGCAGCCGACCAGCCGCGCAGCTCTTCTTTGCGAGAGGGAAGAGCGGCTCGCCCGTCTGGTCACCGGACGGATCGGCGCTGGCGTTCGTCTCCGACCGAGGCGACCACAGCTTCATCGGCGTGTTCCGCTCCGACACGGAGCCGATCCGTTATCTCGCCCCATCCACGAGCCGGGACTTTTTCCCGCGCTGGTCGCCCGACGGGAAGCAGATCGCGTTCGTTCGCGTGCCGGGAGAGGGTGGACCTCCCGATCCGATGCTTCGCAATGTGCCCGCCCCGTGGTCGATCTGGGTTGCGGATGCCGCGACCGGCGCAGGGAAACAAGTCTGGACGAGTCCCAGGACACTGCACGGCTCGTATCCCGAAACCGCGGGTGAGGCGAATCTCAACTGGGGCGCGGACGACCGCCTCGTCTTCCTCGCCGATCTCGACGGCTGGCCGCACCTCTATTCGGTCCCGGTCGCGGGCGGCGCCCCGCTGCTGCTCACGCCGGGTGCGTTCATGGTAGAACACGTCGCCCTCGCCCCCGATCACCGCTTCCTCGTCTACAGTGCCAACACCGGAGCGACCGCCAACGACGGCGAACGCCGCCATCTCTTCCGGGTTCCGGTCGATCGGGCGCAGCCTGCGGCGATCACGTCGGGTGAAGGCCTGGAGTGGACGCCGGTCATCACAGGCGACGGCGGCACGATCGGGCTCATTTCCGCGGACGCGAAGCGGCCACCCATTCCCGCGACCGTCGCGGTCGCCGGCGGGCAACCGCAGCTGCTGGGGCAGGATCAGGTGCCGGCGGACTTCCCGAGCGCCGCACTCATTGTTCCCCGCGCGGTCGCATTTCGTGCGCTCGACGGGACGCTGGTTCACGGGACGCTGTTCGAGCGCCCTGGAATGTCGGGGAAACACGCCGCCGTCGTGTTCGTGCACGGCGGTCCACCGCGTCAGATGCTGCTCGGCTGGCACTACATGGGCTACTACTCGAACGCGTATGCCGTGAATCAGTATCTCGCGAGCCGCGGATTCGTCGTGCTGAGCGTGAATTACCGTCTGGGGATCGGCTACGGCCACGACTTTCACCATCCCGAACACGCCGGATCGGCGGGCGCCGCCGAATACCAGGACGTTCTCGCCGGCGGGCGATACCTGGCAGGTCTCCCGGAAGTGGATGGCGGTCGCGTCGGCATCTGGGGTGGGTCGTACGGAGGATTTCTCACCGCCATGGCGCTGGCTAGGAACTCCAACATGTTCGCGACCGGCGTCGACCTGCATGGCGTCCACGATTGGACGCGCGGCATGGGAGACGGTCCCGGGCGATATGAGCGAAGCGATTGGGACAGCGCACGCGCGGTCGCCTGGCGCTCGTCACCGGTGGCGTCGATCAGGACCTGGAAATCGCCGGTGCTCCTGATCCATGGCGACGACGATCGCAACGTGCGGTTTCACCAGACGGTGGATCTGGCGCGCCGCCTCGACGCCGCCGGCGTCCGCTACGAAGAGCTCGTGCTCCCCGACGAGATCCACGGGTTTCTGCGACACCGCTCGTGGCTCACCGTGGACTCCGCGACCGTCACCTACCTGGGGCGGGTGCTGCGTCAAGCTCCCTAGGAGATGCGTGAGAGGTGAGAGGTGAGAGGCAATCAAAGAATCAGGTTTCACCTCTTACCTCTCACCTCTTACCTCTCACGCCGTCGGTTTATAGGCCGCGATCGCGCAGCCGGATCAGCTCGTCGAGCGACAGCGCCGTATAGCCGTGCGACGCGGCGCGCCGCACGAACGCCGCCGTGAGGCCGTGGTCGCGAGCGCGGCGCAGCTGTGAGAGCGACAAGTCGTGCAGGCCCGCTTCGCCGAGCTCCCTCGCATAGCGGGCGTCGACGCCGTGATCGCGCGTCGCGACCAGCTCTTCGATGTCCGAGGGCTTGTAGCCGGCATCGCGCAGCTCTTCGATGAAGTCGCCGTCGACACCGTGATCCCGCACGCGCACCAGCTGCTCGACGGAGAGATTGCGGTATCCCGCCGCGTCGAGATCCGCGATGAAGTCACGGTCGACGCCGTGGTCGCGTGTGCGGACCAACGCGGCGGGGGTGCCGAGGCGGTAATGGGCGCTGTCGAGCGACATGAGGTACTCACGGTCGACCCCGTGCGTCGCCATACGCGCCAGGTCTTCCGGACCGGGGCGCTCATATGCTTCGCGCGCCAGCTCGTCAACGAGATCGAGCCCGAGATTGGCCATCGTCATCTGCAGCTGCTGTTTCGCAGTCGGCGCGCCGATGCCGCGACGTGCCAACTCACTCACGAACTGAGTGCTCGCGGTGTAGATGAAGTGACCCGATCCCTTCCCGCCGGAGAACCACCCCTCGCACGCGAGCGTCCCGGCATCGCGGACGATGCGGAAGTGGACGACGCCGCCGGCCTGCCAGGCGCTGTCGGGCAGGCCCTCGAGTTGACGCATCGAGACGTGGTCGGTCGACCAGTCGTTGTAGTCCGGGCGGACGCCGTAGCGCAATGTCAGACGCACGAACCCCCGTGACTCCGCGCGCTCGAGCAGCCATTGGCCCTCGGTGGGGATGCTCTGCGCGGAAACGGGGGCGGCGAGGAGCAGCAGGGGGAGCCAGTGACGGGCGAAGCGCATAGCAATCCCTCGAGGTGGTTGAGGGATTGGATGCCACCGCCTACCGGAGCGTTGTAGAGGGTCAGTTCGTGAGGGTGAAATCGATCACCTGCCGGACCTGCACCCGCACCGCCTGCCCGCCTTTCCGGGCCGGCCGGAACAATGCCTCTGACAACCACCGTTTGGCCGCGTCGTTGAAGCCGGGATAGGTGGATTGCATCACCTCGATCGAGGCGGGCTCCGCCTTCCCGGTCGTATCGATCACCGCCTGGAGCACGACGCGGCCGGTGATGCCGGCCTGGCGCAGCAGCGCGGGATAATCGCGGTCGAGCGGCGGCGCCGAGAGACGCTGCGGCGGCTGGTCAACTTCGAAGGTCGAAAAGACCTGATTCCCGTTGGACGGCGTGACGCCGGTCGCCGTGCCGCCCTCGACTCCCACTCCCGAGAAGTCCTTGGGATCGAAGTGCTCCTGGAGATTCACCGGCGGGATTGCGGTCGGGACGATGTCCGGGACCGCCACCGTCTGAAATCCCCTGAGGGGAACCTGAAGCTCGGGCGGAGGCGGTGTTGCGGGCTGCGGCTGCAGCGGCTGCACATAGACCAGCGCGGTGTCGAGCGTGGCCGCGACCGCGCCCGGGCGCGCCGAGATCGTAGCGAAGATCGCACCGCTGATCACGGCGGAGTGTACGATGAGCGAAACAAGGCCGCCGCGCGTGAACCCGAAGAGGTCGGGTTTCCGATTGGAGGCGAAGAGCTGCAGATTCAGAGGCAGGATCCGGCGGCGCCACGGCATCGACAGCGGCGCGCGCATGGATCGTTTCAGTGCGGCGGTCATACTGTACATGAACGAGGGGCTGCCCGAATGGTTGCAGCATCCGTGTTAGGGAGTGATGAAGAGCAACTCGACCGGAGATCACGTCCATGATCACACTCGTGACGCTGATCCTGCTGCAGACACCGACCATCGTCGAGTATCCGCTGCCCAGAGCGGGCGCGTTTCCCCATGACCCGGCGGTCGCCGCAGACGGCTCGGTCTGGTACACCGATCAGCGCAACAGCTACATCGGTCATCTCGACCCCGCCAGCGGAAAGGTGACCGACTTCGCCACGCCGACGCCGGGCTCAGGGCCGCACGGCGTCGTGGTCGCGCCCGATGGAGGGGTGTGGTACACGGGGAACGCGAAAGGCAACATCGGCCGCCTCGATCCGGCGACGGGGACGATCAAGGAGTACCCGCTGCCCTCCGAGGTCCGCGATCCGCATACGCCGCTGTTTCACGCCGGCAAGCTGTGGTTCACCGTCCAGGGCGCGAACCTTTATGCGCGTCTCGATCCCGCAACCGGTGCGGTCCAGGCGTTTCCCATGCCGACCGGCCATTCGCTGCCGTATGGATTCGTTGTCGCCCCGGACGGATCGCTGTTCATGGCGGAGCTGGGAACGAACAAGATCGGTCACGTCGATCCGGCTACGGGGGCGCTGAAGGAGTTCCCATTACCCGATCCCGGGGCTCGACCGCGCCGATTGCAGGTCGATTCCAAGGGGATCGTGTGGTACAGCGACTACGCGAGGGGCTTCCTAGGGCGGCTCGATCCCGCCACCGGCCAGGTGCGCGAGTTTGCGAGTCCCGGTGGCTCGGGCAGCGGCCCCTACGGCATCGCCCTCGGCACCGACGGCAAGATCTATTACTGCGAATCTGGGAAAGGGGCGATCGTCGCGTTCGATCCCGCGACAGAGAAGGCGCAGGTGATCTCGATTCCGACGCCGGGAGCGATCGTGCGCAACATGTCGGTCGACTCGACGCGCAAGATCGTGTGGCTCGCGCTATCAGGGACGCAGCGCCTCGGGAAGATCGACCTGAGCCAGAATTCTGCTACCCATCCCTAGGCTACCCATCCCTGGGGTCAGTGGAGGATGGTGGTGAATCCTGCCTCCACCAACCTCCATCACCTGCCGCGCCTCTCCGCCTGGGCGGCCATGATCCTGATCAATCGAGCATTGGTCCACGGCTGCCAGCCGTGCGGTTTCATGGGCCGTCCGTAGACGAACTCGGCGTCGGCGGGCGGCGAGGCGCGCTTCAAGAACTCTTCCATCCGATAAACCGCCAGGTTCAGATAGAAGGTGTCGTAATCGCCGACGAAGAAGTGCAGCTTACCGTGCAGTCTGGGACCGAGCTTCGCCCAGTTACGCTCGAGGTAGTCGCGCAGGTCGTAGTCGTGTGACTTGAAGTAGTCCGCCACTTCGCGATTGATGTGCCCGGTGCGCAGGTTCCACAGCTCCGCCGTATACCCGTCTTTCCCGACGGGGCCGTAAGTCGCCTCCCAGATGGCGAACTGCTCGCCGGAGCGGGCGTGGCTGCCGAGCACTGCCTCGAACTGGCTCTCCTGCCGTACCGTGATGCGCGGCTGGCCCGTGACCTCGACTTCCGCCGGGACTTCGGACTGCATCCACTCCGCCACCGGATAGACGAAGGCGTTCGTGTCGCTGTAGATGTTGACCAGCTCGTAGCTCCTGAAATCGATCGGGTCGGGATACAGCACCCACGTGCCGGCGAAGAAGTCGGGATGGTAGAGCTGCAGCGCCAGCGCTTCCCACCCACCGGTCGAACCGCCGGTGAGGAATCGTGCCCACGGCTCCGCGATCATGCGGAAATGCCGCTCGAGATAGGGAATCAGCTCGAGCAGGATGGCATCGCCATACGGACCATTGTTCACCGAGTTCACGGCGTAGGAATCGTCGAAGTACGGCGTGGGGTGCTGGAACGTGACGGCGATCATCCCCGGGAAGCCGGGCGTCAGCCACGAGCGGCCGAACTCCGCCCCGGGCTCGCGCATCGTGCGCAGCTGGCGGGCGGCGCGCTGCGATGGCGTCTCGGTGCTCGGGTCGGTGGTGAAGCCGAACGGCGCGTTGAGCGAGAAGTGGCCCTGCTCGTAGACGGTCGGATAGTGCTTCGTCGGTTCGCTGTCGTAGTCGCGGGGCAGGAGCACCGTGGCGCCGAGGAAGATCGGCCTGCCCCACCACGCCGACAGCAGCTTGCTCTGGAGTTTGATGCGCTTTACGTACTTCGTATCGGGCGGGACCACGACTCTCGGCAACTCGCGCGCCAGTGCCAGGCGAATCGTGTACCCGGCCTGGGGATCGAGGTGGACCTTCTGCACGTCGCTCACGAGGTTGCCGGGGGAGATGTTGAACTGCTGCCCTTCCCACTGGTCGTCGTGCATCCACAGGACGTGGCCGTCGGCGCGATGGAAGTCGACATAGACGCTGACCAGTGCCTGCACGTAGTAGTCGCCCGCCGGGATGTCCTTGAGGCTGGCCACGGGATAGCCGAGCGTCGTGCCGTCGATCACCGCGGCGGTACCGGGTTGTAGGGAGTCGACGTCCACTCCGTAAAACGGCACGCAGTTGCTCTCACCGTGGTCCCCGAGGCGAGGCTCTTCGTCCTTCTTGGTGCTGATGAAGACGTAGACGCGGCCCGTGAGGGGCGTGGGGCGCAGCGTCGCGGGGATCGTGACTTCGAAGCGTGGGCCCTGGGCTGCGGCGGGACGCGCGCCAGCGACGAGAACTGCGGCGAAGACGAGAGGGAATCGCACAAGTGCTCCAACGGGGAATGAGGGGAAGCCGGAAGATATGTGTCAACGCGGCGTGGTGATCGTGTAGTCGATCGCCCGGTAGACCCACAGCCGCACCGGGCGGCCGGCGACACGGGCGGGTCGCCACAGTGCGTTCAGCATCCATTGTTGCGTTTGTTGGTCGAACGCCGTGTCCGCGCTACGGATCACCTGGACCGACGTCGGCTCAGCGCGGCCGGCGGTGTCGATCACCGCCTTCACTACGACCCGCCGGGTGATACCGTCCTGGGGGGCCAGCGCCGAGACGAGCGGCAGCGTCGAGAGCAGGATCGGACCATCGTCCACGAGGCTCGGATCGTACGGCTGGTCCGGCACGAACGCGACAGGGGTGCCCGATCCGCCCTCGACTCTCGCGCCTGCGAAATCCTTGGGGTCGAAACGCTCCTGCAGGTTGAAGGGCGGGATGGCCACTGGCAACACCGCCGGCATGGTCATCGTCTGCAACTCCTGCAGCCGCACGTCCGGGACGGGCGGCGTCGACGACGCGTCGTGTGGCACCGGTAACGCGATGACGACGACCGCTGTACCTGGCCCGGCCCGCGACCCTGCAGGTCCTGTGGCCAGCGTGGCGAAAATCGCCCCGGTGATGACTGCGACATGGATGAGGATCGACACCGACCCAGTGGCGGCGGGATGCATCGCGTCCGGTGTACGGTGATGCGCAGGCAGCTGCAAATTCAGCGGTGACGTGCGCCGTCGCAACGGAGTCGCTGGACGTTGATTCCTGAGTGGCTTTGGTGCTGCGGCCATACTCTATTATTACACGGGAGACCTTGCTGTCACCCCTTTGATCGACTTACTCTTGCCTCGTTCGGCCGTCGCCCGAATCACCTCGAGGGAGAACCCATTCCGATGCTACCCGTACGTCGCGAGCGCCGCGTGGGTCCAGCGCTCCTCGTCACCTTGGCCGTGTCCGCCTCCAGGGTCGCTGCCCAAGGCGCCCTGCCACCCCTGAAGGTGGTCGACCGGCTGTGGATCGACACCACGGCACACGCTTGCACCGACTTTTTCCAGTACGCCAATGGTGCCTGGATCGCGCGCGATACGATCCCCGCCGCGTATTCCTCGTCGGGCGTGACGCGCGACATGAGCGACCGCAACGAGCTGGTGGTGCGATCGGTGCTGGAAGACGCCGCGGCTCACCGTGCCCAGCAGCCCACCGGGTCCACCCCGCGGAAACTCGGCACGTTCTACGCGTCGTGCATGGATTCCACCGCCGCCGAGGCGGCGGGGATCGACCCGATCCGGCCGTGGCTCGCGAGCGTAGACTCGATCACCACGCGCGACCAGCTGATTCCCCAGATCGCGGCCCTGCAGATGCGCGGCATGAACGTCGCGTTCCGCTACGGCCCGGAAGCCGATCCCCACGACGCGGCCCACTACCTGGTGTGGTTATCGCAGGGCGGGTTGGGGTTGCCCGATCGCGATTACTACACGAAGACCGATCCTCAATCGGATTCGCTGCGGCAGCAATACGTCGAGCACATCACGAAGATGTTCACCCTCGCAGGCGAACCGGCCGCGCAGGCAACGACCGATGCGGCGGCGATCATGGCCTTCGAAACGCAGCTGGCCCGCGCCTCGCTGACCCGGGTGGAACGGCGCGAGCCCTCCGCCACCGATCATCCGACGACGGCCGCGGAGCTCGCGGCGGTCGCGCCGACGATCTCCTGGACCGGCTACTTCCACGCCATCGGGCTCACGGCCCCAGTCGCCAGGGTGAACCTCGCCGAGCCGGCGTTCTTCCGGCGCGTCGACTCCCTCGTCCTCACGGCACCGCTCGACCAATGGCGCGCCTACCTGCGCTACCACGTCCTCGACGCGGCGGCGCCGTGGCTGAGCACGCCGCTCGTCAACGAGGATTTTGCCTTCAGCACGCGCTTCACGGGCGCCAAGGAGCTGCTGCCGCGCTGGAAGCGCTGCCTGCGTGAGACCGACGGGGATCTGGGAGAGGCATTGGGAGAGGCGTACGTCGCCAAGACGTTCCCGCCCGCGGCCCGCGCACGTGCTAAAGCAGTAATCGACGACATTCGCGTCGCGTTCGCGGCGCGGCTGCGCCGGCTCACCTGGATGTCCGATTCCACCCGGACCCAGGCGCTCGACAAGCTCAGCAAGATGGGTGAGAAGGTCGGTTATCCCGACCGCTGGCGCGACTACACCAGACTCGAAGCGGTCGACGGGCCGTTCGTGCTGAACGTGGCCCGCGCCAACGCCTTCGAATGGCAGCGCACGGTGAACCGTCCTGGTGCTCCGGTCGACACGACCGAATGGGGGATCACCGTCCCCACCGTCAACGCCTACTACGATCCGGAACGCAACGAGATGGTCTTCCCCGCCGGCGCACTCGTGCCGCAAACCTTCGACCCCAAGGCCGACGACGGCGCCAACTACGGATCGCTGGGCGGCAGCTGGGCCGGCCACGAGCTGACCCATGGCTTCGACGATGAGGGGCGGCACTACGACGCCCGCGGAAACCTGCGCGACTGGTGGACCGCCGCCGACTCGGCCCACTTCACCACCCAGGCCGACCGCATGGTGGCGCAGTTCGACAGCTACATCCAGGTCGACACCTTTCACGTGAACGGCCGGCTCACACTGGGAGAGAACATCGGGGACTTCGGCGGGATTCTCACGGGGTACGACGCGCTGCAGCGCGCCCTCGCTCGGAACGGGCGCCCCAAGCTGATCGATGGGTACACCCCCGAGCAACGCTATTTCCTGGGCTACGCGCAGAGCTGGCGGGTGCACGACCGCGACGCATTGCTCCGCACGCGCGTCACCGTGGATCCGCACGCGCCGGAGCGCTGGCGGGTGAACGGTCCGCTGTCCGACGCACCGGAGTTCGCCAAAGCGTTCGGATGCAAGCCCGGCGACCCGATGGTCAGGTCGCCGGAGCTGGTTCCACAAATTTGGTGAATCGAAAAGGCGTGAGCAGTGAGAGGTAAGAGGTGAGAAGGAATCACCGCCTGCCTCTCACCTCTCACTTCTCACCTCTCACGCAGTCGAGATCTAGTCCGCGGCCGCCTCGTCGCTCTTGTTCTTGTTGCGGAACAGCCGCATCAGGAACCAGATCGCGAAGATCACCAGCGCGATCTTGAGCAGGAAGAACACCACGCCGACCAGCGCGCCGAATACCGGCAGCAGCAGGATGCCGACGAAGCCAAGAGCGGCGAAGCCGAGCACGGGTCTCAACACAGCGAACTCCCGAAAGAGTGAGGACAGCGCGCTACCTTACGGGGCGCGGTCGGTGGCGGTTTCACGCGGGCGACTGCCCCCGGATAGCGGCCAGCAAGTTGGGCAGATTCAGCGTCTTGGCACGCGACTGGATCTCGTTCTGGACCCGCGGGAAGATGCCGCGGGCGTCTTCCTGGAACTTCTGAAACAGCTCCCGCAGATCGGCGGCGCTGAGCGTGCGGTTCTGCGCGTAGTAGCGCTGCGCCACGTGGCCCAGCGCATAGGTCGCTGAGAACGTGACCGCGGCGCCGGCGGCGATTCCGCCCGCGCCGCCGATAATCCCGCCGAGCAGCCCTCCCGCGACGCCGCGCACCAGCTTGCTCACGACGCCCTCGAGCGCCTGCGCCGCGGCACCGATGCCCAGCGTTCCCGCGAGATCCTTGATCTGATTGGCGTCGAGCTGCTGGCCGTACTTGCGTCCGATCTGATAGACGAGCCGCAGCTGCAGCGGCAGGATCACGAGGTTCGCCAATCGATCGGGGAGCAGCTCCACGGCGCCGGCGAGCATTGCCTGCTGCAGGATCATCTGCTCGAGGTCGGAATCGGGCGCCCCAGAGGTACTCGATCCACCCGTCGTCGGGCCCGCGCTCGCGAGGGCCACGGCATCTTTTTCGAGCTGCGCCACCGCGGTTACGCCAAGTCCCAGTGCGCGGCGCAGCTCGTTCAAGAACGCCTGTTCCTTGGCATTGGCTGGGCCGCCGGCGTTGCAGACGACGAGCGCCAGCTCGTAGGCATACGCTCGCGCGGCATCGTCGGACAATGATTTGACGACCTCGTCGAGCCCCAGGTGTCCGGTGCGGGCCGCCTGCGTCAGGCCATCCGCATCCCTGATGCCGAGGCGGTTGGTGGCCTCGCGCAGCTGGGCTTCCTCTTCGGGCGTCGCCGCGCCGTCTGCGAGCGCGGCCATGAGGGCGATCGTGACGATCGGCCGTTTGTCGTTCTCGTTCATGGCGACTGTTGGTAGAGGTTGTTGGTGTCGGCCGCTGCCAGCTCTACGAGAAACGCGGCGATTCGTTCCACGACCGCCGCGAGGTAGCGGTCCCCTTTCTCCTTTGTCGCTGCACGCGGGTCTCCTACACCGGTGTCGTCCGTGACCGCCGTCCAGCGGCGCGGCGCCCACGCCGATCCGTCCCGCAGGCCCTCGAGCCTCCAGGGACGCGCCGCTCCCGATCCCGCTTCGCCGAGCGGACGGACGAGACCGGGAGCGACGCTCAGCATCACGCTGGTCTCGAGCTCGCCGCCGTGGTCCCCGGTATCGGTGAAGTAATGCTTCGGCTCGACCAGCTTGAACCAGCTCATGGTACAGAGGAAGCACTTCACCTGCGGCTGCAGCTCCCGCACCATCTGCCGGAAATCGTTGCCGCCGTGCCCGTTGAGAATCAGGACCTTGGGCACGCCCTGTCCATCGAGCGATCGCACCAGGTCTCCGAGGACGAGGGCCTGCGTGCTGGGGTTGAGGTTGAGGCAGAACGGGATGTCGAGCTGTCCGGCCTGCACGCCGAACGGCATCGCGGGGAGCACGGCGACCTTCGCTCCCTTCTCCCACGCCAGCTGCGCCGCGCTGGCAGCGATCGCTTCGGTTTCGATGGTGTCGGTGCCGTAGGGGAGGTGGGTGTTGTGGGCTTCCGTCGCTCCCCAGGGAAGGACGGCGACCTGATAGCCCGTCTCACGCACCGTCCGCCAGGTCACCTCGTTCAGGATATGGGCTCGGCCGGCGGCAGGCATCAATTCGGTCCTTGGACGTGGATGGACAATCATAACAACCGGCGCAGCACTGCCGCCCACCCTTCGCGAACGCTGGGGTATCGCGGCGCCCAGCCGCTCGACGCGCGCAGCTTGCGATTGGAAATCCGCTGTGAGCGGGACAGGGTTTCGGCCACCGATCCCATAGCTTTGCCGACCCATGCGGGGAAGAACCTGGGCGGCGCCAGCCCGAGCGCCAGCGCCATCGCATCGGCGAAGACGCGCCGGGTCACGGGCTCGTCGTCGGTGACGTTGTAGATCCCCGCGGGCAGCGCGAGCGCCGCGACCACGGCGTGCGCCGCGTCGTCGTGCTCCACCGACGAGCAGTAGCCGTCGGGGTCCCCGAGCAGCGGGGCGCGGCCGCGGCGCACCATCGCCACGCCGTCCTGGGAGAAGTCCGAGTCGGAACCGTAGAAATAGGCGAACCGCAGGGCGATCCCGACCTTCCCGCCGGCGCTGACACGATCCGCCGCGCTCTCGGCATCGAGCACCGTCCGGTTGTAGGACGCGGGCCGGACGGGGGATTGCTCGTCGATCCAGCGGTCCCCGGCCGGCTCGTAGACCGGCGCGAACGATTCCTGGATCAGTCGGGTGGCGCGCCCCGCGAGCACCGCGGCGGCGAAGTTGGCCGAGACGAGCCGGCGCACGCGGCTGTTTTCGCGCCACGACCACGGCAGCAGCGCGCGGCGACTGGACGGGACGTGGGTCGCCATGTTGATCACGACATCCTGGTCCCGTACGGCGTTCGCGACGCTGCCGCGGTCGAAGAGATTGAGCTCGACGGCGGTTGCACCCAGTCCCTGCAGCGCAGCACGCCCGGCGGCGCTGCGTGCGGCCGCCGTGACGCCAAACCCCGCTCGAACAAGCTCGGGCACGACGCGCCGCCCGATGACGCCTGTCCCGCCGGCGATGAAGATCGATGCGGTCGTCACGGACGGCTTGCGCGGTCCCGCGAAGGCGGCAGTTTGGGAGCATGCTGTGGCGCTTCGTTGCCGCCGTCACACTGCTGTTGATCGGCGACCGTGCGGCCGTCTCCGACGGCGACTGGCCGATGCCGGGGAAGGATTATGCCGCCACCCGCTACAGCAGCCTCGGACAGATCACGACAGCGAATGCGAATCGCTTGCACCTCGTCTGGAATTTCGCGACCGGCGTCCTCGGAGGACACGAGGGACAGCCGCTCGTCGTCAATCACACGATGTACGTCGTCACCCCGTACCCCAACGTCCTGTACGCGTTCGACCTCACCCAGGACGGGTACCCGCTGCGCTGGAAGTACCGTCCCGAAGTCTCTCCCACCGCGCTGGGCACCGCCTGCTGCGACGCGGTGAACCGTGGCGCCGCCTACGCCGACGGCAAGATCGTCTACAACCTGCTCGACGGGCACACGGTGGCCGTCGACGCGACGAGCGGGAAGCAGCTGTGGCGCACGCGGATCGCCGACATGGCGCAGGGCGAGACGACGCCGATGGCGCCATTGATCGTGAAGGACCGCGTGCTGGTCGGCCCGTCGGGAGGGGAGTTCGGCATCCACGGTTGGGTGAAGGCGCTCGACCTCGCGACCGGCCGCATCGTCTGGACGGCGTACAACGAGGGTCCCGATTCCGACATGATCGCCCGGCCGGGAACGTTCAGTCCCTTCTACGACAAGGGAGCGAACCTCGGTGTATCGAGCTGGCCGGCCGATGCCTGGCAGCGGGCGGGTGTGCCGGTGTGGGGGTGGCTGACCTACGATCCGACGCTCGACCTGGTGTACTTCGGCACCGGAAACGCGTCGCCTTACAACCCGGACCAGCGGCCCGGCGACAACAAATGGTCGTCGAGCGTCCTCGCCCGTCGGCCGGGGGACGGCGCGCTCGTCTGGGCTTATCAATTCACGCCGCACGAGAGCTGGGACTTCGATTCCAACGCCGAGATGATCCTCGTCGACCTCACGGTGCGCGGGAAGCCGCGCAAAGTGCTGGTGCACTTCGACAAGAACGGCTTCGCCTACACGATCGATCGCACCACCGGCGAGGTGCTCGTTGCCGCGCCGTTCACGCCGCTCAACTGGGCGACGCGCGTCGATCTCACGACGGGGCGGCCGCTCGTCGATTCGACGAAGCTCACCGGCGCCTCGCGCGGCAATGTCAAGAACATCTGCCCGACGCTCGAAGGCGGGAAGAGCCCGGCGTCGCCGTCGTCGTACTCGCCGCGCACCGGTCTCTTCTACGTCTCGACCAACAACATGTGCATGGATTACGAAGCGGTGCAGGCGACGCACATCCCGGGCACGCCGTACATTGGCGCGACGACGCCGTACCATGCGGGCGCCGGCGGGTACTCGGGCGCGTTCATCGCGTGGGATGCCGCGGCCGGCCGGCGCGTGTGGGAGATTCGCGAGCGCTACCCGGTGTGGAGCGGCAGCGTGGTGACGGCGGGTGACGTCGTGTTCTACGGCACGCTGGACGGCATGTTCAAGGCCGTCGATGCGCGGAGCGGGAAACAGCTGTGGCAGTTCAAGCTGGGCTCGGGGATCGTCGGCAGCCCGATTTCGTATCTCGGACCGGACGGGAAGCAGTACGTCGCGATCTGCGACGGCATTGGCGGCGATTGGTTCCTGTTGGCTGGCGACGTGCGGTCCGACGATCCCGCCGACGTCCGGCCGCCGGCGGATTTCATTCCGGACATCGCGCGGCGCACGAGTCAGGGCGGGACGGTGTGGGTGTTCGGACTCGGGACGGGGCCGTGACCATCCGCGTTGCGCTCGGGCTCGCGCTGTTCTGCATGGCGTGCAAGGGAGGCGCCGCTCCCTCGATTCCACCCACGGTGCGCTCCGAAGCGCACGTGCCCGCGGGTGGTGTGGCCCCGGCAGCGGGCAGTCTCAAGAATCCTTTCGCGGGAGACCGTGCGTCGGCGGACGAGGGCGGCAGGGTGTTCACGTCGATGAATTGCGACGGTTGTCACGGCGGCGGGGCGACGGGGTGGGTGGGGCCGAGTCTCGTGGACGGCCGCTGGCGTTACGGTGGTTCAGACGGGGAGATCTATCTCTCTATTTATTCGGGGCGCCCGCGCGGCATGCCGGCCTACGGCGGGATCCTCTCCGGCGATCCGATCTGGAAGATCGTCACCTACCTGCGCGCACAGCCGGTGCCGGCCGACGTACCGACGGAATCGTGGCAGGGCCCCTGACTTCCGCTGCGACGAACACTCGGCCGCGCGCATCCACCACCTCATGAACCTCACCTTCCCAGCCTGGGTGATCGCGATGGCTGCTGCGGCGCCGCTCGCGGCGCAGGGCT
>Ga0126383_10000277_pt1 | contig 26711 bp, 21 predicted proteins | sample PanSoiMetPlot_35_FD_96882 | JGI IMG/M metagenome (GOLD analysis project Ga0126383, IMG submission 96882) | Tropical forest soil microbial communities from Panama - MetaG Plot_35 | ecosystem: Environmental > Terrestrial > Soil > Tropical forest > Bulk soil | place: Panama | collected 2016-02-17 | reverse complement strand
GGTAAATTTTGTGCTAATTTGTGTTACCGAAAGTGGGATGCATAGCTTCTAGCACTTCTACAACAGAATAACTGCGCCTTGCGATTCACCCTAACTGCTTCAACCCTTGAGCGACGAAAAAAGCGAGTTCAAAGTTTGGCACGCAGCATGTTGATGACGTCATCGGCGGTGATCACACCCGTCAAGACGCCCTCTTCGTCGATGACCGGAAGGGTCAGCAGGTTGTACTTATCGAACAGCTCGGCTACCTCCTTTTCGTCCGCGCCGGGAGGAATTGTCGGCATATGCCCCGTGCTCAGCATCATCAGCGAGGTTTCGGGGGTGGCGAGCACGATTTTTGCCAGCGGCACCTGACCCAGTAACTTTTCATGGTCGCCGATGATGAAGATCGTACTGACACTTTCGAGCCCGCCTTGGAAATTACGCAGCATATCGATGGCATCGGAAACCTTGGCACCCGCGCGGAGCGCCATATATTCCGTGGTCATGCGCCCGGCGGCGGTGTCCTCCTCGAAGGTCATCAACTCGGCGACTTCGGCGCGCTCCTCGGGTTCCATTTCGGTCAGGATCTCTTCCGTGGTCTCGGGGGGCATGTCGCCGAGGACATCGGCGGCCGCATCGGGATCCATTTCCTCGACAATGTCGGCGGCGCGGTCGGAGTCGAGCGAACTGAGAACAGAGACCTGCAGCTTTGGATCGAGCTCCTCCAGCGTCTGAGCCGCAACTTCCTCGTCGATAGTTTCGAAAACGGCTTCGCGCTCGGCAGGAGCGAGTTCTTCGACGATATCGGCAATGTCGGCGGGGTGGAGTTTTGAGAGGCGGTCAAGCGAAATCTTGAGCTTGACGCGGCGAGCCGGATCAGTCTCGATGAGGTCCACGAACTCCCAGGGGATCATTCGCGGAGGAACCTTTTCCATCATCGAGCGCAGCGCCGACTTCGGCACGACACCACGCAGCAAGCGGCGGATGGCTCCGCGCGCACCCACATCAACGGCGCTGAGCTTCAGGACAATGTGCTCGTGCCCGGACTCCTCGTGGATATCGACATCGTTGACGCGCACGACCTTGCGGCCAAAGACGTCGATGATCTGCTGGTCGAGCAGGTCGCGCTCAAGAAGCAGCATGCCTTCCCCGCTTGCATAAGGTGTCCAATCGGACGCGAGGGTATCGGAACGAACCCCACCATTGACCGATTCCACCGACTGCATCCCCAGTAGCCGCTCGCCATGGCGAGTCTTAACCACAAAGGCCGCTACGCGATTCGGGTCGTCCTGTGGAATGAGCGCAAGTTCGCGCACTTTGCCGACCGGCGAGGTGCCGGAGGGATCGTAGACCGGAGCGCCGATCAGTTCGGAAAGGGCGAGCGACGGCATTATTGCCAATATAGCCGACGCCAACGATTCCGACCGATGAATTTGAGGCGGACCGTAAATTCAATTGCGGATAGTTGACAGCAACTGCTCGATCTCCGCCTTCTTGTCAGCTGTCAGCGGCAGCAGCGGCAGCCGCGGAGGCCCGCCGTACATGCCGTTGAAGTCCATAGCGTACTTCACGCCGGGGATACCGAGCTCGCTGACAATGCGGACCGCAGCCTTGCCGATCCGCTCCTGTTTTTCTTGAGCGAGCTTGCCGTCCCCTTCCTTCCATGCGGCGTAGATTTCGTAGCAGGCCGTAGGAGCACAATCGGCAAACGCAAGAATGGCCCCGGCAGCTCCGGCGTCGAGTGAGGGAGCGAGCTTTTGGGCCGCGCCGACAAGCACCTGGAAGCCGACTCGCTTCTCGCGCGTCTTGACTCCGCCGACCAGCTTGACTGCGCTGGAAGAAGGCTTTGCGATGGCATCGCCGGCCAGCGCGCCCACCGGAACAAGGTTTCCGCCATCGTTACCGGAAGGAGTTTCGCCAGCTTTCAACATTCGGCGAGTCACGGCAGAGGAGGTCTCTGTGACGGTCGCCTTGCGCTGGACGTGCCGCGTGCCCTCCACCATCTCTTGTACCTTCTCGATGGACCCGGATGATTCTTTGATGCCAATGAGGTTGGGGTGCTCAGCGAGTTCAATCACCAACTCGGCCGGAATGTCGTAGCCGGTAGCCTGCGGGAAGTTGTAGATAATGACTGGTAGCGGCGAGCGGTCGCAGACGAAGCGATAGAACGCCAGCATGTTCTCTGGGTTCACCATTTGCGTCTTGTAGTAATGGGGCGTCCGCACCATGGCCACGTCATAGCCGATTTCATACGCGTACTCGGTCAGGCGGAGGGTTTCGGCGGCTGATTCGATCCCCGTGCCCGCGATCATGACCTTCTCGTTCGAAGCGGAATCAATGGCGGTCTTGAGGGTCTCCCGGCGTTCGTCATCACTAAGCAGGATGGCCTCGCCGGTCGAACCAAGCATGACGATTCCTGCTACCGGAGTACGACAGTAGTGCTCAATATTCTGTTCGAGTTTGCGCTGATAGATCTTGCCGTCCGGATAGAATGGCGTGGTAATAGGTGGAAAGATGCCGTGTAAGAACATGTCAGTTGCCAGTTATCAGTTTAGCGTGCTGGATTCGTCGCCGAACATATTTTCGAAACTGACTATCAGGAATCCTTAAGGCCGCAATAATGGCATGCTATTTTCGGTTCTACTGCATCGTCGCCGCCCGCTCCGCGTGCAACTGCTGCAGTGCATACACCTTGACGTCTCCGCGCTGCAAAGCAGCAATCCCTTCGCAGGCAGCTCGGGCAGCCGAGAGGGTGGTAATGGTTGGAATGCGCGCCGTCACTGCGGCGCGACGAATCGCCTTTTCGTCGAACCATGGATCTGGTCCATGCGGGGTGTTGATCACCAACTGAATGCGCTCGCCCTTGATTAGGTCGACCACGTTCGGGCGTCCTTCCTTCACCTTGTAGACGCGTTCCACATGCAGCCCAGCTTCTTCGAGCACTTTCGAGGTGCCGTGCGTGGCTACGAGACTGAAGCCCAATTCCACAAAACGCTTGGCAACCTCTGCGATGAAGGGCTTGTCGCGATCGTTCGCGCTGACAAATACGCATCCGGAAGTAGGCAACACCTGGCCAGCGGCGGCCTGTGCTTTGGCAAAAGCCTCGCCGAAGTTGTCGGCTACTCCCATCACTTCGCCCGTGGATTTCATTTCTGGTCCAAGCACGGTATCGACGCCGGGGAACTTGCCCCACGGGAACACGGGAGACTTCACGTAGTAGCAGTTTCCGGTTTCAAGGTCGATGGCACGCTCGACGTTTTCCGGAAGAAACTCGCGCAGCTTGCGGCCAGTCATCAAACGCGCAGCAATCTTCGCCAGCGGCACGCCAGTGGCTTTGGAAACGTAAGGAACGGTTCGCGAGGCGCGCGGGTTTACTTCGATCACGTATACTTTGTCGCGCTGGATGGCGTATTGCACGTTCATCAATCCAACGACCTTCAAGGCACGCGCAAGGCGGAAGGTGTAATCGCGGATGGTGGCCAGTACGGACGACGCTAAATCAACGGTCGGCAGAACGCACGAGGAATCGCCAGAGTGAATGCCAGCCTCCTCGATATGCTGCATAATGCCGCCGATGACGACATCCTCACCATCAGACAGCGCATCGACGTCGACTTCAGTCGCTGACTCCAGGAAGCGATCGATCAGCACCGGGCGTTCCTGCGAGTACTCGACGGCCTCCTTCATGTAACGGATAACAGAGTCATCGTCGTAAGCGATGACCATCGCACGGCCACCAAGCACATACGAAGGCCGCACGAGGACCGGGTAACCAACGCGATTGGCGTTGGTCAGGGCCTCTTCCACGCTCGCCGCGGTCGCTCCGGGTGGCTGCGGAATTTCCAATTCTTCCAGCAGCTTTCCGAATCGTTTACGGTCCTCGGCAAGGTCGATGCTCTCGGGCGAAGTGCCGATAATCGGCACCCCGGCGCCCTTCAACGGTAGAGCGAGATTGAGCGGCGTCTGCCCGCCGAATTGCACGATCACACCGATTGGTGCGCCGGCCTCGGCTTCATGCTCGTAGACTGCCATCACATCTTCGTAGGTGAGCGGCTCGAAGTAGAGGCGGTCGCTGGTATCGTAGTCGGTCGAGACCGTCTCCGGGTTACAGTTGATCATGATGGTCTCGAAGCCGTCATCGCGGAGGGCAAATGCAGCGTGGCAGCAGCAGTAGTCGAACTCGATTCCCTGCCCAATGCGATTCGGCCCGCTACCGAGAATGATCACTTTCTTGCGATCGGTTGGCGTTGCCTCATCCTCTTCTTCGTACGTCGAGTAGAGATAGGGCGTGTAACTCTCAAACTCGGCTGCGCATGTGTCCACACGCTTGTAGACTGGAATCAAGCCATGCTTTTTGCGAAGCTGGTGCGCGGCTTCTGGCAGACTGTTGCCGTTACCCAGGTGCAAGGCCTGCGCGATACGGGCGTCGGAAAAGCCGACCCGCTTCATTGCCAGCAGCTTCTCGGAACTCATCGAAGCAGCTGCGGTGCGTAGCAAATCCTCCTGCTGGTCCGAAATTTCCTTTAACTGGTGCAGGAACCACGGATCGATGTTGGTCATCTGCGCAATTTCCCGCACCGTCATGCCTTGCGCCAGAGCGTAGCGGATGTATTGCAGCCGCTCCGGATGTGGCGTAACCAGCCGTTTGGTGAGAATGCGAGGCTCGATGTTCTCTGACCCAATACGCTTGCCGGTCTCCAGCGAGCGCACACCTTTCAGCAGAGCCTGCTTGAACGTTCGGCCGATTGCCATCACCTCGCCGACTGACTTCATCTGAGGGCCAAGTGATTCATCAGCACCGGGGAATTTCTCGAATTGCCACTTGGGAATCTTCACCACGACATAATCGAGGGTTGGCTCGAAGCAGGCGGGAGTCTTGCGGGTAATGTCGTTTGTGATTTCGTCGAGCGTGTAGCCGACCGCCAGCTTGGCAGCGATCTTCGCGATCGGGAAGCCTGTGGCCTTTGAAGCTAGCGCGGAGGAGCGCGACACGCGCGGGTTCATTTCGATGACGACCATACGGCCGTTGTGCGGGTCCACAGCGAACTGAATGTTGGAACCGCCGGTCTCGACGCCGATCTCGCGAATCACCGCGATGGCGGCATCGCGCATGGCCTGGTACTCGCGATCTGTGAGCGTTTGTGCCGGAGCGACGGTAATCGAGTCACCTGTGTGGACGCCCATGGGATCGAAGTTCTCGATGGAGCAAATGACGATGACGTTGTCGGCCAGGTCACGCATTAGTTCGAGCTCGTACTCTTTCCAGCCGAGCACTGATTCTTCGAGCAGTACTTCGTGGACGGGCGAGAGGTCTAGGCCTCGCGCGAGCAATTCCAGCAGTTCTTCGCGGTTATAGGCAATTCCGCCGCCCGTACCTCCGAGCGTGAAGGACGGACGAAGGATGACCGGAAATCCGATCTTGCTGCTGAAATCGAGGCCGTCTTTCAGGTTGTTGACCAGCGTCGATTTCGGTACTTCGAGACCGATTTTGGTCATTGCATCTTTGAAGAGCAACCGGTCTTCGCCCTTCTTGATTGCGTCAAGTTGAGCGCCAATAAGTTGCACGCCGTACTTCTCAAGGATGCCGGTATCTGCCAACGCAACAGCCAAATTTAGCGCGGTCTGCCCGCCAACCGTCGGCAGTACCGCGAATACGCCCTGGGGCCCGCTGCTAGCAAGCATCTCAGACTCGACACGGATGATCTCTTCCAAGTAGGTAGCGGTGAGCGGCTCAAGGTAGGTGCGGTCGGCCATCTCGGGATCGGTCATGATGGTGGCCGGGTTGGAGTTCACCAGCACCACCTCATAACCTTCAGACTTCAGCGCTTTACAGGCCTGCGCTCCGGAGTAGTCGAACTCAGCCGACTGGCCGATGACGATGGGTCCGGAGCCGATGATCAGGATTTTCGCAATGTCGTTTCTACGGGGCATTAGCTCGTTATGACCAACTCTCTGTCATGGTTTTGGGGGGCGCGTCCTCAGGCGCGCCGTTAGTTGCAATTTCTGGGAGTGGCTCTAGCCGCTGCGGGATTTCGTCTTTTATCGCGGTGCGGTATGCCGAACAGTAGGGATACCGGCTGGCCAATTCGACAAGCTTCGGACCGGCGGGATTGCAGTGGATGTGCCCAGCATGATTCGCATAGTCATCGACACCGCGAATGCGGTGATCGGAAAGGCCCGCCTGCCGGACTTCCTTGGACGACCGAAGTTCTTTCTTTGCGCGGAAGGAAAAGCCGCCTTTGATGAAGTGAAGCGCTCTTTCTAAGGAAACGCGGGGGGTGATCAAAACATGGAAGTGTTCCGGCATGAGGACATAATCGTGTAATCGATAGGCACGACCGTGATAGCGGAGAAGATTTTCGAGAAAAACATCGGCCCATTTGTGATTTAGGAACAAGGAGCGTCGCTCCCACCTCCGGGAAGTAAGGAAGTAGGTTTCGCCCGGTCGAGTAATTTTTCTTGCTGATCTCAATTCGAATTCCCTCAGGCGCTAAAGCCCAAATATATTGGCACCTGCTGCGGCTCGGCCAAAGCCGCTCCCCTCCGCTGGCCAACGCACTGTGCTCTACAAATCATTTCCCCTTCCACTCATCCATCATCTGTACAAAGTCCTTGAAGAGGTAGTGCGAGTCGTGCGGGCCAGGAGCGGCCTCCGGATGGTATTGCACACTGAACAGCGGCATCGTCCTATGACGAAGACCCTCCAGTGTGTTGTCGTTCAAATCGATGTGCGTCAGATCGACCTCGCTCTGCTTCAGCGAATCAGGATCAACCGCAAAGTTGTGATTGTGGGCTGTGATCTCGACCTTGCCCGTCGCCAGTGCCTTTACGGGATGATTGCCGCCATGGTGCCCGAACTTGAGCTTGTAAGTCTTGCCGCCCAGCGCGAGTCCGATGAGCTGATGCCCAAGACAGATACCGAAGATCGGCACCTTGCCGATCATCCGCCGAATGTTTTCCTGTGCGTATGTAACCGGCTCCGGATCTCCTGGGCCGTTTGACAGGAACACTCCATCAGGATTCATCGCGAGCACGTCGTCTGCACCCGTAGTTGCCGGAACGACAGTCACTCGGCACGACTCGCCAACTAACCTCCGCAGAATGTTCTGTTTGATGCCGTAGTCATACGCGACCACGTTGTACTTTGGGACTTCATCTTTCACACCGACGACCTCCGTCGGCTCGTACGATCGGACACCCTCGTCCCATTGATAAACCCGCGGCGTGGTAACTTCCTTCGCCAGATCGGTGCCGTCCATCTTGGGAATCGAGCGCGCCTTGGCCACCAGCTTTTCGGTATCAGTTTCGATGGTGGAAATCACGCCACGCATCACGCCGTAAGTCCGCAGATGCCTTACGAGAGCGCGAGTATCGATCTCCGCAAGCACGGGAATCTTGTAACGTTCGAGATATTCCTCGGCGACTTCTTGCGACCGCCAGTTCGAGCTGATGCGCGAAAATTCCCGCACAATCAGTCCCTCGATGTACGGACGAGTCGCCTCGTTGTCGTCGGAATTGGTTCCGTAATTACCGATTTGGGGATTAGTAAGAACTACGATCTGTCCGGCGTAGGAAGGATCCGTGAATATTTCCTGATAGCCGGTAATGGAAGTATTAAAAACGACTTCGCCGTAACATTCGCCTTTGGCGCCGAAGCCTTTGCCGTGGAAGATCCTGCCGTCTTCCAGCGCAAGGATTGCCTGCATCGCTGCTCCGAGGAGTGGATTTTATCGATTTTATCAGGGAATGGCGGTGAGATGAGCGCAGCGATTGGAATTTGTAATGGGCAATTAGTAATTGGTCATTAGGTAGGGCTCAAAAAAAGCAGAGCGGGTGCGGAAACCGCTGTGTTGCCAAGTTGTCAGGTAAGTCCCGTTCTCAATGACGGGTTCGTCGTCATCGCCGGCAAATGGGACTTCGTAACGGCCCACAGCAAAGCCCACATCGCCCTTGCCGGGGAACTCTGTCCGCGTTGGCTCCCAGCTGATCTTGAATCCGGGCATCCTAAACTGCTTGGTCATACCTGCACGAATCTCATCGAACCCCACCATTGGCTCAGGCGGAAAGCTCGATGGCATTGGCAGCCATGAATTTCATCCAGTCATCAACACCGAGTTCGGCAGTCGCCCTAGCGAGAATGGCTGCGCGTCGATCAGTACCTGGGGGTCGCCTCCGCAGCCAGCAAAACTGTGCTACGCGCTACAAACACACGCTTTGCGCAAGCGATCTCACCGAGACCTCCCATTCCGAATGTGATTACTGCAGTTTGCCCAGTCTGCCGAAAGGCCAATAGCCAAACACAGCCTTACCGTAGATGTAGCTCTCATCCACAGGACCAAAATCGCGGCTGTCGTTCGACAAGTTCCTATGGTCTCCCAGAACGAAGTACGAATGTTGGGGAACCACTGTCTCGGCGTATGAGCGCACATCCTCATACATCGGAGGTACATACTCCTCAGCAACTTGTCGCCCGTTTACATACACTAGGCCATTGTCGATGCGTACCCGATCTCCCGGGACGGCAATCACACGCTTGATGTAACTTTTCGAGGTATCTCGCGGATAACGAAAAACGACCACATCGCCGCGTTGGATTGCCTCAAGCCGGTAGACAAATTTGTTGATGAAGACCCGCTCCTGGTCTTCCAGGGTCGGCATCATGCTGGTACCTTCGACCTTCACTGGCTGATACAGGAAGACGATGAAGAATATGGACACTCCCAGCGAGATGAGAACATCTCGCAGCCACCTCCCAAGGAGGCGCCGCAAGGGATTCGGTTGATTCGCGGGCGTAGGGCGATTTTCGTGTTTCGTCATCTGAGGTGGCGTAGTGGAAACCGAACGAACTGAAGGATCGGACATAACTGCAATGACTACGACTATACTGACTGAAAATCCCTGAAACTGCCAGAATTTGAGTAAGCAGCGACTTTGGGGCTGCTTTGCAGCATCAGCTAAAATATCTCGCGAGGTCTCATAATGAACAGAGTGTTTGTCAGCGCCCTTGTGCTGGCGGTAGGGGTGATTGCTTTCGCCCAAGGGGATCACGTTCCGGCGTACAATGCGCAGGCTCCAAAACCAGGCGAGTTGCTGCCCATCCTTCCGGCCGATTTGCGGATCGGGGAGAATTTCAAGTACCCCTATCAGCTACATGGTTACGAGCTGGCGGCGAGGATCCCTGGGGTCATCAGCCAACTTCCCTGCTATTGTTTTTGTGAGCGCATCGGACACACCAGCCTGCATACCTGCTTTGAATCAGCTCATGGGGCCCATTGCGGGATCTGCCTGAAAGAGGTTTATTTTGCGTACCAGCAAACCAAACTGAAGAAGTCCCCAGCTCAGATCAGAGACGGAATCATTAAAGGAGAGTGGAAATCCATCGATTTGGAAGCCGCGACGAATATGCAATAGATTGCAATGCAAAGGTTAAGCGGGCCTAGTTGACGACATTCGCGGATGCGGGTATAACTCACCACAAACAATCTGTAAAACTTCGGGTTTTCCACAGCCCCGAGAGGTTGCCTGCTGCCTGAAACTCAAAGGATCCATTTAAATGAAGAAGAAAGAGCCAGAAGACGTTCAGGAGTACGCTTCTAACCAAAAGAAAATGAACGGATTAAAGGCTCCCAAATCATTCCTCGAGAATCGCCCAACGGGAAGCAAAGCGCAGAGGGTCACCGAGGATCCACGTTTTGCACAGGCTGTGCAAAACTATGAGGCGGGGCTCAAATTCTTGCAGGTCCATAAGTACGACAAAGCTAAGGCTCACTTTGAGAAGGTGGTTAGCGGAGCGAGTCCGGAACTGGCTGATCGTGCGGCCATCCACCTGAGCACGTGTAATCAGCATCTGAATAGCGATTCAGCAACATTCAAGACACCTGAAGAAAGGTACGACTTTGCCGTATCGCTAATGAACATGGGTGACTACGTCAGCGCCCGGGAAGTCTTTACCGAGTTGACGCAAAAGCATCCCAAGCTGGATTTTGTGTGGTACGGAGCAGCCGCCCTGAACTGCCTGATGGGACATTTCCCGGATGCGATTTCCGGCCTGAGTGAGGCGATCCGCTTGAACCCGGCGAACCGCTTTCAGGCGCGAAATGACTCTGACTTTAAGAACCTAGCGGATGACCCGCGGTTCACGGAACTGCTATATCCTGATACCAGCGCCGAGATGCCGTCTGACACCCAAAAGTGGCACTTCTAACAGCTCTGCTGTCCAATCATGCCAAACTCTTCTAACTCTGCCTCTGTGCGCTCGTTCAAGGTCGTCGCCATGGGTGGTGGCACTGGCCTGTCGACCTTGCTGCATGGATTGAAGCAGCATGTCGTCCTGGCTGGAGAAGTGACCTACAACCGAACGCTTCCCTTTATCTCTGAGCTTTCGGCCATCGTAACCGTCAGCGACGACGGTGGTTCCAGCGGACGACTACGTAAAGAACTGAACGTTCCTCCCCCCGGTGACATCCGAAATTGCATTGTTGCCCTGGCTGAAAAAGAGGCGTTGCTCTCGCGGCTCTTTCAATATCGATTCAGGGCAGGGGAAGGGCTCGAAGGTCACAGCTTTGGGAATCTGTTCCTTTCGGCCATGACCGACATTACAGGGGATTTCAGTGAAGCAGTAAAGCACGCCGCCGCCATTCTCGCCACACGCGGGCATATCTATCCTACGACGACGAGTGATGCCCAACTGTACGCCATCATGGATGACGGTTCGGTGGTTCGGGGCGAGACCAACATCACCGCGAGTCAGCGGCGAATCACAGAACTGCGCATGGCGCCCATCAATGCAAGGCCGGCGCGAGCAGCTCTGCACGCCATCGAAAACGCCGATGTCATTACCATTGGCCCCGGCTCTCTATTCACTAGCCTCATTCCCAACCTGCTGGTTCGTGATCTGTCCAAAGCCATCAAAGACTCTCGTGCCCTCAAGGTTTACGTGTGCAATCTGATGACGCAGGCGAACGAAAGCCTGAACCTCACCGCGTCGCAACATATTGAGGCGATTTACAAGCACGCCCGACACGAATTCTTTGACTACGCACTGGTGAACCAGACACCGGCGTCCCCTACCATGGTCCGCAAGTACGCCGAGAAACAGCAGTCGCAAATTATGGTCGACGCGGAGCGAATCGACGCTTTGGGCGTGAAACCCATTCTGGGCGATTACCTGGCCGAAGAAATGGACCCGAACGAGGGACTGATCGCGCGCCACGAGACCCACCACGTGGCGCACGATCTTCTGCAGCTCATGCTCGATGTCCGAGAGGCTCGCACCTTGACGGCTGACCGCCACGCTTAAGCATCTCTTGATACCCTTTACAGTCATGACGACCCACCAGTCTGCTACATTCGCCATCGCCATCCTTGCCGCCGGAAAAGGCACTCGACTGAAGTCGCGGCATCCCAAAGTGCTGCACCGTATCGCCGGCAGGACATTGCTGGGCCATGTAGTCGCTGCGGCTACCAGAATTGTTCCGCCGGAGAACGTCTTCGCGATCATTGGACACGAAGCCGACTTGGTACGCGAAGCCTTGCGGCCAACGGGAATCAACTTCGTGGAGCAGCCCGACCAGAAAGGGACGGGCCACGCGGTCATGCAGGCCCGCGAACCGTTGCGCGCTTTCGAGCAGGTCCTGGTTCTCTCTGGTGACGTTCCACTCATTCGCCCTGAAACCATCGAACGAGTGCGCGACTACCACATCGACAACAAGGCAGCGATGACCATCCTCACGGCTGAACCGCAGGATCCAACAGGTTATGGCCGGGTCTTCCGCAAATACCGTGACTTAAAGCCGACCGATGAAGTCGACCGCATCGTCGAGCAGAAGTCGCTGCGTGATAACGAAGGCGAGCAGCGGGAGATCAACTCGGGCATCTATGCTTTCGCCGTAGGTTCACTCTTTGACAATATTGACAAACTCACGACAGACAACTCGGCCAAGGAGTTCTATCTGACGGATTTGGCGGCGCTACTCGGTCACGCCGGAAAAAAGGTGCTGGCGCTACGTGCGCAAGATTCGAACGAGGTCCTCGGGATCAATACTCGGATGGAACTGGCTGAACTGGATGCCAAGTTGCGTGCTCGCAAGGCTGACGAACTAATGGCGGCGGGCATCACCATCTTCCGTCCAGAGGCTTGTGACATCGATGCCGATGTGGAAATCGGAACCGATACGGTGATCGAGCCGTTTGTGCAGATCATCGGTAAAACCAAGATTGGCGCTGACTGCCGCATCCGTTCTTTTTCCGTCATCACAAACTGCCAGATCGGAGACAACGTGCTCATCCGCCCGGGCTGCATTATGGAGGATTCGGTGATCGCTAATGGCGCGCAGCTGGGCCCGTATTCTCATTTGCGACCGGGCAGCGAAATCGGCGAAGACGCGCACGTGGGCAATTTTGTAGAGACCAAGAAGACCAAACTCGGACGCCGCTCAAAAGCAAACCATCTTACGTATCTCGGCGATGCTGTTATCGGCGACGGCGTAAACGTGGGGGCCGGCACGATCACCTGTAACTACGATGGCATCAACAAACATCAGACCGTGATTGAAGACGGTGTCTTCGTGGGAAGCGATACGACTCTAGTGGCACCCGTCACGCTGGGTAAGGGGTCGTACGTCGGTGCTGCCTCGTGTATCACGCAAGACGTTCCCGCTGATGCTCTCGCTGTTGCTCGTGGACGGCAAGTTAACAAACTGGAGTGGGTTGCTGAGAAGCGCCGGCAGCGTGAAACGGCCAAGAAACTCTAGCCCGGAGATAGCCGCACGAAAACAGTCGGGGAGCCGGTGGGCTCCCCGTCAGGTTTTAGACTAATGGCGCTGGGAAAGTACCCTAGATTACTCCGCCGCCGGTGCTCTCGGCTCGATGGTTATCTTTGAGGTCGTCTTAAAGCTGACGGCCGACTCCGCCGGGATCGTAAGCTCCTTGTTGCCGGTGAATGCAGCGCCCGCAGTCCCAGCGCCTGCGCCGACGAGGCCGCCAATGAGAGCACCCTTTCCGCCGCCGGCAAGACCGCCGATAAGGGCGCCTGCGCCGGTTCCTCCGCCGATCAAGACGGCTGAGCGTTTGCCCTTACCCTTCTTCGTAACCACATACTCGTCGGTGGCCACATTGTGGGGAACGCCCTTGATGTTCACTGAAGTCAGCCGGATGGCGAGAATCGCTTCTCCCTTAAACCTTCCGGCCGATTTGGCCTCTGACACGACACCACTGACTCCTGAACCAGCCGGAACTACGACCTTGCCTTTCGACGCGATCCCGTTGGCCAATGTACCAGTGAAAGGCTGCCCGTCCTGCGCACTCTTCGAGGAAAGCGTCTCACCCATGCGAACGGTAATGTTCGTACCGGCCGGGATGACGATCGGCGGCGGGGGCGGAGGCGGAGGTGGTGCCTGCTCCTGTGCTACGGGAGCGGCAGCAGGGGCCTGTGCCGGTGTAGTCGTCGCCGGCGTGGTCGCGTCGCTTGGGGGCTGTGCTGGAGGGGCCGCCTGTGGGGTTTGTGCTGGAGCTGTGGCCTGTTGTGCTTCCTGTCCGGTCGATGCCGGCGGGGTCTGCGTGGCCTGCTCTTTCTTGCTACATCCCGCGAGGCCCAGAACGAGTAACGCTCCGAGCAAAACTGTCGCAATTCGAGAACGCATAAACTTGCTCCTTTTGAAAGATGTCTCGCATCTGATGGCTGCTGCCATCCGCGGGGTCACACGCATTCGAAGCTTCCTATGCCCCCTAGCTTATCAGCCTGAGAAGAGCCGGGAAATAAAATCTCCCCTAAGGCACCCACTACCGCACATACAGCTGGCACCAGTTACTCGAGCGCCTTGGCGGGCGCGAAAACCAGCGCGCGTCGCGCTTCGTGCCGCAGGGCGAAATAACCGGCAAAGCCCGCAATCAAAGACGCCGCCAGCACAGCGGTTTTCCCTTCCGCCAATTGCAGCGGAGTATCGAAGGCAAGCGAGCTGATAAAGATCGATACCGTGAAGCCGATGCCGGCGAGGATGCCGACCCCGCTCATTTGCAACCAGTTCACGCCGCTGGGCAGGGCGGCAATCCGAAGCTTCACGGCTAATCGGCTGAATCCTACTATCCCCATGGGCTTGCCGATTACTAGGCCCAGCAGAATACCCCAAGCGATGTGACTGGTTAACATGGCCTGAGTGGCCCCCGTGCTGAATGTTACTCCCGCATTCGCCAGCGCAAACAGCGGAAGGACGACAAATGAGACCCAGTCATTCAATCTACGGGTAAATCGTTCCGATTCCGCTTCGGTCGCGCTAAGCAGCGGTTCAAAGCAGCCCAAAACCTGGTAGGCAGCGGCCATATCTCCTTCGCTTTGGGCTGCTCGGAAGCGTTTCATCAGATCGGCACCGATGTCCTGAAACTCCTCGAGCGAGAGACGAGGAGTGGTGGGAATGAGAAAGCCGAGAATGACTCCGGCGATAGTAGCGTGAATTCCCGATTGAAGGATTGCCACCCAAAAGATGGCACCCAGGATGATGTAGGAAATCGAGCGGTAGGCGCCCAACCGACGCAGAACGTACATGACTCCCAAGATCAGGGCCGCCACAAAGAGCGCCTTCACGTGAATCGTACCGGTGTAGAAAAACGCGATCACCATGATCGCTCCGATGTCATCAGCGATGGCAAGTGTAAGCAGAAATACTTTGAGCTCTGAGGGGATGCCTTTCACCATTCCCAGCACGCCAAGGGAGAAAGCGATATCGGTTGCCATGGGAACTCCCCAGCCATTCTGTCCGGGGCGACCGTGATTGAGCACCAGGTACAACAGTGCCGGGACGATCATTCCGCCAAGGGCGCCGACAATTGGAAGCGCGGCCTTGCGCATATCGGCCAGTTCCCCATGCACGATTTCGTGCTTAATCTCCATCCCCACCAGGAAGAAGAAGATCGCCATAAGCGCGTCGTTGATCCAGGCGTGCACGGGCAGTTGGATCCTGGAGAGCTGTAACTCCATTTCCCACACATGATGGTAAAACTCTTGCCACGGAGAGTTCGCCCAAATGAGAGCTACCATCGCAGCACCCAGCAGGACCACGCTGCTGATGCCCTGGATATGAATGAACTCCTGAATAGGCAGCACGAGCGCACGGGTAATCAGCGACTCGCGTAATCGCATCTGCATTGCGCCGAAGGTGCGGGGAGGAATTGCCATCGCTTGGTAACAACTGTGGTTTCGCTCTTGCTGGTCTAACCATTCAACCCAGAAATCAAAGAAGTTTCAACTCACATTGGATACCGATGAACGCCTGAGTTACAGGTATCATTTCCGCTATGTTGCTCCGTACTTCCTACCCGATTGTTCGCAGCGTTTTGCTGGTTTACGCAGCATTGCTTCCCATCGTCAACCCGTTTGGAATGGCGCCGATTTTCGCTTCGATGACCTACGGGTACGATTTGCCTGTGCGGCGCACTATGGCGATGCGGGTTGCGGTGAACGGAATGGTGCTGTTGATCGCATCGTTGTTCGTCGGCTCGTATGTACTGGACTTTTTCGGCGTCAGTATCGCGGCAGTGCAGTTGGGTGGAGGCCTGGTGGTGATGATCTCTGGCTGGCGCATTCTGAATCAGCAGAGCAACGTCTCTGACCGCAACCTGGACCCCCATCCGAGCAGCGAGAAGATCTTGACGCAGGCTTTTTACCCCCTCACGATGCCGCTGACGGTGGGGCCCGGCTCGATAGCGGTAGCTCTCACACTGGGCAGCAACGCGCAGGCTCAATCGCACCGGCAGTTTCTAACCACCGCGGCAGCTTCCATCATCGGGGTTGCGTTCATTGGTGTCACCATCTATCTCTGCTATCGCTTCTCAGATGAACTGGAGCGGCTACTCGGACCGACTGGCACCAGCATCCTGATTCGTCTGTCAGCCTTCATCCTTGTGTGCATCGGAATTCAGATCATGTTCAACGGGATCGACGATTTCTACGCGCAGATTATGGAACATCTGAAGGCAGCGACCGAGCAACACTGAACTTCTACGCCTCTTCCTGGTGGCAATCGGCGCATTTCACTGGCGCCGCCGTACTCCCTGCATTCTCCGTCTTATGGCTGGTGATGCAGAGCCCGGCGGTAGCGCCCGAGTTATGGAAGCCAAGCATTGGGCCTGCGAACACGAACGTCAGCGCCAGCAGGGCATTTCTCGCGAATCTCATCGAAACAGGAGCTCAGCCTGTTGGCTCGGAGAAACGAAGTTATGGAACCTGGCGCCAGGGGTCTGTGACGTTGCTTGCCGAATGCTCTGATCTCGAGGACAGGATTTCGCACGCAATTTCTGCGTAGTTAGGAACTCCTCAAGCTTCGCGTGAACGGGCACTTGGCGGTAAAGGGCTTGCCAGTTCTCCAACCATAAGTATGTGACGGCGGTCACAGACCTGTGCGGTCGGGGGTCACAGATACATGGAACAGCGGCGGCTATCTTGTGAAGTATCGATTTTCTAGCTACTTATAAAGATCGCAACCATAGTTTGATCCAGGAAAGCAAAGTCATGCCGAATGTTGAAGTTAGCCAGTCCACGTCCGCTGCTGCGCTGGATGCATCTCCCGTGAACTGCGTCCCCGGTTCAGCGCAAACATCACCTGTGGGCGAGCACGAAGCTGGAGGCAAGATGTCGAGAGAGAAAGTGACCCTAGATGGCAACGAGGCGGTGGCATATGTGGCCTATCGGGTAAGCGAGATCGCGGCTATCTACCCCATCACTCCATCGTCGCCGATGGGCGAGTCATCCGATGCGTGGTCATCGGCCGGCGAGAAGAACATCTGGGGCACGGTTCCCAAAGTCATCGAGATGCAGAGCGAAGGCGGTGCTGCCGGCGCGCTGCATGGGGCACTGCAGGCGGGAGCGCTCGCGACGACGTTCACCTCGTCGCAGGGCCTGCTGCTAATGATTCCCAACATGTACAAGATCGCGGGGGAGCTGACCAGCACGGTGATTCACGTTGCGGCGCGCGCCGTGGCGGCGCAAGCGCTGTCGATTTTCGGTGACCACCAGGACGCAATGGCTACGCGACAGACCGGCTTCGCGCTGCTGTCGTCGAATTCGGTGCAGGAAGCGATGGACCTGGCGCTGATCGCACATGCAGCGACACTGGAAGCGCGAATTCCCTTCCTGCATTTCTTTGACGGCTTCCGCACGTCGCACGAGGTCGCCAAAATCGAGCAGCTTTCGCTCGACGATATGCGCGCCATGATCGGCGACGACATGGTGCGGGCGCACCGTGAGCGAGCGCTATCGCCCGATCATCCCGTGCTGCGCGGCTCGGCGCAGAATCCCGATGTGTACTTCCAGGGACGTGAGACGGTGAATCCCTACTACCTGGCCTGCCCGACAATCGTGCAAAACGTCATGGACAAGTTCGCCAGTGTGGTTGGCCGTCAGTATCGTCTGTTCGATTACGTCGGCGCTCCGGATGCGGAAGAAGTGATCGCCATCATGGGTTCTGGTGCTGAAACGGCACACGAGACGATGGAAGCCCTCAACGCGCAAGGCAAGAAAGTGGGCGTGCTAAAGGTGCGGTTGTTCCGACCGTTCTCGGTGGAACACTTCCTGAAGGCACTGCCCGCATCGGTTAAGCGCATCGCGGTGCTTGATCGCACGAAGGAGCCAGGCGCAATTGGCGAGCCGCTGTACCTGGACGTTGTCACTGCGCTGACCGAAGGCATTGCCACAGGCAAGCTGCCGATGGCGAGCTTCCCTAAAGTGATTGGCGGCCGTTATGGACTTTCGTCGAAGGAATTCACGCCGGCAATGGTGATGGCGGTGTTCGACGAATGCCGAAAGGCAGCGCCGCAGAACCATTTCACAGTCGGCATTAAGGACGACGTAACCCATACCAGCCTCAACTATGATCCCCAGTTCTCAACCGAAGACGCTGAGACGGTGCGCGCTATGTTCTACGGCCTGGGCGCGGACGGCACGGTAGGCGCGAACAAGAACACCATCAAGATCATTGGCGAAGAGACTGACCTGCACGTGCAGGGATATTTCGTGTACGACTCGAAGAAGTCGGGCGCGGTGACGATTTCGCATCTCCGCTTCAGCAAGAAGCCGATTCGCTCGACATACTTGATTTCGAAAGCCAATTTCATCGGCTGTCACCAGTTCAGCTTCATGGAGCGCCTCAACGTTCTTCAGGCAGCTGTGCCAGGGGCTGTTTTCCTCCTGAACAGCCCCTTCGGGCCCAACGAAGTCTGGGACAACCTACCGCGCTCGGCGCAACGAACCATAGTGGAAAAGAAGCTGAAGTTCTACGTGATTGACGCAGTGGAGGTAGCGCGCGCGGCCGGCATGGGCGGCCGCATCAACACTGTGATGCAGACATGCTTCTTCGCGATCAGCGGGGTGCTGCCGCGCGGAGAGGCGATCGCCTCTATTAAGCACTCGATCGAGAAGACCTATGGCAAACGGGGCGAGTCAGTGGTGCGCAAAAACTTCGCGGCGGTAGATTCTGCCCTGGAACACCTGTACGAAGTGACGGTGCCGGAGGCGATCACCTCTCGATTTGAAGTGCGGCCAGTGGTTCCGGCGGAAGCGCCCGAGTTTGTGCGCTTGGTCGAAGGGCCAATGATGGCGGGGGAAGGCGACTTGGTTCCAGTCAGTGCGATGCCGGTAGATGGCACGTTCCCCACAGCTACCACGCAGTGGGAGAAGCGCAACATCGCGCTGGAAATTCCGGTTTGGGACGAGCAGCTTTGCATCCAGTGCGGAAAGTGCGTATTGGTGTGCCCGCATGCCGTGATTCGGGCGAAGATTTACGATCCGAAGGCGATCAATCACGCGCCGGACGGCTTCCAGACGGCGCCGCCGAAGTGGAAGGAATTTTCGGAGCTGAAATACACGCTACAAGTGGGTCCTGAGGATTGCACCGGTTGTGGTCTGTGCGTAGCGGTGTGTCCGGCGAAGAGCAAGAGCGAGGCCAAGCATCGCGCGATCAACATGGAGGCGCAGCCGCCGTTGCGCGAAAAGTACAACGAGTACTGGAAGTACTTCCTGTCGATTCCGGAAATTGACCGGGACAAGATTTCGCACACGCAGGTGAAAGACGCGCAGCTGCTCGAGCCGCTGTTTGAGTTCTCGGGTGCGTGCGCCGGCTGTGGTGAGACTCCTTACATCAAGCTGATGACACAGATGTTCGGCGACCGCGCGATCATCGCCAACGCCACGGGTTGCTCGTCGATTTACGGCGGCAATCTGCCAACCACGCCCTATAGCAAGAACCGCCATGGTCGCGGGCCGGCGTGGTCGAACTCGCTGTTCGAAGACAATGCTGAGTTTGGCATGGGCATGCGGCTTGCGATTGATAAGCAGAAGGAATACGCCGAAGGGCTGGTAGAACGCATGGCACCGGTCATCGGAGAGCAGCTGGTGGTTGAGATTCTCAGCGCTGACCAGTCGACCGAACCGGGGATTTTCGCACAGCGCGAGCGGGTGAAGGCGCTGAAAGAAAAGCTGGCAAACGACAAGTCTGCGGCCGCAAAAGATCTACTTGCCGTAGCCGACGAACTGGTGCACAAGAGCGTGTGGATCATCGGCGGTGATGGATGGGGCTATGACATTGGATATGGCGGTCTGGATCACGTGCTGGCATCGGATGCGAGGGTGAACATTCTGCTGCTCGACACTGAGGTGTATTCAAATACGGGCGGGCAAATGTCGAAGGCGACGCCGATCGGCGCGGTGGCGAAGTTTGCCGCCGGTGGCAAGCACACCCCGAAGAAGGACATTGCGATGATGGCCATCAATTATGGCCGTGCCTATGTAGCGCACGTCGCAATGGGGGGAAATGACAATCAGACCATGAAGGCGTTCGCGGAAGCCGAAGCGCACGACGGGCCGTCGCTGATCATCGCCTACAGTCACTGTATCGCGCATGGCTACGACATGGTGTACGGCCTCGAGCAGCAGAAGAATGCGGTGCTTTCAGGACACTGGCCGCTGTTCCGTTATAACCCGGCGCTGGCGAAAGAAGGCAAGAATCCGTTCCAACTGGATTCGCGTGCGCCGACGATTCCGCTGGAGAAGTACATCTACAACGAAACGCGGTACACGATGCTGGTCAATAGCGATCCCGAGGAGGCCAAGAAGCTGCTCCACGAGGCGCAGGAGAACGTGAACGAGCGCTGGAAGCTGTACCAACACATGGCGAGTATGAGCTTCGAGAAGTAGACAGGGGAGGAACATATGATCGATCTGTCGACAAATTATCTGGGGCTGAAGCTGAAGAATCCGGTTGTGGTGTCGGCCTCACCGCTTACGGAGAAGCTGGAGAATTTCGAACGGCTGCGCGATGCGGGAGCGTCAGCAATCGTAATGTACTCGCTGTTTGAGGAGCAGATCGAGGCCGAGGCTGAGAATCTCGACGCCGCTATGGAGTATGGCGCGAACAGTTACGCCGAGTCGACGACGTACTTGCCGGACCTGCCGAAGTACCAGATTGGGCCGGAGCGGTATCTTGATCTGTTGCACAAGGCAAAGAAGGCTGTCGACGTGCCGGTCATCGCAAGTTTAAACGGGAATTCACGTGGCGGCTGGATGCGGTACGCGGAGTACATGGAAGAGGCGGGCGCGGATGCCCTGGAGCTGAACATTTTCAATGTTCCTACCGATCCGTCGATTGCGTCAGAACAGCTGGAGTACGGCTATTGCGAACTGGTGCGGGCGGTGCGCAAGGCGGTGAAGATTCCGATCTCGGTAAAGCTAGGACCGTACTTCACGTCGATGGCGAACTTTGCCAAGAAGCTCTCGGAGGCAGGAGCAGATGGAATCGTGATTTTCAATCGCTTCTATCAGCCGGATTTCGATCTGGAAGAGATGGAAGTCGTTCCGAACCTGGTGCTGAGCAGTCCCCATGAACTTCGGTTGAGATTGCATTGGGCGGCGATTCTGTATCACCAGGTGGAGACGTACATCGCGATCACCGGCGGAGTTCATGATGCTACCGACGTTCTGAAGGCGATGATGGCGGGGGCGCATGTGGCGATGCTCACGTCGGCGCTGCTGAAATACGGCATTGAGCACATCGGCGTGGTGCTGGCGGGCATTGAGAGTTGGATGGAAGATCACGAGTATCAGTCCATCGCGCAGATGCGCGGTAGCATGAGCCTAGTGAACATCGAGAACCCGACAGCGTTCCTGCGCGGTAATTATCTGAAGATGCTGGGGTCGTACAAGTTCGGAGAGGCGGGGTCGGCGTTGCCCACATTCTAGCATCAGTTGTCGGTTGGCAGTGGTCAGTTGTGGGCTCCTACCGGCACTTAGTACGCGGTTTCTCTGGAAGCCGGATTCTGCATCTGGCGTGCGGACTGATGTCCGCGCGCAAAACCAAAAACAGCGCTCATCGGCACGACTGAAGTCGTGGGGTGACTCATTGTTGTCGTGCCACGCCAACTAAGCCGGCTGATGTTAGTCGAAAAACCGCGCGACGCCGAATAAAGCTCGGCTGTGTTCTTACTTCAGCACAATTATCAAGGTGCGGCCGTCGGACTTGATCTCGCCGCCGGTCGCGGTCTTCGTTTCCTTCACCTGTTTGGGACGGTCGAGATAGGCCTTGGCCTGGACCGCGCCGACCTGCTCCAAGGTTTCAGCGATGAAGTCGCGCTCACCGTCAACGTTGGCGTCGATTTTGTGAGTGATAGCGTTCTGCTTGCGCTGGTCTCTTTCGATACCGACGTCGTGCGTGCCCGCGCCAGCCCAGAGAGTCTCACCATTAGGGCCCTTGAAGGGCGTCTGCCAGATGCGGAAGTGGTCGCGCTCACCGATGACCTTGACGGCCTCGGCGCGGGCGTAACCGTAGTCCTGTCCGCGGCCGAAGAGATACAAGGTGCTCATGGGAACGGTTACATAGGCTTCTTTGTTCAAGGTAGCTATGATCGCGCTGACCACCGCCTGCTGGTCCGTCTTGTCGGGAAGGATCCAACCGGCTGCCTTGAAGGCATCGGTTACCTGCTTCTGGCTGCCCAGGAGAACGAAGTTGACCAGGTCTCCCTGATTGCCTCCGGGCGTGGGCTGGTCGGTGACCCGGTAGGGCAGATTGGTCTGTAAGGTCTGAAACAGCGGCTGAAAATTGTAATTAGTTGTGTTGGCCGCGGACTTGGGCGCAGGCGTACGGTCGACGTGAACGTTATAGGTTCCGGTGGCCTTGAAGTAGGAGTCCTGGTTGACACCGAGATACAGGCGACCGGTTGCTAGCACAGTGATGGTGCCGTCGGCCCCAATGGAGAACGGAGTGGCGGCGCGATCGTTACCGACCTGGCCGACGAGGGCACCCCGACCTGCGCTGGGGACGCTGAGGTCGCGCAGCGCATCCTTCCAGTCGCGAGAAGCGCCTGCGGGAGTGACACCTGGCTTATCGCTGAAATCCACGGTGCCGGTCGCCGTAATGTGCAGCTTGTCGCCAGCGGTAACATCCATGCCGGAGTCGACCCAGCGCTTGCTGCTGTCTACCTTGACATCGAGGCTGTTAGAGCTGGGGGGCGTGAGGGCCGAGGCCAGGGTCGGCAGAAACACGATGAGGAGCAGTAGCCATGACGTCGAGACTGCGGTTCGTAGAAGCTTCATGATTCCCTCAAATTCAACCCGGGTGTCCACTAAGGGTTGCGAATGCTGGGCTAGTGCCGAACGGCTTCATCAAAGGCCATGCGGCCCAGGTACATGGGATGTGACACCTTGGGGTTGTCGCTGGGGCCGTATACCGGATAAGGCGTGTTCTGCGCCTTCATGGGGAAGCCCCAGACATCGCCAGTTCGCATATCAACGACTACCTTGCCCCAGGTGATATTGCCGTCGGGCTTGCGCAGGGAGACCGTGCCCTGCTCAATCCAGTACGGGTATGGCGAGCCACCTTGCGCCAGGACCGACGGAGGCTGCGCAACGGGGCGGAATACCACTATGGCGAGCAAGATCACGATTGCGACGAGTAAAAGCTTAATCATCCAGTCAAATCTCATGGGACCTCGCAGCTCGGCACTATGGAAAACGGCAGATCCTCTGGGGCCGAGCAAATTGTTTGCTGGCACTGTAGTCCGTTTCGGCGGCGAGGTAAACCCCAGGCTACTTGCTGGTCAGCGAACAGCGTCGCTCAGCACGAACCTGCCCAGATACAGGGCGCGACCGGTGCGGATCGGATTTGGTTGCGTGGATGGGATAAGGGCTCTCGGCAAGCGCAGGGAAGCCCCAGATATCGCCGGTGCGCACCTCGATCATCATTTTGCCCTTTATTTGGCCCGAGCCGTCGGGCCAGCATGGTGTAGCCACATTTGTGGCTATCCTTCATGGTGCACCAGGAGTTTTTCCGCGCATTCCGCCAGGTCGCTGCAGAGGTTGCAAACGCGGCGGGTGGTGCGGAATTGCTTGAGCGTGATCTCCGGGCTGAGGTAATGCGACCTGACAGGCTCATCGCGTAGCAGGTCGGTGCTGAGGTATTTCTTGTTGTCATCGGCCAAAACGGTGGCCACGACTGCATCGCTTCCTAGCTCATTTTGCACCTTTACCGCAGCCAGGAAGTTCGCGCCTGAACTGATGCCTACTCCGAGTCCCAGTTCGCTCGCCAGCTTCTGCGCCAGGAGGATGGAGTCGCCATCGTGGACGTCCACCACTGGCTCGAGATCGTCGAGACGAAGGATTGCGGGGACAAATTCGTCGGAGATGCCCTGGATAGGGTGCTGCCCGACTTTGCAGCCGGTGGATAGGGTTGGCGACTCGGAGGGCTCCATGGGATAGACGCGAGTCAGCGGATTGCATCGCTTCAGGTACTTGCCAATGCCCATCACTGTGCCACCGGTGCCGACACCAGCCACGAAAGCATCGGCCGTCAATCCTTCTGACTTGAGTTGGAGATAAAGTTCAGGTCCCGTGGTTTGTGCATGGGCCTCGACGTTGGCGGAGTTCGAGAACTGTCGCGGTAAGAAAACGCGCGGCTGCCTTTCGGCCATTTCCTCCGACATGCGGATGCTGCCGAGGAAGCCTCCATGCTGCTTGGTCACCGGCACGATGCGCGCGCCGAGGCTGTGGATGAGGTCCATGCGTTCGCGGCTCATCCAGTTGGGCATGAAGATCACGACGGAATGCCCCAGCGCCCGGCCGAGCGCGGCGAATGCAATGCCGGTGTTGCCACTGGTGGCTTCGGCGATGGTGTCGCCCGCATGGAGGTGTCCTTCAGCATAAGCGCGGCGCAATATGTGGAGCGCCATGCGGTCCTTGATGCTGCCGGTAAGGTTCAGGTGCTCACTTTTCGCGTAAATGGTGCGATGGCGGCCCCGAAGTTCGAAATCGATGGCGAGGAGAGGGGTATTGCCGATGAGTCGCTCGAGCGAGCGAATGCGATTTGCGACAGCCGGTTCGATTGCGGTGATGAGTGATGCCAAGCGTGGTCTCCCGTGATGAGTTTGCCGAATTAGGAGTGGATTGGCGAGAGTGTGTGTCACCGGAGGATGTGATGAGTGAACGGAGGCGCAGGGGGCTTTTATCTCGAGGCTGTCCGCCATCAGTTATTGGTGTCAGCACTTAAGAGAAGTACCGCAAGAGGGATTCGCGTCGACTGGGTGGATCGGCGAAGAGCGCGTGGATGAGGCGACCGGCTATGGCGAAACGTACCGTTACATGTTTATGGCTTTTCCATATTCATCAAAAACACACAGCCCACGTTGCTCGGGAACCTGCATTGAGAGGTCTCAGCTGCTGTAAAGGTATTCACGAACAAATCCGTTCGGTTTGCCACCGATACTTCCGCAGGGGCCGACTGAATCCGGTACACCCATCAGTGGGGTGACATCTTGCTCCGACATGCCAGGAACAAGCCGATTGATTGAGTATTCCGTTGTGCACATCGTGCCAACAGGCGTAGCCCTAAGCCGCCACGAGAAGAGGGTGACGCCTGCGGCAAGATCGAGGACTGTCGCATCGGCTGATTTACATAACGCGCCTATTACGCCACCAACCGCAGGAAAGCGGTCATGCAGGTCACGAGCACAGGGGGGTTGCTGTCGCCAGTGGCTCTTAAAGCAGACCCCTCGGGGCTGAGGCCGCTGGGGATGGCAACAAAAGAAAGCCCATACAGCACGGCTGAAGCTGTGCCCCCTCAAAATCTGAACTTTGTTATGCCCGGTGGGGGAAAAGAAATTTCAGCAGGGGGCCGACGCGCTCGGCCCAAGCGTTCTCATTGTGTTGGGCACCGTCGATTTCTCGGTACTCAAGGTCTTTGCCCAGGCGCCAGCCTTTTTTCACCAGAAGGCGCTTCAGGGCGCGGGCATCGGGCAAGGCGCGCTTCCCTTCTTTGGTTCCGATGTCGAGCCAGATTCGCTGGCCGGTTTTCTGGCGAAGCTGCTCGACGAATCGAAGAATCACCCGATCTCGCCACCACACAGAGGGCGACAGTACGGCCAATTTTCCAAACACCTCGGGATAGCGCATGCCGAGATAGATCGTCACCAGCCCTCCCAGCGATGAACCGCCCAGGCCACAATCCTCGGGGCCTGCTAGCGTGCGGTATTGGCGGGCGACGAAGGGCCGCAGCTCCTCTACAACCATTTGCCCGTAGGCGTCGGCCTTTCCACCGCCGAGGCGCTTGTCTTCCACAGGCGTGTACTCGTCGACGCGTTTCTCACCGTTGTTGTAGATCCCGACAATCACCAGCGGCTCGATTTCTTCGGAGGCAATCAGGGCATCGGCTGTTTCGCCCATACGCCAGTAATTGCCCTTGATGAAGGAAGTCTGAGGGTCGAACAGGTTCTGGCCATCGTGCAGGAAGAGGACTGGGAAAAAGCGGTTTGGCTCCTCCAGAAAGGCCTGCGGCACATAGACCATGAAGTCGTGTCTCTCGTCGCTCAGGGCAGACACAAACTGTTCGTGCTTGTACAGGCGCGACTGCAGGCTGCTGGTGCGGCGGCGCGGTCTCATTTCTGCGATTGGGAGCGAAGCATCACGGCTCAGGAACGGTTCAGTGGACATTCTTGTAATAATATGGAGCTTCCACTCGCCGCCTGAAATACGGACCGCAGCTTCCGTCCTGCCAGTGATGCGAAGTGGTTCCTTAGATTAGCAAGTCGGTTCTCGTTCCAGCAAATTTTTAAGCGAGGAGCGCCTCATCGTGCATCGCGAATTTCACAAGTGGTGGTCGAAAGACCTTCAGCGGGAAATGTCACTGCTCGCATTCGGCTGGGGGGGGCGAAAGGTTCTCGTATTTCCGACCTCGCAAGGGCGCTTTTACGAGTACGAAGATAACAAGATGGTGGACGCAGTGGCCGACAAGCTCGACAGCGGCGAGGTACAGATTTATTGCGTGGACAGCGTGGATAGTGAGAGCTGGTACAACAAGTGGGCGCATCCCTACTGGCGGGTGCAGCGGCAAATGCAGTATGAGCGCTACATCATCAATGACGTCATTCCGCTGATGTGGAACAGGAACTGGACGCCCTATGTTGCGGTGACTGGCTGCAGCTTCGGCGCCTATCACGCCGTCAATTTCGCCTTCCGGCATCCAGAGATGGTGAATGCGTGTATCTGCATGGGCGGGTCGTTCGATATCAAGAGCTTCATGGACGGCTGGTATAGCGACGACGTGTACTTCAACAGCCCGCCGGACTACCTGGCTAACTGCACCGACGGATGGAAGTACAACCACATCCGTACCGTGCTAGCGACCGGCGAGTGGGACATGTGCTGGGAACGCAACGAGCAGTTTGCCGCGATCTTGAGGGCGCGAGGGATCCGGCATGAGTTG
>Ga0126383_10000276_pt1 | contig 26805 bp, 19 predicted proteins | sample PanSoiMetPlot_35_FD_96882 | JGI IMG/M metagenome (GOLD analysis project Ga0126383, IMG submission 96882) | Tropical forest soil microbial communities from Panama - MetaG Plot_35 | ecosystem: Environmental > Terrestrial > Soil > Tropical forest > Bulk soil | place: Panama | collected 2016-02-17 | reverse complement strand
TGTGTACCCGACGCTCACTTTCCTGGAAGAAGCCGGCTATGTGACCGTCTCCGCCGAAGGCGCCAAGAAGCTTTACACTATCACCGACGAGGGCCGCGCCCATCTCGCCGTCAATCGGGATCTCGCCGACGTGGTGCTTGACCGGCTAAGTGCGATCGGCGAGCGCGTGAACCGCTGGCGCCGCGCGGGGCGCGGCGAACGCGAGCGGCGCCGCAGCTTGCCGCCGCTGCTCGAAGCCGCCTTTGATCATTTGCGCGAGACCGTGGGCAAGCGGCTGGAGGGCGATGCCGAAGCGGAGGCGTCTCTGGTCGAGATCCTGGCGCGCGCCGCCGGTGAAATGCAGCGGCGCAATTGAACTTTACCCGGCCACGCCAATATCTGAAGTTTGCACGTGTTCCGGCTGTATTCCTAGCGCCAGCAGGCGAGCGGGAATTCGTCGCAACGGCGGAAACGCGTCGAACAGCTTGAACAGCAAAGGCGGCTTCGGCTCGCGCGTGCTTTGCAAAGCCGGGCCGATAATCCGGTTCTGCATGGTGAGTTGAATTTTCTGTGTCATCCGCGCCGGAAAATCGCGCCGCGCCTGTACTGCCTGCAGGTGGCCGCTGATCAGCGTGCCGGCTTTCAAAGGCGCGGCCAACCGGTTGGCGGCGGCAACTGCATCCTGGACTGCGATATTGATACCAACCCCACCGATCGGCGACATCGCGTGCGCCGCGTCGCCAATGCAGATCAGCCCAGGCCGCCACCATTGCCGCAATCGGTTGACCATAACGCTCAAGAGTCTGACGTCATCGAAACTCTTCAGTTCGCCGATGCGATCGGCCAAGAACGGCGACAGCGCGACGACTCTGTTCCGGAATGCCTCGATACCGTTCGCCTTGACGCGATCGATGCCGCCCTTCGGTATCACATAGGCGCACTGCCAATAGTCGCCGCGATCGAGCATCACGAGCAGCGCGCTGGCCTCGAGATGCCCGAACACGTCGGCGCCGTCGCTGTCGCGGCGCGTGACGCGAAACCACAGCACATCCATCGGCGCGCCGTAGTCGTCGGACTGTAAACCGGCTTTTTCACGTACCGTCGAATGACGTCCATCACAGCCGACCACGAGATCGGCATAGACGCTCAATTCTCCTTCCGGCGTGTTGACCCGAACGCCGACGATGCGATCGGGCCGCTCGATTAGATCGACCGCTTCGGCCCGCATGCGCAGATCGAATTGGTTATAGCGCCGGCCATGGTCGGCAAGGAAATTGAGAAAGTCCCATTGCGGCATTAGCGCGATGAATTTGCAGTGCGTCGGCAGATGCGTGAGATCGATCAGCCGGATGCGTCGGTTTCCGATCTGCAGCGATAGCCGGTCGACCATGCGGTGCGGCAGCTTGAGGAACTCATCGACCAGGCCGAGCTCATAAATGAGCTCGAGGGTGGACGGATGCACGGTGTCGCCGCGAAAGTCGCGGAGAAAATCTGCATGCTTTTCCAGGACGACAACGCGCACCCCGGCGCGCGCGAGCAGAAAACCGAGCATCATTCCGGCCGGTCCGCCGCCGGCTATGCAACATTGGGTGGTGAGAGACCCGTTTGCCACGTTTTGATTTCACTGTCTGAGCGCGCGCTTGAGCTTGCGGCAAGCCGGTCGGGCATTCAACCAGGTGGAGGCCCGTTCCGCGCACAATGGTGGGGCACGCGCGTAGTTGCGGAAGGACCCGTCCGAAGCCACTGATCGCCCAAGCCTCACATTTCCGCCGCAAGCAATGTGCTAAAAGGAGGCACCTCGCCCGCCGCACAACATGATGCCCCTTTCAAGAATCCTTGTTTTTGGCCTTGCCTTTTTGTTGGCCCCGGCTCCGCTCGGCGCCGCATTTGCCCAGCTCGCCGGCACCGGGGATTTTAGCATCGCTTGGGAAGTAAAGAGCCGGTTTCGCCTGTTTCGGCATGAGGCCGATTTTCTGCGCATGGCCGCGGCCACCCGCGGTGACGGCGTGCTGGCCGCGGAACGCCGCCTTGCACGCGACACTGACGGGCTCGGCTGGGCAAAGGACGTCGTCGCCGAGCTTTGTCTCGATACTTCGGGCAATTTGCTGGACACCTGCGACCGCGACGGTGAACGCGAAAGCTATCTCTCGCCGCGTGATTATCCCGTTGGCGTGACGATCTCCGGGGTCGTGCCCGAGGGGCTCGATTGTTTGTGGACATTCAGCGATGGCGAAACTTCGCCGCGGCAGAGCACCGGCCCGTGCGACCGTGAGGTCAAATTGCGCGTGCGCGCCGGCCGGACCACCATTGCAACCGTGGACATTCCGCTCGGCGACGGCACCGCGCAACGCGTGACTGCAGGCATCGCCGTGCGTGATGTTCTTATTGCAGGGCTTGGCGATTCCATCGCCGCCGGCGAGGGCGATCCGGACAAAGCCGTAAGCCTCGAAGGTGGTTTCTGTTTCAGGCGTTTCTTAAGCGGCGACGGTAGCCAGTACTTTCGCCCGAGCCGCGCCGGCTACACCGATGATCGCTCTTGCGAAATCGGACCCTCCAGTCCGGCCGCCGCAATAAATTGGGCGAAGCACGGCGCTCGCTGGATGAATCCGGCGTGTCACCGCTCGCTGTACAGCTATCAGGTGCGTACCGCTTTGGCGTTGGCGATCGAGCAGCCGCACCTGGCTGTCACGCTCCTGCCGCTTGCCTGCACCGGAGCAACGATCGACGCCGGGCTGTTTGCCGGGCAGCGCGCCGATGATTGTCCCTGGGTGGTCGGAATCGAGAGTTGCTCGGGAACGGCGCCGGCGCAGTTCGCCGAATTGCGCAATCTCATGACCGCGCTGCACCGGCAACAGTCGAACCGCAGCCTCGATCTCGTATTGCTGACTGTCGGAGCCAACGATGTGAACTTTGCCGGGCTGGTGGCGAACGTGATCGTCGACAGCACCACTGAACGGCTGCTGCTGCGCCAAGGCGGCGCCATCGCCGGCGTCGCCGACTCGCAAAAGGCGCTCGACCAGGATTTGCCCGATGAATTCGCGCAGTTGCGGACTGCGCTCAAACCGTTCGTCGGCGGCAATCTCAATCGCGTTGTCTTCGTGTCCTACGCCAATCCGGCGATGCAGGCGGAAAACAAGCCGTGCTCCGGTGGACACTACGGCTTGGATGTGCATCCGGCATTCGGCGCCGACAGCGAGCGGCTGCGCGCGGCTGCGCAATTTGTCGACGCAAAATTCCTGCCGAAAATAAGGTCGCTGGCCACCTGCGAAGGCAACAATTCCTGTCGCGATCCACTCACCGAGCGGATGATCTTTGTTGATGGTCATCAGAGCGATTTTGCCAGGCACGGCATGTGCGTGCGGGCAAGCACCGATCCGGAATTCGATCGCAACTGCTTTGCCGCCAACGGCGAGAGTTTCCAACCCGATGCAGCCCTCGCTGCGGACGATCCCATGGCCTGCAACGAGCCGGCTGGAAACTACCGACCTTATGCTTCGCGCGGGCGCTGGATCAGGACGGCGAACGATAGTTACTTCACCGGCATGACCTATCCCGAGGGTATGCCGACTATTCTCAAGCCGAGCGACATCCACGACGCGCTGTGGGGCGTGTTGAGCGCCGTGTATGGCGGCGCGGTGCACCCCACCGCCGAAGGCTACGCGGCCATGGCCGACGCGGCGCTGCCGGCAGCCCGCGCAGTGCTCGGTCTTACCCCGCCGCCGGCGATCCAGGCCCAGCCGCTGCCGCCGCCGAGCGCCTCGGCGCCCACTCCGGCGAACGCACCAGCTGCTTCGGCCGCACCGTCGAAGACACCCTGATCAGGGCGCCACGCGTTCCGGCGCGGCAACACGTTGGGTGGTGGTCGGGCGCTCCGGCGCGACACCAAGCTTCTTCTGTAGGCTTGTTGAAGATGTGGTGTACTGAAACACGAGCCGCTTGTCCGGATAGACGTAACGATGCGCCTTCTGCGCCATCAAAGCGGCTTCGTGAAAACCGGAAAGAATAAGCTTGAGCTTGCCGGGATACGAATTGATGTCGCCGATCGCGAAAATACCAGGAACACTGGTTTCGAAGCTTGCGGTTTCGACCGGGATCAGTTCGTTGTTGTGCAGCTGAATGCCCCAATTCGCCACGGGTCCGAGCTTCATCGTCAGACCGAAGAACGGCAACAGTGCGTCGCAGGCGATCTCGAACGACGAACCATCGTTCCTCTTGACGATCGCCTTGCTGACCTGACCGTCGGCTCCGTTAAGCGACGTGACCTGTCCAAGCACCAGATCGATTTTGCCCTCGCCGGCCAGGGACATCATTTTGTTGACGTTGTCCGGGGCGGCCCGGAATTCGCTCCGGCGGTGCAACAGCGTGAGGTGGCTTGCGATCGGCGCGAGATTGAGCGTCCAATCCAGCGCGCTGTCGCCGCCGCCCACGATTAGAATCCGCTTGCCGCGAAACGCCTCCATTTTGCGCACCGCATAGAAGACGGATTTGCCCTCATACGGCTCGATACCGGGAATCGGCGGGCGCTTGGGCTGGAATGAGCCGCCGCCGGCCGCGATTACGACCACCTTGCTCTCGAACTGTTTGCCCTGGTCGGTCGTCACGCGAAACATGGGATCGCCGATCTTCTCGACCCGCTCGACCATTTCGCCGAGATGGTATTGCGCATTGAAGGGCTTGATCTGCTGCAGCAGCGAATCGACCAGTCCCTGCGCGCTGGTATAGGGAATGCCGGGAATATCGTAGATCGGTTTTTCTGGATAAAGCTCGGCACATTGCCCGCCGATTTTGTCGAGGATATCAATCAAGTGGCAGCGCATGTCGAGCAAACCAAGCTCGAACACGGCGAACAGGCCGATCGGCCCGGCACCAACAATGAGAACGTCGGTTTTTATTGGTTCAGTCATGTCTTATCCAAGTCTGTTTAAGTCGTATTTCAAGCCCGTTCGGCCGTCCGGCAATGTCGGGGAAGCGATCTGTCTAGCGTGAGGCGGCCGGCAGGAAAAGAGGACTGATCGGCAGCCGTTTTCAAGATTACGTTAGGCCTGGCGCGACGGCGTGGTCACGATCAGGCCATCAAGGTCGTCGCGCACCTTGATTTGGCACGACAGGCGCGAATTCGGCCGCACCTCGAAAGCGAAATCGAGCATATCCTCTTCCATGGGCGAAGGCTCGCCGACCTTCTCGCGCCAAGCCTCGTCGATATAGACGTGGCAAGTCGAGCAGGCGCAAGCGCCGCCGCATTCCGCCTCAATCTCGGGCACGCCGTGATTGATGGCCGTCTCCATGACGGTGGAACCGACCTCGCCCTCGACGGTGCGCGCAGTGCCTGCAGAATCGATATAGGTAATCTTGACCATTGCGGAACCACCGGTCGACGATTTCGGCTGGGCAATGCCGGCGGGAATTGGGGATATCGCGGCGGCACGGTTCTACCGGCTCGCCACGGCATGCGCCAGCCGGTCTCTATCCGCAGCAAAACTGTGGCTATACCCTGCCGCGGCCCCAACCTGGCCTCATTGTTGTCAGCACAATGACGCCTGCGCGAACGGTCGGCAAAATGGGCTGGGCTGATCAAGCTGTTAACGATGATTAAAAGGTCGTTACCGACCGGGTTTTCTTTGATCTGCCAGAGCGATAGGATACCCGCCGGTGGTGCGGCTGGGGGCCTTTTTGGGGAGTCCCTTAACAAGCGAAGGATGATCGAGCACGCGCTTCTGCGCGCGCCCAAAATCATGTCTGTGCGCTCCTTGTAACTGATGGGCCGTCCTGGGCAGGCGTAACACGCGAGGCGACGACCGAAATGGCCAATTACCCGAAAAAAATGAATGACCCGACCGAAGCTGCGCTGTCGGCGATCCAGGAAGCGCTTAACGTTCACGAAGAAAACGAGCAGCCGGCGAACCCGGCCGCGGCCACGCCAGACCTTTTCACCACCCCAGCGGACAGTCCGCAGCACATTGCCGACACCGCCGCTACCAAGGAGCAACCCGACAAGGCTCCGACCGTGCGCGATGTTACCGATGTCGCCGGACGCGCCGCTAATGACGACCAGCAATCCATCGGCCAAATCCTTCAAGCCTTGCAGCGTCGTCCCGCGCGCTCATCGTACTTTGTCGCCGCGGTGTTTTCCGGGGTCTGGATCATCGGCTGCCTTGGCCTTGCGCTGGCCTATTTTTCGGATCTGCACACTGCGCTGGGCACTGGACGCTCGCCGTTGGCCCTGGTCATCGGTCTCGGCGCCGCGGCATTGTTGCCGATTATCTTCTTTTTTGGCGTCGCCCACATGGCCTGGCGCGCGCAGGAACTACGTCTGATCGCACAGTCCATGGCGCGGGTGGCGATGCGGCTTGCCGAGCCGGAGGGCGTCGCGCGGGATTCGATCGTCACTGTAGGTCAGGCGATCCGGCGCGAAGTCGCGGCCATGGGCGACGGCGTCGAGCGGGCGCTGGCGCGCGCCAGCGAACTGGAAGCGCTGGTGCAAAGCGAAGTTGCCGCACTTGAGCGAACCTACAGCGACAACGAAGTGCGGATTCGCGGCCTCCTTCAGGAGCTCGGTAATCAGCGCGACACGCTGGTGGGACAGGCTGAACATGTCCGCTCCGCGCTCGGCAATGTGCAGATCGATCTGACCCAGGACCTGTCCACGATCAGCGAGCTCGTAGGCCAGCAGGTCAATGATGCGGCTCAGCGGATTACTCAGTCGCTTGCGGAAAAAGGCGAGCACGTCACCGATACGCTCGCGCAAATCGGCGACAACATGGTTCAGCAATTGAGCCAGCGCGCCGGCGACATGCTAGATCGGTTGGAGGCGGCGAGCGAGGAGACATCGCGCGCGATCGCCCTTGCGAGCGATCGCTTGTCATCGAATCTCGATTTCAAGACCAATCACATCGGCGAAGAATTTGCCGAGATCGCCAACGGCCTCGAAGACATGATGACGGCGCGGCTCGATCACGTCGCCGAGAACTTCTCGGAAAAATCGCTGGGGGTGATCGATCTGATGGTCGGCAGATCGCAGGCGCTGACCGATGCGATCGTTGAAACCTCCAATCAGCTCGCCGATGCCATCGCCACGCGCGCCGACGAGGTCAATAGCACGCTAAAGACATCGGGGGACTCGCTGCTGCTCGGCCTCGACCTGCGCAGCAGCGAGGTAGCCGCGAAGCTCGAACAAGCGGGCGGTCAGGTTAACCAAGCCATGATCGCACGCAGCACCGCGGTCACTGATGCACTTCGCGAAGCTGCCGAGCAGGTCACCGGCGTAGTAGCGACGCGGAGTGATGCGCTTAAAGAGATGCTGCAGACGCGCCTTTCCGCCTTCGAGGAAATTTTCAGCCATACCGGCACTGCTCTCGGCGAAAAGATCTCGCGCGATTCATCGACGCTTGGCAATCTCATCACCCGGCACCTCGCCGAGTTCGATCGCACGGTGAAGACCTACGGCGCCGAGCTGGTCGAGCGCCTTGGCGCGCGCACCCAGGACGTTTCCGAATCCATGCGGAGCTATCTCGATAGCTTCGACAGCCGCGTCGCATCCAAGGCGAATGAAGTCAGCAGCACCCTGGACCAGCGTCTTTCCCGTTTCCAGGAGACGCTCGAAACCCGCTCCGAGGCGCTTACGAATGCGTTGTCGTCCCGCGTCGGCGAGGTCGGCAACACCCTCGCCGAGGGCGGCAAAGAAGTTATAACCGCGCTGGATAAGCGTATTACCGACGTGACGACGTTGATCGACACGCGCGCCGCCAAGCTCGGCGACACGCTCGGCGAGCGGATCGCAACGATCGACACCATGCTTGGCAAAAACGCTCTCGAAGTTGTTGGAACGCTGGACAACCGCGTCGCGCATTTGGAACAACTGTTGGTCGGGCGGGCGGAAGCGGTCGTTCAGCAGATGGAAGTGCGCAGCCGTGCCGCGGCTGATTTGCTCAATTCGCGGCTTGAACAGCTTTCCGATTCGATCAAAACCAACTCTAGCGTCGCCGAACGCGCGCTGAGCCACCTCGCGGCGAATACTACCGAAGCGCTCGGCAAAAGCGCGGCGGCAAGCACCGCGGCCACGGAAGCCCTCAATCGCAGCGCCGCTGAGGCGACAGTCTCGCTTAATCGCAGCGCCGGCGCGCTGAGCAACACCATCGTCAAAAGCGCAAGCTCCGCCAACGAGGCGATCGGCAAGGCCGCCGCCACCGCTGCGGAGCTTCTCGCCAAAACTTCGCAATCCGCAACCGACGCGATCAGCAAAGCAACCGCGAGCACCGCGGAAACGCTCGCCAAGGCCTCACAGTCGAGCAGTGATGCAATTGTTCGTAGCGCCGGCGACGCCGAGCGCAAGCTTATCGGCATGAGCAGCGAGGTCTCGCACAATATCGTCAGCAAGGCCGACGAGATCAACAGCGCGCTAACGCAGCGTGCCGAGGACATGGCGAAGATTCTCGACGAAAGGTCGAGTACGCTAATTTCGACCTTGTCAAACAAGGGCGATCAGTTTGCCGGTCAGGTCGAACGCATCACCGAGCAGACGGTGAAGGCGATCGATGCCAAAGGCTTCGTCTTCACTCAGGCAATGATGGACAAGAGCGAAGAGATTGCCCGTTTGATCAACGACGCCAGCCTGAACGCAACCGCGGCGGTTACGCGCACGCTCGGGCAAATGCAGGAAGGTGCCCAAGGCGTCACGGAAGCGGCCAAATCGAGCATTGTACGCTCGCTCGAGGAGTTGCAGCGGGCGACAATGGGCGCGATCGAGCAATCCAAACAAACCGCGGCGGCGACGGTGGCGGAGATGATGGAGACGCACACAATGCTGCGCTCCGATTCCACCGCCCTGTTCGAGCGTCTGCGCGAAGCGAATATCCTGCTGCAGGAAGTGCTCAGCGGCGCCCATGAAAATATGAGCTCGATCGAGCACACGATGGCGACCCGCGTGTCGGAATTCGTCGCCGCGATGACCGATCTGAGCAGCAAGACCGGCGCGACCACGTCCAAGGTGGAACAACACCTCGGCAATTTCAACACGGTCACCGGCAAGATGCTGGGCGATCTCACCGAACTCGCCAACCAGTTCAATTCGCATGGTCGCACCCTTGCCGATGCTGTCGCGCTGGTGGAGAGCGGCAATCGCCGCACCGAGGAAACGGTCGCGCAGCGGCAGGCGACTGTCGAGACGCTGGTTTCCACGCTCGACACCCGCGCCGAGGAGTTCGGGCAGCGGCTGGCGCGCTTCTCCGCGGTCTTGGATGAGTCGCTGCAAACCGCGACCAACCGAGCCCGCGAAATCGCTACTTTGATCGCGCAAACCAGCAATGAGAGCGTGCAGACCATCGAGCAGCAATACGAGCTGGTTCGTAAGACGTCGGAGGAAGAGCGCACCCGTACTAGTGAAGCGCTCACGGCGGCCTACGATGATGCTTTCTCTCAAGTGCAAAGCGTTTTCACCGAATCCACCACCCGCTTCAGCGAAGTCATGCAGGGCATGAAGCAGATGGCGGCGGAAATGCAACAGGAACTCGAGGCGACTCGCGAGCAATTGCGGCGCGGCGTCCTCGAACTGCCGCAGGAAACAACCGAGAGCACGGCGCAGATGCGGCGCGTGATCGTCGATCAGATCGAAGCGCTCGCCGAACTCAATCGCATTGTCGCTCGCCACGGGCGGGCGCTCGATGCCGTCGAGCCCATGCGCCGGGACGTCGAGCCACTGTACGCCGCGGGCGGCGGGCGCGCGCAAGCGCGACCGGTGCGCGCCGACATTGTCGCTCCACAGCAGGGACCAGCGCGCGATATCACGGGTGCGCCGACGCGGCGCGCGAGCCCACCCACGCTCAGCCCGGTACCCAGCGGCAAGGACGACAGCAAAGGCCGCAATGGCGGTTGGCTTTCCGAACTCCTGACACGCGCTTCTCGCGAACCCGGCCCGCAAGGGACGGCGACCTTGCCCGGCGAGGCTCCCCACGCCGAGGAAAGCGCGGCACGTGATAGCGTCGACTCGCTTGACGCGCTTTCGGTCGATATCGCTCGGATGATCGATAATGATGCCGCGGCCGACCTGTGGGAGCGCTACAAACGCGGCGAGCGCGGCGCGTTTACAAAGCGGCTCTATACTGCCCAAGGGCAACGGGCGTTTGAAGAAATTCGTGGCAAATATCGTTCCGATTCCGACTTCAGGCAGACCGTCGAACACTACATTCATGAGTTCGAGCGGCTGCTTGACGACGTATCGCGCGGCGATCGCGGGCCGGCCGTAGCCCGCAATTATCTGACCTCCGATACCGGCAAGGTCTACACGATGCTGGCACACGCCGCCGGCCGCTTCGACTAGGCTTCGCAGCCTCGCTGTATCCGGCACGAAGGCAGCGAGCTCGATTGGCCTTGCTTGCGTCGCGACTGCGGCGCTACCGTTGCGGCTAATGAGTGCCGTGGATACCCCGCTTGCATTGCCAACCGCCGCGGATGTCGACGAGGCGGCTTGCCGCCTGACGGGCGTTGCCCTGCACACCCCGCTTTTGACCTCGGCTGCGCTCGACGCAAGGACCGGCGGCCGCATTTTCCTCAAAGCCGAGACCTTGCAGCGGACCGGCTCGTTCAAATTTCGCGGCGCCTATAACAAACTCGCTGCGATTCCAGCGGATCAGCGTGCCGGCGGCGTGGTGGCCTATTCCTCCGGCAACCACGCGCAAGGTGTCGCGGCGGCGGCCCAGCTTCTCGGAATGCCCTGTGTCATCGTGATGCCGCGCGATGCACCGCGCGCCAAACGCGAACGCACGGCGGCATTCGGCGCCGAGATCGTGCTTTACGATCGCCTGCGCGACGATCGTGAGACGATTGCGGCCGAAATTGCCGCGCGCCGCGGCGCAGTTCTGGTGCCGCCTTATGACGATGCCTTGATCATCGCCGGCCAGGGCACCGCCGGACGCGAGATCGTTGACGATCTCAGCGCCATCGGGCTTGTTCCCGAAGTTGTGGTAGTGACCGCCTCCGGCGGAGGACTGACCGCCGGGATCGCGTTGGCAATCAAGTCCCGTGTTCCGTCCGCCCTGCTCTACACGGCCGAGCCGCAAGGCTTCGACGATCACGCACGCTCATTTCGCAGCGGCCAGCGCGAAGAGAATGCCAGCCTCACTGGCACGATTTGCGACGCGTTGATGGCGCGAATGCCGGGTAAGCTCACTTTTGCGATCAATCACTCGCTGGTGGGCGCGGGCGTGGCGGTGAGCGACAATGAAGTCGCCGCCGCTGTTGCTTTCGCCTTCGCCGAATTGAAGCTTGTGGTCGAACCAGGCGGAGCTGTCGCGCTCGCGGCCGTGATGCACGACAAAGTCGATGTCTGGAACAAGGTCGCGGTCGCCGTGTTGTCCGGCGGCAATGTCGATCCGGAGGTATTTTCTCGGCTCGTCGCTTGAAAGATTCGCGCTGGGGCTGCGGCTAAGCTCCGGCTCCCGGCATGAAGCAGCGGATCTGAGTGGTACCGTCGCCATCGCGATACGGCCAAACGACCGCCGGGCCGAAACGGTTGGGCTCCGTTATCAGCGCCGAATCCGGAACCACGATCCACTGGCCATCGAGTCGGACGCGATAACGTCCTTCCTGGCTGTCCCAATCAACGTTCTCGACTTTGACGCCGTCGGCAAACGAGCAGCACAAACCCTTTTTGCTGGCGAGCTGGTCGAACCAGGGCTTTAGGGGAGAACTGGCGAAGCGCCCATCATCACGCGCCGACACGCCGCCGGCACACACAAACATGCACAACGCCACTACAACCAAAGCGGTAAGTCTGTGCATAATGGCCTCCAGATGATCGCATTGCGGGACCTAACATGAGGGTCCGGCAGACCCGGAGAACTCAGCACATCGCCTACACCTCGCTTGCACTGTTTGCTGAGTACCTTTTAAGCCGCTGCAGCATCGGCGTTATGTTTGATACGCGACAATTCGAGAACTCGAGTCACTAACGACAGCTAACGCGAACCGCCGCCAAAGTTTCCACTGCAGCACAGGCGCTACCCAGACAAGGCGATGAGCTCTTACTCGTTGCACGCGCGCAACACGGCACGCCAATCGGTCTTCTCGCCGACCGTGTCGCTTTGGAGAATGCGACGCTCACGACTTCGACTGCGAACGACTGCTTCCGTCAGCGCAACGACAGCACACAACACTTGGTGCTTGGCGTATTTCCTCCAAACACTGGCGAGTGCTTCAGTCGCAAGTCACCGCCGTACACACAGCTTCGTCGTTCGCAACGTCAAGCCGCCGAAGTCTCGTCCCGCCATTGAGGGCGCTGGACGTCCCATCCCTCTGAGCGACTCACCAAGTATACGGCAGGTTGGCTCAACCGAACAGTCGCGCGCCAATACAAACCGTGAAGTTAAGCGGAATTGCACAGGCAGAGCGTCGTGAACTTCCGCCGCGCGGCGGCTCATCCCCATAAGACAGGTTCGGCCGGATAAACGATGCTGCCCTCATAGCGCAAGCCGTGCGGGCGATCTTCGGCGAGGAGCAGCGGCCCGTCCAAGTCGGTGACGCGAGCCCGCTGCGCCACGAGCATGGCCGGCGCCATGGCAAGCGAGGTCGCCACCATGCATCCAACCATGACATCGATGCCGCGCCGTTCGGCTTCCGCCGCAAGCGCCAGCGCCTCGGTCAATCCGCCAGCCTTGTCGAGCTTGACGTTGATCGCATCATATTTGCCGTTGATCGCATCCAGCGACGCCCGATCGTGCACGCTCTCGTCCGCGCAGACTGCGATCGGTCTCCTGATTTGCGCCAGGGCGGCGTCGCGGCCTTCCGGCAAGGGTTGTTCAATCAGCGTCACGCCGGCTTGCGCACAGGCGGCGAGATTGCGTTCAAGATCGTCCTCGCTCCATCCCTCGTTAGCGTCGATGATGAGCTCGGCCCTGGCCGCAGCGCGTCGCACCGCGGCAATGCGTTCGGCGTCTTCGCGGCCACCGCCGAGTTTTACTTTGAGCAAGGGGCGGCTTGCGGCGCGTGCTGCAGCGTCTGCCATGATCTCAGGCTTGTCGAGCGAGATCGTATAGGCCGTCACGACCGACTTCGGCGCGGGCAGCGCCGCCAAGTCGTGCGCTGGGCGACCGGCTTGTTTGGCCGCAAGATCCCAGAATGCGCAATCCAGCGCATTGCGCGCCGCGCCGGACGGCATCGCGGTCTGCAGCCCGACGCGGTCAAGCCCGCCGCGCACCGCAGCACCCATAGATTCGATCGCGGCAGCCACGCCTTCCGGCGTTTCGCCATGGCGGAGATAAGGGACCGCTTCGCCACGGCCGCGATAGCCGCCGCATTCGAGCTCTGCGACCACCACCACGGCTTCGGTTTTGCTGCCGCGGCTGATCGTGAAGGCGCGCTGCAGCGCCCAGCGCTCGATCCGCACCGTCAAATTCATGGAATGGATTATACGCGCCGCTACGCCGGTCGGCGACTGTCGCGATATGTGAATTGTGTTCGGCCGGGGACAGCAACGCGGCTTGCTCAGGCGGCGATTCCAGTGCGCCGCTCGAACGCCGCCAACGGCTCGTCCTCCTCGAGCGGCGGCGGCAGCAGGTCGGGGTGATCCGACCAGGTGACGATTTCGAAGCGCCCGTCGGCGTGCTCGGCAAGCGCGGTGCAGCTTTCAACCCAGTCGCCGCAATTCATGTAGCGAACGCCGAAATTCTCATGAATGACCGCGTGGTGGATATGGCCGCAGATCACGCCATCGACGCTACGCCGCCGCGCTTCTTCCGCCAATGTCTGCTCGAATGCGCCAATATAGTTCACCGCATTCTTGACCTTATGTTTGGCCCATTGCGACAGCGACCAGTAGCGGAAGCCCAGCCGGCGGCGGACGGCATTGAAATACCGGTTGGCGAGGATGGCAAAGTCGTAAGCGGTGTCGCCGAGCAGCGCCAGCCAGCGCGCATGCTTAACCACCATGTCGAAGACGTCGCCATGCAGCACGAGATAGCACCGGGCGTCGGCGGCTTCATGGATTGCGGTCTCAACGACTTCGATACCGCCGAAATGGGTGCCGTAATAGTCACGTAGAAATTCGTCGTGATTGCCGGGCAAATAGATGATTCGCGAACCCTTGCGCGCTTTGCGCAGAAGCTTCTGCACGACGTCATTATGATGTTGCGGCCAGAACCAGCCGGAGCGAAGTTGCCAACCATCGACGATATCGCCGACCAGATAAATGGTCTCGGCCTCGTGATAGCGCAAAAACTGGAGAAGCTGTTCGGCCTGGCAGCCGCGCGCACCGAGATGCACATCCGAGATAAACAGAGTACGGAAGCGCTTTGTACCGTGCTCGGATGTCACCGACCGAATTCTCGCCGTCGTTTGAATCGAATCAAGTTATAGGGTTGCCGCATTGCAGCAGGATGACAGCAATCGTTAACGCGCGATTGTCCGGTTGCCGTACCGGGAGCGGTGCGCCGGTGGAGTCACAAGCTTGTCATGGCGGCTGACTAGTTGTCGCCGGCGATGTCGATCCCGATTCTCGCCGCGATCTTCTGCACTGTCTTTACTGCGGTTCAGATCGCCAGTATCGCCATTGCGATCGTCAGGTTGCGCCGCGCGGAGCCGTCTCGTCTCAACGACTATCCGCCGGTCACCTTAGTGCGGCCGCTGTGCGGAATCGACAATTACGCGGCAGAGACGCTACGTTCCACATTCGAGCTCGATTATCCGCGTTGTGAAATCTTGTTTTGCATCGCTGACGCCGCCGATCCCGTTCTCCCACTGGTCAAAGGCCTGATCACCGCCTACCCCGCGGTCGGCGCGCGCGTGCTGCTCGGCGACGACCGCGTGAGTGCAAATCCAAAACTCAACAATGTGGCCAAAGGCTTGCGCACCGCATCGCACGATTGGATCATTATCGCCGACAGCAACGTGCTGATGCCGCGCGATTACATCCAGCGCCTGTTCGCCAGCTGGCGGGCCGATGCCGGGCTTGTCGCCTCGCCGCCGATCGGCTCGCACCCGCAGGGGTTTTGGGCGGAGATCGAATGCGCTTTCCTCAACGCCTATCAGGCGCGCTGGCAATATATCGTCGATAGTTTCGGCAGGGGCTTCGCCCAGGGCAAGACCATGCTGTGGCGCCGCGCCGACCTCGATCGCGTCGGCGGTATCGAGGAGCTCGGCAGCGAAGTCGCCGAAGACGCGGCGGCAACAAAAATTGTACGCCGCGCGGGACTGAAAGTCCGCCTCGTGGACTGGCCGGTGGCACAGCCGCTCGGCCGGCGTAGCGCCCGCGAGGTCTGGAATCGGCAATTGCGTTGGGCGCGGTTGCGGCGCGCCAGCTTTTTTATCTATTTCCTGCCGGAAATTCTCTCAGGCGGCGTGCTGCCGATTATTTGCGCTGCAATCTTGGCCCACGCCTTCGGTTGGCCGCTATTGCCTTTGATCACGGCCTTCGTGCTCTTCTGGTATGGCAGCGAAATCGCGCTCGCGGCGGCGAGCAGATGGCATGTCTCACCGCTCCACCCGCTCTATGGGTTGATCCGCGATTTGATGCTGCCCGCACTCTTTGTCGCCGCACTGCGCGGCAATGATTTCATCTGGCGTGGCAACGCGATGCAGGTCCAGCGCATGCAGCCGATCCGCATGACGGGACCGCTGCGGCCGCGGCTACAGGCGCTCGCCGCGGTGAGCCGAAAACGCCTGCGGGCATTGCGCGCGCGAGCGTCTTGAAGCCTTTGTTCAGCGCGCGCCGCTTGCTTCGTGCGCGGCACGGTCGGCAATGCCCTGGATCGTGGCCGCATCGGTTGGGAAGTCAGCCGCAATCCACGCCTGTTCTGCCGCCCGCATAACCGCTCCCAAAGCAGGCCCTGCGGCAATACCGCGAGCCATAAAATCAGCCGCCTTGAGCGGAAATTCCGGCGCGCTCCAGGTCCGCGGCAGTTCGGCGAGCGCGCGCCAAGAGCGATCCGCGGCGCCCGCCGCGGAGCGCGACCACGCCAGCAGCACCCGCTCGGCGAAATGCTGCGGACCCAGCCGATAGAGCAGTGCGCGTGCAGATATGCCGCCGCCTTCGGGCGACGCTTGCCACCATCGCTCCAGCGCGATCAATCTGTCGGCATCAGCGTTGGACAGGCGCAGCCGTTGCGCAAGACGCACGCCGTCTTCGGCGGCCCACACGCCAAGCGCGCCGAGTCGGCGCACTGGATCGGATTCGACGCCGACCGCCGCTTCGACTTTGACCATATTTTCGAAGCTGGCGAGGAACGCAACGCCACCTAGCACATTTCCAAGCAAGCCGATCTCGGTCATCAGCGCGAGCGTTGGCGTGGCGTGCGGAGCGAGCAGCAGTTTCAGTAATTCGGCTCTTACCCGCTCGCGTGATAGCGAGTCGATTCCGGCCCGCGCTATGATGCAGGCGTGCAAGCCCTCGGGGTTGGGCGCGCCGGCGCCGTACCATGCGTGAAAACGGAAGAAGCGCAGGATGCGCAGATAATCTTCGGCGATGCGCTGCGCTGGATCGCCGATGAAACGGACCCGTCGCGCGGTAAGGTCGGCAAGGCCGTCGACATAATCGTGCAGCTGACCGTCCGCCGACAGCGAGAGCGCATTGATAGTAAAGTCGCGCCGGGTTGCGTCAGCGACCCAATCCCGACCGAATACGACCTTGGCCTTGCGGCCATAGGTTTCGACGTCGCGGCGCAAGGTTGTCACTTCAAACGGTTTGCCGGCGACCAGCACAGTGACGGTGCCGTGCTCAATGCCGGTGGGAACGGCCTTCCAGCCCGCCATTTCGACGCGCCGCACCACCTCGTCCGGCAAGGCCGTGGTCGCAATATCGATTTCGTGAACTGGCAGGCGCAGCAACGTGTTGCGGACGGCGCCGCCGACGATACGCGCTTCTTCGCCGTGGCCATCGAGCAGTTTGAGCAACGGCGCCCCTTCGCCTTGCACCAGCGAGACGACAGCGCCCACAGACGCGCGCTCGCTCACCGCGTCGTCCCCGGCACGAACCTGCCATTTTCAATGTGCGCCGGAATGTAAGTCGAGCCGGGCGGAGCTCCGGAAAACTGCGCGAAAATGACAAAGCTGCCGAGCATCAGAAGAAATCCCGCGATCCCAAGCGCAGCGATGCGCCGCACGCCCCAAGCCGATGGCTGCAACACGCCGTTCGGCGTCACCACCAGCAAGGCGGCATAAATGGCGAACGGCGCGATAAATAATCCGATCTCAATCAGTATCGGCCGGATCATGCGCCATAAACCCGATCATAGAGATTACGTAGAATACCCGCGGTGATGCCCCAAATGTAGCGGTTCCGATAAGGGATTGCGTAATAATCGCGGGCAAAGCCGTTCCAATCGCGCGTCTTGCGCTGGTGATTGGCGGGCGTCATCAGAAATTTCAATGGCACTTCGAAAGTCTCGGTCACTTCCTGGGGATTGAGCGAGAGAGCGAAATCGCGCTTGACCCGCGCCACCGTCGGCAGAATGCGAAAACCGGAGAAGGTCAGATAAAGGTCGAGATAGCCGATCGGCTCGATCAGCGCGGGTGCAAGGCCAGTCTCTTCGCGCGCTTCGCGCAGCGCTGCGGCCACTGGACTTTCGTCCGCCGGATCGATCTTGCCGCCGGGAAACGCGACCTGGCCGGCGTGGCTAGCAAGCTCCGCCGTGCGCAACGTCAAGAGCACGGTCGGTTCGTTGCGGTCGATGATCGGAACGAGCACCGCGGCGGGTCTGGTCGCCTTCACGCCAGCGCGCAGCCAGATTTCCGGATTGAGATCGAGATCGCCGCGCGCGCCGTGGGCGGCCGGATCGGTCAAAGCCGCCGGTACTTCGAGGTTGAGCCGCTCGCGCGCGCGATCAAAGAAATTCCCGATTGCGGCGGCGCCTACGCTGTCGACTCGCTCGTTCACGACAGATCCTTTATCTGATCGACAGGCGCCATCGGGAAAAAGACGCCCATCGAGGTGACACCGAACATCGCCTCATCCGCTATCTCGCGTTCTTCGCCGAGCGCGACAAGATCGAAGAACAGAGAGCGCGTGATCTTGGCCCACAGGCCGCGGCGCACATGTAGATAGGGTTTCAAGCCTCCGGTCCCAGGCTCCGGGTCGAAGCGCAATTCATGCCCCGATCCGCAAGCGATCCACTCATCGACATTGGTCCGAAAGTTGAGCACCTTCCCAGCATCCCCGTCGGTCATTTTCAGCTCAACGGCGACAAATGGCGCGTCCTCGACATGGATGCCGCATTTCTCCGCGGGCGTGACCAGGAAGTAATCGTCGCCTTCGCGCTTGAGTACGGAAGCGAACAACTTGACGAGCGCCGGCCGGCCGATCGGCGTCTTGAGATAGTACCAGGTGCCGTCCGCCGCGATCCGCATATCAAGGTTACCGCAGAAGGGAGGGTCCCATAGTTCGACCGGGGGCAGGCGCCGGCCGGCCTCAGCTAGCGCGCCTGTGATCGCGTCCAGGCCCAATTGCCCTTCCTTCGCCATGGTTTGCCGTGACTTTGAAGCTCAGGACGCCGGCGCGCCGGCATGGTCATTGTGACTTCGAATTGCCGAACGCCATCCGGGCAGCAGCTAAACCTCGGTTGTGTTCCGGTGGCTTACGAATCAGCGCAAAATCTGCACCGGGCAGATGGCGCATATGTTGCATCTCATGTGCCGAAACGGGGTACAAATGCGTTGTCCTTCGTTCATGTGATGCGAATCTGATCTGATGCAACGCTTAAAAGCAAGGAGTTGGCCATGCCCGCTGCCGGCGGAGAAGGGCTCGAAAAGATCGAAGACATGATCGTGCGTGCGGCGGAATCCACCGCGGCCCACGTCCGCGGCGCCAAAGCGGCGATCGGCACGGTCATTTTCGGTCAGGATAAGGTCGTCGAGCAGGCGCTGGTCACGATACTGTCAGGCGGTCATGCCCTTCTGCTTGGCGTGCCCGGTCTGGCGAAGACAAAGCTCGTTGACACCCTGGGCATCGTACTCGGCCTGGACGCGCGGCGAATTCAGTTCACGCCCGATCTCATGCCATCGGACATTCTCGGTACCGAAGTCCTGGAGGAGAGCCAGACCGGTAAGCGCAGTTTTCGTTTCATTTCCGGCCCGGTCTTCGCCCAGCTTCTCATGGCCGATGAAATCAACCGCGCCAGTCCGCGCACTCAATCGGCGCTGCTGCAGGCGATGCAGGAACAACACGTGACGGTCGCGGGCACCAGACACGATCTGCCCAAGCCATTCCATGTGCTCGCCACCCAGAACCCTCTCGAGCAGGAAGGCACTTACCCGCTGCCGGAAGCGCAGCTTGATCGTTTCCTGATGGAAATCGACGTCGGTTATCCCGACCGCGAAGCCGAGCGCAAGATCCTGTTCGAGACCACCGGCTCCGAAGAAACGCGGCCAAAGCCGGCGATGACGGCCGAGGAGTTGATGGCGGCGCAGCGCTTGGTGCGCAGGCTTCCGGTCGGCGACTCCGTCGTCGAGGCTATCCTGGCGCTGGTGCGATCCGCGCGTCCGGGCGCCGATGGCGGCGGTGACGCCAAACTCATTGCTTGGGGACCCAGCCCGCGCGCCAGCCAAGCGCTGATGCTCGCGGTGCGCGCCCGCGCGTTGCTCGACGCCCGGCTGGCGCCCTCGATTGACGACGTCGTCGAACTCGCCGAGCCCATTCTCAAGCACAGGATGGCGCTCACCTTCACTGCGCGCGCTGAAGGTGAAACGATCGAAGGCGTGATCGGGCGATTGAAGGCTCGGATCGGATAGGCCGATGGCAATGGAGACCCCGTCTCCACTTTCGCGCTTGCCCCAGCGCACATACCAGGACGGTGCGGCGGTCGCCCGAGCCTCCGGCGAAGGCCGCACGCTCGCAGCCAGCATGCCGCGGCTTATTCTTGAGGCGCGTCGCGTGGCTGCGACCGTTATCCACGGCCTGCATGGACGCCGCCGCGCTGGACCGGGCGAGAATTTCTGGCAGTACCGCCGTTTTGTTTCCGGCGAACCCGCCTCAAGAGTTGATTGGCGGCGGTCGGCGCGCGACGACCACCTTTATGTGCGTGAGCAGGAATGGGAGGCTGCGCACACAGTCTGGATCTGGCCCGATCGTTCGCCGTCGATGAATTTCGCCTCCTGGCTCGCACGCGATAGCAAACTTTATCGGACGCTCGTCATCGCGCTTGCCCTTGCCGAGGTGCTGGTCGAGGGCGGCGAGCGCGTCGGAATTCCAGGCGTGATGCGCCCGACCGGCAGCCGCAACGTCATCGAGCGGATCGCCCAGGCCATTGTGGTGGATCGCGACGAGCGTACGAGCCTGCCGCCGAATTTCGCGCCCTCCCCGCTTGCCGAGGTCGTTATGCTCTCGGACCTGTGGAGCGATATTGCCGATCTGCGGCGAACCATCGCGCAGCTCTCCGGCAGCGGCACCACTGGACACATAGTGCAGATCGTCGATCCGGCGGAGGAGACATTTCCCTATTGGGGTCGGATCGAATTCATCGAGCCTGAAGACGGCAGACGCATCACTGCGGGGCGGGCCGAGAACTGGCGCGCCGATTATGGCGAACAAGTCGCGCAGCACCGCGCCGCAATCCGCAGCGAGACCGACCGGCTCGGCTGGAGTTTCAGCATACACCGGACCGACCGTCCGGCGAGCGAGCTTTTGCTGGCTTTGCACGCTCGCATTGGCGCCGGCGCCGCCTATGAACGCATGCAAGCGCAGGCGCCCACACGATCGGTGGTATCGGCATGATAAGCGCGCTTTCGCTCGGCTTTACCGAACCGCTGGTGCTCACCGGGCTGCTCACCCTGCCGGCACTGTGGTGGTTATTGCGCTTGATCCCGCCGCGCCCGCGCCGGCTTGATTTTCCCCCGACCAGGCTTCTCCTCGCAATCGCGCCGAGGGAGGAGACGCCGGCCCGCACGCCATGGTGGCTCACGCTGTTGCGACTTGCGCTCGCCGCGATGATCATCATCGCAGCTGCCGGTCCGCTTTGGCATCCGCCGCTGACGGCAACCAAGACGCGCGCGCCACTTGCGATCCTGCTCGATGACGGCTGGACGGCGGCGAGCACATGGGAAGCGCGGCTGCGCACGGCTGATGACATCGTTATGCGCGCAGCGGATGACCGGCGCGCCGTGGCGGTGCTGCCGCTTTCGCAGGGAGCTCGCGACATTTCGCTCGAGACCGCCGACTCGGCGCGAGTCCGGCTGCAGCAAATCAAGCCGGTGCCCTATCGTGTCGACCGTGCCGAGGCGTTGCCATCGCTATCGCAGTTCCTCTCGAGCAATCCGGAAATCGAATTGGTCTGGCTCTCGGATGGAATCGATCTCGGCAACGGCGCGGCCTTTATCACCAACCTGGAACAAACCGTCAGGCAGCATCCGCTGACGATCGTCACCGGTGGAATTCCGCAGCCGCGCGCACTCAATAGCGCCGAGAATGCCGCCGGCGCTTTGGCCGTGAAGGTCTTGCGCGCGACACCGGGTGCCAACGACACCGGAACGGTGCGCGCGCTCGATCTGAAGGGGCTGCCGCTGGGCGAAACGCAATTCACATTCAAATCCGCCGATCGGGAAACCGAAGCGCGTTTCGAACTCCCGGTCGAACTGCGCAATGAAATCGCGCGACTGGAAATTGCCGGCGAGCGGTCCGCGGGCGCGGTCCAGCTGTTGGATAAACGGTCGCGCCGCCGCACCGTTGGTATCGTCTCCGGTGCCAACGCCGACGTCGCCGAGCCGCTGCTGTCCTCGAGCTATTACCTGCAGCGTGCGCTCGAGCCATTCGCCGATGTCCGCCTGGCGCAAGGCGAATCACCAGCCGATGCGGTGTCGCACTTTCTTGACCAAAATCTGCCGATGCTGGTCCTCACCGATGTCGGCAATGTCGGCGATGCGCATGACCGACTTGCGCGCTGGGTCGAAGACGGCGGCGTTTTGGTGCGGTTCGCAGGCCCGCGGCTTGCCGCGTCCGAGGATGATCTCGTGCCCGTCAGGTTGCGCCGCGGCGGACGCGTTCTTGGCGGCAGCCTGAGTTGGGACAAACCACAGCCGCTGGCGGCGTTCTCGCGCGATAGTCCATTCGGCGGCCTGCCGGTGCCCGACGACGTGACCGTCACCCGTCAAGTGCTCGCCGAACCGGATGCGACACTCGGCGACAATACTTGGGCGACGCTTGCTGACGGTACGCCGCTCGTCACCGCGACGCATCGCGGCAAAGGACTGCTTGTGCTGTTTCATGTCACCGGCGACACGCGCTGGTCCGACCTGCCGCTGTCCGGCGCCTTTGTCGATATGCTCAAACGAATTGTCGCATTGTCCGGCACGACCATCGCCACCGAGGGCAGCGCCACATCGACCAAGAATGCGCGCGCCGTCGCCGCGCCCAGCCACATCCTGGATGGCTTCGGCAGTTTCGTCGCGCCGCCGCCGACGGCACGACCGGTGCCGGAAGATTTTATCGGGAGCGCCACGCGTGATCATCCGCCGGGTTTCTATGGGCCTCCCGAGAGCCTTTTGGCTGTGAACACGTTGGCCGGCGGCGATCGCCTCGCCGCGCTTGATTTTTCGCCGCTTGTCAATGCCAGTCGTGAGGTCTACCGCACCAGCGAACCGCAGGATCTGCGTGGGCCAATCCTGCTTGCGGCGGTCGCCTTGCTGTTGCTCGATTCGATTATTGTCCTGTTCCTAGGCGGCGGGATACAGCGCCTCATCCCGCGTCGTCTGCCCGCCGCTTCCGCTTCTATTGTTGTTCTCGCCACCCTGATGCTGACCAAGCCAAGCGCCTATGCGCAGCAATCGCCGACAGGTATTCCGCACTCGGCGCTTGAAACCAAACTAGCCTACGTCATTACCGGAAATTCCGAGGTTGACGCGATCAGCAAGGCGGGGCTTTCCGGGCTGACCTTATTTCTCGCGCAGCGCACCGCGCTCGAGCCCGGAGATCCGATCGGGCTCGATATCGCCCGCGACGAGCTTGTGTTCTATCCGCTGATTTACTGGCCAATTGTGCCCGGCACGCCGCGCCCCGCCGAGGCCGCACTCAAGCGCATCGATGCCTACATGAAAGACGGCGGCACCGTGCTGTTCGACACCCGTGATGCGGTCGTCGCCCCGGCCGGCCAAGGCGGTGAAACCCGCAGTCCGGGCATGCTCGAACTGCGGAAAATCCTCTCGTCGCTCGACATTCCTGAACTCGAGCCGGTTCCGCGCGATCACGTTTTGACCAAGACCTTTTATCTGCTACGCGATTTTCCTGGCCGTTTTGACGGCGGCCAGCTCTGGGTTGAGGCGCTGCCGTCGGAAAGCGAACAGGAAGCTTCGGGGCGGCCTGCTCGCGGCGGCGACGGTGTGTCCTCCATTATCATAACGTCGAACGATTTTGCCGGCGCTTGGGCGACGCGGCCGGACGGCCAACCGGTGCTGCCGATGGTCGATGGACAGCCACGCCAGCGTGAACTGGCGTTCCGCGCCGGCGTGAACATTGTGATGTACACGCTCACCGGCAATTACAAAGCAGATCAGGTCCATGTGCCAGCACTGCTTGAGCGGCTAGGCCAATAGACGTCGTCGAACCAGGAGAGAGCCTTTTGAATATCGGTATTGCGTTCGCTCCTCTGGTCGCCACGCAAATTCTGTGGGCGGTGATTGCGGCGGCGGCGCTATTCGCGCTAGTCCTGTTTATATCGCGCAGTCGCGGCGCCGCGGTGCGAACCCTCGCCTTGGCATTGATCGCGCTGTCGCTCGGCAATCCATCGTTCACGCGCGAGGATCGCGATCCGCTGACCTCGGTTGCCGTCGTGGTCGTCGACAAGAGCCCGAGCCAGAATTTCGGCGACCGCATGCAACAGACCGAGGCGGCCCGCGCGAAGGTCCTCGAACAACTGCACCGGGTTCCGGGATTGGAGGTGCGCGTTATCGAGGCCGGAGAAGCCGACGGCGAAACCGACGGCACGCGTTTGTTCACGGCGCTGAATTCGACTCTCGCCGATGTCCCGTCCGATCGGTTTGCCGGCGTCATCATGATCACCGACGGCCGTGTGCATGACGTGCCCGCCGACGCCGCATCGCTGGGCTTTTCCGCGCCTGTTCACGCCCTTGTCACCGGTCATCACGACGAGCGCGACCGCCGCGTCGCTCTGATGACGGCGCCGCGGTTCAGCATTGTCGGTCAGCCGCAGACAATCGCGTATCGCGTGGAGGACCAGGGCGCGCGCGAAAGCACCGCGCTGGTAACCGTTCGGCGCGACGGCGAGGTTATTGATATGCGCAATGTTCCAGTTGGGGCTGCGCAGAGCGTCACCGTTCCGATTCCTCATGGCGGACGAAACATTGTCGAAATCGAAGCGTCGCCGCTTGCGGGCGAGCTTACTCAGGTCAACAACCGCGTCGTTGTGACCATCGACGGCGTGCGCGACAAGTTGCGCGTTCTCCTCGTATCGGGCGAACCTCACGCCGGTGAGCGGACGTGGCGCAACCTGCTCAAATCCGACCCCTCGGTCGACCTGGTGCACTTCACTATTTTGCGTCCGCCGGAGAAGCAGGACGGCACGCCGATCAATGAGCTGTCGCTCATCGCCTTCCCGACCCGCGAGCTGTTTCAGCAAAAGATCGACGATTTCCAGCTGATCATTTTCGATCGGTACGCGCGTCAGGGCGTGTTGCCGATCATCTATTTCGACAACATCACCCGGTACGTGCGGGACGGTGGCGCGGTGCTGGTCGCTGCCGGTCCTGATTATGCGAGCTCGACCAGCATCTGGCGCACGCCGCTCGATGCGATCTTGCCGGCCGAACCCAGCGGCAACGTCACTAATCGAGCTTTCCGAGCGGAACTCACCGACCTTGGCCAGCGCCACCCCGTCACTCGCGGTCTTGACGGCGCCGAAAACAAGCCCCCGCATTGGAGCGAATGGTTTCGTGTTGTCGATACCCGCAGCGCGACCGGCACCACGATCATGCAGGGTCCGGATGCAAAACCGCTGCTCGTCCTCTCACACGAGGGTGAGGGCCGGGTCGCACTGCTGCTGTCGGATCACATCTGGCTATGGGCCCGCGGCTTTGAAGGCGGTGGCCCACACCTCGATCTGTTACGGCGCCTGTCGCATTGGCTCATGAAAGAGCCCGACCTGGAAGAGGAAGCGCTACGGTTGAGCGTCACCGGTCACGATCTTCTCGTCCATCGGCAAACGATGGCCGACCAGGTCGCCGATGTGACGCTGACCTCGCCTGCGGGCGCAACGCGCACGCTCAAACTGGACGCGAAGCAGCCGGGCGTTTGGGAATCCACCGTAAGTGCCAACGAGCTCGGCCTGTGGCGCGCCAGCGACGGCAAGCTCAGCGCTCTGATCAATGTCGGACCGGCAAATCCGCGCGAATATTCCGAAGTGACCTCGACCACGCAGGTCTTGGCACCGCTAGCTAATGCCACCGGCGGTGACGCGCGGCGAATTGAAGATGGCGGCGGATTGAATGTGCCGCGCATCGTCGCGGTGCGCTCGGCCGATACCTATAAGGGCGACGACTGGCTCGGGTTGAAGATGAGCAATGCCAGCGTGGTCCGCGGCGTCGGCGTTTTGCCGGTCTTTGCCGGCCTGCTCGGCTTACTTTTATTGCTCGGTAGTATTGCCGGCACTTGGGTGCGCGAGGGCCGCTAGCGGCTCAGTCCGGCCGTATCGGTCCGGAGATGCCTTCAAAAGCGCCTTCCGCCAATTCCGCAAGCAAGAGCCGCGCTGGATCGACCGGTCCAGGCATGGTCGCGCGCCCATTTGGAATGGGCTTGAAGCCGCATTTCTCGTAATAGGCTTCGTCGCCGACCAGAATGACGAGGCGATGCCCCTTGTCCTTCGCTTGCTTGAGTGCGCGCTCGATCAGGGCTTGCCCCACTCCGCGATCGCGAAATGCCGGCTCAACTGTGACCGGACCAAGCAGCAGCGCCTTAGCCTCACCGATGCGAATGGGCGAAAGCCAGACCGAGCCGACCAGCAAGGTCCCGATTCGGGCCGTGAAGGACAATTCGCGAATGTGCTCGACCTGCTCGCGCAGCCGGTATGCCGTTCTGGCGTAACGTGCCGGACCGAACGTGCGTTCGTGCAGGCGCTCGATCGCGACCGCGTCGTCCGGGGCTTCGGGCTCGATCCTCACCGAAATCTCATTCATCGCGCCGCCGCCTAGCATCCCGCTCTGCTAACGTCCAGTTATCACCCGGCGCGATGGTCTATCGCGTTCCTCGATAATCATTACATTGGATGCTTAAGAATTGGAGAGACCGATGGGCTTACTCGTCAACGGCGCCTGGCAAGAGGACATTTCCCGCACCAAAGAAGGCCGATTCATCAGGCCGGCGCCGGTTTTTCGAAATTTCGTAACCCGCGACGGCGGCCCTGGCCCCTCCGGCCAAGGCGGCTTTGCCGCCGAGTCCGGCCGCTATCACCTCTATGTTTCGCTCGCCTGCCCGTGGGCGCACTGCACGCTGATCTTCCGCGCGTTAAAGAAGCTCGAACCGGTCATTTCGGTCGCAATCACCGAACCGCTCTACGGGAAGACCGGATGGGAATTCGGCGCCGCGCGCGGCGGCACTCAGGACACTGTGAACGGCAAAGCGACGCTCGCCGAGATTTATCTGATCGCTGACCTGCATTATACCGGCCGCGTCTCGGTCCCTGTGCTGTGGGACAAGAAACGGCGAACCATCGTCAATAATGAATCCTCCGAGATCATCCGCATGCTCAATTCGGCGTTTGATGCCTTCACTGACGTACACGCTGACTATTATCCGGTCGCGCTGCGGCGCGAGATCGATACCGTTAATGAAATCATTTATCCAAATATCAACAATGGCGTCTATCGCGCCGGTTTCGCGACAAGCCAGGAAGCCTACGAAGAAGCCGC
>Ga0126383_10000273_pt1 | contig 27040 bp, 49 predicted proteins | sample PanSoiMetPlot_35_FD_96882 | JGI IMG/M metagenome (GOLD analysis project Ga0126383, IMG submission 96882) | Tropical forest soil microbial communities from Panama - MetaG Plot_35 | ecosystem: Environmental > Terrestrial > Soil > Tropical forest > Bulk soil | place: Panama | collected 2016-02-17 | reverse complement strand
TTCTTCGTCGATCATCGAGTTGTAATTGGTCTGCGTCGACAACATTTCCAGATCGTCCATCTCGTCCAGTTCGATAATGGCGCCGGGGTACCAATCGGTCGCCGGATTCGGTACATCCGCGTAACGCTTCTTCTTCCAGGTCGGCGTGTTCGCGATCACATTCGCGTCGCGCCGGAAGTTGTGGATCTGCGCGGCCTCTTCCTGATCCTGTTCGATGATCTCCGGACCCGAGTAGCCGAAGAACGAGCCCTTGCGCCGCATCGGCACAAAATCGACAAACGGTTTTTCACCGTACGGCATGAAGTTGTAATAGAGCCTCAGGATCGCGTCCGCGCCCTGGATCAAGGGATTCAACACCACCACGATCGGACGCTTTTTCCCGCCGATCTTGTAATCGAGCCAGCACTCGATGACCGAGTACGGGTAGTCCACGTCCTTGGTGAGATTAATGCCTGACGATTGGGCGCGCGCGTCCTCGACTGGCGCAATCGTCGACTCGCGCATGAGCTTGTCGGCGGCGCCGGGCGAGAAGCGGCCGTCCTCTTTCCGGTCTTGGATATCGCGTTCGGTCAGGCGGATCCGGTGAAAGAGAATTTCGGCGCGCTTGGTCGATCGCGCGGTGATGGGAAACGGCCAGAAATCCTCGAAGGGAACGGGAGTGTAGTCGAGTGAGGAAATGCGCTGCTCCTCAAACGCATTGCCTTTCAGGTATTGCCGCGTCTCGTCGGACCAGAGGCTTTTCACGAGCAACGTTCCTGTCTGCAGCGCTTCGTTGACGATCGTGTCGGAGATCTCGAATCCCGACTGCTCGACGTCCCAGATGTAGTTCAACCCTTCGCCTAGAGCGTCCAGGACTTCATGCTCGAGCTCGTCCTTCAGGAGCGACCGGATGACCCAGAACGGTTTGGTCTGGTAGAGGAATCCCAAGAGACGCGCCCCGAGGATGTCGATGAGCATGCGGATCAACTGCGGCATGAAGTTGGAGGCACGCTGGAACGGCACGGTGCGCGTGGCCTGGGCGGGGATGCCGTCGTAATTCTTTTCCCAGCGGACGGCTTTCTCGTCGATCTGGGAGGAGCGCGCGGTCTGAACGAGTTTGAATTTCTCGATCAACTCGGCGGCGAGTTCTCTGCGGCGATCCTCCGGAAGATCGACATCGACGATATTCGGCATCGCGGGCTAGTGTCACCGACGTCGGTGACGGGGAACAACAAAAAACGTAACGGTGGCCGCCGCGAACGTGGTAGCGTGAAACTCCCTACAAGATCCGTAGCCTTTTCCGTTCCAGAATGGCCACGATTACCGTAACGGTGGCCGTCGACAGAAACCCGGCCGGCCACTCCCAGCACTCCGGCCGGGATTTTTTAGCGCACATCCTAAAGTACATAGGTATCGAGTGCAATCATCACTACGATCGAGAACACGAGGCATGCCAGCAGGAAGAGGAGACAGCCCGGTTCGATACGGTCCTCATCCATATCTTCTTTTAGCGACCCAGGATCAGGCGGACACCGATGATCGTTAACGGCACCAAGGCCGCGACAAGAATAATGGGGATGGCTTGGGCAGGTTTCATCAGTAACCTCCGTATTCAAATTCGGTGAACGAGCGGGACGGCCGCGCGCGCGGCTCCGACTGAACGCGTTCGCGATCGTCTTCGGTCGCGTAGCCCAGAGGCGGGCGCAATTTGGAAATGCCGTAAGCAAACGCGTCAAAGACATCGACCAGATCGCCGTAGGGAAAGGCCTCGACCTGCTGCCGTAATTTCTGCAAGTGTGTGCCGATAAAGACACGACCTTCCTCGAACGCCGGCTGCGCCAACGTGCGGATCCGGTCCTCTTTATTCCGGTCATCGGGCCGGATCGGGTAGGCGCGCAGTTTCTTGTGCACCTGGTCGCACCACGAACACACTTCTTTCGGTTGCCGCATCTTCAGGATTTCATCGACGGCTTTGTGCGCTCCGACTGCCTCGTACCAGTTGCGCCAGGGCTTCCACTTGTCGTTGAGCCGGTGCCATTCTTCGATCGCACGACCAAAACCACAATTCTTCGCCCACAGATCCAGCGCCAGAATCCGACGCTTCCGATCCATGCCCGCCACCACAATCGCATTTTCGGCTTCCGCATGTTTCCCTCCCGATGACGGATCATAAATAATGACGCGCACCAACTCGGCCACGCGCACGCGTTCTTCCACGCCGTCGGCCAACTCGAGGATCGCGTATTGACGATCCTCCGACATCCGGTAGGTGCGGTAGTCGGGAAAATCCCCGCCTTCTTTGCCGGTGGGATTGTTGACCATGTTCGCGTTGAACAAGTAGGTCTTCATGCGTCGCCGCAGCGCCTCGAGCACGTGCAGCGGATAGCGTTCGGGCCACGCCGCGGAGCCGTCCGGGTTGTAGCAGGAGCGGATGTACCACAGATAGCCTTGCGGCCTGCCGCGCACGACGCGGTAGGGCAATTCGGCCTGGATGCGTCCGAAGATGTCGCCCTTGCCGTGTTTCCAGCGGGTGCCGACCAGCAGTTCCCAGCTCTTGTCGTCCTTGAATAATCCCGATGCCGCTTCAAACCAGGACCAGGCCCGGGCCATCTCGGCCTCCGATTCGGCCGCGACCAGTCCGATCGGGTCATCATAGATGATGCCGTCGTAGTGAAAGCCGGTGTGCTTGGCGCCGATGCCGACGGTCTGGATCGTGGGTTCGTCGCGGGTTCCCGATCGCGGCAGCGTAATCGAGGACTCGGACCAGTTCTTGCCGTAGTCGGGCGGGATCATGTGCGGGTACAACCGCTGAAAGAGGACATTGGACCGGATGTTCCACTTCACATCCGTCAGGTTCTTCGATCCCACCGCGTCGTTTTCGCCGACAAAGAGGAAGGACTGCATCGTGTCGGACTTCAACCGGCGCAGGATGTAGCCTTTGACGATGGAGGATTTGAGAAATTTGCGCGGGGCGAGCAAGCCGCGGCCGGGGGCGTCCTCACTCGTCTCCAGCCACCGGCACATTTCCCCGTGGAAGGTCGGGGTCAGGTCGGGATAGCCGAGGATGATCTTGTTCCAGAAGTAGAGCGATTTCTCGCCCTCCTGGCGGAACCAGTCGAGGGCATCCTCGGCGTTTCCTTTCTCCGCGAGCGTCAGGATCTCGGGATCCGTCGGCCTTTCGATCATTCCGCCGATGCGCGGAGTTTGTCGGCCGTGGACGCGCCGCCACCGTTAGACTTCTTCAGGGCGGCGAGTTTTTCATTCAGCGTATCGATCTGGGACTGGATCCCTTCTTCCTGAGACTTCGCATCGGCTGCCATCTTCTGCTTCATGGCATCGACGAAGCCGGGCCGTTGGAATTTCTCTTCATCGGCGACAAGGGCATCGGCTTTGCCGGGCTCGAGTGAACCCTGGGCGGCCAGCACCGCATCGGAGGTTCCGACGGCCGGCGACTGGGGCGGCAGGTAATGGACCGGGCCCGATCCCTGCGCCTGCTGCACGTAGGTTCCTTCGCGCCGCACGTCGTGGGCATCCAACTCCAAAAGCATTTTCCGGTTCGCCGCGGCTTTTGCCGGATCCCCGTTCTCGGGCGGTGCGGGGGCTGGCGGCGGCTCGCTCACGGGCGGCTTGCCGATCACCAGTTCCGCTTCCCGATCGCTCACCTGATCGCGCAAGGACACGGGTTCCACAGGGGCGGCTTCGGGTGCAGGGTCTATCGATTCATCCATCGGTCTTTTCTTCGGTGGGGTCATCGTCATTCTCCTCGTTCAACGGAATGTCGGGATTCATGCGTTCATCCAAGGGCACGGCGGTAATCACCCGGCCCAGTGCTTCATGTTCGAGCGCTTCTCTGGCGGCCTTCGCGGCTTTCAACAACAATTCCGGCGTGAGGAAGGATACACCGACCGATCCTTGGACCTTCTTCGTTTTCGACGTGCGCATGCCGCGGTCCGCCAGATCGATCGCCGCCTTCAACTGCGTCTGTTCCGATTCGGCATCGTGCATGACCTGCCGGATCTTGTGCACGGCTTCCACCGAGTAGCGCTCCATGATTTCCTCGATCCGCGCTTCGATGGCATTCACGGCCTGAGCCGCGAGGGTTTCCACAGTCGGGGAGACCTGGTTGAAGATCTGCTCGCGAGTTCTGGCGAGCTTGACCTTGAAGGCGTCTTTCAGCACCCACTTTTCGACAGTATTCCGCGAAAAGCCGAGCTGCCCGGCGCACTCCTTAATACTGAGGCCACGGATCCGCAAGCGGACCAACTCGTCCCAGGCCACCTCGCGCTCATCGTCGGTAACGACGCGCGGCGGAATCCCGGTACGGTTCTTCAGATTCTTCCGGCCGTCGTACCTCTTCGTCGGCGGTACGCTCAGAGCGGCAGCACCGTCTCGCCGCCGTCGGCAGCCACTTTCGATTCCAGTTCCTCGATCTCGATCTCGATCTCGATCTCGATGTCCATGCGCCGTTCGTCCGTCATGATAAAGAAACCCCCTGGGTGTGCTACGCTAACACACGACGACCCCTGGATCGAACTTCGTTGGTGCGATCGTTCGGGGTTTCCTTTCAACTTATCGGTTGTGTGTTCGAAAGGCGGTGGCGCTCCCTCCGCCTTCTTTTTTAGCTCACCATCTCTTGAGGCCCGTCCCGCCGGAATTCCCGCAACCACTCGAGTACCGCCTTCACCGGAAACAACCGCGACGCCGGCAACGCCCGCTCCACCGGATGCGGCCAGTCCCTGGGACCCGGTCCCGCCTCGGCATTAAAAAAATAACGCCCCGCCGCACCGACCAACCGCACCCCGTCCTTGATCGGTACACCCAAGATCATCAGGTCCGCCACAAACTCCTCCCCGTCCCTCAAGTACAACCACGGATCCTCTACCGAGAAATTCCCCCGAATCCCCAAATTCACCGCCGATCCCACCGGCGACTGGACCCGAATGTCCACCCCTTCATCTTTCCCACTCGGCAAATGCCGGAACCAAATCCCGCCCACCTCCCGCCATACCGCATACTCCATCGCCAATCCCAACCGATTCACCTCATCGGAGGAATGCCTCCTCGATCTCAACGTCGGATTCCCATCATGCACCGACCCTCGCTCTATCGCCCATTGATCCAATGTATCCATCTCGGTACGATTGAACCACAACTCCATAGTCCCTCCCTTGTTGACCCTGTCTCCTACCCGCCCCATCCGTCAACCCCTTGCCGCGACCTCTACCGTGCCTTGCCGTGTTTTTTTTTCTCTTCGCGACCAGGCGCGGGTTAAGCCACCCATCGCATCGGATGCGTTTGGACCCTTCCCCCGTCCCCGTCGCAGTGTCATGTCGTGTGACGATGTGTCGATAACCTACCGAGGTAGCTTGGGTGTGGTTGGATTACCTGTCGACCTATAGTGACGTACAGAGTAGAGCGAGTGGAGCGGGATCAAGAAGCGAGCACCACTTATCTCAAAAGCAAAGACATAAGAGGCATTTTGATGGCGAAGGCTGTCAAGTGGTATGCGGCGGGGCGTAGGTTGTGGCGCAGTCGATGGTGAGTGGTGAGCTTATGTAGTGGCGCGACATATGCGCGGTGCATGGTGACCTGGTGAGTACCTGGTGAGCGGGGAGTGGGCACAAAAAAAGCCCGGAGGCTTTGAAACCTCCGGGCTGGAGTTTACCGCGTCAGGTTACGCGGCGGGAGTCGATGGCGGCGGGGTCGACAGATTGTCGCCGCGTCGGAGGGTCGTGCCCTTGTCGGGGCGTTTGTAGGCGCCTTTACCGAGGTAAGCGGATTCGGTCACGTTCTTGCCGCCCGTCTTAGCCTTAGCTTTCGCGGCCTTCTTGGCGGCCTTCTTCTTCGTTTTGGTAGGCGTGGACGGCATAGAGGCGTGTGCCTCCTGCTCCTTCTCCAATTGGCGTTGGTTGATTTTGCAAGCCGGTTTACCATCCGAAGACCGGACCAGTTCATAGGCACCAAGTCCAAGATCCTGCCACCGGCCTGCATCGATGGCATTGAGAGCTTCCCATTCCTTATCGGTCACTTGGCAAGCGGTGCACGCTTGCTTCAGCAAAGGCACGGGAATGCCGACCTGGTCCGCCAAGGACATCAAAACGACCTGAAATTTCGTGCGTCGTTCTTCTCGGATGGTGCGGGAATTGGCCGAGGCTTTCTTCCGCGCAGTCTGTTGTTGCTTGGTTTCCGGCGACCCGTCTTTGTTGTAGCGTTTGACGTCGGGCATCGATTGCAGCATGCGTTCGATGGCGCGGTAAGTGGAGTGTTCCCGGTATTCCGCCCGGTCGGTCGGAACGTCCTTGTCGAACTGACGGGCGAAGTCGGCGATGGTGAAATGGACGCGTTCGGACGTGGACTTCGTCAAGGCCATCATCTGCGCGTACGCGGTGCCAATGACTTTCTTCAGTCCTTGGCGCGTCGTTTGCAGCATGGAATCGGCCGTGATGAGGTTGGAGAGTTTACGGCCGAGTCCTTTGATGGTGATGAATCCGAAAACGAACTTTCCTTTTTCGGGAATGACGGTTTCGGACTTCTTCGTTGATGGTTTCGTAGACATTTTGGTTTTTCCTTTCAATCGGACATTGTGTGAATGGCGGAATGGCTCCGCCCGGCCACCCTCACCGCAGCAGATGAGGGCGTATCTATTGTACCTAATTGGGTACACATTGCAACCTATTTATCAAAGTGCCTGTTTTCAGGTGTCACTGACGTCGGTGACGGGAGTCTGGATCTGAACTCCAGGGTTGGCTGGTGGAACTCTGGAGTTCGGATGTAGGGTTATGGCTCTGGGCTTGGTTCGGGCAACCGCGTACCCTGGAGTTGAACTCCAGAGTGCTGTCACCGACGTCGGTGACGGGTGAGCCGGCGACTGGCTCTCCATGGAGCTGGACCCTGTAGTAGGCTGTACCTTTGTAGGTACACGTCGCTTGACCCTAACATGTCCGCTTTGAGATAATGTAGTCAGTTGGGGCGAGGTGTGGCCCCGATCCTGCCGCGTTTTTCCACTACAGAAATACAGAGCTACAGACCTACAGCCTGGCACATACAGGCAAACGCGATAGGGCTGTCACCGACGTCGGTGACGGCGAACCCGCACCACATGAAAGGAAACCCCATGAAAACGAGAAATGCACGACACTTTGGCGGTCCATCCACCCTGGTCACGTTCGTCGAGCCGGGCGAGGCGCGCGATTCGCGCCCGATCGATCCGGTCACGAGCGAGGCCGATTTCCAGCGCCGACTGCGGCGCGCCGTGAAGCGCGATGTCGATCTACGCGATGTCGCTCCCACCGTGAACCCCGCGCTCGACTACCAGGCCCTTTGCCGGAAATACGCGGCCGACCTGGAGAACGGGCGCATGATCCAGAACCGACTGTTTGGAAAGGAAGGAAACTGACAATGAACTCGATTGCCATGATCTTGAACCCGAATCAGTGGCCGCAATGGCCATACCTGCCGCTGAAGAACCGGCGCATCCGGGACGCCAGCGGCCACATGGCCCAAGGCGTCCTGCGCGAGGCGGGACTACTCGAACCCCGCGCCGGTATCTTCGAATTCGCCGAGGGCGCCAATCTCTTCGCGCTCGATGAATTCCAGGGCACCTGGACGCCGATCGATCCGGCCGAACTTCTCGCCAATGGCTGGGAGGTGGACTGATGAACCAGATCCCCGACTTCTACTGGCACGTCGAACGCTTCCACTGGACCAATCCCCTGCCTCACGATTGGACCTGGGCCCACTATCTCGTGCTGGCCTACACCATCGCGACACTGGTCGCGCTCTGGCCGAGGAGGTCGCGATGAGTGAATTCGACGACGAACTTCCCAATCCCTACTGCCCGAAGTGCGGCGGGTTTGGCGGCTACCTGGGCGCGCTTGGCGCGCTCGACTGGTTCCGCTGCATCCAATGCGGCTGGCAATTTTCCAATGCTGTCACCGACGTCGGTGACACGGAGGTGAGTGAATGAAAGTGATCCTGACGATCGACTGCTCGAACGCCGCTTTCGACGACACCGGTTGCGGCGATGAGATCGCCCGCATCCTGCGCGACATCGCCGACTCCGCCGAGGGCGGCACCCGCGAAGCCATGCTGGAACACAACGGCCTCGTGCTCTTCGACTCCAACGGCAACAGCGTTGGGCAATTGGAGGCGACCGTATGAACATCGAGATCCGCAAACGGCCGGAGGCCCGTGATTTCGCCGACCGCTTCGATTTGATCGTGGACGGCATTGCCGAAATCGAAGACAGTTCCTACGCCGTCGTCGATCAAGTGCGCGCCGCCCTGGAAGGCGCGACCTGGCCCATCGGTGAAATCCACGAGGTTGCCGACGCTATCCGCATCGCGCACTCCAAACCGCCCTTCAAACCCACCATCTGCTCGTGCCAGAACGACCAAGCGAGCTGTAAACGGCAGCCGGGCCACCTCCTGCCCGGCCAGATGAAGACGATCCTCGCCGCTATCGGCGCGTCCATGGCCGAGGCAGGCCGCTGGTTCTGGAACTCGCCCGGCATGCTCCTGGGCAATTCCGAAACCGGCAAGACCTTCCGCATCCGGACCATCACCCCACGCTTTGAAAACGGCCGGTGCGTCTTCTACGAGCCCATCCTGGGCCGCTGCTCCATCCACGCCGTTGCCCCGTTCGGCTGCCGCTACTTCGATGTGCACATGAAGAACAAAGAGGCCCAACGCCGCGCCCGCTGGGGCGTCCGCCAGATCCTGGACGACCACGGCAGCTACGCCCGCGAACGCGAGGCCCTGCCGGAAGCCACGCATTACCAACCGAATAAGTACTGACCCCACACAACCGAAAAACGAAAGGAAACGACCATGGAACTCGTGCCTGAACGCGACTGGACCCGCAACGGTCTTACCGACTGCCGACGCTACCGCACCCTCGTCAAGCGCTTCCGCTCTAATCTCGGCAAACTCTACGGCTTCACGACCAAAGAACCCTTCGACGCCGAGCGCCAGCAGGCCCTCGCCATGTGCCTACTCGTCGGCGATCACCTCCTCGTCACCTGGCAGGATTACCTGAAAGCCTACCCGCGTCTCGCCGCCCACATCATTTCGGAATCCCTCGGCTACGCCTCTCCCTGCGTGGCCGGACGCATCCTAATGGATTCCGTGAATACGGGCCGGAACTGGTGCGAATGGGTCCAAGCCTGCTACTCGGGCGATGCGAAAGCAGTCGTCCGCTTGGCCTTCCGCCACCGCCACCTCCACGACAACGGCTTTATGTCCTACATCGACCGCGCGCGCTCCCTCGTCCGCGAGGCCAACGCCCACCGCGGCCACGCGCCCGGTACCGACTTCGGGAGTTGGTTCTAATGACTGTTCCTGAGGCTGTGAAGATCGCCGGCCACCTCTCCGAGCCGTCGAAAATGCCGGGATACGCCTATGGCATCCCGGCCGAATCCTGCATCACCGGCCATCGCTTGATGCAGGCCGACGGCACCGTCTGCTCGCGCTGCTACGCCCACCGGCACTGGTACATCCGCGAGCATACCCTCCGAGCGACACGAGCCCGGCTCCGGTCGCTCAAGCATCCCCAATGGATCGAGGCCATGATCGTCTTGATCCGCTGGGCCGCCCGCGAACGCTCGCGCTATTTCCGCTGGCACGACACGGGCGATCTCCAGTCCATGCGACACCTCCGCAATATCGTGGTGATCGCCGAACGCATGCCCGAAATCCGCTTCTGGCTTCCCACCCAGGAACGCAAACTCGTCCGCACGTTCCTGAAACGCGGCGGCGTCTTCCCGCTGAATCTGACCGTGCGCCTGACATCGACCTGGATCGACCGGCTCCAGCTTTCACCCGAAACCGGACTGACCGTCTCGATGGTCCACCAGTCGCACGTGCCGACCGGAGACGTGCACATCTGCCCCGCCCACTTGCAGTTCAACCACTGCGACAACTGCCGCGCGTGCTGGGATTCCACGGTGCGCGCCGTCTCGTACCCGTTGCATTAACCGAAAAGAAAGGAAAACCCGTGAACTATAAGAAAATCGAATCCAAGAAACATCCCGGCACATTCATGGCGGTGCCGATCTTCGACGAGGAATTCACAAGCCACATCCATGGCGACAACCAGACCGGCTTCTGCATCGCCTGCGGAGCCGAGCAGGACGGCTGCGAACCCGACGCTCGGAAGTACGAATGCGAGAGCTGCGGCGAGAACCGGGTGTACGGCCTGGAAGAACTGCTCCTGATGGGCTTCATCATCACCACGCCCGACAACGAAGGCCCCGGCGTCTCATGACGTACGCCTACGTCTTCGTCCACCAGCTCCACCTGGATCATGGCAAGCGGAACCGCCGCGCTATCCTCCAACTCCTCCAGGCGTGGGCCACTCTCTACCACGTCCGCCGGATCGTCATGGTCGATGGCTTTCCGGCGCTGCGATTCGACCGTTTAGAACCCGCACAATTCGATTGGCGTCACCGACGTCGGTGACAGCCAAGAAAGGACAACAACGATATGAGCGCATTACTGGCACGACAACTGGTTGAAGCCCGAGAGCGGTACCTGAAACTCCAGGACGAAATGAACCTCGCCCGCGGCCGCTACCAGACCCTGGAAGACGATTACCTGAATGCGGAAGCCGCCCAAGCCGAGCACCACAACCGAGCGATGGCGATCCGCGTCATCGACGGCCTATGCCTGAAACCGCTCGATGAATGGTGGGACCTGCCGAAACGCGATCCCCGCATCGACTATTTCACGGTCGTCATCGGAGGTGACCAATGACCTACGCCGAGATCCTGCGCGACCTGGAACACCACGTCCGGCAGGCTCAAGCCGACTGCCGCGCCCTGGACTTGATCCAAGCCCTATTGGATAGCCATGAGTGGAATTCCGACTTGTGGGAGCCCATCTCGAACGCCGTGCGATCGACCGGCCGCACGGTCGGCGATCCGTTTCAGAACTTAACCGATATACCGGAGGGATTTGAATGAAACGAAAAAAACGAAAGAAGCCCCGCATCACCGTGGCCGACGTCCACGAGGTGCTTTCGACCTCGCCGCCGATCTTCGTCGTGAAGTCGCCGGCACTCTTGAAGTCCATGCTCGCTCGCGACTTCATCGACGCCGTTGAAATCAAAGCCGAGGGCCGCGAGCTGCCCCCGACACCATTCCGGGAGGACGATGTATGAAAAAAACCAAGGACCTCGAACCGAAGAAACTCAACGATGGGCCGAAAGGCAAAACCTACAAGATCCTGCACCAGATCAAACCTGGCAAGTGGCAGACGAAAACCGTCACCGCCGACGAGATCGCCTACGGCCGCGTCGGCATCCGCCTGGACCAGGTCTCGAAACGGGTCGTGCTGGAGCACATCGCGACCGGCTTCCGCATCGCCGATTTCCCGGACCGACTGCAGGCGAAATTCGCGCTGCGGGAAATGCTGCAAGTCACCGACTTCCGGTGGATCTCCCCGCCCCGCGAGATCATCGCCGACATCCGCGACGTCATCGCACGCTACGAATGATTTTCTGTTCCGTTTCAGATACAATCGTTTCGACTTCGACACACAATGAAGGGAGTACCATGAAGAAGAAAGAAGCCTGGAGAAAGAAACGGCTTGCCGACATTCAACAACTTCAAGACATGGAAGAAAGGAAATCGAACATGATCGCGCTCACGCCTATCACTAACTCCGAAGCCTTCCGGGAGGCCGTCTTCGACGAGGCCACGAAGTCCATCGTCATCACCTTCCACAACGGCGAGCGCTACCGCTACACCCTGGACCGACTGTTCCGGAAGTGGATCATCGCTCCATCTGCGGGACAATTCTTTCACCAGTTCATCCGGCCTATGCCCGCCGAGAAACTGAAGGAGGCCGACTAGGATGGCAACGAAAATTTCCCAGGTCATCGCCGATATCGACGAAGAACTTCTCGACATCGATAAGGGCGAACGGGCCCTACGACAGGCGCTCCAGGCCTTGCTCCGCGCCAAAGACACCCTGCGCTATACCCGTAACGTGCTGACGTCGCATCTGCGGGTATCGGCCAAACCGAAAACCCTGTCACCGACGTCGGTGACAGCTAGCCGAACGGAGAATGATCCCGATGAAATCCTTGGCTGACGCCGTACGCGTCAAACGCGGCGATCAATCGATCCGCAACCTGGCGGCGCTGCTCGACGAACCCTTTACCATCATCGCCGCCGTCGAGCGGGGCCGTATCCCGCAGCCGCGCTCGTTTGTCAAAATCATGAACTGGCTCGGCGTCCTGCCCCGCCGGTACGTGAAAGCCATGCTGCCCTACACCAACGAAAGGAGAGATTCATGAGCTGCCACCTCTGCGACCAGGCCTGCCAGGAGAAGACCGCGTGTTATCCCTTCCGATGGAAGACCGCCACCATCGAAATCTACGGCTGCCGCCGCCATGTCAATGAAGTGATAACCGCCCTGCGCCAAGTTCAGGCCCAGGACCTCAACCGAAAGACCGATGAACCGCAAACCGGAGATTTTTAGCATCCCAACGAATAGGAGATGACATGAAACCCAAAACACGACCGAAACCCAAAATCCAGCCCAAGCCGAAGGCCCGGCCGAAACCCAAACCAAAACCCGTTCGGCCGGAAATTATCAGCGAGGCTCCCGTCTCCCAGCACATCCCCGACCGCACCTCCACGGCCGTCGTGCTCGCTCACCCGCGATCGCTCGACATGCTCACCCCGGTCATGGACCTCGCCGAGGCCCAACGCCGGCTGAAGGAATTCCAGCAGTTCATTGCCGGATACCTCGTCGAAGGCATCGACCAGGATTACGGGATCATCCCCGGCACCCCGCGCCGCACCCTGTTTCAACCCGGCGCCGACAAACTGATCGAGGTCTATGGACTGGTGCCGAAAATCGCCATCCTGTCCAAGACCATCAACTACGAAACCAATCTCTTCGACTACGAGGTCGAGGTCTCGCTCCTGCGCGGCGATCGCGTTGTCGGCATGGGCCTGGGTTCGTGCTCCTCGTTTGAATCGAAGTACCGCTTCCGGAACGCCGAACGCGTCTGTCCCGATTGCGGCAAACCCACGATCATCAAAGGCCGCCCCGAGTACGGCGGCGGCTGGCTCTGCTGGCGGAAGAAGGACGGCTGCGGGGCCACGTTCGCCGATGAAGACCCGGCAATCGTCAACCAGGATCAAGGCAAAGTCGAAAACGACAACATGATCGACCAGAAGAATACCGTGCTGAAGATGGCCGTGAAGCGCGCCAAAGTCGCCGCGACCATTGCGGCCACCCGTTCCAGCGGGATCTTTACCCAAGACCTCGACGATAATGTGGAACCGGCATCGGGCGCGGCGGCGCCGTCATCGCCCCCGCCGAACCCCGCCCGCGACCGCTATGCGCCCGATCCCCCGATCCCGATTCCATCCATGCCGCCGCCGCCCATTGCCTTTTCCAAAGACCCGGACCGGCCTGCCCGGCGAGGGGCGCCTCCACCCAAGGCCATGCCCAAAGTCACCCAGGGCCAGGTCAAACGGCTCTGGACCATCGCCGGCCATGCCGGATGGTCCCAAGCCCAGGTCTACTCCGTCGTCCGCCACATCCTCCAGATCGCCGATGGTGTCGATATCACCGACGCGCACATCCACGAGATCGCGCAAGGCAAACCCTACAACACCATCTGCGATCACATCCTCCCCGCCGGACCCGGCGAGTTCTTCGCGGGAAAGGGGGGCTATTGAGCGGCAACTTCAAAATCACCTTCGAACCCTCCGGTCGCGGCAAAGCTCGGGAGGCGCCCGATCCGGCCTACCCTCACGGCATCGCCATCGACGCGGCTCGCGGCCGAACCTCCTGCACGGCCGAGCTGCCCTACCCCGCACCCGAGTGCGGCTACTACTTGATCGAGTGCCAGATGTGCTATCTCCGCGTGGCCATCACCGCCGCCGGACGTCCGGACGATCCGATCTCGGCCACACTTCCATGCAAGATCACCACTCGCGGAGGTGTCGCATGAGCGATCCTGTCGATCATCTCGACATTATCGACACCGACGACGGCGGCCACTTCTACACCTACAACGGCAAGCGCGTGCCCAACGTGACCGAAATCCTCGAGCTGACCGACGTGCTGCTTCAAAACTCGTTCTACAAGGAACGGAAAGAAGCCGCCGCCATTCGCGGCCGCGAGGTCCACTTGGCCACCGCCGACATCGACCGCGGCGGTCCCGTCTGGTGGACCGACCAGGATGAGATCATGCCCTACACCCTCGCCTGGAAGCAGTTCAAAGTCGATTACGACTTCCAGCCGCTATTCATCGAGCAGCCTATCTACTCCCGCGCCTTCCGCTACGCCGGAACCTGCGACCGCTTCGGCTCGATCCACCTCCCCGGAGGACGGCGGGCGGTTGTCTTGGAGATCAAGGCCGTCGCGACCATCGGCGAGCATGTCGCCCTGCAGCTCGCCGGCTACAACCAACTTTATGCGCCCGATTCCGATAAGCGCGATCTGATCGCCGTGCAACTGAAACCGACCGGGCGCTACGTCGTTCACAATTTCACCGAACGCATCGATCACCACACCATGATCTTTCTCGCCGCCTTATCGCTGGCGCGCTGGAAAGACCGCATGCATCACATCAACCGATGGACTTAGAAAGGATTAAAAAAATGAAAACCACAACCCAACCCCGGACCTTCCGGAAGAAACCGGTCGTCGTCCACGCCATGCAGTACGACGGTTCGATCGAGTCCGCCAAGGCCATCGAGGCCTGGGTGAACGCCGTCCATGGCTCGCCCGTCGCCTCGGTCCATGTCCCTCTGAAAGGCGGCATCCTCTTCCAGATCCGCACGGCTCTCGGCGGCAAGACCGTCTTCCCCCACTACTGGGTCATCAGCGGCATGATCGGTATCTCCACCATGCCACCGGACTTATTCCAGACCAACTACGAGGAGGTGAAACTGTGAGTCATGAAGACCTCGCGGTTACCGTTGTCGAACGCGCCGCCCACATCCAGGTCCTCACGCCGGCCGACTATGAAGCCGCCGCCGAATTCCTGAAAGGGGCCACCTCGCTCGACCGCCGGATTGCTGAGCACTACACGCCGCTGAAGGCCGCCGCGCACGCCCTGCACAAAGACATCGTCGCGGCCGAGTCCAAGCAACGCTCGCCGATCCAGTTCGCCATCGCCAAAGTGAAAGGCTTGATGGTCGCCTTCCAGCAACGCCAGCGCACCGCCGCCGGCCAGGCCCAGACCGAGGCGCAGCAACTCGCCGACCGGGCTACGCCACCGGGGGCCATCGCGCCCCAGATGCAGGTCGCGCCCGAGATCCCTTCCGTGGACGGACTGTCGGGCCGGTCCGCTTGGCGGGTCATCATCGACGACGAGCAGTTGATCCCACGCGAATACCTCGTGCCGAACATGGTCCTGCTGAACGCCACGGCCCGACGGATGAAGCGCGACTTCGCCGTCCCCGGCTGCCACGTCGAGGAGGACCCCAACCTGATTGTGCGGGAGTGAACGGTAGTTGCTTCCGAGTACCCCACGGGCGTAGGATGTCGTTTTTTCCGCCAAAAGTAAGAAAGTGTGGTACTTAGTGAGAGCGGGCTAGATCCAGCTAGCTACTGGATTGAAAGCCCACCCTGTGCCGGGTTGCCCGCTCTCTCACTTTTGTCGTGGCACAGAACAAACCGAGGCACAGGAACCGCGGCTCATCACCCCTTTCCTTTGCTCCATTTCCCCTTGGAGATCACCATGTCTACAACTTCGACGATGGCTTGGGCGTGGAACCAGAACCTCCCCGCGACCCCGAAATTTGTTTTAATCGCCGTGGCCGATTACGCCCGACTGAACCCGGAATACCGCTGTTGGGCATCCCTCCACACCCTCGCCGAACGCTGCGGCATGAACGTCCGCACGATCCGGCGAATCCTACAAGACCTCGTCCGCTGCCATTTCATCGAAAAGGTCGGCTCGATGAAGAACGGTGTCCGGATTTACCAACTCGCCGTGGGCCAAATCCGGCAGTGGATCGGGCGGACAATGAAGGCCAAAGGGGAGGGTCGTATGCCCTCCCCCCCCCGGGCACAGGACCCCCCAACGAATACGAAGGAGAATACGAATACGAAAAGAAACGATTCCGAACCCACGCCGCTGGAAACATCGATCCTCAACCTGAACGCCACAATCATCACCCTGGCGGAAACCATCAAAACCATCGAACCCGTGAAAGGAAAACCCTATGGCCACCGACCCCGACAATTCCTCGACACCGCCCAGCAAAGAGCCTTGGACCGACAGGAGGCCAAGTCTCAAATCCTTGCTGGACGCCTTGGACAGACTGGCAGGGTTATTCAATGCACCCCTGTCGAAAGACGCAATGGAGATCCACTGCAAGTTGTATTTGAAATATCCGAAGAGCGTTCTGATTAAAGCCTTCAACCGCGTGAAGGAAGAATGGCCGGAGGCTTCCAAATTTCCCCCTCCTGTGTTTTTCCTGGAACGCATCAACGCCGTACTGACTGAACCGCAACCTATCCGGCGCGACACTACGGCTGTCATCGAGGCGATCGTTCAGGCCAATCCCCGCCTCCAGGGATTGCCGATCCAACGATGGCTCGACGAAGGACATGCCGTTCAACAGGAATACATTCGCCGTGGAGCCACCGCCAAAAACGCGGACGACTACCACCGGCAGATCACCGCCATCCGGGAAGAACTCGGCTTCGAGCCCCTGGATTACACCACCTGTCACCGACGTCGGTGACAGCTCAACCGACAACAACGAAAGGACCCTATGACCACAACCGAAAACGAACTGAAACGAACCGAAACGAACAGCGACACGTTCCTCTATATCCCCCTGGAAGCCATCGACTACTCGCCAACGCAGCCCCGTAAATTCATCGATCCCGCCAAACTCCAGGAACTGGCCGACTCCATCACCGCCCACGGTGTCGTCGAACCGATCATCCTGCGTCCTCACCCGAAGAAACCCGCACGTTACGAACTGGTGGCCGGCGAACGCCGTCACCGCGCCTCGATCATCGCCAAACGTCTCACCATCCCGTCCATCGTGCGCCACTACTCCGATCATCAGGCGGCCGAGGTCCAGCAGATCGAAAACCTCCAACGCGCCGACATCCACCCGCTCGACGAGGCCCACGGCTTCACCTTCCTCATCGCCCGCTTTCTGTACACCCCGGAATCGATCGCGGCCAAGATCGGCAAGACTCCGGGATACGTGACGCGGCGGATGGCTTTGGCCAAGTTGGCCGATTTCCTACAGAAGGAAATGTGGAAAGACCGACTGCCTTTGGGCCATGCCGAATATCTCTGTCGCTTGAAACCTGCCGACCAGGAGGCGTTGGGCAAGTCGATGCGGCGGTCCTACGACGACTCGCTTGTATCGCTCAAGGAACTCCAACGCGACGCCGAGCGGCGGTTCTTCCGCAATCTCGACAGTGCACCGTGGAAGAAGAACGACGTCTTCGTCCAAGGCATCCCGTCTTGCGTCACCTGTCCCAAGCGTAGCGGTTCGATGCCGCTTCTGTTTCCCGAGTACGCGAAGCAACCGAACGTCTGTACCGATCACGAGTGCTTCAAAATCAAACTCGATGCCTTCATCGATCAAAAACTCATCGCGAATCCGAAGATGCTTTTGATCTCCGACGACTGGAACAAGAACGAGAAGGGTGTGTTGAAGTCGGGCACCTACCACGTGATTGAGAAGAAGGCCGACCGCTGCGAACTCCAGATGGTCGCGGTCATGGCCGACGGTAACTACGCCGGACATGAGCGACTGGTCTGTGTCGATAAGAAATGCCCGAAACATAAAGACCAGATCTACCGCTCTTCCAACGATGCGAATGCGGAATCAAAAAAGTGGAAGGCGCAACGGGCCGCCGACGCCCGCCAGATCCGTATCGATACGGCAGGCCGGAACGCGATGTTCCGCGAGGCGTGGACCGCCACGAAGACGAAAGTGTTTCACCCCGACGACATGCGGGAACTGGCCGAGTACTGCTGGGAACGCGCCTACAACCGCAGGGCGGTGGCCATGGTGATCGGATGGAAGCCGGTTAAAAGCCAGTTCTCCTCGACCTTCGATCCGGTGGCGAGGAGTTTTATCGCCAAAGCCACGATTCCGGAACTGATCAAATTCATCATGCTCATGGTCGCCAACGAAGACTTGGGCAAGTGGGGCAAAGCGGAGCCGCGTATCCTCCCGGCGATCGCCAAGCGGTGGGGCGTCGATGTCCTGAAGGCGCGAACTACGGCACGAAAGGAACTGGAAAAGAAGTATGCCGCGAAGGCGAAGGGGGCGAAATGAGGATAGATCCTACCGGCGAAATCCGGGACAAACTGAAGATGGACTTCAAAATCTGGCTGGACGATATGGTTCGTCGGCATCCGAAAGTGGACCTGCTACCCCGCGATTGGGCGGAATTTCGGGATGCGCTGGAAGCGGCCTACATCGCGGGCCGGTTCGACGAACTGATGAAGGAGGCGCAATGAACGGACTGGTACGTGTCGAACAGATGTTCGCCTTCATCGTCATCGATGACGACGGGACCGAAGGCATCCCCGCGGTTCAAACGAAGAGCATGGGCTTTCCGACATTCCTGCCGCTCGTGGGCGCCGACATGGCGCGCATCGATTCGCTCCGGCATTTCGCCGTCCAGGTCGCACGGGAGATGAAGAAGCCGGTCACCTTGGTGAAATTCACCCATCGTGAAGAAGTGGAGGTGATCCGATGACGCCCTGCCGCTATTGCAATCAACCTCTACATGCCGGCAGCAACTGTGACCGGGAAGCTCTGAAACACGCGATCGACGTTTTGAAAATGGAGATCGAAGCCCATCGATCACTGGGCGACATCGAGACGGTCATGGTCACCTCACTCGTGTCCAACCGCACCCGTAAACCGCGTGTCGATATTCAACTTGGAAAAGCTCACACGCAAATGGATGCCGACGCGGCCATGGACGTGGCCAAAAACATCATCGACGTCGCCGGAGGTGCCTACGCCGATGCCTTCCTGGTGCACTTCTTGACCTCTAAGATCGGTGCGTCCATGGGCCAAGTCGGCCAGATTCTGCCCGAATTCCGGGAGTACCGCGAGCAACTGCGGGCGGAATTCGACCAACTGCAACGCGAGTCGATGTCTCACGATCCACTGCCGCCAGAGGGGGACCAACGATGACGCAACCTCTGCTCTTCCCGCCGCCCACGCCGCCGGAGCGGGAAGAGGACTACTGGCGGCGGATCTATTTCGAACGCGGCGGCAAGTACGGGATTTCTCCGGATCCGGGCGGCCGCCGCTTCGAAGATCCCATGCGGCACGAAAAGAAATACCGCTCCTGCAGCCTACGCTTCCCCTCGGTAGACACTTACGGCGAATACCACCCGCACCTGCGTCGACTCATGCCCTACGGCTGCTTCCATTGCTTATTCGACCTCTACGTCTTTCACGCCTCGCACCGGAGCGGCTACGACTGGTGGGCCCGCGTCCAGTCCCGGGAGAAATGGAGGGACCGATGAAAGTCTTGATCGGCGGCATCATCCTCGGCTTCGTTCTCGGCATCGTGTTCATCTACGTGGCCGACACCTTGTGGGGAGGGCCACGATAATGCGCTTTGATAAAGTCGAGAAATGGCGGGTACGCCACGGTGAACTGCGAAGCGACACCGGGGAACCGGGCGCGTTCAAAATCCCCGGTCCATTCGGTACGGAACTGTTCGTCATTGCATCGGATGGCGATATCTCTATCGCGGTGGAGTGGGAGCATGCCTCGATTCATGTCCACAACCGTTGCCCGAACTGGCCGGAAATGGATTTCATTAAGAGGTTGTTTTGGGACGATGAGGAGACGGTCATCCAACTCCATCCGCCGCGATCCCTGTGGGTCAATATTCATCCCTTCACGCTGCACCTGTGGCGACCGTGGCGTTCGGTCGGCGAGATTCCGCTGCCGCCGTTGAAGGCCGTATGAAATCCGATCTCTACATGAGCTGCGACATCGACTTCTGCCGGGGTCGCGGCCACAAATTCAAGATGACCTGGAGCGACAAGCATCCGCTTCAGGCGAATTTGGCCTGTATCGACTGTTCCGAGAAGTATCACAAAAATGCTTACGTGGCGTACGGTGTCGCGGCGCGCTCGTTCGGGCCCTGGCGACGCCGTCCGCCGATTCCAGAACCATCAACCGAAGAAAGGACAACTGACGAATGAAACGAGACGATGATTACGATATTCCCGAAGACGACATGCGCCGCTTGCGTGATGCCGCCAAACGGAACGCGGAAGCCATCACCGGCTCCGAAGTGTTCGTGTGCATGTTCAATAAGAAAATGATGGAAGACCCGATTCCTCTGATGCAGATGGGGATGGCCGTCTATCTCGACAAGCCGATCTACATCCTGGTCGATGAAGGTCGGGTCTTGGACATTCCCGAAAATCTGCGCCGCATGTCGCGCGGCCTCCGCATGTACAAGCATGGGGATACAGAGAGTCTTCACAAGGCCACTAAGGAACTGCTGGCCGACGCCGATATCCACCTCGAGGAGGGACAATGATCCGCCGATCTTTCGTCGTTGTCATTGAGGCCGATCGCTGGCCTTACGTCTCGTGTTCTCTCATGCATCTGGATCTCACCGAAAGTATGATCGACGTGCTCATCCAGAAAAATCGTGGTGCGTCTTCGAGAGAATCGCTCTACGATACCGCGCTAACACACTTTGAAGTGCAGGTCCGTAATGCTCTCGGTACGGCCATGCGGCAAATATTCGATGAACGAAAACGAACTGCTGAAGAAGGAACGCACGCAGTACTCCAGCATCTCACCGAACGAGGCGCTGTTTCAGAGGCTGGAGCACCTGTGGCGGACGAGAAACGAACTGACGCCGGAGGAACTGGAGCGCAAGCGCAAACGCAAACGCCGCCGCAACGCGTACCAAAAGCTATACCGCGCACGAAAAAGAAAGGAGGTCGCTGATGGCCAAAGGAAAGAAGAAAGCCGGGAAGAAAGGCAAGAAAATGCCGAAGCCTACTCGGTACTGAGGAGTCACCACCATGGCAAAACTAGGTCCCAAGGGACGTAAAGTCATGAAGGAATACGGCAAGGGCGAACTGCATTCGGGGCGCGGCGGAAAGAAAGTCACCTCCCCGAAGCAGGCTTTCGCCATTGCCAAAAGCGAAGAACGCCGATCGAAACGACGGAAGCGCCGATGAATTTCCGCCCCGACAAACTGCACTCGATCCCGATCGACGACTTTATCTCCGCGTCCGGCCGGTGGCGCTCCATCTTCACCGAGTGTTTCATCGGCCAACGCTCCTACCTGCGCGCCTATTTCATTGTGATCGCTGCTGCCGGATCCAACCAGATCCGCATGATCAAACGCCTGTGTTTCGACGACCGTCTTCAGGCCGAAGGCAAGTGGCAGGCCTGGAAGCAACTGTTCGGCCGTAAATCGGGAGAGACGTATGAAGACGAGATTCCGTCCGGGATCTCGGACTTCAAGATCTCTCCGCCTTATCTCATTCCGGAGGATGACACTGTGTTACGCATGAAACCCATGGGAGCTCGCGTGTTCATTCGCGAGATCACCCCGGTCGATGAAGTCACCGCGCGCGCCTTGGCCGCCAATCTGCACGTCGTGATCGACGACGTCCATAAACCGAGGCCCACGACGGGCATTGTGCTCGCGGTCGGCGAAGATCCCCTCGCTCAAGAGTTATACAAACTCGGCGACATCGTGATGTATTCGCCACACTGCGGCACACCGTTCCGTTCCGACAACGAGGACTACCGGAGTTTGGAATTGCACGAGATTATCGGGGTTCAGGAACGGCAGGAAGGCGCGGAGGACATCATGCCGGATCCGCTCCAGCCACAGCTTCCATCGCCGCCTCCGGAATCGAAATCTCAGGCTTGATGTAGTTCTTGTACTTCGCATGCGCTTCGACGAATTCTCCGATGAGGTCCGTCCGGTACTGCTTCTCCCGAATTTCGGCCCGCTTCGCCGCTTCCATACATCGCCCCATCGCATCCGGTATCGTTTCCCCAAAGCCCGTGAACGCCGCGATCGCGCCCCACGCTCCGGATGATCGCAACTGGCCGTCTCCATCCAGATACACGTTATAGAAATAAGAGTGAGGCCGGTCCGCGCGCACCAGGCCGCGGATCGCCACCTCGCGCGGGGCATCGACATCCTCGCAGGGATAGGGCGGAATCGACACGCGCAGCGCTGCTCCGAATCCCGTCGTGTTCATCGGAAAATCCCCTCCCGACCCGCCGCGAGCGTAGCGCGTAATCACATCGGCCAAGGGCACTGTCAGCATTTCCATCAACGCGGGAAACGCGTCGTAGCCCAGGCGCGGCGTCCACTCCAGCCCCCACACGCCGTCGTCATTGCAGATCGTATTCAAGTCGATACACCCGACGTAGCCGTGATAGCGGAGGATTCCTTCGAAGCGGAGGATCCCTTCCTCGATAATCCGGCACATCGGGCAGGCCTCGACGATGTTGCCCACGCAGCCGGACGACGGTCCAATGTCATCATTCATTAACTTTTTTTTCTCAAACGTGTGGTTGAATGGTCGAGCAAAGGACACGCCGTCAAACCACCCCTCCGTCGAGATCTCCAATCCTTTCACGAAGTCCTGCAACTCGAACTGAGCGGTCTCGCCTTCAGTCTCCTGACGCCGGAGGAATTCCATCATGTCCTCCGGCGAGGAGGCCACATAGGACGTCAGTTTGTTCTTGTCGGCTTTGAATACGTAGCGCTCGGGGCGGTCGTGGACGTAGGCGATCCCGTCGGACCAGGAGGCGAAGTGTTGCGATGGAGGCACGAGAATGCCAGCCTCGCTCATGAGACCTAAGGCCAGTTCTCGATCTAATTCCAATTGATCTGCGAACATGCTAGACCCAAAAACAGAGTGACCTTGAGCCCGTAGTCGCTCGGCTGTTTTCCCACCACCGCAACTGTCGAAGATAACGACCGTATCGGGAGTTAAGCGATTCTCGAAGTTGTCTGCCTTGTTCAATAAACCATCGTAATCGCCGCGCGCTTTTTTGTTTCGAATGTGAACTGAAACTGCGTGTCCATCCTCCTTAAGTCTCATGGCGACCCCTAGACCGTCTCCATCTTGGCTAATCAAAAGAAATCGCATTAACGTGTTGTACTGTGGTAACGACGAACCGCATCGCGATGACACTCACGGCAGTCTCGCAATCCCGGCCGGTCCGGTCGTAGATACGTATTTTCGGCTGTGAATTCATGGCCGTTCTTGCAGTGAGTTTTCTGTGAATTCACCTTCGTAATCGATAAACTGCCAGCCGCAAGCACGTTGTCACGATTAGTCACCAGTCGCATGTGCCTCGGATTCACGCATGAACGAATTCGACAAAGATGATCGACGACTAATCCTTTGGGAATGGGGCCAAACTGATGTTCCCACGACCAGCGATGCGCGGGTTGGCTTCGACCAAAGCCAATCCCGATGGCCCCATATCCACTGTCCAGACTGCCAGTCCATAGCCAACAACCTGTATTCGGTTCCCAGAAAATGCAATCGAGGAACCGTTCGAATACAGGCCTGGTCCGACAAGAGACGCTACAGTAAACATGTCTCTTACCGCGTAAGTCAGTCGGTTTCCTTTGAAACGACTTTCCACACGTATGACAATTCGCAATCATTGCGACACCTCTGCCATCAGGATACGCGCGGCAGTTTCTTGGCCGGTACACTCTGCCGCTTGATAACCGAGTTCGGTATCGGTTCGTCCGCCTGGTTGACGCCCATCGTCCCTTGATTCTTGGCGCCGGCGTGCGCGTCCCGGTGTTTGGGATTGTTCGACGCGTTCTTGATCGGCATCGGCGGCTCGAAAAATAACTCTTTCATGGCCATGACTTCTCCCCCTTCAGCGATCGCGAAGAACGGATCGCGCTTTATGTTTTGCTTTCATCGGCGGCGCGCGGTGGCGCAGTCGGACACCTTCATGCTGGTAGGACGGCACGCCGAGATTGGTCTGACCGTGCGCCGTCGGATCTTTCGGCAGTGGGGTCTTCTCCACGGTCGCCTGAACCGTCTTCGAATAATGCTCCCAATCCACGCCAAGATCATTCGCAAGGACTCGCTCGATCGCTTCCGCGCGCAGGTGCGCCTCGCGATAAGGACACTTCTCCATCGCGCCCGGTTCCTCTTCATCCTCGTGCGCCGTATCCCACGCGTCGACCGTCTGCTCGGAGATCCCCATCTTCACGCACAGTTGACGCTCGACCAGTTCGTGGATGGCCACGAGGAATTCGTAGTCGGGATTGCCCATCGAGGAGACGCGGATCTTGACCCATGCGGCTTCCTTCCACCAGTCGCCGCACGTGTCGTAGCGCTGGTCCCGGTGCGGAATCGTTTTGATCTCGGCGTTATACATGCAGCGGCGGATCCTGGGGCCGTTCGATCTTCTCGCCCCGAATGAAAGAGATCTCGAATTCTTCCGGTGACATCGATCCATCCATGTTGAACGTGTACCAGCGCGATGCGACGGCTTCACCGATGGTCCATTGCGAATTCAGCTTGTCCCAGATCCAGTACAAATCGCCCATTGTTTCCACTTCCCTGTCACCGACGTCGGTGACAGTCCTTCACTCCGGCCGCGGTCTTGGCGAGAACCCCGCTTCTTTTCTCAACTGCTCATACAGGTCCAGTTCCTCGGCCGGGTCTTTCCATTTCTTAAATCCCAGAATTGTTGCCGGATCGTTCAGTTCGCCGGCCCGATACGCTTTGTACAGGTTTTCGAACTGCACCGCGCCCGGCGTGAATTCCGTCAGCGGGAATTCCAGAATCGCCTTCCGGGCCTGTCTCCCTTTGTCGTCCTCGGCGGGAGCCTCCAGCAAATGCTGGACCAGTTCCATCGACGGCGATCCCTCATAACCCGCCGGAGAGAAACCGACCCATTTTCCCACATCGATCCCGACGGCTTTCCCGCCTTCATACGCGCCGTAGTTCATCGCCGCCCACATGCCCAACGCCGGTATCCCTTTCGACGGCGTGTCCAGGGCCCGCACCGCCAGCTTGGCGGTGAATTCTAAATGATTCAACGGCCAATTCGCATACTGGCCGAGCATTTTACCCAGGCCCGTCCGCAAGGCCGAGCCGGGAGGCCCGCCGAATTGCGTGGCCAGATTGGCCGACAGCGCGAATTGTTTCGCCGCCTCCTCGACCTTCACCGCCGGATCGGCCGCAAGCGCCAGCAAACGCGACTTCTCCGGAGCATCGTGAAACCATGCCGAGGTGCGCTTGGCCAACTGGATCGGATTGGTCATCCCGCCTTCGCGGAATCGGGTGATCTCCCGCAAGGCTTGATCGTACTCGCCGAGGAACACCGCGCGGCGTCCGACGTTGTGGCCGAGACGGGAAGGCGACAGCAGTTTGTCGGTCAGCCAGTTCACGTTCGACTGGATCCGGCCGCCCGTCGGCAAATCCGACATCACATCTCCGAAGAACTGACGGACGTTGCGCGGGTGCAAGAGAGCGCCCGCCTCTGATGCCAAGCGTCGTCCTTCCGGCGTGAACGACATCGCTATCCCTTTCGCGAAAGCGGCCGGCCCGATCGCCACCATCCCGTAGGTCGACTGAAACGTGTCGCGAATCGCGACCGAGGCGCGGCCCGCCAGGCCCGCCGTATACATCACCGCGCGCATCGTCGGCCACGCTGAACCTAACTGGAATTGCGGGATCTGGGCTCCCTTCGGCAAGGCCCGGTTCATCGACTGGATGTATTTATTCGCCGAGGCCTGCCAGCTCTCCCCGAAATTGTTGAGCAATTTCTGCGACGTGTCCGAGTGGTTCAGGATGAAGTCGCGGTAGTTGTCCATCGTCGACTGCAACTCGGGCGTGCGCTTGAATTGTTTGCGGACATCGCCCCAGGCTTTCAGTTCGTCTCCAAGCGCCGACTCGTAATTCTGGCGCTGGATCCATTGCGCGACCGTGCCGAGGTTGAAGTCCTGGCCGAGATGATTGCGCTTCAACGCGTCATAAACGGGCCCGGTCCAATTCACGCGCTCCAGGTCGTTGCCGACGCTGCGGTACTCCCAGAGTTTCTGGAGAGTATCGGCCAAGCCGACCTTTCCCGCCGTGTGATGCACCCGATCCCACTCTTTGATTTTCGACATCCGGTCCAGGTCCGAGGCGTCCAGGTTGAGCTTGGAGGCGTGCGTGGGCCAGTAGCTCTCGGGACGCGACAGCACCTCGCCATAGTCTTTCCAGCGCGCGCGCGGCACACCCTTCATGACCTTGTCGAGATCCATCGCGATCTGGTCGCGTACGGCCCCCGCCTTTTGCGCGCCTTCCCATAAACGGTGCGCGGTGTTGTAGAGCGGGATCTCGAGGCCCAACTTGTCGAGCTTCTTCTGGATTCCGGAAAACGAATCCAACGCCGGCCGGAACCACTGCGCCACGGCCTGAAAGCCCATCAAGATACGCGGCGCGATCTCCGGCGTGCCGGACACGGTGAAGTTCGGCGTATTGCCTTCGCCGACGAATCCCTCGCCCGAACGCATTCCCTGTAAAAACCACGAGTGCGCCTGATCGGGAAACATGACAGACGGATCCGCGTTGTGGAAGTGATCCCAGACATCGTTCAACGCGTTGTGCCAGATCTCGCGGCCTTCCCCGTCGCGCATCACCCATTTCCCCAGTTCCGGATCGAACCAGGTCTGGTAGCCGAACTGACCCGCGGCTTGATCGAGCGATTCCGAGATCGCGGGGTCGGTCCGGCGGACCAAGTCCCTCAAGCGCCGGGCGTATTGCCGGTGCGCGACGGTATCGTCGGTGATGTTCTTCAGCATTTCCCGCGCATTCTCCCGCACAAAATCCCTCACATGCGCGACGGAGGTGTCCATGCGGGCGAGCTCGTCGAGGCGTGCGGTGTCGTTCAAGCGCACGGCGGTGGAGGCTTTGGCGAAGGCCTCGTCCAGCAGTTGCCTTCCGGGTAGTTTCGAATAGAGATGCGGGGATTCCTTCTGGATCCCGCCGATGATGTCGGTCGCGGTCTTGCGCGATCGCGCCGAAATTTCCAGCGCGTCGTGCGGCACGCCGTTCACGA